>OOAG01003114.1_pt1 | contig 10197 bp, 7 predicted proteins | sample 1671461 | NCBI WGS metagenome assembly OOAG01 (sample SAMN06348159, study PRJEB24527) | human gut metagenome | biome: human gut; feature: ankylosing spondylitis patient; material: feces | host: Homo sapiens | place: China | collected 2015-10 | reverse complement strand
TTTTTTTTTTGCAAGCAGAAGACGGCATACGAGATCTGATCGTGACTGGAGTTCAGACGTGTGCTCTTCCGATCTGGCGTTGTTTTTGTTATTCTGGGAGCAATTATATTCAGAAGACTTCAGCGCGGATTCGCAGAAGAGTTTTAATGTTTAAGAAAGAGAGATAAGTATGCTTAACAACGAGAATTCAATCGAAGTAAGGAATGTATCCAAAAGCTTTAAAGTGTATTTTGATAAAGGTAATGAACTTAAAGAGAAAATGCTGTTCTGGAAGAGAAACAGATATGAAAACAGAGTTGTTCTTAATAATATAAGCTTTACAGTAAAGAAGGGCGAGGCAGTAGGTCTTATTGGAAGAAACGGCTGTGGTAAGAGTACAACACTTAAGCTGTTGACTAAGATTATATATCCAGACAGCGGTTCTATTGAAATGTGCGGAAGAGTTTCAAGTCTTCTTGAACTTGGAGCAGGATTCCACCCTGACATGAGTGGAAGAGAAAACATATACACTAATGCTGCGATATTTGGTCTTACTAAGAAAGAGATAGATGAAAGACTTGAGGATATTATCGAGTTTTCAGAATTACAACAGTTTATTGATAATCCTGTAAGAACATATTCATCAGGTATGTACATGAGACTTGCATTCTCAGTAGCTATTAATGTTAATGCAGATATCCTTCTTATTGATGAGATTCTTGCTGTAGGTGATGCGAATTTTCAGGCAAAATGTTTCAACAAGTTAAGAGAGATTAAGGCTAACGGAACAACTATTATTATCGTATCACATGCTCTTGGACAGATTGAAGAGATATGTGATAAGTCAATCTGGATTAAAGATGGACAGATTGAGCAGGAAGGTGATCCAAGAGAAGTTGATATTGCTTATCTTGATTATATGAATCAGGAAAGATTAAGCAAGGATGAGCAGGAAAGAGCCAGAATCTTAAGAATTGAAGCAGAGCAGAGAAGACTTAAGAAGGCTGAGGAAGAGAATAAAGAAGGTGGTAACGATAAGCGTTACGGAAGTTTCGAGGCAAGAATTAATGACGTTATCTTGTCTTGTGATGACGGCAAGAGGACAGAAACTCTTGAAACAGGAAGAAAAGCCGTGATAGAGATAGATTATTCTGTTGAGACTCCGGTAAAAGAAGTTCATGCAAGATATATGATTTACAGAATTGATGGTCAGTTATGCAGTGGAAGCAGTACTAAGATAGACAGACTTGATGCATTTGACCTTGAGAAAGATGGAAAGATTGTTATTGAGTTTGACAGTATGACACTTACAAGAAGCCAGTACTGGGTAGATATTGTGCTTGAAAAAGCAGATGGAACACCAATTGATTACTATAAAGAAGCAGTAAGATTTAATGTTGTATCAGGAATTGAAGATATGGGTGTTGCAAGAATTGAACATACATGGAAGAACTGTTAATTGAAAGGTAGTAGCTATGAAAAAGAGTGATAATGTAATTAATATACAGCTTTCAGATAATCAGGGAAAACTTCATATTAGAATTGCAGGCTGGTATATTCCTAAGGATTTTGATGATTATTCATTTGAATTATTTATTAATGGGGGAAAAATAGAGTGCAGTGTTGAACATATAACAAGAGAGGATAAGCTGGATCTTCTTATAAGTAACAATCTAAAGCGAGACAGCAAGATAGGATTCATTATTAAAACAGATGTTAATAAGAGCGATGTTAAGACTATTGAATTATATGTAGTTGATGCAGGGGTAAGAAGTAAGATTGCAAGTGCTGATGAGAAGGATGTTGTATATACGGTACAGGATCAGATATTACAGTATAATATAGACAGAATATGGCCGGAAAAGACTATCGATGACAAGCATGTTTACAGGGTAGCAGGATGGGTTGTTGCACAGGAAGGTGATGTTGTAATCAATATGACAGATACAAGCAATAATCCGCTTGAATTCAAGAATGTGCGCTGTGAACGTCTTGATTTAATTGATAATGGTTATACAGAAGATGAAAAAAAAGCGGTTGGATTCACAATTACAATAGATGAAAAACCTGGATATGTATTACATTTTAAGTCGGATGCCAAGAGCATTGATATTAATATAGATGAAGAGATTAAGAGACAGAGAAGAATTTACAATATAGATAAGACCAAGAGAATGATTAAGGCTGTAACACCACATAATGTCGCACGCCTCTGTCATCACATAAGATTATATGGATTTAAAGATCTTAAAGAGTATGTATATGGCGGATTATATGGCGTTATGGATCAGGCTGAGATATATAAGAAGTGGTTTGCAATTCATAAAGCTACACAGGAAGAGCTGGATAATCAGAAAAATGTGAAGTTTGCTTATGAACCAAAGGTAAGTATTATTGTTCCAACATATAATACACCTATTAAGTATCTCGAAGAGATGATCCAGTCAGTAATTAACCAGTCATACAGTAACTGGCAGCTGTGTATAGCAGATGGAAGCTGCGGTAATGCAAAGCTTGAGAAGGTTCTTGAAGATTATCATAAGAAAGATTCAAGAATTGTATATAAGCTGTTAGACAGTAATAAGGGAATTGCAGGCAATACTAATGCTGCACTTGAACTGGCTGACGGTGAGATAACAGGGCTTCTTGATCATGATGACACATTAGAGCCAGATGCTTTATATGAAGTTGTTAAAGCATTTCAGGATAAGATGGTTGATGCTGTATATACAGATGAAGATAAGATATTAGGACCGGATTGGATAAATGTTGATCCTAATTTTAAGACAGATTACAACATTGATTTGTTAAGATCTCATAACTATATAACACATTTCTTCTGTGTTAAGACAGAGCTTCTTAAGGAAATCGGTGGCTTTAAGGCTGATTATGATGGTGCACAGGATTATGATGTTATATTAAGATGTACTGAGAAAGCCCGTAAGACTGAGCATATTGCCAAGATATTATATCATTGGAGAATGCATGATAATTCTACAGCAGCTAATCCAGCAAGTAAGGCATACTGCCATGAAGCAGGAAGAAAGGCTGTTGAGGACCATCTTAAGAGACTTGGAATACCGGCTAAGGTTGAACTTTGTAAGTTATTCGGAGGGAGCAGGGTTATATATGAGACACCAGGAAATCCGCTTGTTTCAATTGTAATTCCTAATAAGGATCATATTGATGATCTTGATAAATGTGTACGTTCACTGTTTAATGTCAATACTTATAAGAATATAGAAGTTATTATTGTTGAAAATAACAGTACAGAGAAAGAAACATTTGAATATTATGACAGTATACAGAAGGAATATTCTAATGTTAAGGTGTTGGTGTGGAAGAGAGAATTTAATTATTCTGCAATTAATAATTTCGGTGTTAAGGAAGCAAAAGGTGATTATATCTTACTGCTCAACAATGATACTGAAATGATTGCACCGGATTCTATATCAGACATGCTTGGTTACTGCATGCGTCCGGATGTGGGAATTGTTGGTGCCAAGTTATTGTACCCGGATGGAACAATCCAGCATGCTGGTGTAATTATCGGACTTGGCGGAATTGCAGGACATGCATTCATAGGTCTTGATGCTAACCAGTACGGATATATGTCAAGAGCATATCTTTCAAGCGATTATTCTGCGGTTACAGCTGCATGCCTTATGATATCAAAGGAAATATACAACGAAGTAGGAGGTTTGTGTGAACAATATGCAGTTGCATTTAATGATGTTGATTTCTGCATGAAAGTCAGAAGCAAGGGATACCTTGTAGTATATGATGCATTTTCACAGTGGTATCATTATGAATCTAAGTCAAGAGGATATGAAGATACTGAAGAAAAGCAATTAAGATTCAAAGGCGAGATTGATACATTTAAGAGCAAATGGCAGAAAGAATTAGATGAAGGAGATCCTTTCTATAACAGGAATTTCCCTCTTAACACAGAATCATATACACTGGAATTAGAGTAATTATCAGAGGTAAAAATGTTTTTAACGAGAGCAGCACAGATTATTGGAAAAGAAGGCTTTAAGACATTCGGGTATGCATTACAACAGAAGATGCATCAGAATATGACAGATGAGAAAGCTTATAGCATTTATCAAAAAAAAATCGCACCAAAACAGCGTATTACTGATAATAAGGCTGACTGCACAGCAATATGCAGACATAGTGGAAGCTATGAAAGCATGCTGGCAGCAGTGTCTGGAATGGATGCTGAATATATAGCCGTGTGTGATGAAAGCTGTGAATTCGATAAAGATTATACAGCAATTGTTTCACATTATATAAGGACTCAGAAAAGGGCAGGACGCAGTCTTATATATATATATACTGATTCGGAAAAGTATAATCAGGAAGCTGGATGCGGACTTCCTGACTGCAAGCCTGATTATTCATGGGATACACTGTTATCTTACAATTATATTGGCGATGCATTTGTTGCAAAGAAGAATGCTCTTATAGATGCTATTAATGAATGTAAGAATCATGGCGCGGTTGATAATATTAATTATTATGAATTGTCTTTAATAATTCTTTCAAAGTGTAAGACGTCAGATGTTGGGCATATCCATCAAGTGCTTGTTAAGGACATAAGAACTGACAGTAAATCATACAGGACTGCTGATGACGGAATGGCAGCTTTTAAGAAAATGATTCTGGAAAGTTCAGAAATTAATGTGAACATCGTAGCAGATAAGCATGATTCAGCAGTTGAGCATGTGCATTATATTACGAATGAATATGATCTGGTGAGTATAATTATTCCATCAAAGGATAATCCAGACATATTAAAATGCTGTTTACAGAGTATCCGCAAGTTCACGAAATATATTAATTACGAAATTGTTGTTGTTGATAACGGAAGTAATGACAGCAACAGAAAAGAGTATGAGAAGCTTGTAGATACATTTGAAGGACAGGCATCATATGTGTATGAAAAGGCAGATTTTAATTTCTCACATATGTGTAATATTGGAGCAGCTAAAGCAAAAGGTAATCTGTTGCTGTTCCTTAATGATGATATTGAAATAATCGGACAGGATTATGAAGACACAGACTGGCTTTCAGTACTTGTCGGACAGGCAAAGCAGGAAAGTACCGGCGCGGTTGGTGCAAAGCTTCTGTATCCGGACTCATCATATATCCAGCATGTGGGTGTAATTAATTATGAATCAAGCTGTTTTGCACATCTGTATGCGAAGGCAGTTGATGATGAGAATATCAAGGCTCACAGGAATTACGCTGATTATGACTGCCTGTGTGTTACAGGAGCATGCTTTATGATTGAGAAGGCTAAATTCGATAAAGCTGGTGGATTTGATGAAGCATTTGAAGTAACACATAATGATGTTGATATATGCCTGACTTTGTATGAACAGGGATATTACAATGTCTTAAGAAATGACGTGGTCCTTTTTCACCATGAATCATTCTCAAGAGGTGATGATGAGGTTGATGAAGAAAAGAACAGACGTAATATGCATGCAAGGGATATGACATATGAAAAACATCCAAAGCTTGAGAAATATGACCCTTTCTATAGTCCGCTTCTTACGCAGACGGAGAATAACTACAGATTCGGAGATGAGATATATTCTGTAATATACAGAAAACCTCAGAAAGCTGACAGATTAAGGCCGGCTGCAGGATATATGGAAGTATCACCTACAGTTAAGGTGACAGAAACAGGGTATCATGATGATATGCAGCTTAGGGGATTTGCATATAACGGAAATAAAGTGTATTATAATCCCGTAATTTTTCTGTGGAATGAACAGAATTGTTATAGGATTAAGGTACAGTCAGTATGTGACAGAGTATTTCATTTAAGAAAAGGTGTGGATAAGAACATTAACTATGCACCGTTTTTTTGTGGAATAGATACAACGGATATGGAAAGCGGCACATATAGATGTGCTATCAGAGCTGATGGTAAATATTATGATGCACAGACAGATGTCGTAATTGATGGTTAAAACAATATGGCAGAACAAGGAGGAATTTATGAAGACTACAGCACTTATTATGGCAGGTGGTAAGGGAGAGCGATTCTGGCCAAAGAGCCGTGTTAATATGCCAAAACAGTTCCTTTCTCTTACAGATGACGGAAAGACTATGATACAGCTCACGGTAGAGCGAATCAGCCCATTGGTTGATATTAAGGATGTTTATGTTGCTACTAACAAGAACTACAGAGAACTTGTAAAGCAGCAGCTTCCAGGTATTCCAGAGGAGAATATCTTATGTGAGCCTGTTGGAAGAAATACAGCACCATGTGTAGGTCTTGGAGCAGTTCATGTTGCAAGCAAATATGATGATGCAGTTATGATTGTACTTCCATCAGACCACCTTATTAAGAATAATGAGGTGTTTGCAGATACATTTAAAGAAGCTGTTCAGATTGCAGAAGAGGGGGCTAACCTTGTAACGGTAGGTATTACTCCGAATTATCCAGAGACAGGCTATGGTTATATTAAGTATAATCAGGATGACAAGAAGAATAATGCTTATTCAGTTGAAAAGTTCGTTGAGAAGCCAGACCTTGAGACAGCTAAATCATACCTTGCTGACGGAACATATCTGTGGAACAGTGGAATGTTCGTATGGAAGGTATCTACAATATTAGACTGCTTTAAGAAGTTCATGCCGGATACATATGAAGGCTTATTAAAGATTAAGGCAGCAGTTGGAACAGCAGATGAAAATGCAGTGCTTGAGGCAGAATTCCCTAATCTTGAGTCACAGTCAGTTGACTACGGTATTATGGAGAAGGCAGATTCTATCTACACACTTCCAGGCAACTTCGGTTGGGATGATGTAGGTTCATGGCTTGCAGTAGGAAGAATCAAGAAGAATGATGATAACAGCAATGTAATTAACGGCAATGTAGTTGCAGTTAATACTAGGGGCTGTGTAATAGAAGGTGGCGAAAAACTTATTGCCACAGTTGGTTTAAGAGATATCGTAGTTGTTGATACTAAAGATGCAACTCTTATTACAACTAAAGAGAATGCAGGCGAAATCAAGCAGGTGCTTGCAAAGCTTCGTGAAGAAGGAAAGAATGAGTATCTGTAGAAGATAGTATGAAAATACATATGCTTAAAACAAGGCGTTTGGAGGAACTATAATGACAAAGGAACATGTCAATACTAATCATACATTTGCGATATGCGCTTATAAGGAGAGTCCATATCTTGAAGAGTGTATTACATCACTTATGGAACAGACTGTAAAGTCAGAGATATTTATTGCTACATCTACACCTAATAAGTATATTGACGACATAGCAGCAAAATATAATTTAAAGGTGTATGTCAATGAGGGAGAAAGCGGAATTACACAGGATTGGAATTTTGCTTATTCTAAAGTACAGACAGATTATGTCACTATAGCTCATCAGGATGATAAATATGCGCCTGAATATGTAGAGAATCTGTTAGCGTATACAGCTAAAGCTAAAAAGCCGCTGCTTTTCTTTACCGATTATGCAGAGATAAGAAATGGCGAGATTGTAACAACCAATAAGATTCTTAAAGTAAAGAGAATAATGCTTTTCATAATGCGTCCAAAGGCAATGTGGGGAAGCAGATTTATAAGAAGAAGAGTGTTATCGCTTGGCTCACCAATATGTTGTCCATCAGCAACATATTACAGACCTAATCTTATGAAGCAGGTATTCCTTAATGGATTCAGAGCTGATGAAGACTGGGAAGCATGGGAGAGATTATCAAAGCTTAAGGGAGACTTTATATTCTGTAATAAGATACTCACATATCACAGAATACATGAGGACTCAGAGACAACTAAGATTCTTAATGATAATAAGAGATCTGAAGAAGATTACATTATGTATCAGAAGTTCTGGCCCAAATGTATTGCTAAAATGCTTACTAAGGCATACAGCAAGAGTGAAGAATCTAATAATATGAAGCAGGGATAGGAGTTAACGATGAAAGAATACGATGAGGCAACCCTTAAAAAGGTACAGCAGACAGAGATGGAAATTCTTAGAGATTTCATCAAAGTGTGTGACGAGAATAATCTTACATGGTTTGGTGATGCCGGATCAGGAATCGGGGCAATAAGACATAAGGGATTCATTCCATGGGATGATGATATTGATGTAATGCTTCCTAGAAAAGATTTCGACAAGATGATGGAAGTTATTAAAAGAGATTACAGCGATAAGTATTCAATTGCCAATGTTGAAACAATGAAGAATTATCCATTGATGACAACAAGAATTATGATGAAAGGAACAACATTTATAGAGGAACCTCTTAAGAATATCAAATGTGATCTTGGAATATTCCTTGATGTGTATCCGCTTGATAATATATCAGATGATGAGGAAGAACTTAAAAAGCAGGCTAAAGCTGCCTGGTTCTGGAGCAAGCTTCTTATTCTCAGACATGTTGCGTTCCCGGTACTTCCTTATAAGGGAGTTAAGGCTAAGATAACACATATTGCAACAGCAATTATTCATGCCGGACTTGTTGTGTTCAGAATTTCACATAACTGGATTGCTGGCAAATGCTTAAAGATTGCATCAAGATATAATGATGTGGATACTAAGAGAATGGCATTCTTATTTGATACAGATCCATATTATCATATAATGTTAAAGGATGAGATATATCCATTACAGATGTATGATTTTGAAGATATTAAGATGCCTCTTCCAGCCAACGAAGATGAGAAGTTAAGAAATATGTATGGAGATTATATGCAGCTTCCTCCAGTTGAAAAGAGAAAGAATCATTACCCATATAAATTGGAATTTAAAGACTAAGAGGTATATATGAATATTATTTCAAGAATAATGGGTGTGGATAAGACACCAGAAGATAAGTACAAATATATCTGGTTTACAATGGGAACAGCATGTTTCGCACTTGCCACGCTTGTTATGACAATTGTTATAAGCCGTTTCTTAGGTGAGGCTAAAGCGGGAATGTTCTCGATTGGTCTTTCAATTGCACAGTGGCTTGTTACAATAGCCTATTTCGAAATAAGAACATATCAGGTTACTGATGTTAAGAATGAGTATCCTTTTGGATATTATTTCACTTTAAGACTTATGATGTGTCTTATAACATTTCTGGCAAGCATAGTATACGTTGTATTTAACGGCTACAGTCCGGAGAAAGTTACTGTTATATTGCTTGTATGTATCTATAAGATACTTGATTCGGTAGCTGATACATTTGAAGGTGAATTCCAGAAAGAGGAAAGAATAGATATGTCCGGTAAATCAGAGTTTTACAGGATATTCTTCAGTATACTGGTTCTTGTTGTAACAGTAATTATAACAAGAAATCTGATATTCTCTCTGATATGTATGAATGTAGTTGCATTGCTTATAATTCTGTGTCTTGATGCATCTGTTGCAGCAGGCAGGGTTAAGATATGTATTGTCAGGGATTACAGAAGAGTTTTCGTACTTTTTAAAGTGTGTCTGCCTCTTGCTATAAGCACATTTTTAAGTAACTATATTATCAATTCATCGAAATTATCTGTTGACAGAATGTTAGGTGATGCAGCACAGCTGTATTATACGGCGGTATTCATGCCTAATATGGTAATTAATCTGTTTAGTGGTATAATATTTAAGCCGATGCAGACATCAATGGCTGTTAATTATTATGAGAAGAAGTATAAGAATTTCTGGCACATAATATTCAGGATGTTTGCTATAATAGCAGGATTTACACTTATATGTGAGGTCGGGGCATATATACTGGGAATACCGGTTCTGTCATGGCTTTATGGTGTTAATCTTAAGGATTACAAGATGACACTGCTTCTGCTTCTGTTATGTGGAGGCGTTAATGCGGTCAATATAATATTCTATTATGTACTTGCCATAATGCGTAAGCAGAAATACATGACTATTCTGTATCTTATTGTATGCGGAGTTGCGCTGATTATTATGGATCCGATTACAGGCAGACTTGGTCTTAACGGAGCTGCACTCGGCTATCTGATACTTGTTGTGTTATTAGGCGTATTATTGATGGGATATATCTTATACCAGATTAGAAAGGATAGAAAAAGACAATGAGCCAGAATGAACAGTATGATCCAAAGGTTTTGAGAAAGTTACAGCTTGCAGAATTAGAGGTGTTTAAAGATTTAGATCGGAAGAGCGTCGTGTAGGGAAAGAGTGTAGATCTCGGTGGTCGCCGTATCATTAAAAAAAAAAAA
>OOAG01003111.1_pt1 | contig 10209 bp, 9 predicted proteins | sample 1671461 | NCBI WGS metagenome assembly OOAG01 (sample SAMN06348159, study PRJEB24527) | human gut metagenome | biome: human gut; feature: ankylosing spondylitis patient; material: feces | host: Homo sapiens | place: China | collected 2015-10 | reverse complement strand
TTCAGCAGGTCCATGGCCAGATCCATCTGGTGAGGGCCGGGCTTGCCGCGGGCCATATTCAGCTTGAGGCCCTTGGCTTGAAACTTTTTGTACTCTGCCTCAAGCGCAGCTTTTTCGGCAGCGAGTTCTTCACGATTCATTGCAAGATAATTTGCCATTGAAAACACACTCCTTTATCGTACTTCCTGTTACCCATTGCGTCGGGATCTGCCTTGGGGGAAGCGCTCCTGCCAGGGAAAAGCTCCGCACAGATTCCAGACTTTATTATTATAACGCATTTTGCCCTTAGAAACAAGAATCTGAAAACAAAAAGCCCTGCCAAAAGCAAATTGCTTTTGAAACAGGGCCTTTCTCCCCTGCTCAGGATCAGCTCAGGGAGGTCTGGTTCTTATAACGCTTGCGCACTGCGCCGTACTCCAGGTGGGCTTCGCCGCTCTCCACGGTGTCCTCATCCACCGTCACGCGGATGATGGTGGCGTCGTTGGGCACCTCGTACATGATGGGCAGCAGGATGCTCTCCATCACGCTGCGCAGGCCGCGGGCACCGGTCTTACGCTCGATGGTCTTACGGGCAATGGCGTGGAGTGCTTCGTCGGTGAAGTTCAGTTCCACGTTGTCCATGTTCAGCAGCTCTTTGTACTGCTTGACCAGGCTGTTGCGGGGCTCCTTGAGCACGCGCACCAGAGCATCCTCGTCCAGATCGTCCAGCACGGTGATGACCGGCAGGCGGCCGATCAGCTCCGGGATCAGGCCGAACTTGACCAGATCGTGGGGTTCCACCTTGCGCAGCAGGGCCTTCTCCGCCTCGACGGAGTTGTCCTTCAGTGCACTGCCAAAGCCCAGAGCAGACTTGTCGGTGCGGCGCAGGATATATTTGTCCAGTCCGTCGAAGGCACCGCCGCAGATGAACAGGATGTTGGTGGTGTCGATCTGGATGAACTCCTGCTGCGGATGCTTGCGGCCGCCCTGCGGAGGAACATTGCTCACAGTGCCCTCCAGGATCTTCAGCAGGGCCTGCTGCACGCCTTCACCGCCCACATCGCGGGTGATGGAGGGATTCTCGCTCTTGCGGGTGATCTTGTCGATCTCGTCGATATAGATGATACCGATCTGCGCCTTCTGCACATCAAAATCCGCTGCCTGGATCAGCTTGAGCAGGATGTTCTCCACATCCTCGCCCACATAGCCGGCCTCGGTCAGGGTGGTGGCATCGGCGATCGCGAAGGGGACGCCCAGCATCTTGGCCAGCGTCTGGGCCAGCAGGGTCTTGCCCACGCCGGAGGGGCCCAGCAGCAGCACGTTGGACTTCTGCAGTTCCACGTCGCCGCCCTTGCCGCTCAGGATGCGCTTGTAGTGGTTGTAGACCGAAACAGCCAGCACCCGCTTTGCCTCATCCTGCCCGATGACGTACTGATCCAGGCCTTCCTTGATCTCCGCCGGGGTCATGATGTTGATGTTCAGGTCGTCAGCGGCCTGCAGGCTGCGGGTACGGCCCGCACCTGCACGCGGTGCACGGCTGCCGGACGGACGCTCCGGTTATGTGAAACGCAGCGAAACGCAGGATTTTACCGAATGGGCGGCCCGGGAGTTGCGGCCGGACGGCCTGGAACGCACGGCGCGCAGCATGATGGGAGTGCCTTATCTGTGGGGAGGAACTTCGGTCAAAGGGGTCGACTGTGCCGGCATGGTCAAGACGGCCTATTTCGCCAATGGCGTAATCCTGGCGCCGGACGCTTCGCAGCAAGCCCTGACCGGGGAGAAGATCGCGCCCGAAGCGTGGCGGGATTGCCGCAAGGGCGACGTGCTGTTTTTCGGCAACGCGCAGACCGGCCGCGTGACGCATGTGGCGATGTATCTCGGCGAAGGGCGCTTCATCCACTCGGCCGGACGCGTCAAGATCAACAGTCTGGACCCGTCGGCCGACGACTATCTGCCGATGAGCTGTCTGTCGATCAGCCGAATCGGAACGCGGATCGGAACGCCCGGCATCACGGCGGTCCGGTCGCATCCATGGTATTTCGACATCCGATAACGACCCATCCGAACCCGATATGAACAGAAAAGAATTTCTCAAGACAGCGGCCGCCGGCCTGATCGCAGCATCGGTTCCTTCCGTCGCGCTGCGCGCCGCCGCCCGTTCGCCGCACAAGCGGCCCGAGCGACGCAGCGGCAGGCTGAGTCTCGCCTTCGAGCCCTACGACCTGAAACTGATCCATCCGTTCACGGTCGCGGTCAACACCCGCACGCACACGCCCGACGTACAGGTCACGCTCGAATACGACGGCATAACGGGCTACGGCGAGGCATCGATGCCTCCCTATCTGGGCGAGACGCAGGAGTCGGTCTGCCGCTTTCTGAGCTCGCTCGACCTGAGCCGGTTCACGGACCCGTTCCGCATGGACGAGATTCTCGACTACGTCGACCGGGCTGCTCCCGACAACCGGGCGGCCAAGGCTTCGGTCGATCTGGCGCTGCACGATCTGGTCGGCAAGCTGCTCGGACAACCGTGGTACAAGATATGGGGTCTGTCGCCCGAAAAGGCGCCCGACACCTCGTTCACGATCGGCATCGACACGGCCGAGGTCGTCCGGCAAAAAGTCGAGGAAACGGCTCCCTACAACGTGATCAAGGTCAAAATGGGCGTCGAGGGCGACCGCGAGCTCGTCGAGGTCATCCGCTCGGCGACCGACAAGCCGCTCTGCGTCGACGCCAATCAGGGATGGACCGATAAGGAGCGGGCGCTCGAAACGATCTGCTGGCTCGCCGAGCGCAATACGTTGTTCGTCGAGCAGCCGCTGCCCAAGGAGATGATCGACGAGACGGCCTGGCTGCGCGAACGGAGCCCGCTGCCGATCATCGCCGACGAGTTCCTGCAACGCCTTCCGGACGTCAAGCGTGCCGAGGGAGTCTACGACGGCATCAATATCAAGCTGATGAAAAGCACCGGTCTTAGGGAAGCCTATCGGATGACTATTCTGGCCCGGGCGCTCGGCATGAAGACGATGATCGGCTGCATGACCGAAACCTCCTGCGCCGTCTCGGCCGCCGCGCAGCTCTCGCCGATGATGGACTGGGCCGACCTGGACGGTAATCTGCTGATCTCGAACGACCGCTTCGACGGCATGAAGATCGTCGACGGCCATATCACGCTGCCCGACCGGCCCGGCCTCGGCATCGTTCCGCTCTAAGGCGGCCAAACAGGGCCAAAGGCGCCGGCAGGGCTAAAAAATCGCTTCCGCTGCCGTCGGAATGGGAGAGACCGGCATAAACCGCTGTCAAAATACGGACGGCAAACAGAACCCCGATACGGAAACCGCCGACTATCGTCCGGCAAAGAGCCGACGGCCCGCCGTTCCCCTGAATCGGTTCGGGTCTGCCGGAAGCTACACGTCGGCCTCCCGCTCCGGCATTTTGCCGTCGTGCCCCGCTTCGATCGCTTTCAAAGCGGAGCCGTGCAGCAACAACAGTCCCCGAGCCCGCTCGTAACCGATCCCCAGCTCGTCGGCGACCATGCGCGTACCGCGATCGATCAGTTTGTCGTTCGAGAGCTGCATGTTCACCATGCGATTACCGCGCACCCGGCCCAGACGAATCATCGTCGCCGTCGTAATCATGTTGCAGATCATCTTCTGCCCGGTTCCCGACTTCATCCGCGAGCTGCCCGTCACAAACTCGGGTCCGACGACCATCTCGATCGGAATATCGGCCTCGGCAGCCAAAGGCGAGCCGGGGTTGCTCGTGATGCAGGCCGTCAGAACACCGTGCTCCCGGGCCCGGCGAAGCGCGCCGACCACATAGGGCGTCGTACCCGATGCGGCGATGCCGATCACCGTATCGAGCGACGACACGCTCCGCTCGCGCAACTCCTCCCAACCGCGCTCCTCGTCGTCCTCGGCGAACTCGACCGGATTGCGCAGCGCCCGGTCTCCGCCCGCAATCAGTCCGACGACCAACGAGGGAGGCATGCCGAACGTGGGCGGTATCTCCGAGGCGTCGAGCACGCCGAGCCGGCCGCTCGTTCCGGCCCCCAGATAGAAAATGCGGGCGCCGCGCCTCATCCGCTCGACGACGGCCGTCACGAGTTTCTCGAGCTGAGGGATCGTTCGCCGCACGGCCGGCGCGACCCGAGCGTCCTCGTCGTTGATTCCCTCGAGCAGCTCACGGACGGACATCTTGTCCAGATCGCCGTGCGACGACGGCTGCTCGGTTATTTTCACGAATGTCATATCTTGTTTTCGGTTGAATGATAGGCGATCAGACCCTCTATCGGGCTGCGAAGGACCGTTCCGAGCCGCAGCGAAAGCCGTCCGGCGGCCCGCTCCAGCGGCTCGCGATAAAAATAGGCCACCGAGCCGACGCAATGCACGGGCAAAGAAGACGAGCCGGCATACTGCGCCACGTTGCGCCGGAAGAAGTCGCCGAAGCTCTCCTCGACCAGCGCGCGAATCTCGGGCACAGCGATATGCTCGGCCAGAAAGGGCGACAGCGAGGCCAAAAAGCGATTCGGAAACGGCTGACGGTAAACCCGATCCAATATTTCGGCAGGAGTCAGGCCGAAACGGTCGAGAAACTTCTCCCGTAATCCGGCGGGCAACCGATTCTTCAGGCAGTCGCCGACCAGCCGGCGGCCCAGCACGGCCCCGCTCCCCTCGTCGCCGAGAATGAACCCGAGCGGCGACACCTGCTCGGCGATCCGCTGCCCGTCCCAGCGGCACGAATTGGACCCCGTACCCAGAATGCAGGCGATCCCCGGATCGCGCCCGCACAGCGCCCGGGCGGCGGCCAGCATATCGCTTCCTACTTCGACGCGACGGACGTCCAGCAGCGAGCGCAAGACGCGCCGAATCATCGCGGTCTGCTCCTCGAACGCGCAACCCGCGCCGTAGAAAAAAACGCTTCGGACCGGCCGACCGTCCAGCCGGGGAAGCAACTGCGAGGCCAGCGTGCGTTCGATCTGCTCCGGAGCCTGAAAAAAGGGATTCGTTCCGTCGGTCTCGAATCTCCGCACCGGCCGGCCTTCCCGTACGACGCACCAGTCGGTCTTCGTCGAACCGCTGTCGGCAATCAGTATCATATCTTGACGTATATTCTTTTTCGGTACAACGGGAGTCCGATCAGCCACACCGCTCCTACCAGAAGCAACGGATAGGCCAGCGAGGCCGGGTAGTCGCCCAGCCAAGGTCTCAGCCCGTGCGAGTACACGACCGCTTGCAGGCTCATCGTCTCGCCTCCGCAAGGCACGCGGACCGCCAGCAGCACGACCGACAGCACTGAAGCCGTCACATACAGAAACAACGGATTGACTCCGAACACCTCGAAAAAGCGACTCCAGCGACGACGTCCCCGCACGTCGATCGTCCACATCAGCAACGCCAGCACCGAAGCGGCCACGCCGCAGGTCAGCAGCGCGAAAGAGGGCGACCAGACCTTCTTATTGACCGGACAGAGATAGCCGAGCAGCCAGCCCGCGAGCATCAGCAGGGCTCCCCAGCGCAATATCTTCAGAATCTTCAGCTTCAATTCCTCCTCCGAGACGAGCGCCCGGCCGATACAGAAACCGATCAGCACATGGGCTACCGACGGGACGGTGCTCAGCAAGCCCTCCGGATCGAACGGGAATCCCTCGCCCCGGTACATGTGCGCCTCGCCGAGCACGGCACGATCCACCACGGCGACGACGTTGTCCGGCGACAGATCGAAACCGTTTCCCGACAGCAGGATCAGGCCGTAGGCGGCGAACAGCCCTGCTGCGATCCACGGAATCGCCCGCCGCCGCGCCGTCACGGCGATCAGGGCTCCCGCTCCGTAGCTGAGCGCCAGCCGCTGCAATACGCCCAATATGCGTATCCGCTCGAAACTGTCTGCCGAGCGCGCCACGCGCTCCCACAACGGAACGCCCTGCTCGGCAAGCGACTGCATCGAGAAACAGAAGCGCGAGAACCAGCCGACGGCCAGACCGACGGCGAAAATCACCGCCGTGCGGACCAGTATCTTGCGTATGGCCGCGCCGCTGCACGCAAAGTCGTACTTGCGCAGCGACAGATAGGTAGAAACGCCCATGATGAACATGAACAGCGGAAAGACCAGATCGGTCGGCGTCAGTCCGTTCCACGCCGCATGCTGCAAAGGAGCGTATACCGCCCCCCAGCTGCCGGGATTGTTCACGAGAATCATGCCGGCGACGGTCATGCCCCGCAGTACGTCGAGCGAAAGCAGGCGGCCGCTGCCGGCCGGAAGGTTGTTTTCCTTAGGCCGAATCATTCTGTTTTTGCGGATTGTCCGGACTCCGTGTCCGGGAGCGCCCGGCCTGTCTCCCCTCGGCGACCGGGGACGATCAGCAGACACAGTCCGACGAACGTAAACAGCGCATTGAATATCAACAGCTCATAGCTGAACGAGTAGCCACCGAACCAACGTTCCGAATTGCGCTGCAACACATAGCACAGCACCGGCGACAGCACGGCTACCAACGGAATCCAGCGGTCGCGCACGCTCCGACGGGTAAAGATGCCGAAAGCGAACAACCCGAGAATCGGGCCGTAGGTATAGCTGGCCAGCGTATAGACGGCGTCGATCACGCTCGTGTCGTTGAGCAGTCCGAAAACGAGAATCACCGCGCCCATCATCGCAGCCATGCCGGCGTGCACCCGTTTGCGGACGCGGGCGGTGCGCGCCTCGTCGCAGCGCTCGGTACAGCGCAGGATGTCGACCGTGAACGACGTGGTCAACGCCGTCAGCGCCGAACCCGCCGCCGAATAGGCCGACGAAACGAGCCCGATCACGAACAGCACGCCGACCGCCGCAGGGAAGTAGCCTCCGGTCGCAATCATCGGGAACAGTTCGTCGCTGCGCTCCGGCGTCCGGATGCCGCTCTTCTCGGCATAGAGGTAGAGCAGCACGCCGAGAACGAGAAAGAGCAGGATGACGAACAGCTGCAACACGCCGCTGGTCACGATGTTCTTCTGCGAATCGCGGTAGTTGCGGCAGCTCAGGTTGCGCTGCATCATGTCCTGGTCGAGCCCGGTCATCGCGATCACGGTGAAGGCTCCGGCCAGAAACTGCTTGAAGAAATACCGCCGGTCGTTCAGATCGTCGAAAAAGAAAATCCGCGAATAGTCGTGCCGCGCTACGGCACCGGCCGCATCGCCGAAATCCAAATGCAGGTCCGAAGCGATAAAATAGATGCAGAGACCGACGCTGGCTACCAGACAGAACGTCTTCAGCGAGTCGGTCCAGATCAGCGACTTGACGCCGCCCCGGTACGTGTAGAGCCACACGAGGATCATCGTCGCCGCCACGTTCCACACGAAGGGCACATGCAGCGGCCCGAATACCAGTAACTGCATCACGAGGCAGACCAGATAAACCCGCACGGCAGCCCCGATCATTTTCGACAGAAAGAAAAACCAGGCTCCGGTCCGGTACGACGAGATGCCGAAACGGCTCTCCAGATACTGGTAGATCGACACGAGCCCCATTCGGTAAAAAAGAGGAATCAGCACGAACGCGATCACGAGCTGCCCCGCCACGAACCCGAGCGCCATCTGCAAATAGGAGAACTGGCTGGCCTGCACCCAGCCCGGAACCGACACGAAAGTCACTCCCGAGATACTCGATCCGATCATCGCGAACGCGACGACGGGCCAGGGCGAGCGGCGGTTACCGACGAAAAAGCCCTGATTGTCCGCCCGTCGGCCCGACAGGCTGGCCACGAGATAGAGCACCAGAAAATAAGCGATTACGGTAACGAGAACGGCAGCCGGAGTCATGCGGAATCGTTTGGTCCGTCCAAAGTTAACAACAATTCGACAAAATACGCGATCCGCCGGCGAAAACCTTCGGCCCATGCCTCCGCACGATTCTCCGAAGTCCGGACCCGCTGCCCGCTTGCTTTCGGGCCGGCGACCCGCACTTTCAAGGAATCATACAGCCCCGTTCGGGTACCGAAACGCGGCAGGGAACTCCGCCGGCGCGCTCGCTTCCGAGCGGCGACGAACGAAAGGCGGCTGGTACGAATCAGACCAGATCGCGGAGCGTCACTCCGCTCAGCATTTCGGTCATTTTCCGATGGATGTCGGCAAACGAGGCGCGTATTTTGCACAGGCTCTCCTCCTTGCTGAACTCGCAGGAGCAACCGGTCCGGCCGCTCGCGCAGGCCAGCATTCCGGCCGTTCCCTCGAAGCGGGTCACGACGTCGCACAACGTCACCTCGCCCGGGTCCCTCGAAAGGTAGTAGCCTCCCGCCTTGCCCCGGACGCTTCCGAGCACGCCGCCGTTTTTCAGTTCGAGCAGGATACCCTCCAAAAACCGTTGCGGGATATGCTCGTCGCCGGCGATCCGGCTGATCGGGACCGGCCCGTTGCCGAACTCCCGTGCCAGAGAAGCCAAAGCCAGAATCGCATATCTCGTTTTCTTGGACAGCATGTTCCGTAAAAATGGATTTTTTACAAATTTAGCAAAATAAGGAGAAACCGCGACCCTTCGCCTTCCGAACGCCGGACCGGAAACCAGGCGACAGAACCTCCGGTCCGGCGAAAAGCCCCGACCGCCCGACATGCCGCTACCGGTACGCGCCGCTCGCAGACCGACGAAACACGGGCCGGACCCGCAAGCGACTTTCGGTCTGCCGCTCGCGGGTCCGTCCCCTATCCGTCAGCAAAATACCTCCGAGCCTCTCACGAGGCCCGGTATCGTCCGATCACTCGGCCCAAAGCCGCGCCAAATTCAGAATCGTGCGCACGGCGCGGCCCATCGTGTCGAGCGAGCAATACTCGAACTTGCCGTGAAAGTTCATGCCGCCCGTGAACAGGTTCGGACACGGAAGCCCCATGTACGAAAGCCGGGCGCCGTCGGTCCCGCCCCGGATCGGACGGACGATCGGTTCGACTCCGGCCTCGCGCATCGCCTGCATCGCCTTGCCGATCACCTCGGGATAGGGCTCCACTTGCTCGCGCATATTGTAATACTGATCCTTGACCGTCAGCAAGATCGTCCCTTCGCCGTACTTGCGCGACAACAGCGCGACAGCGTCGGCCAGAAACCGTTTTTTCTCCTCGAACAGCTCGCGCGAATGATCGCGGACGATATACTCCATCGAGGCTTTTTCGACCGTGCCGCTCAGACCGACCAGATGATAGAAGCCCTCGTAGTCCTGCGTATGCTCGGGGCGCTGCACGGCGGGCAGCAGCGAGTTGATCTCGCAGGCCACCTGCAGGGCATTGATCATCTTGTCCTTCGCATAGCCCGGATGAATGTTGCGCCCTTGCAGGACGATCCGCGCCGAAGCCGCGTTGAAGTTCTCGTACTCGAGTTCGCCCTCGAAGCCTCCGTCCACCGTGTAGGCGAAACGGGCCCCGAAGCGCTTCACGTCGAAAAAGTCCACTCCCCGGCCGATCTCCTCGTCGGGAGTGAATCCGATGCGGATCTTGCCGTGCGGAATCTCGGGATGGGCGAGCAGCCAGGCCGCCGCCGTCATGATCTCGGCCACGCCGGCCTTGTCGTCGGCCCCGAGCAACGTCGTACCGTCGGTCACGATCAGCGTATGCCCCTTGAAAAAAGAGAGTTCGGGAAAATCCTTCACCCGCATCGAAAGCGAGTCGTTCAGCGGAATATCGCCGCCGTCGTAGCGCTCGATCAAGCGGGGACGAATGTCCGCCCCTTTCATGTCGGGACTCGTATCGACATGCGCGATGAAGCCGATCACGGGTTTCGATTCGCACCCCGGCGTGGCCGGAACGGTCCCGGTCACGTAGCCGTTCGGATCGATCTCGACCTCGGTCATCCCGAGCGAGATCATCTCCTCGACCAGACGGTTCAGCAGCGCGAGCTGCTTGGCCGTCGACGGAAAAGTCTCGCTCTCGGGATCGCTCTGCGTATCGAAAGCGACGTAGCGGAGAAAGCGCTCCTTGAGTTCTTCGATAAAATCCATATTTCGTTCCATTTGGTTGTTCCTTTCCGAATAACGCGATCGCTCCGAATACCGGGAAACGTAATCGTACGGGCGGTTCCGCTTTTTCCGATCGGATCGCGCCTGCATAAAAACTCGCCCCAACGCTCTCCTCTCCGTATCACCGCCCGTTCCGTTCCCGACCGCTTTCACAATCGCCGGAGCGAAGCGGGACCTCGGAAAGGCCCGCGCAACGGCTCAGGTCCTATTCTCCTTTGGCCCGCAGGCTGTCCTTGACGAAATAGGCGATCAGCAACGCGTAC
>OOAG01003110.1_pt1 | contig 10210 bp, 6 predicted proteins | sample 1671461 | NCBI WGS metagenome assembly OOAG01 (sample SAMN06348159, study PRJEB24527) | human gut metagenome | biome: human gut; feature: ankylosing spondylitis patient; material: feces | host: Homo sapiens | place: China | collected 2015-10 | reverse complement strand
TAAGTTCGGTTTTGCAAAACCCGCTTGTGAAGGGTCCTGTCCTTTCAATTCTTTAGCAGATATCGTGAATAAATTCAACGCATTTAAGCTAAGCGATATGTTAGAAAAAGGTGTTTTCTTTAACAACTCGGAAGAGAGATTATAACGTATGGTCATAGATGAACATTTCAAGTAATTACCGCTCACTACCCGGTGGTTTCCGTAATCATACATTTCCCAGGAATTATCGGCAACCCGATTCCCTCTCCAATCTGCTTTTCCGGAACTCCAGTGACCATTGTATTTATAATAAGCATAATTAGAAGGTGTAATGATAGCCGGGATGTTGGTTCTACGCTCATCGCCGGGGTGTTGCCAACGTTCCATTAAATCCCTGCTCACATTGTTTTCCGGATAAATTTCCTGTACCGCCAAAGTCGGATCGGCAGAATTATACATACTGAACAAACGGATTTTATTACCGACACTATAAGCAAACACACCGCTAAAATGGATATTCCTCCAACGGATACTGGTATTCAGGTTTCCGGAAATCGTCGGCTCACGTCTTCCGGAAGCCTCCAATACCCGCGTGTAAAAATCACGCTTGTTCAAAGTGAGTAGCAAATCCCGCTCGTCCTCGCAATCATCAAATACGGGACCACCGTCTACCGGACTTAATCCTAAGAATTTATAAGAATAGAAAGTGCCGACCGGCTTCCCTTTAATCAACACGGAGCCATCCAGGAAATTGTCCAGTTCGTATTGTTCTCCGTCGGGATTGGCATTCAACTTATTAAACACTTGGGAAAAAGAAGTGGATAACGACCAACGGAAATCCCGGTTATTAATCGGAGAGACTGTCAAAGAGACACTGTACCCCTGATTATCGATATCCCCTCCGTTCACAACATAACTATTTTTACGTACACCGTTCATCGTAGCAATCGTTTTGGTCATAAAAGCGTCTTCCGTATGCTTCCAATACACGGAGGCATCTACCTGCAATTTGGACTGGAACAATGAAAAGTCCATTCCCAGGTTATAAGAGGTTGTCTTCTCCCATTTCAAACCGGGATTGGGATAACGCTCGATGGAAGAGGTATATTCATTGTAATGAGTATTCAAGGTTCCCTTTTTAATGACCATCACAGGCGACTGCCCCTCCAGCATATTCCCTTGGTATCCGAAAGAAGCCTTGAGGGATAGAAAATCGAGCCAATCGTTTTTCAACCATTCGTGTTCCGTCAGATTCCAGTTGGCAGAAGCCGACCATACAGGCAAAAGTTTGTCATTGCTTTGGTCTCCGAATTTGTTTGAACCGTCTATCCGGGCATTCACATTGACCGTAAAATAACTGAAATAACTGTATGCCAATGAAATGTATGTCGACAATGAATTCGATTTAGAATCCTTCAATACAGGTACATTGGAAGCCATCCAGCTTTGATAAGAGGGATAACGCGACAAATCGATGTCGTCTACAAAAGACATCCCCCGGTCTTTATAATATCCCCGCATCTTGGTGTCGAATGATTTTATATGCGAAGAATTCAATTCGAAACCTAAATTACCCGATATATTATGCTGCATGTCTATGCCAAAATACTTGCTGGCATTCAATTGCAATCGTGCCGTATAGGTACGGTTGTCCGATTCGGAACGACTCAACTCGCCGCCATAAGGTAGTTCACACATCGTACCGGAACCCGTTTCCGCCAACACACCCCTTTCCGTTTTCCGAAGACTGGCGGCATACCAGCTGTTTTCACCCCACCATCCTTCAATACCTGTATGATTCGTGGAATAGGAAACAATGGCATTCGCATTCAACCAGTCTGTAAACCGGAATTGCAAATTGGCATTTGCCGTTATTCCCGAACCTTCCTGTTCATAAGAACTGTTATCCAGTTCATTCAATATGTTGTAATTGAAAAAAGTATCCTCCCTCCTATCGTTGGCTTTTTTCTTGTAATAGAAATAATCACCGTTTTCATCAAAAGCGGGAATTGCCCGGCTGGTTTTGTAAGCGTACTGCATCGGAGCCAACTCTTGTTGATAATAGGTCCGATTAGTCGTATTTCCGATTAATCCTACCGAAGCAGTCAACCAAGGAGCCAGATTGGCATCGAATTTTATGTTGGCCGTATAACGCTCGTTGTTATCGCCTCTAATCACATCATTGTCCCGGGTATATCCGAACGACGCATAATAACGGACGGCTTCCGAACCTCCGGAGATACTTAACGTATGGTTATGAGAAAAGCTGTCCTTGGTCAGCAAATCGAACCAATCCGTGTTGGTGGTTTCAATTTTAGCGATCTCGGCATCGAATTGTTGCTGTGTAATTTCGCCGGTGTATAACTTTGCCAACCAATATTCGTAACCAATCATATTCATATTTTGGGGATATTCGTAATGCAAAGCCGTCAGGTCGCGGGAAAACTGGATGCGCTCTTTGGAGTTCATCACATTCACGGAACGGTCGGTGTAACGCGGACGCTGACGCATGGTAACCGTCGTGTTGTAACTGATAATGGGTTTTCCGATGTGCCCTTTTTTGGTGGTTACCACAATGACACCATTGGCCGCTTTTGTCCCGTAAAGCGCTGTCGCCGCCGCATCTTTCAAGACGTCAATACGCTCGATGTCCTGCGGGTTGATGCCGGAAATGGCGTTACCGATGCGGTTAATGTAGTCCGGGTCATTCAGTTCTTCCGGAGAAATATCCACCGGGTCCTGCATGATGATACCGTCGAGTACCCACAACGGTTCGCGGTTACCAATCAATGTCGAGGTTCCACGGATACGCAGTTTGGGCACCACTCCAACCTCACCGGAATTCAACGTAAACATCATGTCCGGAATACGCCCCTGCAACATCTGGTCGATGGACGAAACGCCCGGAATCATGACCTCCTCCGCCTTTACGGTGGTCACCGCGCTGGTATTCTTGCGCCGGTCGATGGTCTGGTAACCGGTAATAACCACCTCGTCCATCTGGGTGGATTCCTCGTGCATTGTAATGTTCATCTCTTTCTGTCCGGTATAGGCCACCTCCTGCGCTTTCATTCCGATAAAGGAAAATATCAGCCGGATATCTTTTGAATCAGGCAGTTCGATGCTGTAATCTCCGTTCTCATCGGTAACCACACCCATCATCGTGCCTTTTATCAGCACAGTCACTCCGGGAAGAGGATGGCCTTTTTTGTCCTTCACGACACCTCCGACCCGCACCGGAGCCGGAGTCTGTTGTTGCGGACGCTCTTTCACCACAATAATATCATCCTTGACCACCCACGTCAGACCGGTGGAAGCGAACACCTTGTCCAACACTTCCGCTACGGTTTCGTTTACGGCATCCACGGACACCCGTTCCACACGTTCGCCCTGCTCTTTGCTCATCATAAACTGCAAGTTGGTCTGCTCGCGGATTTGCTCCAGCACCTGCCGCAGCGACACTTCCTGCAATTTCATGCTCACCCGTTCCCGTTGCGCCAACGTGGTAGCGGACAAACTGAAAGAGAACAGGCAAACCAGAATAATACACAATTTCATCATTTTTCCGATTTTTTGCCAGCGGTAATGATAAATACCGAGGCATTCTGATTTCTTTTTCATAAATTTGTAACTGAGATTAAACATGGCTACCGAACGGATGACAGCCGTCCCGTAGCAAACCTATCTTGATAAGGGAAGTGTGGGGACACTTCTCTTATTTTATTCCACCACAATCATACGGTCGCCGACCTGGAAAACAATCCCTGTGGATTCCGAAATGGCTCCGAGAATTTTCCGGATATTTTCATACCGTTTCAGATGGCCCGAAAACTGGATGTGCTTTTTCCCGGCCGACCGGTAGACTATCCTTACATCATACCAGCGTCCCAACTCTTCGAGAATCTCCTCCAAGGTGTCGTCGTTAAAGCAAAATTCCCCGTTTTTCCAGGCGGTGTACTTCCGGATATCCACTTCCCGGAAAGTGATTTCCCCGCTATGATGGTCGCAAGCGGCCAGCTGCCCCGGACGCATCCGCCACTCTCCGGTACTTCCCTTTCCGGAAATACCGATTTCTCCCTCCACCAATACCGTTTCCGTTGCCCGGAGGCCATGGGTATTCACATTAAAAGCAGTGCCATACACCCGGATGCTCACCTCGTCCGTTTCCACATAAAACGGACGCTCCGCATCTTTTGCCACTTCAAACCAGGCCTCGCCTTTCAGATATACTTTTCTTTCCGCCGCCGCAAAAGCCACCGGGTAGCAAAGTTCCGACCCGGCATTCAGATGCACGGCGCTACCGTCGGCAAGCAGCAAACGGTATTCCCCGCCATTGGGTATGGATAAGGTATTGTAAACCACGTTTTCCGGCTGCGACGCCACCGGGGCGGAATAAACCACTTTACCCGAATCTATCCGGATACTCCCGGCCGTTTCCTGCAAATCCCGTTGTCCCGATTTTTCCAAAACAATCCGCTCGCCGCTGCTTAATTGCAAAAAGGCCCGGCAGGTACCCGGCTCCACCACGGTTTCCGCCATTTTCACGCTGACTTCCGGTCTGTCCTGTTTCACTAACAACCATACTACACCTAAGGCCATGAGCAGACTGGCCGCCACCGACAAGCGGATGATGCTTCTTTGCATGCTCTGCCGCCGCATATTCTTCCGGAACTTCCGGTAGCCCCGTACAGGTTCCCAACCGACATACTGCCGGAATTCTCCTATCAGGTACTCATCATCCCCCACCTCCTCATACAACCGCCGCATACTCTCGTCCTCTAACAAACACGCCATCTCCGCCCGCTCATCTGCCGTGAGTCTTCCCGCATAGGATTTCCGAAATAAAGTCACCGTTTTTTCAACACTTTTATCCATTATTTTTTCATTTTTATACCTATTGTGCATAACAAATGAAAAAGGGTGACAAGAAAACTGATTTTTTTTGAAAAAGAAGGTATTTTATAAGGAGGGATATTATTTAAGTTTTCAAGACAAGAAAAACGCCAACCAGAACACGCTGGCGTCCCCTCTCATTTTCCCGCGCAATTGTTTAAAGCTACGCTTTTTATGGGTTTTTACCGTGTTGACGGATATGCCCAACTTTTCGGCAATTTCATTGACGGACAATCCATCTATGCTCAGCCGGATGACCTTACGCTGTTCGGACGGCAATTCATCAATATAAAGATACAATTGCCGGAGCAACTCTTCACGGACAGTCGCCATAAACATTTCATCGGATTCCGGATCGTTTTCCAGCATCAACCGGTTCAGATGCCTGGATTTACACTTTTCGCGGCGTAACCACATCATCGACCGATTATAAACAGCCCGGTAAAGGTAATTGGTCAGCTCGTCTATCTGAAGAAATTTTCGTTCTCCGTTCCAAACATACAACAAAATGTCCTGCACCAAATCTTCGGCAATGACCGGGTCCTGCACCAAACGCCCGGCATAAGAGCATAAAGCCGCGTAATAGCAGCCGAAAACTTCCTGCCAAAGTTCCTCCTTCTTCTCGTTTACCGCTTCCAATATCCGACTTGCATCCATATTTCCGGCACTATCGTTCGCTTTACCACACTAACCGATAGTCTTCCAACCGGAATCCCCTCAGAAAGTCCTCCGTCCGCATTCTTTTTTTTCCTGACAACTGCAACTCCAGCACACGAACGATACCTCCCTCCACATATACATCAAAAAAGGTTTTTCCATCGGTACGGACTTCCCCCGCGGGCAGATTATGGCTCTGCCGTATCCTGGCGGCTTTAAATATTTTAAGTGTCAACACTCCGCCATCCTTCCCGACAGCCTGTAATTCCGTCCATGCCCCGGGAAAAGGCGACAAGCCCCGGATATGGTTACAGATGGTTTCCAGTTTCCCGTTCCAACGGATTTTCATGTCTTCTTTGAATATCTTCGGAGCGAGTACCGCTTCGCGCCCCCGCAGCAATCCACACTGGTCGGTCAACGGATAGTCCCCTGCCTCCATCGCCTGCACGGTTTTCAGCAACAAGTCCGCCCCTTTCTCCATCAGTTCGTCATGCAATTCTCCGGCGGTCATCTCCTCGCCGATTTCCACCTTTTCCTGAAAAATAATATTGCCGGTATCTATCTCCTGCTTTAAAAGGAAAGTCGTCACCCCGGAGCAGGTTTCCCCATTCATTACGGCCCGGTTTATCGGTGCCGCTCCCCGGTAATCCGGCAGCAGAGAAGCATGCAGATTCACCGTCCCTAAGGGAGGCATATTCCAAACCACTTCGGGCAACATCTTAAATGCCACAACTAATTGCAAATCGGCTTTTAGCTCTGCCAGCGCCTGTAAAAAATCGGGATCCCTGAATTTCTCGGGTTGCAGAATCTTCAGGCCGATTTCCCGGGCGTATTTTTTAACTGCGGATTCCTGAAGCTGTTGTCCTCTACCGGCCGGTTTATCAGGATTAGTAACGACTCCTACAACCTGAAATCCAGCCTTTATAATTCTTTTCAAGGGCAGGACAGCAAAATCGGGAGTACCCATATAGACGATACGCAACTTATGACTTGGCATTTTTCTTCTTTTTTATAAAGGCAATCAATTTCTTAAAGACTCTTGTGTAAGCTTCTGTATTCATCATCTCGGAATCGGTCACGGATTTATAAGTCAGTATAATTCCCAAAGGCAACAGAATAAAGGCAGAAATCCACATCCCGGCAGCCGGAGAGATAACAGCCTCCCTGGCCGACCTTTCTCCCATCATCGAAATAATATAATAGATGATAAACAAAAGCACGGAAACCACCACCGGCATTCCTAATCCCCCTTTCCGGATAATAGCCCCCAGGGGAGCACCGATAAAGAAAAAAATAAAGCAGGCAAAAGATAAGGTGAATTTACGATGCCATTCCAATTGACTCTTTATTACATTCTCTTGCTGAGCCACATAATAATGAAGATCGTCCTGGTTCCGTTGTTTTACCTCTCTGGCATATTGCAGGGCATTATCGACCGCCCGACGTTGTTCTTCAATATCAAAAGCAGTAAAAAGGCTGTCGGGATCACTGAACTTTCCCCGGCTTTGATCGGCCAGTATACTATCCCGTTGCGGACTGGGACTTTTGCTTCTTTGATAATTATTCGCCAATAATTTCTTCGTATCTCCTGCTTTTCTCACTTTCAATGCAGCTCGTGCCGAATCGATCGAATGACTCAATTGTTTGAGATTCAGCATCATCGAATAAGAACGAAATCCGTCTTCGTCGCTTCGTTTCAGGTCAGTTCCCGGCAATTCGATCAATACGGTTTCCTTATCGAACTTTAATCTTCTGAAAGGAAATGTTTTACGGGAACCGGGATTCTTCATTCCCTCATCTGTATAAGAATGGCCATTATACAAGACCAGTTCCATCAGATTACTTTTTGCATCACTGATCATCATCCCGGAATCGGCTTTGGTAACATCATAATTCCCGGAACCGTCCTTATGTTCGTATATCAGCATGTTATACATCATGCCGGTTTCTTTATTGATCTTATCGATTTTAATACTATATCCTTCCAAATCGTTCGTAAAGATCCCTTCTTTAAACGACATCTCCGGTTTTTGTTTCCGGATATCGTAAAGCAGGCTATAAAATTTAAGGTTCGCCACCGGAAGGATATTGTTCGAAAAGACAAAAGCGAATACTGTGAGGCATATAATCAGGATAATCAAAGGTTTCATAATCCGGTAGAGAGAAATACCTGCTGATTTTAAGGCGATCAACTCATAATTTTCTCCCAAACTTCCGAAGGTCATGATCGATGAAAGCAATACTGCCAACGGCAATGCCATGGGTACCAAAGTGGTCGCCACATAAATCAATAACTCGGCAATTACCGTAAACTCTAATCCTTTTCCTACGATTTCGTCTATCATACGCCAAAGAAACTGCATAATCAAGACGAACATACTGATGAAAAAAGTAGCTACAAAAGGCCCGATAAAGCTTTTGAGCATAAATATATGTAGTTTCTTCATTTGCCAATAAGTAACCTGTACATTATCAAAATCTTCAAAACAGGTACAAAGGTACGTTTTTTTGTTTACAATACTCTCTCTCCGGTCATCAAAAACCGTATAGATCAGGCCCCCAGGTTCCGGTGCAGGATATCCATTTGTTTATTCCATAACTCTATCGTATCGTTGACTTCGTCTTCATCGGCAAAATCGGTAATAATCAGCGCTACATCTCCGGTCAAGGGCTCCACATGTATATTAAATTCAAAATATTCATCTTCCTCTTCTGCATCATCCCACCGAAACCTCACCACGGCATTACTTTTCAATTCTACGAGCGTAGCCGGCTGCTCACTACCATTCCATATAAAAATAAACTGATTACCTTTTTGGAATACGTCATCTGCAAACCATTCCGATAAACCGGCAGGGGTACTTAAACGAGAAAACAAGACTTTTACAGAAGACGAAAAAATGTACTCTAACTCTATCTTTCTTCTCATATTTCTAAATTTTGAGCCAAATTACTCAAAAAAAATATAAGTACCAAACAGACCGAAAAAAATAGCATTCGCTCAGGAGAGCAAATCAGGCTCAAGCAAAGGTATCCTGACCGAATTCCTGTCTGACTGCCCCAACCAATCTGACTTTCCATTCTTCACCTTTATTCTGATCCAAATGAGATAAGCGATTAATAATATCCGCCACAGAAAGACGATGAAAATCCACTGCCGGGAAATAAGAAACATCATCGTCTTCTTTTACTTCGACCAGGATTTTATGATCTACCAATTCCTGTAGGATTACTCTGACTTTACTGGAACTCATTCGGAGTCTTTTACAAACCATAGCCAGCGTAGGACTTCCTTGTCCATGAATATACAAATCGGAAATATATCGCAACATCCGCAACGTCACTTCAACGTTATCCACCCATTTATTATCCGCATTCATTGCATTCCGGTACAAGAAATGGCGGTTGCGCATAATATAACACAGCTCCGTTCCCCACAAAACGATACTCCAACTCAACTGTAACCACACCAATAAAAGAGGCAAAGCGGCCAATCCACCATAAATCGCATTATACGAGCTCACACCGATCTGGAAACGCAAATAGAACCATTGTACAATTTGAAAAACAGTACCGGCAACAATACCGGCCACCAAAGCATATTTGAATTTCACAGGTGTAGTGGGCATGAACATATAAAGAAATACGAAAAGAAACCATACCAAGATATAGGGTATCAAAGTCAGAATAGCTTTCAAAGCAGCACTGGCATAACTCAATAATCCTTCGTCCATGGCATATTCCTGCAAATTAGCCATCATAAAAACATTCATACTACTGATCAATACGACCAGGATCGGAGCGATAAACAGAATCGACATGTAATCGGTAAATTTTTTTACCAGACTCCGTCCCTTCTTCACCCCCCAAATCCGGTTCATAGCCAGTTCGGTACTGGAAAGCATCCGGATAACCGACCAGAGGAGTAAAACAATACCAAAACCTGCAATCACACCTCCCTGCGTATTATCCAAGGCTTTATTCGCAATATTCATCACCCATTGCATCACATCGGGATTGGTATAAGATTGCTCTTTGAGCCAATCTTCGAATGCCTTTGCAGCACCGAATCCACGGGCGATAGCTAAAATCAGGGCAACGACAGGAATAAAAGAAAGCGTAGAATAAAATGTTAAAGCAGAAGCTGAGATCATCGAAGCATCTTTAATAAAACGATCGATCGAGACAATGACAACAGCCACTGTTTTCAAAACAAGATCGGAAAGAAAAGTGGAAATCCGCCAATCCCGGCGCAAAACCGAGTAATAAAAATCCAAATACAAAAATCGTTTCAGATTATTCCTGTGTTTCATGACCTATGTATGATTTATGCAGCAAAGATAAAACAAAATTCAATACCTGTAGTGTACAATAACGAGGTTACAAAGTTGGCCAGAAAAAAGATCGACATTTAAATCATTACAGAGGTTCGAAAAGTTACAGCAGTTAGACTTAACCTCTAAAACCACAGTAACTCTCCGAACCTCTGCAACTAAAAAGAAGCCCCACAGGTGCCAGGGCACTTTACGGACTTTATAAACCTATTCCATTCTACCACGATCCTGTTTAAGGGAAAAAACTTTAATCGGTTTTCTCCTCCGGCAGGATCAAATAAACAATTCCATCACAGTTTCTTTAATTGTATCGGGATCTGTATCGAGTGCAAAGACACAATCGGGCT
>OOAG01003106.1_pt1 | contig 10218 bp, 5 predicted proteins | sample 1671461 | NCBI WGS metagenome assembly OOAG01 (sample SAMN06348159, study PRJEB24527) | human gut metagenome | biome: human gut; feature: ankylosing spondylitis patient; material: feces | host: Homo sapiens | place: China | collected 2015-10 | reverse complement strand
CACTTGATATCCATCCTGCTGCAATCCGGCGATGACATCTGCGCCAAGTGCATTCGGTGTAAAATACCAGAACCTGTCGGAATCCGCCTGGTTGTAATCTCCGTTCACGATTTCATTATCCGGATAGTAATAATACAATACGGTCCAACCCAGATGTTTTACACCATTGGTGACCATTTTGGTATCCTGTGTGGGCGTTCCGATCAGGTCAAGTGTCTTATCGGTCTCTGTCTTCTGCTGTTCGTAGCTGTCATAGCATTCCCGGTAGTTCCGGATTCCCATGCCAAACATGATTCCTAGGAATACCACCAGAATCACTCTGCCCAAAAGTTCTAATCCCTTCCAGGATTGCTTTTCCAATAAAGCCAACAGTTCCAGCACTCTGCTGCTGCCGATCACCAGCATTACAATTGCCACCGCGCTTAGCGGATACAGATATCTCTGTGCCAGCATCGGCGCCATTACAACGCTTAATAAATAGGCGAATACCAATGTTCCAAGGATCGTACAGGCTCCCACCGCCATTGCGTATGTCTTATCAGACCATTTTTTTACAGAAGGCTTTTGCAGATGTATACCGTCCTTTTCCACGGAAAATACCGACGAATCTGCTACCAATGTTATCACCAGAAACAGAATCAGCAGCGGAAATACGATACCGTTCATGCGCCTGCCGCCCATAACGATCTCCAGACTCCTATCCAGCCCCAGAATCTCCGTCATCCACCAGCCTCTGCTGACATTTTTTAATCCGGCATAGAAGAAATACAACCATGGCGCATAACCGATAAAAAATGCGATAATCGCCAGCACGCCTTTAATCCAGGTTTTCCCACGGTATTTGATCCATACGGCCACTCCGGTGAAAAACATCATGATTCCCACAGCCACCAGTGCATAATAGTGAGAATACGCTGCTGCCAGTGCCCACAGCACCATGCCTGCCCAGGTCTTCCTGTTGCCGTCAGCAATGACTCTGTAGGAACAATAGAAGCAACCCATTACACACAGGAAAGCCAGCGCATACATGCGGACTTCCAGATTGTACTCCAGACATGCCTGTCCCAGACCGGAGATCATCACAAAAAATGTTGCCGGAAGCAGCCCGAAATGTTTCCGCACAACGGTCAGTGCCAGTACGATTCCGATCACGAAGGGCACCAGAGAGGCCAGATGGAATACCGGTACCTTATATCCGAACAGGGTCCCGAATAATTTCAGCCAGTAATAATACAGTGGCGGATGATTGTCCCAGTAATACAATACCTGCAAAATGCCATCCACATCCTTGTGGGCCGTATTCGCAGAAAACGCCTCATCCCCCCACAGCACACGGTCGGACATCATACTGAAGTTCAGACACACTACCAGTATTGCCAATGCCGCTACAACTACCGGTCCTATGTACTTGCGGAAAACACTCCATACCTTACTGTCGTTAAAGCTGTATAAAACACTCCGGATCTTCTCGTGCTTTCCGTCTTTTGCCTCTTCCACAAATAATTCTGCAATCGCGTAAAGCAGCATAATGCAGATTTCCGCACAGAGAACTTTCACCGCATACTCTCTGGATTCGATCAGTTTCCGCAGGATCGTATTATCGTCATTGCCGGCCAGCGACAACATAATCCAAGAAATGACCAGCACACAGATAAGGCATGTCAGATAACGAAATATATATTCTCCTTTTCCGGGCGCAGTCGTCTGTCCGCTTTTTCCATGGTTTTTTAAAACATATTGCCGCCAGACCACAATGGGTACCAACGGCAACAGCAGGGTGATGATGATGGTAAACATCTAATATCCTCTCTGTCTTTTGTATTTGTAACTATTCAGAGCCATGTAAATAGTATCGAATGAGCGTCGAATGCTTGCATTCGTAAGAGCATTTGATACTATTTATAGGGCGAAGTAACCACTATGAGCAAATAACATGCAAGCATGTTATTCAGGAAAGCCTCGTAGAGGCGGTTTTGCGAATGGGGTGCTGAATAGTTACTGAATCATAAAATTACATTTCTATTTACAATGCAATGACAATGTGCTATTTTGGCAGATGTTAATGTAAGGATAAAGGAATGATGTAAATTATGCCGGAAGAGAAAACAATGTTATTTTCACAGGATGCATTGAAAAAATTATTGTGGCCGCTGATCATAGAACAGTTTCTGGCAATCGCAATGGGAATGGCTGACACAGTGATGGCAGCCAGCTGTGGAGAAGCCGTGGTATCCGGAATCTCCCTGGTGGACAGTATCTGTGTGTTATTGATCGGTCTGTTCACGGCCATGGCCAGCGGCGGTGCAGTTGTGGCGGCGCAATATATGGGACACGGAGATAAGGAAATGGTAGGCCGGGCCTCCAATCAGCTGTTTATAGCGGTTGGGGGTGTGGCCCTTCTGTTTATGACGATAGCGCTGATCTGGAACAGGGGACTGCTGGCATTGCTTTACGGCAATGTGGAAGCGGATGTCATGAATGCCGCAAGAATTTATTTTTATATTGTGGCGGTGTCCTTTCCTTTTCTGGGAATTTATAACGGTGGTGCAGCTCTGTTCCGTGCGGTAGGAGATTCCAAGGTGTCCATGAAGGTATCTCTGGTGGCAAATCTGGTGAACGTAGTGGGAAATGCCATTTTGATCTACGGTGTTGGGATCGGTGCTGCAGGAGCGGCGCTGTCCACGCTTTTTTCCAGAGTATTGTCTGCGGTGCTGATCTTAATGCTTCTTAAGAAAAGTGACAAGATCATCATGAGCAATCATTGGCGTCTGGATACCAAAATCCTTGGGAAAATCCTGTATATCGGCGTACCGAACGGATTGGAGAATAGCATTTTCCAGATAGGTAAGCTTCTGACCACCAGTCTGATCGCCGGTTTTGGAATGGCCGCTACGACGGCGAATGCCGTAACGGGCAGCATTGCCAGCTTTCAGCAGATCCCTGCCAATGCCATCGGTGTGGCAATGATCACTGTGATCGGACAGTGCATCGGCGCAGGAGAAACAGAGCAGGCATTATATTATCTGAAAAAAATGATGAAGGCGGCGTATGCCTGCATGATCCTGTTGGGAATTCCCATGATTATTTTTGCTCGACCGATCTGCGGAATCTATCATCTGAGTCCGGAGACAATGAAAATAACTGTTTTTCTGTTATGTTACAGCTGTGTATGTTGTATGCTGGTGCATCCGTTGTCCTTTGCACAGTCCAATGCACTTCGCGCTGCGGGAGATGTGAGATTTACCATGATCGTGGCGATCGCTTCCATGTGGCTCTGCCGTGTGGGCATGGCATATATCCTGGGACAGGGTCTGGGACTTGGCGTCATCGGCGTCTGGATCGCTATGACCATGGACTGGGTCGTACGGGCATTTTTGTTCACTAACAGGATACGGACGGGAAAATGGCTGAAGTATAAGGACCGGCTGGTGAAGTAAATCATGGTACTGTGCTAAAGTTTTACATTGACAGAATTTGTAATGTGTTTTAGCATATTTTTATAGAAATAAAGTCGGGGTCAAGCATGTGGGCTTAGACCTTTTGATCCTGGCATCATAGAAAAATACATAAGCACATAAAGTGCAGAAATGAGGCAGAACATGAGCAAAAAGCCCTATGCAGAGCGTAATTTAAAATTCGAGACATTACAGTTACACGTGGGACAGGAGCAGCCCGATCCTGTGACCGGTGCGAGAGCCGTTCCCATTTATCAGACATCTTCTTATGTATTCCGCAACTGCGACCATGCAGCAGCACGCTTCGGACTGGAAGATCCCGGGGAGATCTACGGTCGTCTGGGCAACCCTACTCAGGGTGTCTTTGAGCAGCGTATTGCGGCATTAGAGGGCGGTACCGCAGCTCTGGCAGTAGCCAGCGGAGCGGCAGCTATCTGCTATACGATTCAGAACCTGGCAAAACAGGGAGATCACATTGTTTCTGCAAATAATATTTACGGCGGAACCTACAATCTGCTGGCGCATACCCTGGTGGACTACGGTGTGACCACTACTTTCGTGGCTCCTTCCGATTATGACAGGATCGAAGCAAGCTTTCAGGAGAACACCAAGGCGCTCTACATCGAGACTCTGGGCAATCCCAACTCTGATGTGGTAGACATTGAGCGCCTGGCACAGATCGCCCATGCACACAAGGTTCCTCTGGTAGTGGACAATACGTTTGCGACTCCTTATCTGGTGCGTCCTTTTGAGTACGGTGCAGATATCGTGGTACATTCCGCGACTAAATTCATCGGTGGACATGGCACCAGCTTAGGCGGAGTGATCGTAGAGAATGGTAAATTTGACTGGGAGGGCAGCGGCAAGTTCCCTCATCTGTGCACTCCGAACCCCAGCTATCATGGTGTGACTTTCACCAAGGCAGCACCGGGCGCGGCTTTTGTGACTGCTATCCGTGCAATGCTCCTTCGAGATATGGGCGGCTGCATTTCCCCTGTTCATGCTTTTATTTTCCTACAGGGACTGGAGACGCTGTCTCTGCGCGTAGAGCGTCATGTGGAGAATGCACTGAAGGTAGTACAGTATCTGAACAATCATCCGCAGGTAGAACGTGTGCATCATCCTTCCGTATCCAGTGATCCGGAGCAGCAGGCATTGTATCAGAAATATTTCCCGAACGGAGGCGGTTCCATCTTCACCTTCGAGATTAAGGGCGGCAAGGAGACAGCCAAGAAGTTCTGTGATAATCTGGAGCTGTTCTCGCTTCTGGCAAACGTGGCAGATGTGAAGTCTCTGGTCATCCATCCGGCTTCCACCACCCATGCACAGCTGTCTGAGGAAGAGCTGAATGAGCAGGGAATCTACAGCAATACGATTCGTCTGTCTATCGGTACGGAGAATATTGATGATATCATTGAGGATCTGGAAGGCGGTTTCCAGTCTGTTTAAGGAGAGACCATGCTTTCATTAGCTGTTTTCTATTATGGAAAAGCAAAACCGGGAATCCCACTGCGTTCAAGGCAGTGGGATTTTTCTTGTCGGTGCCGGTGATCGCCAACAGCCTTATTTGTCTCCCGCGCGCTGCTCTACCGGCATGTTTCTGCGTTGAATGAGAAGACCGGCACCAGGAGCCGCATCGGACTGATTCAGTTCTACTATAACTGGGAAGAAGACAAGAAATATCTATTGGTGGAAATCTACCTTGCAAAACAGAAATAAGTTCAGTATAATAGGAATGAAAATCAAAAACAGTCAGCCGAAAGGCCGCAGCAATGCGGCTTTTCTAAGATACATAAGTTAGCGTTGACTAACTGCACGACTCTATGTAGTGGTTAGGTGAAACTAACACAAAAAAGAAATGGCAAAATGCAAGAAAGTGAGAGATGTCCATGAAATACAAGATTGAGAAGAACACCGTACAGGAGACACTGATCATCCCGCTTTATTCCCGGAAACTATGCTCGGAGTTGTATCCGAACCTTTATCGGGACGAGATGGCGGTACACCTGATCGACCAGATCGACTATGACTTTTCACAGGTGGAGAAAAAATCCCACGGCCTGATGCAGCGTTTCGGTTCGCTGGAGGTTGCCATGCGGCAGAATGACCTTGCGTGGGAGGTACAAAATTATCTGGCAGACCATCCTGATGCAGCGGTGGTCAATTTGGGCTGTGGACTTGACGGTACCGGCAGAGCCTGTGACAATGGCAGCTGTAAAATTTACAATCTGGATTTCCCGGATGTTATCGCCGTACGCAATCAATTACTGCCCGCCGGAGACCGTGAGGAAAATATTCCCTGCAATTTGAATGATACGGAATGGTTTACCAAAATCGACGCGTCCGAAGGGGCAATATTTTTTGCCTCCGGAGTATTCTATTATTTTCTGACGGAGCAAGTCAGGACGCTGGTACAGGCAATGGCTGACAGTTTTCCCGGTGGTGTGCTGGTATTTGACGCGGCGAACCGGACAGCGGTTAAGATGATAGCAAAGACATGGCTCAGGAGCGCTAAAATTCAGGATGTGGGTGCATATTTTGCGGTTTCGGATGCGAAAAGTGAGATTTCCCCGTGGGACAGCAGATTGCAGGTCACAAGCCGTGGCTATATGCTGGGATATAATGATCTCCGAGACCCTTCCGTCAGCGGATTATTCCGCTTCCTCGCCAGAACCGGCGACAGAATCATGAAGATGCAGATCGTAAGGATCTGTTTTGGTCAGAGGTGAACTGACAGGAATTAGAAAGTACCTCTTGACAAATACCCTATGGGGGTATATCTTGTAGAAGAAAACAAGATACCCCTGTAGGGTATTTTGCGTATGGCTGCAACGAAAGATCCGGCAGCATGTTGCGTGCACTGATATGCAGGCCGGAAACAGCATATGTGTAGAACCGGGAAGATTCTGGAAAATTCGGATTCCGGTGCCGGAGGCTCAGGAAGGGGAAAATTATGGCAGAACAAAAGGAAGAAAAAATGGGAGAAAAAGGCATGGAATGTTGTCATTGTCACCAGAAGGCAACGCCCCGCTCCGAAAAAGAAAGAAAACAATTACAGAACCGTTTAAGCCGCATGACGGGACAACTGAACGGTATCAGCCGGATGTTGGAAGAAAACCGATACTGCGGAGATATCCTGACGCAGGTAGCTGCGGTGGAGAGCGCCCTGCAGGCTTTTGGCTATGCAATCTTGAAGGAGCATATGGAGACCTGCGTGGTGGAAGAGATCCGGAAGGGGAATACTGCTATCGTAGAGGAAGCAGTGGATCTGGTGAAAAAATTGAAATAAGTAGAGGCATGACTGCAGATAAAACTGTAAATTCGTGCGGTAAGGCACTGAAAATAACGGAAACTTTGCAGATTATGGAAAGGCAGGGTTATTTTTATGAAGGAAAGATATCATGTTACGGGAATGTCCTGCTCCGCATGCTCTTCGCATGTGGAAAAGGCAGTCAATAAACTGGAAAATGTGGAAAAAGCATCCGTGAATCTGTTGACAGAGACCATGGATGTGACCTATGACGAGACGAAGATCACATCGGCGGAAATCATTGATGCTGTGGTGAAAGCAGGCTACGGTGCTTCGGTAATGACCGAAGGCAGTGCGGCAGGTGCAGGCGGACGGAGCACTTCCGGGAATGCGGGAAGTACAGGAAGGTCCGCAGCCGACGGCAAGCAGGAATTGCAGCAGAAGCTGGATGCGGACGCAAGAGCCATGAAATGGCGGCTTGGAATCTCCATCGGCTTCCTGATCCCGCTAATGTATGTGTCCATGCACCACATGCTCAAAGAATGGTTCGGGATTCCGGTCCCTGCATTTATCGTGAATATCATGCACGGCAATGCCAACGCCATGAATTTCGCACTGACACAGTTTTTACTGTTGTTGCCGATTCTGTATGTGAACCGGAAGTTTTTCTCCGTAGGATTTAAAACCCTGGCGCACCGCAGCCCGAACATGGACAGCCTGATCGCCTTAGGATCCGGCGCGGCGCTTGTGTACGGCATTTTCGCCATGTACCGGATCAGCTATGGCTTAGGCTACGGTGACATGGCAGTAGTAGAGCATTATTCCCACGATCTGTATTTTGAATCCTCCGGTACGATCCTGACCCTGATCACGGTCGGAAAATATCTGGAGAGCCGTTCCAAGGGCAAGACCAGTGAGGCTATTACCAAACTGATGAATCTGGCTCCCAAGGTGGCGATCCTTGTAACTGAGGACGGACAGGAGAAGGAAGTACCTACGGAAAGCCTGCAAAAGGGTGATGTATTTCTGGTAAAGCCTGGAAGTCTGGTACCGGTGGACGGCATCGTGCTGGAGGGTAACTCCAGCGTGGACGAAGCGGCTATCACCGGTGAGAGTGTCCCTGTGGAGAAGCAGGCGGGCGACCATGTGGTCTCCGCTACCGTGAACAAAGCGGGGTTCTTAAAATGCCGTGCGGATCGTGTCGGCGATGATACGACGCTGGCGCAGATCATCCGCCTGGTGGAGGAAGCCAGTGCCAGCAAGGCGCCAATCGCACAACTGGCAGATAAGGTGGCAGGAGTATTCGTACCTACTGTTATGGCGATTTCGCTGGTTACATTGATCGTGTGGCTGGCAAGTGGTGCGACCGCGGAGTTTGCGATTTCCACTGCAATTGCAGTACTGGTGATTTCCTGTCCCTGCGCGCTGGGACTGGCAACTCCGGTGGCAATCATGGTGGGAACTGGTGTCGGTGCGAGCAACGGTATCCTGATCAAGACTGGGGAAGCTTTACAGCAGGCTAAGGAGATCGACACCGTGGTACTGGACAAGACAGGAACCATCACAAGCGGTAAGCTAAAGGTAGAAGAAGCAGGCGGTTATCAGAGTGATTTCCCTGTGGATGCCATGATGCAGATCGCAGCGGCACTGGAGAAAAAAAGTGAGCATCCACTGGCAGAGGCGGTAGTGGAATATGCGGAAAGCTTCCGGCTGACAATTCCGGAGATCGTGGATTTCAAGGCAACCTTCGGGCGTGGTGTGGAAGGTGCTCTGGCAGCAGATTTCCATGCAGAGAAAGTTGCAAAAAAGGATGGTCCCACGGCGGTATTTTATGCAGGGAAAAGGGATAGTACTGCGGATATACCGGAAAATTCAGGCAAGATCGCAGAACAGAATCCGGCAACCGGAATTGCAAGATCAGATGCAGACAGTGTGACATTCCCGGCAGGCACGAAGTTCTATGTAGGCAATCTTGCATTTTTACAGGAGAAAAATATCACACTGCCGCAGGGAGCTGCAGAAGGTCTGAACCGCATGGCGGACGAAGGCATGACACCGCTTCTGGTGGCGCAGGAAGGAAAATTCTTAGGCATCATCGGTGTATCAGATACGGTCAAAGCCACCTCCTATGAAGCAATCAATGCATGGGAGAAAATGGGAGTCAGGGTCATTATGCTGACCGGAGACAACCGCCGCACCGCGGAAGCTGTACGGCAGAAGCTGGGGATCTCCGAAGTCGTGGCAGAGGTACTGCCGCAGGATAAGGAGAAAAAGGTCAGTGAGTTAAAGCGTCAGGGACACAAGGTGGCAATGATCGGTGACGGTATCAACGATGCTCCCGCACTGGCGGCAGCAGATGTGGGTATGGCCATCGGCGCAGGTACCGATGTCGCCATGGAGAGTGCCGACATTATCCTGATGAAAAACGATCTTCGGGATGCGGTGACCGCCATGAAGCTGAGCCGTGCAGTGATCCGCAATATTAAGGAAAACCTGTTCTGGGCATTTTTCTACAACTGCATCGGCATCCCTCTGGCAGCCGGTGTGTTGTATCCGGCGTTCCAGATCCGGTTGAATCCCATGTTCGGCGCGGCAGCCATGAGCTTAAGCAGTATCTTCGTCGTGGGAAATGCCCTGCGGCTGAGAGGCTTTAAAAGCGGATTCACCCCGCTGAAAAAGGGAATACCGAAAGCATCCCATAAGGAAACAGAGATAACGCATGCAACTGCGGAGGGAAAACAGTGCATACTGAAAGCCCCCGCAGAGCAAAATAGCAAAGAAGAGAAAGAGAGGACAAACACAATGACAAAAGTAATCAGTATCGAAGGAATGATGTGCAACCACTGCACCGGGACCGTACAGAAGGCACTGGAGGCAGTAGAAGGCGTGAAAGCCGTTACCATGAGCCTGGAGCAGAAAAACGCTACCGTGGAACTGGCTTCCGATGTGGCAGATGAGGTACTGACCAAGGCTGTGGTGGACGCAGGATATGAAGTGAAGGGCGTTACTGCAAAATAAGGCTGCCCTTTGTTGTCGGATAGGAATAGCAAATGATGAAAAAATGGCGCCGCCACCGTGTTGCGGTCTGCTTTATGAGCAGACGGAATGCGGTGACAGCGCCATTTGGGTCTATAGCGAAAAAAGTGCTTTTCAGATACTTTTTTTATGTAGATATCATAGATTTTTGTGCTCTGTGGGTCTATACAGAAAAAATATCATTTTAGATACTCAAATCACGAAAAATGAGTATCCGGAGAGCAAATTTTTTTCTATAGACCCAAAGTGAATCTTCTGGAGTGACATTATGGCGGAAAAGGGGATCAGAAAACAAGATTTTTCTGTATAGACCCATGACTGATCTCTCTTTATAATCATGCACACCTGTTGTGAAAGTGTATCGATCAATTGCATCATGGAAAATGCAAAGGGAAAATTATGCATTTTCGAAAGATTCTATATAAAGTTTAGACTTTCTTAATTGATTTTCTTACACTATGTGTTATATTAACGATA
>OOAG01003104.1_pt1 | contig 10221 bp, 10 predicted proteins | sample 1671461 | NCBI WGS metagenome assembly OOAG01 (sample SAMN06348159, study PRJEB24527) | human gut metagenome | biome: human gut; feature: ankylosing spondylitis patient; material: feces | host: Homo sapiens | place: China | collected 2015-10 | reverse complement strand
GAGCTGTCCGCTCGCGAGAACATCTACCTCAACGGCGCGCTGCTTGGCTATTCGAAGGAGTTCATCAACGATCATTTCGACGAGATCGTGGAGTTCGCCGAGATCGAGAAGTTCCTCGACATGCCGCTCAAGAACTATTCCTCGGGCATGGTGGCGCGCATCGCGTTCGCCATCGCCACGGTGATCGTCCCCGAGATCCTCGTAGTGGACGAGGTGCTTTCGGTTGGCGACTTCATGTTCCAGAAGAAATGCGAAGACCGCATCAGCGAGCTTATCGAGAAACACGGCGTGACCGTGCTCATCGTGTCCCACAGCAACGCCCAGGTGGAGCGCCTTTGCAACAAGGTCATCTGGATCGAGAAGGGACACACGCGCATGATGGGCGACGCCGCGTCGGTGTGCCGCGTATACGGAGGCCTTGGCGGGCGAACCGGCAGCGCAGAAGCGGAACAGCGCGTATTCGAAGCGCTTCAGCGCAGTGGAGAGCACGAGGAAAGCGATTTCAGCACGATCGCCGGAGACGACGCCAACGGCACGGCCGTGCAGCTTGCGTACCGAGGTTGGGAAAACGGGTTCGATACCGCCGTGGTGGTATGCGCCTCCACCCATGTCAACGCGATCATGGCGAACGGTCTTGCCGGAGCCGTCGACGCCCCTGTTCTGCCGGTGAAACCCGACAGGATCCCCGACGCAGTCGCATCCATTCTGAGGGAGACGAAGCCCTCCACCTGCACCCCCTCGGCACTGCCCTTCACCGGCAGGAAGCCCAGGGCGATGTCCCGGCCCAGCACCGCGTACAGGGCGGAGCGGAGCTGACCGTCCCCGGGCGTGAGCAGCTCCTCCCTCCCCTCCTTCAGGAAGCGGAGGGACACCTCGGGATGGGACAGGGCCACATTCTGGATCACCGCGAACACGGCGGCCCCCTCAGCGGCGTCCTTCTTCATAAACTTCAGCCGGGCGGGGGTATTGTAAAACAGGTCACGCACCACCATCGTGGTCCCCAGGGGGCAGCCCGCCTCCTCCACCGGGCCGGGCTCGCCCCCCTCCAGGGCCAGGGAGGCCCCCAGCGGGGCGTCCGCTGTCCGGCTCATCACCTCCACCCGGGAGACGGCGGCGATGGCCGCCAGGGCCTCCCCCCGGAAGCCCAGGGTGCCGATGGCCTCCAGGTCGTACTCGGTGCGCAGCTTGCTGGTGGCGTGGCGGAGAAAGGCCGTCCGGAGCTGGTCCGACGGGATCCCCTTCCCGTCGTCGGTCACCCGCAGGAAGGTGAGGCCGCCGTGGGCGATCTCCACCGTCACGCTGGACGCCCCGGCGTCAATGGCGTTCTCCATCAGCTCCTTGGCCACGGAGGCGGGCCGCTCCACCACCTCTCCGGCGGCGATCAGGTCGGCCACATGGGGGTCTAAAACTTGGATGTTTGGCATGGTGTACCTCTTCCTTGCACAGGTTTCTGACATGGGGCGGCGGGCCGCCCCTACAACTCTTGAAACAGCAGCTCCATCATCCGCTCCGGGGCCTCCAGGAACCGCCGGGTCAGCCGGTAGTGCTCCGTATCCCGGTAGTCCACCCGGGCGATCCCCGCCTCTGACAGCTGATAGATGCAGGCCCCGGGATAGGCCATCAGGATGGGGGAGTGGGTGGCGATGAGGAACTGGGAGTCCTGCCCCACCAGATGGCGGATGTGGACCAGCAGGGTCATCAGCCGGGAGGGGGACAGGGCGGCCTCCGGCTCGTCCAGCAGATAGAGCCCCTGTCCGCCGAAGCGGTGCTCCACCAGGGAGAGGAAGCTCTCCCCGTGGGACTGGCGGTGGAGGGACACCCCGCCGTAGCTGTCGATGACCCGTCCGCCCGGCCCCGGCTCCTCATCCATCTCGTCGATGTTGGTGGCCACGTTGTAAAAGCTCTCCGCCCGGAGGAAAAAGCCGTCTCTGGGATAGGCCGTCCGCCCCACCGTGAGATACCGGTACAGGGGAGAGTGGGTCTCCCGGGTGGAGAAGCTGAAATTCCGGGTCCCGCCCTCGGCGTTAAAGCCGCAGGCCACCGCCACCGCCTCCAGCAGGGTGGACTTGCCCGTTCCGTTCTCCCCCACAAGGAAGGTCACGTCGGCGGGGATCTTCAGGGGATGCTCCCGGTCCCCCAACGCCCGCACCGACGGCAGGGCGGCCAGATAGCTGCCCGCCGGGACAGGCTCCCTCAAATAGACGCGGTCGAGATAGCGATGGGTCATGGTCTCACCCCTCTGTGAAAGCGAGTCTCTTGTCCGTCTGCCGCGGACAATTCTTCCCAGTCCCTCAGCCCCCGTTCAGATCCTGCTTCAGCTCGGCCAGCAGATTCAGGGCCTCGATAGGGGAGAGAATGTTCACATCGGTCATGCGCAGCTTGTTCAGCACGGTCTGGCCGCCCAGGTCGCCCAGAGAAATTTGCTCGTCATGAGAGGACGGGCCGATGGGGACATCGGCCCCTACGGGGGCGGAGCCGTTCTCCAGCTCCTCCAGGATCTCCCGGGCCCGGCGGACCACCCGGTCAGGGACGCCGGCCAGCTTGGCCACCTCGATGCCATAGCTCTGGTCCGCGCCTCCCCGGACGATCTTCCGCAGAAAAATGACCTCGCCCTTCTTCTTTTTGGCGGCGATGTTATAGTTTTTCACCCCGGCGATCTGCCCCTCCAGGACGGTGAGCTCGTGGTAGTGGGTGGCAAAGAGGGTCTTGGCCCCCAGGCGGCGGCGGTCGGCGCAGTGCTCCAGCACCGCCCGGGCGATGGCCATGCCGTCATAGGTGGAGGTCCCCCGTCCGATCTCATCCAGGATGAGCAGGGAGCGGCGGCTGGCGTTTTTCAGCAGCTGGGCCACCTCGCTCATCTCCACCATAAAGGTGGACTGTCCGGCGGCCAGGTCGTCGCTGGCCCCGATGCGGGTGAACACCCGGTCCACCACCCCGATGTGGGCGGAGCGGGCCGGGACGAAGGAGCCCATCTGGGCCATGAGGACGATGAGGGCCACCTGGCGCATATAGGTGGACTTGCCCGCCATATTGGGGCCGGTAATGATGGCGCACAGGTCGTCCCCGTCGTCCATGTGGGTGTCGTTGGGGACAAACACGGCGTTTTTCAGCATCTTCTCCACCACCGGGTGCCGCCCCTCCGTGATGCTCAGGACAGAGGAGCTGTCCACCAGAGGCATACAGTATTGGTTGGCCGCCGCCACCACGGCAAAGGAGGTGAGCACATCCACCTGGGCCACCGCCGCCGCGGCGGCCTGGATCTGGGCCACATGGGCGCAGACCTCCTCTCGCAGCTCCACGAACAGCTGGTACTCCAGGGCTACCACCTTGTCCTGGGCGGAGAGGATGGTGTGCTCCAGCTCCTTCAGCTCCTGGGAGATATAGCGCTCGGCGTTGACGGTGGTCTGCTTGCGCACCCAGTCCTGGGGGACCAGGTCCGTCTGGGACTTGGCCACCTCGATGTAATAGCCAAAGACCTTGTTATAGCCCACCTTCATGTTCCGGATGCCCGTCTGCTCCTTGGTGCGGCCCTCCAGGTCGGCCAGCAGCTCCGCCCCGTGGTCGATGACGTTGCGGAGGCGGTCCACCTCCTCGCTGTACCCCTCCCGGATAAACTTTCCCTCCCGGACGGAGAAGGGGGGCTCGTCCACCAGGGCCTGCTGGAGCAGGTCCCGCAGCTGGGGCAGGTCGTCCAGCTCCTCCCGCAGGGACTGGAGCAGGGCGGAGGGGCAGCCCTCCAGCAGCTCCCGCAGCCGGGGCAGGCGGCCCAGGCCGCTCCCCAGGGCGGCCAGGTCCCGGCCGCCTGCGGAGCCGTACACCACCCGGCCGATGAGCCGCTCCAGGTCAGTGACCTCCCGCAGCTCCAGGGCCAGCTCCTCCCGGGTGATGATGTCCCCCACCAGGTCGTTCACCGCCTGCTGCCGCCGGGCGATCTGAACGGGGGAGAGGAGGGGCCGCTCCAGCCAGCCCCGGATGAGCCGGTGGCCCATGGCGGTGCGGGTCTTGTCCAGCACCCAGAGCAGAGAGCCCTTTTTCTCCTTGCCCCGCATGGTCTCGGTAAGCTCCAGGGTCTGCCGGGCGGTGAGGTCCAGCTCCATGAACTGGCCCGCAGTGTAGTAGGTAAAGACCGCGATGTGGGACAGGTCGGTCTTTTGGGTCTCATAGAGATAGGACAGCAGACCGCCGGTGGCCTGCACCGCCGCCCGGTCCCCCTCCGGCAGGGAGTCCAGCCCCGCCCGGAACTGGCCCTCCACCTGGGTCCGGGACACATCATAGCGGAAGCGGCCCTCGCCCCCGTTCTCACACAGGCAGCCCAGCTTCTCCCGGAGGAAGCCGGTCAGTCCCTCCAGGTTCCAAGCCCCGTCGGACAGCACCGCCTCGGCGGGGTGGAAGCGGCCCAGCTCGTTCTCCAGATGGGGCAGGGCCTCCTCTCCGCTGGGGAAGGAGGTGGCGAACACCTCTCCGGTGGAGATGTCGCACAGGCACAGGCCCAGGGCCGTGGAGTCGGCGTAGACGGCGCAGAGGAAGTTGTTCCGCCCCTCCTCCAGCATGGAAGAGGCGATGACGGTGCCTGGAGTGATGACCCGGATGATGTCCCGGTCCACCAGCCCCTTGGCCGTGGCCGGGTCCTCTGTCTGCTCGCAGATGGCCACCTTGTACCCCTTGGCGATGAGCCGGGCGATGTAGCTGTCACAGGAGTGGTAGGGGACCCCGCACATGGGAGTGCGCTCCTCCGGAGGCTTGTTCCGGTCCCGGGTGGTGAGGGTGAGGTCCAGCTCCTTGGACACCAGCCGGGCGTCCTCGTTGAACATCTCATAAAAGTCGCCCAGCCGGAAAAACAGGATGGAGTCCGGGTTGCGCTCCTTCATCTCCAGATATTGCTTCATCATGGGGGTCATCTCTGCCATGGGGTCACCAACTCTCTTTCTCTTCTCTTCATCGGGACGGCGGTCCTATGTGGCCGCCTGCCTGTTCTCCGCCGGGGAATGTCCCCCCACCGTCCCGTAGGGGAGGGGCTTGCCCCTCCCGCTGGTTTCCGGAAGGCTTTCATTTTGCGCGTAGGATTTCGCCCTGCGGGGCGAGTTTCTTTCCCAGCGATGGGAAAGAAACCAAAGGATCGCCGGGGGAGACTCACATCGCCGTCGGGAACAGGTTCCCTCCGGCTCCAGTTCGTTCTCCCCCCGTCCCCCGGAGAATACGAGGCCCAATTCTAGGGGGCTACCGAACACTGTCAGGCGCGGGAGGGACAACGACTGCCCCCGCATCCACGCCGCTGCCGCTGTCGGTCCGAAATTAAGACGCGCCGCCGCGCTGGACCAAACGGGCGCGCCTGATTGCTCAAGCTCTAATCTCTGCGGGGGAAAATCGGCGGGCGGGTCAGGAGACCCGCCCCTACGGCATTTCAGGCAGATCATAGCAGAACGGGACAACGGGAGGGGCGAGCCCCGCCCCTACGGGACGGTGGGGGGACATTCCTCGGCGGAGAACCGGCGGGCGGCCACATGGGGCCACCCCTACGGCGTGTCCCTCCGGCCCGCCAGATAATCCAAGGAAACACCGTAAAAGTCCGCCAGCTTGACTAAGGTGGACAAACGCGGCTCCGCTGTGCCATATTCATAATTTTGATAGGCACGCAGAGCGATCTTCAATTCTTTGGACACATCATTCTGTGTCTTTCCAACCTGTTTTCGCAGTATCACAAGACGTTCGGAGAAAATGGTCATCATGAATGAGCGCTCCTTGACACGCATCTTTCCACGTTATATAATAGACGTAGAAAGATGCGTTTTGAGGTGTATTGTATGACAGAACTGCAAAAGGTGCTCTATGACTACGCCTGGGAATACCAGATCCCCGGGCTGCTGCGGGCCAGCCAAAAGGAGGCGGCGGACAACGACCGCATGGTAGAGGCCGCCCTGACCCGTCTGCGGGGTCTGGGTCCGGAGGGCGCGGACCTGGCCCAGCGGCTGGAGAGCGGACAGCTCACCCGGCAGGCCATCCAGGGGGAGGCCGTCTTTCTGGCCGGCCTGTCCCTGGGCCTGGAGCTGGGGGCCGCCCGCCGCCTGTGAGCGGCGGACGGCGGTTATGCCAGCTCTCCGAACAGGGACCACTTGTTGGCCCCGGTGATCTTCACATCCCGGAACTGCCCCAGGGCCTCCCGGTCCCCCGTCACCCGGACCAGCCGGTTGCCCGGGGTGCGGGCGGTGAGGTCATACCGGGGGTCGTCGCTCACTCCGTCCAGCAGACAGCGCACCGTCTTTCCGATGTAGGCGGCGTGCTTTTCCTCGGAAATGGCGTCCTGGAGGGCCACCAGGCGGTTGAAGTTGGCCAGCTTCTCCTCCCGGGGCATGGGGTCGTCCATTTTGGCGGCGGGGGTGCCCACCCGGGGGGAGTAGATGAAGGTGAACAGGGCGTCGAAGCGGACCTCCTCCAGCACCTTCAGCGTGTCCTCAAACTCCTCTGTGGTCTCCCCCGGGAAGCCCACGATGATGTCGGAGGTGAGCACGATGTCCGGGATGAGGGACTTGAGATCCCGGATCTTTTCCAGATACTGCGCCCGGGTGTGGCGGCGGTTCATCACCTTCAGCACCCGGTCGTTCCCCGCCTGGAAGGGCAGGTGGAGCACCGGGGCCACCTTTTCGCACCGGGCCATGGTCTCAAACAGCTTGTGGGTGGCGTCCTTGGGGTGGGAGGTCATAAAGCGGACCAGGAAATCCCCGGGGATGGCGTTCACCTGCTCCAGCAGGTCGGCAAAATCCATGGGCTCCTCCAGGTCCTTCCCATAGGAGTTCACGTTCTGCCCCAGCAGGGTGATGTCATGATAGCCCTCCTCCGCCAGCTGGCGCACCTCGGCCAGGATGTCCTCCGGCCGGCGGGAGCGCTCCCGTCCCCGAACATAGGGCACGATGCAGTAGGAACAGAAGTTGTTGCACCCATACATGATGGACACCCACGCCTTGACCTTGTCCTGCCGCACCACCGGGATACCCTCGGCAATGGAGCCGGGGTCGTCGGCGTTGGAGAAGATCCGCCCCCGCTGGGTCAGCAGGGTGTGGATATACTCCGGGAATTTCCATAAAACGTGGGGGCCGAACACCAGGTCCACATGGCGAAAGGACTGCCGCACCTTCTCGGCCACATGGGCCTCCTGGGCCATACAGCCGCACAGGCAGATGATCTGCTCCGGGTTGCGGCGCTTCACATGGACCAGCGCCCCCAGGTTGCCCAGCACCCGCTGCTCGGCGTGCTCCCGGATGGCGCAGGTGTTCAGAACGATGATCCGGGCCTGCTCCTCATCGGTGGTGAAGTCATAGCCCATCTGGCGCAGATAGCCCCGGATGCGCTCGGAGTCGGCCTCGTTCTGCTGGCAGCCATAGGTGTCCACAAAGGCCAGGGGAGCCTCCCCCCGGTCGGCGTTCATCCGGGCGATCTCCCGGCAGTATTGCAGCTGGCGGTCTACCTCCGCCTGCGGGATGGTGGTTGTGATTCGTTCCATTTGGACCTCCGAAACATGGGTTTTGAGACGGCCGCGGTCGGGCATACTCCCTGGGCGGCGCGCCCGGACCTCAGTGTGTGTTCGTATCGTATTATTGTATCATTTTTTCCGCCGGGAGACAAGAAAAGCGGGACAGAAAAATCATCCTGCCGCCACCTCCGCTCCGGGGGTGGGAGGATTTTGAAAACTTTTTGTAAACCTTCCCGTTTTTTCCCCCTTTCCACGGCCGTGCCGCCCCCGCCACATTGCCTTTTTCCCGGAAGCATGGTAAAATGTGATATTCAAGAGTTGGGGCCGGACCCCGGAGACAGACAGAAGGGAGCCATCCACCATGCGCAAGCTGATCATTGAGAAAGCCGCCGTCCGCGCCAACATGGCGGTCATCAAGGAGCGCGCCAGGGGCGCGGCACTGTATGGCGTGCTCACCGGAGACGGCGGGGGCGCCGGTCTGACGGAGCTGGCCCGCCTGATCCGGGACGAGGGGATCAGCCGCTTTGCCGTGGGCACGGTGGAGGAGGCCCAGGCCCTGCGGGAGGCCGGCTTTGAGGACGAGGAGCTCCTGATGCTTCGGGCCACGGTGGACCGGGAGGAGCTGGAGCGGCTGGTGGACCTGAACGTGGTGTGCACCATCTCCTCAGTGGATACCGGACTGGCCCTGAACGCGGTGGCGGAGAACCGCTCCACCGTTGCGGAGGCCCACATCCAGGTGGACACCGGCATGGGCTTCGGCGGCTTTCTGATTGGGGAGCCGGAGAAGATCCTGCTGGCCTACCGCTCGCTGCCCAACGTGGCCCTTTCCGGCATCTACACCCAGCTCCACGCCGTGTCCCCCAAGGGCCCGGAGGTGGGCGCACAGCTCCGGCAGTTCCGCCAGGTGCTGGACGCCATCCATGCCGCCGGCTTTGAGACGGGCACCGTCCACGCCGCCGGCTCCTATGCCCTGATGCACTTCGACGAGGCCCGGCTGGACGCGGTGCGGGCCGGCTCCGTCCTGCTGGGCCGGTGCCGCCGGAGCCAGGGGGACGGGCTGCGCCCCGTGGGCTTCGGAGAGGCCCCTCTGGCCGAGGTCCGCTGGCTGCCCAAGGGGCACACCGTAGGGGCGGACAGGCTCACTGCGCTGAAGCGGCCCACCCGGGTGGCAGTCCTCCCGGTGGGCTACCAGAACGGCTTCGGAGTGGACCGCCCCCGGGACTCCGGCCTGCCGGCCCTCTGGCGGCAGTGGAAGAAAAACCGGAACCGCACCGTCCGCCTGGGGGAACAGCGGGTGAAGATCATCGGCAGCATCGGCGCCACCGAGACCATCCTCAACGTCACCGACGTGAAGTGCTCCGCCGGGGACCCGGCTGTCTTTGAGCTGGACCCCCTGTACGCCCGGGGCTTCCAGATCGAATACCGGTAACGGGGTCAATCAGGAATGAGGAATTGCGGCGCGCTCCCAAAATTTCCAATTCCTAATTCCTAACTCCTAACTCAACCAAGAAGGTGTTTTACAGTGTCTGACCTGAACTTCCAGCCGCTGCTCTTCGGCGGCGACATCAACGTATACAGCGTGGCCCGGGCCTTCCATGAGGCCTACGGGGTGAAATCCGTGTGCTTCGGCAAGTTTGCCTCCGGACCGGCCTATGGCTCCACCATCCTGGATTACCGGGTCTGCCCCCAGAACGAGGACGCGGCCACATTTCGCAAGAATGTGGCCGACGTGGCCGCGGAGTTTGCCGGCAAGACCGTGCTGGTCATCGGCTGCGGGGACAGCTATGTAAAGCTGGCGGCGGAGAACAAGGATACCTTCCCCCCCAACTGCGTGGCCGCCACGGTGAGCGGGGCGCTCATCAACACCCTTATCAACAAGCAGACCTTTTACGAGCTGTGCGACCAGTACGGCATCGACCACCCCGGCACCTTCATCTACCGCCGGGAGATGGGCCACGACTTTACCTTGGACTTCCCGCGCCCCTACAGCTGCAAGCCGGCCAACGGGGTGGCCTATTGGGAGCACCCTTTCCCGGGGAATGAAAAGGTGTTCACCTGCCCCGACCGGAAGAGCCTGGAGGAGGTGCTGGACAAGGTCTATGCCGCTGGTTATCCAGACACCATGATTATCCAGGACTTCATCCCCGGGGACGACAGCTACATGCGGGTGCTCACCAACTATTCCGACCGCAACGGCTATATAAGGCATAAAATTCCCCCATAAAGCTAAATCGGTGCAGCAATACTGTTACACCGATTTAGTATTAAATTTAATTGATTATTTTAAAATGCTGCAGCAACGCTTGCAAAGATGCGGATGTTCGCTGTCTGTACCTACAGTTTCGCTGATAATCCAACAACGCTCGCACTTTTCGCCTATTGCTTTATCAACGGCAATCTCAAGCTCACCGCCATTTTCTGCGATTTCTACGGCAGATACGATGAATGCAGCCGCAAGTTCGGGTTCTGCTTTCTTAAGAAATTCAAGCTTTTCGCCGCTTGCCTTAAGAGTAACCTTAGCCTCAAGTGAGCTCTTGATAGTTTTATCTTTAATAAGAACTTCAAGTGACTTCTTTACATCGTCACGAAGCTGATGAATTTCGTCCCAGAATGACATAAAGTCGGCATCGGTTTCGATTTCAACCTGATTTGGCATCTCATTGAAAATAACATTTTCGGCATTCTCATTTGATGAATGAGGCATATATTTCCAAATTTCATCAGATGTATATGCAAGAATCGGGCTGATCATTCTT
>OOAG01003103.1_pt1 | contig 10223 bp, 9 predicted proteins | sample 1671461 | NCBI WGS metagenome assembly OOAG01 (sample SAMN06348159, study PRJEB24527) | human gut metagenome | biome: human gut; feature: ankylosing spondylitis patient; material: feces | host: Homo sapiens | place: China | collected 2015-10 | reverse complement strand
CGCACAGAAGCGGGGGATGCGGATTTCCGGGGGGGGGCTGGATACCGAGCGGATGGCTCGTGTCCTTCTGGATGAATACAGGGCTGGCAAGCTGGGACGCTTCACACTGGAAGCGCCGGAAAGGGAAATGTGAATGGACCGCTATACCTATGAGAGAGAGGCGCTGGCGGCTGGATACGGGCTGGTTTGTGGCTGCGATGAGGCGGGGGCCGGACCGCTGGCCGGGCCGGTGTACGCCGCCGCCGTTATCCTGCCTTTGGGTCTGGATGTCCCTGGGCTAGACGACTCAAAAAAATTGACGGCAAAGAAGCGGGAGTCCCTGTTTCCCTTTATTCAGGAGCAGGCTCTGGCCTGCGCGGTCGCCTGGGTGGATGCCGCCGAGATCGACGCTACGGATATCCTAAGCGCCCGAATGAGGGCTATGCAGCTTGCCATCGATGGACTGCCTGTCCACCCTGACTTTGCATTGATCGACGGCAACCGGGACAGGGGGCGGACCTCCTCCATCACCGTGCCCCACCGCTGTATCGTGAAGGGGGACAGCCTGTCGGCCTCTGTCGCCGCCGCCTCTGTGCTGGCCAAGGTGAGCCGGGACCGCTTCATGCTGGAGATGGCGGAGCGGTATCCCCAATACAGATTTGACCAGCACAAGGGTTATGGTACCAAGCTGCACTATGAGCTGCTGCGGCGGTATGGCCCCAGTCCGATCCACCGCCGCACATTTTTGAAAAGCCTATGAGCGGACAGGAGAGCAGATTGCTGGGCCGATGGGGGGAGGCCTTGGCGGCTCAATGGCTGCGGGAACGTGGCTGCCGGATCCTGGCCGCTGGCTGGAGATGCCGCCAAGGGGAGATAGACCTGATCGCGCGGGAGGGGAACTTCCTGTGTTTTGTGGAGGTAAAGTTGCGCAAGAGTGGCAGCTTTGCTCGTGCCGGTGCCTTTGTGGATAGCCGGAAGCAGGAGAAGCTGCGTCTGGCCGCCCAGCTCTACCTAGCCGAAAACCCCACACAGCTCCAGCCCCGTTTTGATGTGGTGGAGATTTATGCCCCTCAGGGGACGGAAACGTGCCGCCCCCAGATTTCTAGAGTGGAAAACGCCTTTTAGGCCATCCACATTTCTCTCGGTTTTTCTTTCCTCAGAACTTGACCTGGGACCGGGAAACTGTCATAATAGAGCACAGTGGTCCTGTCGGATGGCAGGTAATACCGTTTTTGACTTTGTGAATCAAGATGGGAATGATCAAGATGCAATATGTCAGCACAAGAGATGTAAGTACCTCTTATATGGCCTCCCAGGCCATTATCCAGGGGTTGGCTCCAGACGGGGGCCTGATGACCCCCTTCTACATCCCCAAGCTGCCCGGTAAAGCCCTGGAGGACTTAAAGTCCATGTCCTACCAGCACCGGGCGGTTTACATCATGAAGCAATTTCTGGAGGAGTTCTCCGTTAAGGAGCTGACCGACTTCGCGGCGGCCGCCTATGGCCCGGAGAAGTTTGACACCCCGGCAGTCGCCCCTGTGCGCTCTCTGGATGGGAATACCCACTGCCTGGAGCTGTGGCATGGCCCTACCTGTGCCTTCAAAGATATGGCGCTCCAGATGCTGCCCCACCTGCTCACTGCCTCTTTGACCAAGAGGGAGGAGGAAAAGACTGTCTGCATCCTGGTGGCCACCTCCGGCGATACAGGCAAGGGAGCCCTGGAGGGCTTTAAGGATGTACCCCATACCCGCATCATGGTGTTCTATCCAAGGGACGGCGTGTCCCAGGTACAGGAGCTCCAGATGGTCACCCAGGAGGGGAATAACGTGGAGGTGACCGCGGTGCGAGGCAACTTTGATGACGCTCAGAGCGGCGTCAAGCGGCTGTTTTCCGATGGGGAACTGCGCAGAACTCTAGCGGACCGGGGATTTTTCTTCTCCTCCGCCAACTCCATCAACTGGGGCCGGGTGCTGCCCCAGATCGTCTACTATATCTCCGCCTACTGCGACCTGCTGCGGGACGAGAAGATCCAGCCAGACCAGGCGGTGAACGTCTGCGTCCCCACAGGAAACTTCGGCAACATCCTGGCCGCCTACTACGCCAGGGAGATGGGGGTCCCAATCGACAGGCTGATCTGCGCCTCCAACAGCAACAATGTGCTCACTGACTTCATCCGCACCGGCCGCTATGACCGCAACCGCGCCTTCCACAACACCATCTCTCCCTCCATGGACATCCTGATCTCCAGCAACCTGGAGCGGCTCCTGCTGGCGCTGACCCAGGATGACGAGCAGGTGAAGGACTACATGGCCCAGCTGTCCGCCACCGGGACCTATCAGGTCAGCGACCGGGTGAGGGAGAAGCTGCAGAAGCGGTTCGCTGGCTATTTCTGCGACGACGCGGAGACCAAGGCCGTGATCGGCCGCATCTATCAGAAGTACGACTACCTCATCGACCCCCACACCGCCGTGGCCTTCGACGCCCTGGAGCAGTACCGGAGCGAGACGGGGGACCAGACCCCCTGCATCGTGGTCTCCACCGCCAGTCCCTTCAAGTTCTGCGACAGCGTCCTCAGCGCCCTGGGCGAGGAGGAGAAGCAGAACGGGCTGGAGCTGCTGGACGAGCTGAGCGAAAAGACCGGGATGCCCGCCCCCAAGCCGCTGTCATCCCTCCGGGACAAGGAGATCCGCTTCACACAGACCGTGGAAAAGGACCACATGGTGGACGCGGTGCTGGGGATGCTGGAGTAAGCGATGGCCCTGTACGCCATTGGAGATACCCACCTGTCCCTCAGCTCCGACAAGCCCATGGATGTCTTCGGCGGGGGATGGACGGGATATGTGGAGAAGCTGCGGGAGGGACTGTCCGTGCTGGAGCCCGGGGACACCGTGGTGCTCTGCGGGGATCTGTCCTGGGGCATGAGCCTGGAGGAGGCGAGGCGGGACTTTGCTTTCCTCAGTTCCTTCCCAGGGCGGAAGCTGCTTTTGAAGGGGAACCATGACTACTGGTGGACCACCGCAGCCAAAATGGACCGCTTTTTCCAGGAAAATGGGTTTTCTTCCTTTCAACTGCTCCACAACAACAGCCATCTCTATGGAGACATCGCCCTGTGCGGCACCCGGGGCTGGTTCTACGAGGAGGAACGAGGCGGGCACAGTGCCAAGATCTTCAACCGGGAGCTGATCCGGCTGGAGGCATCACTGAAGGCGGCGGGGGAGCGGGAGAAATACTGCTTCCTGCACTATCCGCCCCTGTATCAGGGGTACCGGTGCCAGGAGATCCTGGATCTGCTCCATCGGTACGGCGTGACCCGCTGCTTTTACGGGCACCTCCACGGGGGGAGCCACCGCCTGGCAGCGGTGGGAGAGCAGGACGGCATCCAGTTCCGGCTGGTCTCCGCGGATTATCTGCGGTTTCAACCAGAAAAAATCTGCGATTGAGCGGAAAAATCAAAAATATCTCTGGTCAAACAGAGCCACATCTGTTAGAATATCCAGGCGAAAGTAAAAAGGCGGGCTGTTCCCAACAGGGGACCAGGCGCCTACAGGAGGAAAAGGAAACATGAAGGTCACCAACGTGGAAAAGAAAGAAAAGAGCACCGTGGAGCTGACCATCCAGGTGGAAGCTCAGGAGTTTGAAGACGCCGTTCAGAAGGCTTATCTGAAGAACCGCGCCCATATCAGCGTGCCCGGCTTCCGGAAGGGCAAGGCCCCCCGCAAGATCATCGAGGGGATGTACGGCTCCGGCGTGTTTTATGAGGATGCCATCAATATCGTCTACCCCGGCGCCTATGAGGAAGCTGTGAAGGAGCAGGGCCTGGACGATGTAGGTTACCCCCAGACAGAGGTAGTGGAGGTCGGCAAGGAGGGCTTTACTTTCAAGGCCCTGGTCTCCGTCCGTCCCGAGGTGAAGCTGGGCCAGTACAAGGGCCTCACCGCCCCCAAGGCTGAGCCGGCCGTCACTGACGAGGACATTGAGAACGAGCTCAAGCCCTACATCACCCGCGCCACCCGCCTGGTCAGCGTGGACCGGGAAGCCCAGAACGGGGACACCGCCGTCATCGACTTTGAGGGCTTTGACAACGGCGTGGCCTTCGAAGGCGGTAAGGGAGAAAATTACAGCCTGGAGCTGGGCTCTGGTTCCTTTGTCACCGGCTTCGAGGAGCAGATCGTGGGATTGAAAGCCGGCGACGAGAAGGAGCTGAACATCACCTTCCCCGAGGACTATGTGCCTGACCTGGCCGGAAAGGCCGTGATCTTCAAGGTGAAGGTCAAGGAGGTCAAGGAGCACCAGGCCCCCGTGGTGGACGACGAGTTTGCCAAGGACGTGTCCGAGTTCGAGACGCTGGAGGAGTTCAAGAAGAGCCTGGGCGACAAGCTGCTGGACAGCAAAACCAAGTCCGCCCAGCAGGAGTATGAGAACGCTGTTATCGAGCAGCTGGTGGGCAACATGGAGGCTGACATCCCCGATGCCATGGTGGAGGTCCAGCTGGACAAGCTGATGGAGGACTTCTCCATGCGCCTGTCCAACCAGGGCATGAAGATGGAGGACTACCTGGCGATGATGGGCGCCACCCCCGAGTCCATGCGCGCCTCTGCCCGCCCCACCGCTCAGCGTCAGGTGGAGGTGGACCTGGCTCTCACCGCTGTGGCCGACGCCGAGAGCATCACCATCTCCGACGAGGAGCTGGAGGAAGAGCTGAAAAAGATCGCCGAGGAGTACAAGCTGGAGCTGGATGAGGTGAAGAGAGCCATCCCCGTGGAGGATATGAAGCGGGATCTGCGCCTGAGAAAGGCCTCTGAGCTGGTGATGGCCGAGGCCAAGGTGGGGGAGGCCCCCAAGAAGGAAGAGGCCGAGGAGAAGCCCAAGAAGACTACCCGCAAGAAGAAGGCTGAGAGCGCCGAGGGCGAGGAGGCCGCCGCCGAGGAGAAGCCCAAGAAGACCACCCGCAAGAAGAAGGCCGAGGAGGCTGAGGAGCCCAAGGCGGAGTAATTTCCAAGGTTTTTGTGTCCGGAGGTATGCGCTCCGGGCGGGCGGGCATACTATTGGTATCACTGCCCAAGTCAAAGGAGATCATTCTATGAGTTTAGTTCCTTATGTAGTCGAGCAGACCAACCGGGGGGAGCGTTCCTACGACATCTTCTCCCGACTGCTCAATGACCGGATCATCATGCTCTCCGAGGAGGTCAACGACACCACCGCCTCTCTGGTGGTGGCCCAGCTGCTGTATCTGGAGGCCCAGGACCCGGACAAGGAGATCCAGTTCTACATCAACAGCCCCGGCGGATCGGTGACAGCCGGCATGGCCATCTATGACACCATGCAGTATATCAAGTGCGACGTGTCCACCATCTGCATCGGACTGGCCGCCTCCATGGGGGCGTTCCTGCTGTCCTCCGGGACCAAGGGCAAGCGGCTGGCCCTGCCCAACGCCGAGATCATGATCCACCAGCCTTCTGCCGGGACCCAGGGGCAGATCACCGACATGGCGATCCACCTGAAGCGGCTGGAAGTGGTCAAGAAGCGGATGAACCGCATCCTGTCGGAGAACACCGGCAAGGCCATCGAGGTGGTCACCGCCGACTGTGAGCGGGACAACTTCATGACCGCCCAGGAGGCCGTGGAGTACGGCCTGATCGACAAGGTCATCGAACACCGTTAAAGGAAACAGGGGAGTGGGAACAGGCTTCTGTTCCCACTCCGATTCCTATCTGAACGCACAACAATGAGGTGCATTATGGCAAGAAACGACGAAAAAAAGTCCATCCGCTGCTCCTTCTGCGGCAAGCATCAGGACCAGGTCCGGCGGCTGATCGCCGGCCCGGGCGCCTATATCTGCAACGAGTGTGTCCAGCTGTGCATGGGCATCCTCAGCGACGATGTGGACCTGCCAGAGGAGGGCTACGCTGGAGAGATCCCTGACGAGATCCCTACGCCCCGGGAGATCCATCAGGTCCTGGACCAGTATATCATCGGCCAGGATCAGGCCAAGGTGGCCCTGTCAGTGGCGGTGTACAACCACTACAAGCGCATCTATTTTGGAGGCGCGGAGGATGTGGAGCTCCAGAAGAGCAACATCCTGCTCATGGGCCCCACCGGCTGCGGCAAGACCCTGTTTGCCCAGACCCTGGCCCGAATCCTGAAGGTGCCCTTCGCCATTGCCGACGCCACCACTCTGACCGAGGCGGGCTATGTGGGCGACGACGTGGAGAACATCCTGCTTCGTCTGGTGCAGGCCGCCGACTACGACGTGGAGCTGGCGGAGCGGGGCATCATCTATATCGACGAGATGGATAAGATCGCCCGGAAGAGCGAGAACACCTCCATTACCCGGGACGTTTCCGGTGAGGGCGTGCAGCAGGCCCTGCTGAAGATCCTGGAGGGCACGGTGGCCAATGTTCCGCCCCAGGGCGGACGGAAGCACCCCCACCAGGAGTTCATCCAGGTGGACACCAAGAACATCCTGTTCATCTGCGGCGGCGCCTTCGACGGCATCGACAAGATCATCGAGAACCGCCTGGATAAGCGCAGCATGGGCTTCGGCGCCCAGCTTCAGAGCAAGAAGGAGCGCAATGTGGGCGAATTCCTGAAGGAGATCCAGCCCCAGGACCTGCTGAAATTCGGCATCATCCCGGAGCTGGTGGGCCGCCTGCCCGTCATCACTACCCTCCAGTCACTGGACCGGGAGCAGATGATTCAGATCCTCACTGAGCCCAAAAACGCCTTGGTGAAGCAGTATCAGAAGCTGCTGGACTATGACGAGGTGGTGCTGGAGTTCAGCCGGGAGGCCCTGGAGGCGGTGGCCGACCGGGCGGTGGCCCGGGGCATCGGAGCCCGGGGCCTGCGGGCTGTGCTGGAGGAGGTCATGACCAAGATCATGTACAGCGTCCCCTCTGACCCCGCCATCGTCAAGGTGACAATCACGGCTTCCTGCGTGACGGACGGGGCCGACCCGGAGATCGTCCGGGACCCGGAGCGCCGCCAGCGCCCCCGTCTGGGCAAGGCGTCCCTGCGGGCCGAGCGCGGCGGTGCGGTGGGCACCAACGCCGGCTGAATCCCATTTGAATGACCATTGCTGCAATGTCCCGCGGAAGCCTATCCTGTGCGGGCCTCCCGGGACTTGCTTTTTATTCCCAGAGAGGAAGTGACGAACATGGACCATGATCCTGTTGCCAGCATCCAGACTCTCCCGGCCATCGCGCTGCGGGGGCTGACTGTGTTTCCCAATGTACTGATCCACTTCGACGTGGGCCGCGCGGCCTCCATCAAGGCGATGGAGGCCGCCATGGCTGCCGGAGAGCCGGTGTTCCTGGTGGGCCAGAAGGACATGACGGTGGAGCGCCCCGAACGGGATGACCTGTACACAGTGGGCACCCTGTCCAACGTGCGGCAGATCCTCCGCATGCCCGGGGACAACGTGCGTGTGATGGTGGAGGGCATCTCCCGGGCCCGCCTGAGGGACGTGACCCAGAGGGAGCCCTATTTGATGGCGGAGATAGAAGCCATCCCGGAGGAGAAGGCGGGCAGGGCCTCGGCCAAGACCGAGGCCCTGATGCGCAGCACCTATGAGATGTTCCAAAATTACACGGAGCTCGCCCCCAAGATCTCCCCGGACCTGCTCATCAATGTGCTGGCCAGCGACGACCCAGGCTATATCGCGGACTATATCGCCCAGAACATCGCCATGCGCAACAGTGACAAGCAGGCCATCCTGGAGGAGCTCCGGCCGGTGCGCCGCCTGGAGCGTATGTACCGCCTGCTGTGCCGGGAGGTGGAGGTGCTCTCCCTTGACATGGAGATCCAGAGCCGGGCCCGGGAGCAGATGTCGGAGAACCAGCGGGACTACTATCTCCGGGAGCAGATGAAGGCCATCCAGGCCGAGCTGGGTGAGAGCGAGAACGGGGACAGCGAGACGGCGGACTATCGGAAAAAGATTGCTGAGGCCCAGCTGCCGGAGCCAGTGCGGGAGAAGCTGGAGAAGGAACTCAACCGCCTGTCCAAGCAGCCCTTCGGCTCCTCAGAGGCCACCGTGATCCGCAACTATCTGGATGTATGCCTGGAGCTGCCCTGGGGCAAAAAGACCCGGGAGCGGGTCAGCGTGGAGGCTGCCCGCAAGGTGCTGGACAAGGACCACTATGGGCTGGAGAAGGTGAAGGAGCGCATCCTGGAGTTCCTGGCCGTCAAGCAGCTGGCCCCTGAGCTGAAGGGGCAGGTGATCTGCCTGGTGGGCCCGCCCGGTGTGGGAAAGACCTCCATTGCCATGTCCATGGCCCGGGCCATGAATCGTAAGCTGGCCCGCATCTCTCTGGGCGGCATCAGCGACGAGGCGGAGATCCGGGGCCACCGCAAGACCTATGTGGGGGCCATGCCGGGCCGTATCATCAATGCCATCAGCCAGTCTGGGAGCAGCAACCCCCTGCTCCTGCTGGACGAGATCGACAAGCTGGGCTATGACCACCGGGGTGACCCGGCCTCGGCCCTGCTGGAGGTGCTGGACGGAGAGCAGAACGCCTCCTTCCGGGACCACTTCCTGGAGGTGCCCTTCGACCTGTCCGATGTGCTGTTCGTGACCACTGCCAATACCACGGAGACCATCCCACGGCCCCTGCTGGACCGGATGGAGGTCATCGAGCTGAACAGCTATACCGACGAGGAGAAACTTCAGATCGCTAAGCGCCACCTACTGCCCAAGGAGCTCAAGCGCCACGGGCTGGCCCGGACCCAGCTGAAGGTGTCTGATGGCGCCATCCGGGAGATGGTGGCCTCTTACACCCGGGAGTCGGGAGTGCGGGTGCTGGAGCGCAAGATGGCCACCCTGTGCCGAAAGGCCGCCATGAAGCTGGTGGAGGGAGCATGCAAGTCTGTTTCCATTACAGAGCGGGACCTGGAGGAATATTTGGGAGCGCCCCGCTTCCACCCGGAGCGGGAGGCACTCGCCCAGCGGGTGGGCGTAGTTAATGGCCTGGCCTGGACCTCTGTGGGCGGTGAGTTGCTGGATGTGGAGGTCAACGTGGTCCCCGGCAGCGGCAAGGTGGAGCTCACCGGCAACTTGGGCGACGTGATGAAGGAGTCGGCCCACACAGCCCTCAGCTTTATCCGCAGCCGGGCCTCTCAGCTGGGAATTGACGGAGATTTCTACAAGAACAGGGACATCCATGTCCACTTCCCCGAAGGGGCGGTCCCAAAGGACGGCCCTTCCGCGGGCATCGCCATCACCACGGCTATGGTGTCCGCTTTGACAGATACACCGGTAAAGCCGGGACTGGCCATGACCGGCGAAGTAACGCTGAGAGGCCGGGTGCTGGCCATCGGCGGACTGCGGGAAAAAACTATGGCGGCCCTGCGCAACGGCATCAAGACCGTGATCGTTCCGGCGGAGAATGAGAAGGACCTGGAGGAGATCGACCAGACGGTCCGCGCCGCCCTCCATTTTATCCTTGTGGAGCAGGTGGACCAGGTGCTGGCCGCAGCGCTGTCTCTGTCCGGCACCGCCTGTGAGCGGGACACCGAGCAGGGGGGACCCTTCCCTGCAGGAAAGGGCAGGACGTCCATCGGCCTGAAGCAGTAAGAGGGGGAGAGACCATGGCCATCAACTTCCAACAGGCGGAGTTCATCCGCTCCGCCACCGCCCCCAAGGATTTTCCCAGAGACGGGCTCCCCCAGGTGGCTTTTGCCGGACGCTCCAATGTGGGGAAGTCCTCGGTTATTAACCGGCTGCTGGGGCGCAAAAACTTTGCCCGGGTGGGGGCGGCCCCGGGCAAGACCGTCCATATCAACTACTTTCTGATCGATAAGACCTTTTATCTGGTGGATCTGCCCGGCTATGGCTACGCCAAGGTCTCCAAGGCAGAGCGGGACCGGTGGGGCCGCCTGATGGAGGACTACTTCGCGGACCGGGAGCTGATGACCTTCGGCGCCATGATCGTGGACGCCCGTCACAAGCCCACCGCCGATGACTGCACCATGGCCCAGTGGTTTTTGGGATGTGACTGTCCCTTTGTGGTGGTTGCGAACAAGCTGGACAAGCTGAAGAAGTGTGAAATTGAGCCCAATTTACAGCGGATCGCGGAGACGCTTGCGCTGCGTGAGACTGACAAGCTGATCGCCTTTTCAGCGGAAAAGGGCACTGGCCGGGAGGAGCTGGTTCGGGTCATCCTGGACAGCGTGGAGGGAGAACGATGAAGTACATACGCTTTTCACGCAATGGTGTGCCCTGCTGGGCCGTAGTGGAGGGAGAACGGGTG
>OOAG01003077.1_pt1 | contig 10291 bp, 9 predicted proteins | sample 1671461 | NCBI WGS metagenome assembly OOAG01 (sample SAMN06348159, study PRJEB24527) | human gut metagenome | biome: human gut; feature: ankylosing spondylitis patient; material: feces | host: Homo sapiens | place: China | collected 2015-10 | reverse complement strand
GGATGGTATAATACGATGCTATGAGGGGAATGACCGGACAGGGTTGTAGTTCCCTAACAGTTCTTGGTATGGTATAATAGACTGTTGCAAAAAGCGCTTCAGGCTGCGGCCTGAAGCGCTTTTTGTTCTTTCCGAAAAATCAAAACAGCGTAAGCTGTTCACATGCAAAGGGTGTGTCCGCCGGGGAAAATGGGCCGAGCAATATCTCAATCGACTGATACTGCTTTTCCGTTACCACCAACAGGCGCACAGCGCCATTGGCCGGCAGCTGCCCTGTCAGCCGCGCCCGGTGTTTTGTCACGGCATCGTTGCCGTTGCATACGCGGGCGTAAACCGAGTATTGAAGCATGTGATACCCATCCTTTATCAAAAAGTTGCGAAAAGCAGTGGCTTCCCGCCGCTGCTTTTTTGTTTGGACGGGCAGGTCAAAAAATACAAGCATTCTCATAAATCTACTCATAACCGTGGGGCTGCCATGCCAGCAGCTTCGGCAGCGCCAAAGCGCCGCCCTTTTCCATGCTGGTGCGCAGGCTTTGCACCAGCCGTTCCATGGCGTAAGCCACGCTGTGGTGCTGTCCGCCGGAAAGAATGTCAGCGTTCATCAGCCCGAACAGCGCGTGCTTGAGCGCGGGGGCGAGCGTTCTTGCCTCGTCCACATTGGCGGCTACATACAAATCCACAACCGGGCGGAACGGTTCCATAAGGTCGTCCGCCAGATTGTATTGGTTCAGCTGGCTGCAATGGTGCAGCCCCTCCCACGGCAAAAGCCCGTAAACTGCGGCGCAGCGGGCGGCATAGCCGCGCAGAATGGCATAGCCGTAATTGAGCGCGGCGTTGCGGCCATCGTCGGCGCTGCGGGTAAAGCCTGTGCCGAACAGGGCGGGGAAGTAATATGCGGCGGCGGCTGCCTCCAGATTGTCCTTATCGCCGCTTGTCACGGCGCGTGCGCGGGAATGCAGAAAGGCCGCTTCTTGTGTTTTGCCGCACAGCGCCAGACATTCCGCCTGGTTGCCGATTTTGGCGGTGACGAGCTGCTGCCAGAAGCGTTTTTTGGCGGGCAGCGTCAGCGAAAGCTGCGCGCGTGCCGCGGCAAGCTGGCGGCTGTGCTGCGCGTATGGCAGCAGCACGCCGCAGGGTAAATGCTTTTCGTCGCACACGAACACCGCCGTTCCGTTTTGCGCCAAAGCGGAGAGCGCGGCAGCCGAAAGCGTGGCGCGGCGGCTTTCAAGCATCAGCGCGCTGATGTCCTCGATGGGCACGGTGTGGCGCTCGTCCGTTTCCACAACAAGCTGTTCGCTGCGCGTGCTGATGTGCGCTGGATTGCTGACGATCACACATCGGTAGGACATAACCGCCTCCTTTTTTGATGAATCAGCGGAATTTCTGCCGCGTTTCCTTGTGAACGGGGAAGACGTTGCCCAGAACATCTACCTGGTATTTGTGGAAAGTTTTCAGTGTTTTGACGCCAAGGCTTGGGATGCCATAGGCATTGTCGTGCGTGCGGATGGTGATAGAAGCTGTAGAAATGCTTCCGCCCACAAAATATACAAATGCGCTCGTTTGCGTCCGCGTTTTCTCCAGCGTGCTGTCCGCGTTCTGCACCGTAAACTTCAGCCCGCTTTTATGCTCCACATACACAAGGTCATTTGGATACAGCGAAAAAATAAAATCCTCCTCGCGCATTTCTTTCCACTCGCTGTACGGCTTGCCTTGCACTACCGCCCGATTGGGCAGCTCCGGCTTTAACGTGTCCGCTACATACACCGGCACCCAGTAATACCCGTCCCCGGGTACAAGGAACACATCGACGCGCACCATCGTGTCGTTGCTGGCCGCGCCGCCGTGCACGGGGACGGTGAGCGTGGCTTTTTCGGTTGTCTTCACCTTGCGCACCAGCGGGCCGGGCGTGCCGTCCGCTTTCGGCTTGTAAAACGGTTCCGCAAAGGCCTTTTTGCCGTCGCCGCCAAAGCGGCGCAGCTGCGCCTTGAGCGCTTCGTACAGCAGCGTATCGCTGGAGGGCATATAGTAGTCTTTGATTTCTCCGTCTTTGTCCAGTTTCAGCTCTGTCAGGGCCTTGCGCACCGTCAAGAGGCCTTCGTCTGCCGCGGCGGCGCCCTTGATGGTTTCCTTGTGGCCCGGGCCGGTCACCTTGCGGCGCGGCATGCGGGAAACAAACACCGGGCGGATATGCTCTGTGCCATATTCGCAGTAAAATCCCGGGTTGATGTCCAGAAGCGGTTCGGCGGGCTGCTCGGAGAGCCGTACGATCAGCTCGTCGCGGAAGCGCGGCCAGGGCGCGGGGAAGTGCTCTTTGGTGCGGGCGTGCTGCGAACCGGCGCCGTCGGCGTCCTGAAGATATTCGCCCTCAATGTGCCCGTAATAGCCGGAGATCCGGCGGATCATGCCGTCTGTTGTGCAGGCGATGACGGCGGCGTCCAGCGCGTGGTGCAAATCGCCGTCCGCGCGCACCTTTGAAAGCCCCCAGCGCTTGCGCAGATGCGACGTTACCGCACCGCTGACGGCGAAAACGCGCTTTTTGCCAAGCGCTTCGGACTGCGCAAATGCAAGATGGTCGGAAATGTAGTTGTACAAAAAGCGCGCCATGTGCTGCGTGTCCTGCAGATTGCGCTGCCGGAAGCCCTCGGCTTCGTCCCCGGAGAGCTTTTCGCGCAAAAGGTTCTGGCGCTTGCGGTAGTCGCGCACGCTGCTGTTTGTCCAGACGATAAAGTCTTCGCGCCGTTTGCCCTGCAGGTATTGCAGCGGCAGGCGGTTGCCCTTTTGCCGGTTTTCGGAGGAAAGCACCAGCACCTTGTTGCTGCGCCGGTCGTCAAAGCTGAGGCTGTACGGTACAATGTGGTCTACGTCCACATAGCCCGGCTCAAACAGCCGTTCCACGTCCAGCCGCCGGAGCGAATAGGCGCACACGCCGTCCTGCTCTTTCCAGAGGCGGTATTTCACAAGGTCCTGCCCGGTGGGGGAGAGGAGATGGAACGTATCGCGCAGCTCCTGCATCAGGCGTTCGTTCTGCGCGGCGTTTTCGCGCATGGAGCGGTCCATCTCCTGTCGTTCGCCGAAAGTTTTGCTCAGCTCGCGCGCAAGCTCAATGCGCACCCATGCGGGGCTTGCGTCCATCTCGCGGATGATGCCGTTCACCACTTTGATCGTCTGCGCAACGGCGCGGCGTACCACAGGGCTTGTGATCTGCTCCATTTCCGGGGCGGCGGCAGGCAATGTAAAGGCCCGCTCACCTGCGCCGTGGCCCTTGAAATCGTACCCGGCGGCACTGCAGGCCTGGTCGTAGGTCAGCCCCTGCTCCAGATGCGGGATCAATTTTCTGCAGGCCTTCAGTGAAAGGTGGCCGAATTTTGAAAAGCCCGTAAGGCCCGCCAGCGCGTCGATCTCGGGTGCTTGGAAACCGGCCTCCGTCAGCTTTGCACGCAGCGTGTCCTCGTTTTTGTAAAGGGAAAGCGCGGTGGCGGCCGCGTCGCGTTGGGAAATGCTCAGGGAGGAAATACGGCCCTTTACAACGCCGTCCAGCGCCTTGCGCATTTTGTGGTATGCGGGCAGGCAGGCGAACTTTTCCTTTTTTTCGCTCTCTTCAAGCGTTTCGTTTGCCCGGCAGCGCACGCCGTTGAATTGCACCGTTTCCGGGAGCGCCAGCTCCTTGCGAATGCGGGCAAGGCTCATGTCCGGGGTTTTGTGCGCCAGCGAGAGAAGCTGTTGCCGCTGCGGCTGCGTCAGTGGGCGCGTTTCGCCGTTTTCCGCAAGGCGGATGTGGTTGAGCTTTTGCAGCAGCGAAAAGTATTCAAACGAATAGGCGGCTTTTGCCGCGCGCGGCTCATCCGGCTCGAATGTGCAGCGGCCCACCATTTTTTCCACCTGGTTGCCTCCGTAGGGGCTGTTGCCGCCCGGCCCCTCGTCAAACGAACGCTGGCGCAGAAGAATGGAAAGATATTCCGCCTGCAGCTCCGGTGCGGCCCAGCTGCAGCCCATTGCACGCTGGCGCTCGAACAGGATGGAGGCCTCCTCTGCCACCATATCCCGCCCGACGGTGGAAAGGTAATCGTCAGCCTTATTGCGCTTGTGAAGCGCGAAAGCCTCGTGCCGGTACAGCATTTCGCCCACGGTGCGCCAGCCGCCCTGGGCCATGCGCCGGCGGTTTTCGTTCACGGCGGCCAGAAGCCGCCCATCCTCGCCGTCCGAGGCGGTTCGGCGGTTGCTTTTAAACCCGCGGCGCTGGGCAAGGTGCAGCAAAATGCGCGAAAATTCGGCCTTGCCGACCGGTTCGTCCAACGCGCGCGTGCGCAGCGCATAGATGTCTTCCAGGCCGCCCGCTTCAAACATTTGCGCGAGCGCTTCCCGGGTGGAAAGGCCGCTGCGTTCCAGCAGGGCGTAAACGTCCGCACGGCGCAGCGCCTTGCGGCGCAGACGGCGGCGCATCCCGCGCGCCATGCGCCGCGGCGCGGCAAGGCTTTCGCCCGTCTTGGGCTGCTCGGCCTTGTCGAAAATGCGTACACCCAGACGGTGCAGTCCAACAGGTTCGCCCGTGCCGTTCAAACCGACGACGGCCCAGCCGACAGACGCCACGCCAATGTCCAGCCCGATGCCATACAATGTGTTTTTCATATTACCGCCTCTTTCACCAGCATTTGCATGAAAAGGTCCTGCTTTTTACGCTTCCATTTATATCATGACCGAATTACGTTGCAGCCGTCAATCAGCACAGTGGATAAAAATATCCGTGTCTTTTGGGCAAAAAAGATGACGCCCCGCTGAAAGCGAGGCGTCAGAGCTTTACGGTGCTAAGACCTTATCATAGCAACCATAACAGTTCTTGGTATGGTATAAGAACTGGTTTCAGTATAGCAGTTGTTTGCGGGAATGTAAAGCCTTCGACACGAAAATTTTTTGCCGGTTGTGCTTACAAGGAGGCGCCGCGCGCCAAGGCGCGCCTTGGAAAAGCCGGGCCGCCTTGGCGGATGAAAAAACAAGAAGGCGGCGCAGCGGGCGTATGAGCCGCCAATGCCAAAAGACCGCAAAGAATCAACGTTCTTTGCGGTCTTTTGGCTGGTTGGGCCAGCTGGATTCGAACCAGCGGAATGCGGGAGTCAAAGTCCCGTGCCTTACCACTTGGCGATGGCCCATTATTGCAGAACGGCAAATCCGCATGCGAATTTGCCGTTCCTGATTTTAAATGGGGTGGGAGATGGGACTCGAACCCACGACAACCAGAACCACAATCTGGCGCTCTACCAACTGAACTACACCCACCATATTTGGTGCGCCCAAAGGGACTCGAACCCCTGGCCCACTGCTTAGAAGGCAGTTGCTCTATCCACCTGAGCTATGGGCGCAAATGTAAGCCACGATCGGGACACTGCTTGGATATTTTACAATAAGACGACCGGAGTTGTCAAGGGTATTTTTGAAGAAAAAGCATATTTCATGAAAAAATCTTCAACCGCTTGACGGCATGGGCCGTGACGCGATAAACTGTTAGGCGGAACCGTGTGAAAATAAAGAACGGAGGATCAGAAAATGGAACTTGCATTGCAACAGGAAAAAGCAAAGCAGCTGCGGGCCGACATCGTGAAGATGACGTATCTCGCAAAATCCGGCCATCCGGGCGGCTCGCTGTCTTGCGTGGAGATGCTGATGGCGCTCTATTATAATATAATGAAGGTGGACCCCTCCAACCCGGGCTGGGAAGAACGGGACCGCTTCGTGCTCAGTAAGGGCCATGCCTGCCCCGCGCTGTATGCCGTTCTGGCGGACAAGGGGTATTTCCCGCGGGAGGACCTCTGGACGCTGCGCAAGTTCCACAGCCATCTGCAGGGCCATCCCGATATGCGCAAGACCCCGGGTGTGGACGCCAACACCGGCTCGCTGGGCCAGGGCGTTTCCATTGCCGGCGGCATGGCGCTTGCCGCAAAGTATAAGGGCGAGAGCCACCGCGTGTTCGTCATCACCGGCGACGGCGAGAGCCAGGAGGGCCTGGTGTGGGAGGCCGCCATGTCCGCCGCCCACTATAAGCTGGACAACCTTACCGTTCTGCTGGACCACAACGGCCTGCAGATCGACGGCACCAATGATGAAGTGATGGGCGTGGGCGATATGATGGCCAAATACGAGGCTTTCGGCTTCGCGTGCGTAAAAGTGGACGGCCACGACATCGGCGCCGTTGTGGAGGCGGTGAACACGCCGCACCCGGGCAAGCCGCTGTTTGTCTGCTGCGAAACGCACAAGGGCCACGGCGTGTCCTTCATGGAAGACCAGGTGGGCTGGCACGGCAAGGCGCCGAACAAGGAGCAGTATGAGCAAGCGATGAAAGAACTGGGGGTATCCGACAATGGCTGAGAGCAAATCCCTGCGTATTGCCTACGGCGAGGCGCTGGCCGAGCTGGGCGCGGAGAACGACAAGATCGTCGTGCTGGACGCGGACCTTTCCAACGCCACCATGACCAACCGCTTTTCCGCGGTGTATCCGGACCGCTTTTTTGATTTCGGCATCGCCGAGGCCAACATGGCCTGCGCGGCCGCGGGCTTTGCCCACGAGGGGCTGCTCCCCTTCATCAGCACGTTCGCGCTGTTCGGCGCGGGCCGCGCTTACGAGCAGATCCGCAATTCCATCGCGTATGTGAACGCCAATGTGAAGTTCGGCTTTTCCCATTCCGGCCTGTGCGTGGGCGAGGACGGCGGCAGCCACCAGAGCATAGAGGACATCGCCCTGATGCGCGTGATGCCCAATATGACGATCTTTGTGCCCTGCGACGCCGTTGAGGTGCGCAAGGCCGTGCGCGCGGCCGCGGCCATCGAAGGCCCGGTGTATATCCGCGTGGCGCGCCCGGTGTGCGAATGCTTCACCGACGAGAGCACGCCCTTTGTGCCCGGAAAGGCGAACATCATGCGCGAGGGCGGCGACGTGGCCATCATCGCCATGGGCCTGATGGTGGCCGAGGCGCTGAAGGCCGCCGACCTGCTGGCGGCGGAGGGCATCCGGGCCACTGTGGTGAACATGCACACGGTGAAGCCGCTGGACGAGGATGCGGTTTTGTCCGTGGCTGAAAAATGCGGCGCCGTTGTGACGGCCGAGGAGCATTCCGTCATCGGCGGGCTGGGCTCCGCGGTGGCCGAGGTGCTGGCGGGCAGGTCCGGCGCCAAATTCGCGCGCGTGGGCATCGAGGACCGGTTCGGCCAGTCCGGCACGCCCGCGGAGCTGTTTGCAGACTACGGCCTGACAGCGGAGAACATTGCCGAAAACGCCCGCCGCCTGGTGAAGTAAGCGCGAAAAAACAGGTTGACTTTGTTTCCGTTTATTCGGCTTTTTCGCTGGATTCTTACAAAAAAATTACAGTTTGCCATTCTTTCCCGCAAAACCCTTAAATTTACAAATATTTTTCCTGAAAACTGCAACATTTTGGCCCTCTGCGTCGTATACTAAGCAGAGGGCACAAAAAGCAGTGTCCCGGATTGAAGCGTGGACGGCGGCGCCAAAGGCGCAGCCGACGGAAAATATGCGGAAAGGGCGTGTGGAATTTATGACGACTTCGATCACTTCTTTTATGGACAACCTCAAACAGATTTTTGGGCTGGTTTATTCAGACACGCCCACCGAATCCTACGAGGAAAGCGAAGAGTACGAGGACTGATCTTTGTGCGAAAGCGCAGCCGGCCTTTATAAAAGCGTCCCGGGCGGTTTTGCCGCCAACCTCTGAGGGACACCGGACGCTTTGTGCTGCGCAGCCGGTTTCCGGTTTCCCTCAGTTCTCCTTTCCGGCGCACAAAAGGGCAATTTCGCGCACTTCGCACACAAAATTGCCCTTTTGTACTGTAGAGGTATTTGCCCGCCCGGCGCATGTCCGGGCGGGCAAACGGGTTTTTAACTTTTTCCTCCGGCGGCCCCCACGTTACGGCGAAACGGCTCTTACGGCGTCAGCCGTAACTTGTGCGGCGCCGCCCTATGGGCGCGTTACCAGCCGCAGATATTCCCGCCCCATCTGCGGCGGGAACCGGTGGCGCAGGCCCGTCTGCAGCGTCAGGTGCACGCGCCCGCCCGCGCTGTGCAGCGCACCGTACAGCATCTGCGCCATTTCGATGCAGTCGCTGTCCTGCGTACCGCAAAAAAGATGCACCTCTACGTTTTTTTTCGCCAGCGCACGGCAAACCGCTGCGCAGTCCTTCTCAAGCAGCGGTGTCCACGGGGATTGCAGCGCCAGCGTGTCGCAGGAAAGCCCGGTATACAGCAGCGTGCGCAGCAGCATATCACAGCCGGCGGAAAAGCCCGCCCAAACCTGCCGCTCATAGCCCGCGTCCTGCACAATACGCGCCGCGTCCGCTGTCTGCCTGTAATTTTCGCCGTCGTATTCCCAGCGAAACCGCCCCGTGCAATCCACCACCGAGGACTGCACTGTTTCCACCTGCGCACCCGCACGCTCCAGCGGCGCCCAATCCCGGCGCGCAATCCCGGCGTTTTGTCCGTTGCCGTGCACCGCCAGCACCAACGTTCCGGCAGCGCGCCCGCGCCACGAAAACTGCATCCTGCCCGCACGCCGGGCCTCCTCGTAACGTCCCTCGGAAATTTTGCGCAGCGTCTCAAACCGCGCGTCCCCGAACAGCGGCTTTAAGTCCCCGTCGTCCAGCACCTCGGGACGGTACCAATACTCCTTTTGCTCCACCGCCTCGGCCAGCCACTCCAGCGCCGCAGGCGCGCGGCCCGCCCCGGCGGCAAGGCATGCGAGAAAATAATAAATCTGCGGATGCTCGCCGTCCTTCCATGCCCCACGCTGCGCGAGCAGGAAATCATAGGCCGGTTCATAACCGTCCTGCTCCGCCAACGCCAATACTTCTTCCAATAAAACATCTTCGTTCATGTGTTTATGCTCCTTTTTTGGATTTAAGGGCATAAAAATGCCCGGGAGAGTGATTTCTCCCGGGCAATCACAAAACGAATTTACACAAAGGACACGCCGGGAGCCGCGCCTATCGCAGAAAATTTTTTCATAGATGACCGCTCCCTTTCCATACAGGCTTTCCGGCGTTGCCTCCCACCGGGCCTGTGCCAAAGCACGGGAAACCCGCCGCGTGCAGATTATAAACCTTACGTGCACCGTTTGTCAAGATGCGCCGTTCTTCAAAAAACGGCCCGCGCGCCCCGCCGCCTTCAGGCGGCGGGTTCCTCGTCCAGCTCCTGCCGCACGAACACGACCTCCTCGTCGTCCTCGTCGAACAGGCAATTCACCGTGGGGCTGTGCAATACAAGCTCGGTGGGGCTGTATTTTGCGTCTCCACCCCATAATCTTGCTCCGTATTGAGAGCCTTCCATATAACGCGGCCAAATGTAAATAAGCCCCCCAGGATAAAAGGCATATTCAACTTCAACAGCTTTTCCATCCACCATCACCTCACCATAAATTGCTTCTTTCTCCTTTATTTCAAACCATGCACCGTATTCCTCACATGTCCACCTTGCCTCCCCGTAATCATACGGGCGGTACCCATTATAAGGGTCACACGCGCAAAGCAAAAGCATGCACAGCAGCGCCGCCGCCATGCACTGGGCAGCACGCCTTAAAGCCCTACCCCGCGTTCTGCACTCTGTACCCGACAATAAACTGTCCATTTGCAATTACCTCCCGCCGCCGGACATCCGCCCGCCGCCTTCAGGCGGCGGGCGCCTCGTCCAGCTCCTGCCGCACGAACACGACCTCCTCGTCGTCCTCGTCGAACAGGTAATTTACCATGGGGCTGTGCAATACAAGCTCGGTGGGGCTGAATTTCGCGTCTCCATGCCATAAATAATCCTCATATGCGAGCTTCACTTCTCCATCTACCATTTCATAGGGAACAATAGCGACAAAGTCTGCTTTTAAAAAGCGTACCGCTATATTCTTTTTCTCTCCACCGACTATGATTTCGCCGCAAAACTTCATTTTTAAATTCTCATCAATAAGAAACCATGCATCGTATTCCTCGCACACCCATTTGGCTTCTCCGTAATCATAGGGACGGTAACCATCATACGGGTCACACGCGCAAAGCAAAAGCACGCACAGCAGCGCTGCCGCGATGCACTGGGCAGCACGCCCCAAAGCCCTATTTCGCGTTCTGCACCCTGTACCCGACAATAAACTGTCCATTTTCAATTACCTCCCGCCGCCGGACATCCGCCCGCCGCCTTCAGGCGGCGGGTTCCTCGTCCAGTTCCTGCCGCACGAACACGACCTCCTCGTCGTCCTCGTCGAACAGGCAATTCACCGTGGGGCTGTGCAGTATAAACTCAGTGGGGCTGTAT
>OOAG01003075.1_pt1 | contig 10292 bp, 8 predicted proteins | sample 1671461 | NCBI WGS metagenome assembly OOAG01 (sample SAMN06348159, study PRJEB24527) | human gut metagenome | biome: human gut; feature: ankylosing spondylitis patient; material: feces | host: Homo sapiens | place: China | collected 2015-10 | reverse complement strand
AGGATGCCTCCATTGCCGGCTGACTTCATTCATGCCAGAGCTTGCAAACTAAAGTGCGAAAAAATCTTGACACGACCACATGCAATGGCCTGTTTACATACGTCTGCCCCGCCTGGAAGGCAACGTTTTCTTCTGGGCATAAAAAAAGCAGGGGTGCCAGGGAGATACCCCCCTGGCGCCCCCTGAAAACAGGCGCTGTACACTGTGGCCTCATATCCGGTTCCATTCTGTGATATTATATTCCTTGAGCTTGCTATACAAAAGCGTGCGGGAGATCCCCAGTGCTTCCGCTGCCCGTTTTTTATTGCCCCCACTCTGCCGCAGAGCAACTTCAATCACATGCCGCTCCTGCTGCTTCTTCAGAGCAGAGGCGGAGCGGTAGCTCCCGCCACCAAGGGCAGAGGTACTCTGCTTTGTCGGCGAAAAGCAGTCAGAAAAATTTTCCCAGGACAGACAGCCTGTCAGCTTTTCGTTCATGGCCCGCTCCAAAAAGTTCTGCAGCTCCCGGATATTACCTGGCCAGTGGTAAACCTGAAAACGGGAGAGAACCTCTTCATCCACACCGCTCACAGTAGTGCCCAGCTGCTGGTTGAGGCGGTCGATGATGCTGTCCACTAGGAGCGGAATATCTTCCCGTCGCTCTCTTAGGGGCGGGATGCAAATATCAATCACATTGAGCCGATAATAGAGATCTATGCGGAACTTATCCTCCTGTATCATCTCCTCCAGGGAGCGGTTGGTGGCCGCAATTAGGCGAACATCCACCGGGAAGCTTTTCGTACCACCTACCCGCTCGATTTCACCCTCCTGAATGGCGCGCAGCAGCTTAGGCTGGATGAGGGGAGAGAGCTGGTTGATTTCGTCCAGGAATAGTGTGCCCTTGTCGGCCAGCTCGAATTTCCCCATTTTCCCGCCCCGGCTGGCTCCGGTGAAGGCCCCTTGCTCATAGCCAAAAAGCTCTGACTCTGCCAGTTCCAGAGGGATGGCCGCGCAGTTGAGCTTGATCAGAGGGTGAACGGAGCGGGCGCTCAGGTTGTGGATGGCGTGGCTTACCAGCTCCTTGCCGGTTCCGGTCTCCCCCTCAATGAGCACGTTTGAGGTCGTTCGAGCAGCCTGCCGAATCTGCCGCTTGACCTGTTGGATCGCTTCACTCTCTCCAATGATCTGATCAATAGAATATCTGCCGCCCTGGAGACGGCGCAGCTCCTGACGATACAAATCCCGCTCGGCGCATACTTTGGAAAATACCTCAGAGAAGCGCATGGCCTCATCCTGATTCCGGAAAAAGGTCAGAATGGCACAGCCAATGACCGTGTTTTCATCCAGAATTGGGAAATAAGAAGTAAACAGCCTGGTGCTCCCCTGATCTGCGGCCCGTACAGGCCAAGCCAAAATTGGCGTTCCCTTCTCCATGGCGTCCATAGCCTTGGTGTCTGGATAAACCTCGGAGACATGCACTCCCAGTGGATTTTTCATAGTGGGATGAAATACTTCCCTCCAGTTTCGGCTGGTATAGATGTAGCGGCCCTCCCGATCTAGGATAGCAAATATCCCCAGACTTTCGAAGATCAGGGGGGAGCCAGAAATTAGGTCATGCAATACTTGGCTCATAGGCACCTCCTTCATAAAACGGAATAACCGATGTGTCATTATATAACAGAGCAAAAATTTTAGCAATATAGACAAACAGACAAGCAGAGTAGCCGCATATCCCATCAAGATATGCGGCCACTCTGCTTGTCTGTCTGCTCTACTTCCTGGGAATAATCGGCACCAGGAAATAAGGCTGATGCTTATTGTCGCACACCAGGGTCGTGGTGCCTTGGAATGCCTCGCCATCCCTGTCCAGCGTGTGGACATACATGGCCTGACCCTTCCAGGTGCGCTCATACAAAAAGGGGAAGGGGCCAAAGGAGTCGTCCAACTCAAAGTCACGGCCGCCAACGGAGAACCCGAAGCGGTACCCTGCCGGCAGATTGATGCTGGTGGGCCAGATCTCCACATCCAGCTCATAGATCTCTCCGGGGGTAAGGGGCTGCTTTTCGTCGTGAGTATGCCACGGACGGTAGGGCAGGCTCTTGTCCGGGTCCAGTTTTCGGTGGGAGGCCCGGAGCCAGCCTGTGCCGACAACACCGTGGGCATCGTTGGCAGAGACAAAAGTGACGTCCTTTCCGTCTGGGTCAAATACGCGGACTGTAATGAAAATGTCTGCATCCTCTGTGGTCGACTTAACATACAATTTAGCCGACAAAGGTCCGGCAATCACCATATCCTCTTTCAGAGGCTCGGTCATGAAGGTAAGCCAGTCCCCCATGGCCGCAAAGGATATGTTCCCGCCATCCCCGGGCTTGTCGGACAGGGACATGTCCGAGGTGTTGGGATAGTATCTGGTCCACTGGGTGCGGGCGATGGGCCATTCCTGTTCGTCCACATCCTGGAATGTGCCGTCAACGTTGCGCAGACGCAGATGGACCGGTGCCTGGTGCCAAGTGTCCTTCCCCTTCAGATAGTGGTCAAAAAATGCCTTCTGCATTTCCCTGCCATAGTCCGTATAAAACTCGGTGAAGTGCTCCAGCCCGTGGATCTCCAGAAATTTTTCCTTGCTGCCGGCCCGGAGGAAACCTTCCACATTACCACGCAGATGCAAGGCGTTTCCGCCCCAGTTTCCACAGGACAGCACGGGGACGGTAACCTTACTCAGGTCAGTCGTGCGATTCATGTAGTATTCGTCATTCAACTCGTGCTGGAGGAACTCTTCTTTCACATTCACAGAATTGGCAGCCAGCTCCTCATCCGGGAGGTCAATGTCGCCGGATACCCTCATGCCATTGATCCGACTGACCTTCCCCCGGGAGCCCAGCCCGTACTGAACGATAGACACCTGAACCGGCTGCCAGAGGGGGACAAAGTCACATAAGATGCCGCCGTGGCGGGCCATATCCCGATAACTGTCATTACATCCCTCAAAGGGGCAGATGGCCGCCAGATGGGGCGGCTGGAGAGCGGCGGCGGCCCATTGATTGATACCATAATAGGAGATACCCAGCAGGCCGACTTTTCCACTGCTCCAGGGCTGTGCGGCGGCCCATTCGATGCATTCGTAGAGATCATGCGCCTCCTTCTTGGACCAGAAATCAATACAGCCCTCAGAGTTGCCGGCGCCACGGGAATCGATGCGGATGCAGGCGTACCCATGCGGCACCCATTTCTCCGGATCCACAGTTTCCCAGTTCATATACTTGCCGGAAGTACCTTCCAGAATCTCAGGATATACCTCCTGAATACGCTTCCAGAATACCGGGTAGCCATCGGAGAAGTGGACGCCCTTCCCATATGGGCCATAGGTCATGAGCACGGGATACTGCCCGTCATCGTCTGGACGAAAAATGTCGGCCCGGAGGACAACGCCGTCCTCCATGGCAATGGGGACATTCCAGTCAATCCGCATGTTATCTTGTACGGCGCTTTGATAGGAGAGCTCTTTCATGGTTTGTGCACCCTTTCTTCACAATATCTATTAAGAAAAAATGGATAATCAGCCGTCGATGCTGGACCTTTTTAGAAAGCATTTTTATGCACGTATAGTCAGCCTAGCAATTGATCCTGCTGTTCGCATAAAATCACCACAAATTATCGTTCCGGAATGACCGGTACTAGGAAATAGGGCTGGTGCTCTTTGTCACATACTAAGGTTGTGATGCCATTGAACTGTGGCTTATTCCGGTCTCCTGGTGCTTGGTGTGTATACATAGCCTGCCCCCTCCATTCGCAGTCGTAAGCAACGGGGAACGGGCCATAAGAGTCATCCAGTGTAAAGTCCTTCCCTCCGACAGTAAATCCAAATCGATACCCAGCCGGAAGATTCACGCTGGTAGGCCAAATCTCTACATCTAACTCATAGGTTTCACCAGAAATAAGAGGTTGCCTCTCATCGTGTGTATGCCAGGGCCGATAGGGCAAACTCTTATCCGGATCCAGTTTCCGATGAGAGGCCCGAAGCCAGCCGGTAGCAACCACGCCATGGGGGTCATTGGCCGCTACAAATGTTACATCCCGTCCATTCGGGTCGATCACTCGCATGGTAATAAACAGGTCGGCATCCTCTGTCGTCGATTTAATGAACAGCTTGGCCGACAGGGGGCCAGCAATCACCAGATCCTCTTTCAATGCTTCAGTAAGGAAAGTGAGGCCATCACCCATAGCTTCAAAGGAAAGGCTATTACCATCCCCGGGCTTGTCAGACAGGGACATATTCGATGTGTTGGGATAGTATTTGGTCCACTGGGTGCGCGCGATGGGCCATTCCTGCTCGTCTACGTCCTGGAAGGTGCCGTCAACATTGCGCAGACGCAGATGGACCGGCGCCTGATGCCAAGTGTCCTCGCCTTTTAAATAGTGGTCGAAAAAGGCCTTCTGCATCTTGCGTCCGTATTCGGTATAGAACTCGGTGAAGTGCTCCAATCCATGGATCTCCAGGAATTTTTTCTTGCTGCCGGCTCGAAGGAAACCTTCCACATTACCCCGCAGATGCAAGGCGTTTCCACCCCAATTCCCACAGGAGAGAACAGGGACGGTAACCTTACCCACATCGGGTGTGTGGCTTAAATAAAACTCGTCGATAAATTCATGGTTTACACTGTCTGTCCCAATATAAATCCGATTCTCACTCAATTCATCGTCGGAAAGGTCTATGTCTCCCGAAACCTGCGTCCCGTTAATTGAACTTATCCTGCCTCGGGATCCTAGTCCATATTGAACGCCTTCCACCTGCTGAGGAGCCCATTTATACGGCATTTCTGTTACAATGCCGCCATGGCGGGACCATTCACGGTAATGGTCAAAGCAACCTTCAAACGGACAGATAGCCGTCAAATGGGGCGGCTGAAGAGCGGCAGCGGCCCACTGCATAATCCCGTAATAGGAGATTCCCAACAAGCCAACTTTCCCGGTACTCCAAGGTTGTACAGCTGCCCACTCAATGCACTCGCAATAGTCCTGTGCCTCTTGGCGCGACATAAAGTCGGCCTTGCCGGGAGAATTTCCCATGCCTCGTGAGTCTATCCGAATGCAGACATAACCGTAAGGAACCCACTTTTCTGGATCTACGGTCTCCCAGTTCATGTACTTTCCTGTAGTATTTTCCAAAACCTCGTGATACTTTTTTTGAAAGCTCTTCCAAAACAGTGGATAACCATCGGAAAAGTGGACACCTTTGCCATAGGGGCCATAAGTCATGAGCACAGGATATTGCCCATCATTATCAGGACGGTATATATCGGCCCGAAGGACATTGCCGTCGCTCATGGTAATGGGGACGTTCCAGTCAATCCTCATATTGTCCTGAACGACACTTTGGTAGGATAGATCTTTCATACTTGGTACACCCCTTTATGAAAATATTTTAAGCCATTTGTCAACATTCCCGGCTGTCCGCCTGCGATCTCATTTCAACATCTTTGGATATCGTTTTGAATCCGGGGATGTCAGAGGCCTTCAGCAAATCAAAGACCGCGCCTTCCGTAGTGAGAGTCCAGGCACCCATCCGATTCATAAGTGCAAGCCCACTTTGGTAGTTACAAGGGGAGCGGGAGCAGATAGCATCTTCGATGGGAAAGACCCTGTAACCTTGCTCCAGCAGACTGCGGGTAGTTTGGTAGACGCATATGTGAGCCTCAGTGCCGCAGATTATTACGCTATGCCGTCCCAACTCGTCCAGCACAGATAGCAGACCACTGCGTGCGGCATCGAAAGAAGACTTCTCCAGCATCCGAACTTCCGAAGGCAGTTGCTGTACCAGTTCAGGTACAGAAGGCCCCAGCCCCCTGGGATACTGCTCGGTAACCACCACCGGAATCTGGAGTTCCCGCGCGGTGGTAAGGAGGATACCAGTGTTCTGGCAAACCTGATCCCGGGCATCCATGGCAGCCATAAGTTTGGTTTGGATGTCGATGATGAGGAGAATAGTCTCCTCCTGTTCCAGCTGAATGCGAGCAAATAGTTCCATTCGATCCATAAGGACATCCTTTCGGAAGCAATGCGCCTTGTATCTCTGCCTAGTCGGGTCAAATTTACTCTGTTACAGCGATACTGCCCCGCCCTATTCATCTAGGACAGCAATTACACGAGACCAGCCAGCACTGCCGCCTTTGATAGGGATTGGGAGAGCATATACCGTAAAACCGAAATCAGGAAGGCACTCCAGATTGGTCAATTTTTCAATATGGCAGTAAGCGCGCCTCCGCCCCACCCGATGTGCCTCCCACAGGATGGACGGGTCGCCGCTGCACTGGAACTCCTCGCCCTCATAAGGCAACGGCACATCCCAGCTCCAGCCATCAGTCCCTACGACCCGGACGCCCTGTTCAATCATCCAGAGCGTAGCTTCTGCACTCATGCCAGCGCCCGCTTTCAGGTAGTCAAGAGTGCCCCATCGCTTATCTGCGCCGGTGTTCACCAAGACAATGTCTTTGGGCTTGAGCGTATAGCCGATTCTAGCCAAGGCATCCTGAACATCATTCTTTGTGATCTTATAACCGTCCGGCCGGTCACGAAAGTCTAGCTTCACCCCGGGCCCGATACACCAGTCCAGGGGAACCTGGTCGATTGTCCAGGCCTTTTCACCACCACCGTAAATATCCTCATTCATTGTGGGATAAAAGTGCCAGGGAGCGTCCAAATGTGTACCGGAGTGTGTGCAAATCTGAAGGTAGTCAATAGCCCAGCCATTACCATCTGGCATATCGTCAACTGTAGCCCCAGGGAAATGAGTCGGCATGTCCCTCGCAGTATCCTTGTGGTTCAGACGCTGGATTTGTGGGATCTGCATAGGAGGATCGCTTGGAAGATCCTCTTCCAGTACCATAGTCAAATCAATAATCTTCATGACAGAACACCTCCTCTCTAGGTACGAGCCATTTCCTTTTGTCTAAGCCTCTTGGATTTACACAGGATGTCTTCTGAAAGTGACAGAACATAATAACTCCTCCTGAGCATATACAGTAATAACTTGCACGTAGATGAAAGCCGGTATTGCTGGGACAGATGTCAGATCCGATCTATGCGGTTTGCGACCCCTTCGGTATAGTAATATTGCAAACGTTGTGCCAAGGTTTTTAGCCAAATTACAGATCAGTTGTATATTCACCACATCCAGCTCTGCTGCTTAGGAAAGTTTGCAGGATATTACATTTTGCTGTTAAAGTGGGAAGAATCTGCTTCAGAAGTGTATCTTCAAAAAAGGGATTTGAAATTAATATGTTCATAGAATTGTCAATACCAGTTTACATGTTACGGAAAGTGAGCATTTCCATTAGGGGGATGTAGGTAAGATGCAAGTTGAACCGGTTATTGATAAAATTTGAAGTACACCACTCATTTACCCGAAACCTCAGTTGCTTTTCTAACCACCCTAGGCGGATCAGTTCCGCCGGGGTCCGCTTTATCGTCGAGCGGGAGAGGCTTAGGTCTTTGGCCATGGTGCCTATGGCGTACCAGTTTTCGCCGTCCTTGTTTGCCCGGTCATGGAGATAGAATAGTACCAGCTGACCTTGCGCTCAGTTCCGGGTTGCCGTAAATCTCACTAAAATAACTTATGGTGTAGAACCCTCCTTCTTGGACCAACCCGGCCATCTTCATCGGCGGCGGCTCCGTCTTGTACCAGCCCTTCATTGAGGAATCCCCTATGTTGTCCAGGCAGAATTTATCCAAGACACCAAGGCCAATGCCAGAGGCTATGAGATGCTGGCCGCTGCACAGCTCCGCCAGACGCTCCCCCAGAATGGAGGGGATGGCGTTGTTCTCGGATAATAAGTTTCGATTCTCGCTCCAGTGGGGGCCGGATTCAGAGGAAAAGGTCCAGGCTGGACGTTTACTGGAAAAACTCGGCAACAAAAAGAGTGAGTTTATTGTGCTGGCAGTCACGGAGTACATCAGGGAGCACCCGGAGGTGGTCTCCACAGACGGCAAGATCAGCATTACGGTCCAGCCCACACAGACCGCGGACCAGCTCCAAGCGATGGTCCGGGAGATGGCTATGGCGGCTGTAACAGAATTGATGGCGGGGATGACCCTGGTCCCCGCTTCCCCCCAAAATGATGCCCAGTCTGCGGGCCCCAGCCAGGACGACCTTGACGACATGCTGAAGAACCTGGATATATTCAAATAGTGCGGCACAGGAGACGAGCTCACCGGCATTTTGTCGGCGGGCTCGTTTCTTTTGCCGGTGTGGGCAAATTTGAGCATCTTCATCGGGGTATGGGGTGAAAGGCATAAGAGGCCTTTTGGGAAGGCATCCCTGTACCTTGATAAACAGGCGGCTCCGTCCGCCTCATAGAGTGAACGGGTACGTTACGCATATAGCCCGAGGAGGGACAGCCGTGTGGGCTGGGCCAGGCCATGATCCCGACAGACAGGGAAAGGAGGCTCTGGGAGAGCCGGCCGCCGCACACAAGCAAGCCGTGGCAGCTTGCGGCGATGACCTATATGCCGAACCATGATACACCGTCCTGGCCATAGTCCGAGCGGTTTCATCCCGTCGCAGGCAGTGGGGGGTGCCAGTCAAGCCCTGGGGGTAAGTCCCGTGGAGCGGCCCAGCCAGCCGCCGCCCGTTGGCTCATACTCATAAAAATTCCGCTCCTATACGGAAAGGAAGACATGAACTATGGATAAGTTTGTGCCTATATGGGAAAAAGCAAACCTGACCCTTGAAGAGGCTGCGGTGTATTTCGGCATTGGAATCAACAAACTTCGTGAAATAACGGATTCTCCTGAATGCAAATGTGTACTCTGGGTCGGAAACAAAAGACTAATAAAAAAGAAGAGAATGCAGGAGTACCTTGACCAGCAGTATTCAATCTAGTCCTTTGTCGGATATTTAATTCAAAACTATGTGGAAACCGCATTTTAGGTGTGCTATATTATGCTTATCATTGCCTGTGCGCTTTTCACAGAAAGGAGGGTCCAGCTTTGTCTGAAAAGCGCCGGGACAAAAAGGGGCGTATATTAAAAGACGGTGAGACACAGCGAAAAGACGGGACATATATGTATCGTTATGTCGATCTAAAAAAAGAGCGGAGGTACGTCTATGCTCCTACACTAGAGGAATTACGGAGCAAAGAGGAGAAAATTGCAGAAGATCTTCACGATGGCATAGACTATGCAGCTGGTGAAATCACAGTTGCAGAGCTCGTCGCACGGTATATCAATCTAAAGAGGTCTTTATGTGAGAATTCCAGAAGAGCATATAGCTCTGCGGTAAATCATGTCAAAGACAGCGAGTTTGGGACCTGTAAGATAAAGGATGTTAAATTATCCGATGCCAAAACATGGTTTGTCATGCTTCACGATGAAGGTATGAAGCAAAACACGATTGGGGTCATCCAGAGTGTGTTGCGTCCAGCATTTGAAATGGCTGTTGACGATGATATGATCCGAAAAAATCCCTTTAAGTTTGCATTATCCGATGTGATTCCCGACGACGCAGTGGAGAGAGTACCGCTTAACAAAGAACAGGTGGAGCGATACTTGAAATATGTTCTTGAAGCAGGCCATGGTCACTATTATGAAGATATCGTTATCTTGTTGGGAACTGGGCTGCGAATCAGCGAGCTTTATGGGCTGACCAAATTTGATGTAGATTTCACAAAGCGACGGATTCGGATTGAGAAGCAGCTATGCCGCACTGGCGACAAGCCTTATTTTGTGAAAGCTCCAAAAACGAAAAGCGGTGTTCGGTATATCCCAATGAGCGATGTTGTCTTCGATACCTTCAAGCGTGTTATGTTTAAGAGAGCTATACCCAAAGTTGAAATGCTGGTCGACGGGTACAGCGGGTTTCTATTTCTTGATAAGAACGGTATGCCAAAAGTTGCCATGCACCTGCAAAATTTCATGCGAAACCTTCAAAAGAGGTATATTAGGCAGCATGGTAGGACGTTACCTACGGTCACTCCTCACGTACTCAGACATACTTTTTGCACGAATGCCCAGCAAGCAGGAATAGATGTAAAAAGCCTCCAGTATCTAATGGGGCATTCTAATGCGAGCGTCACTCTTGATGTGTATAGTCATTCAGACTACAGTTCTGTCGAAAAAGCCTTTTTACAAATTGTCGCAGACCTTTGAACCGCAACGTATACAGCCCCAAACCGTTTACACCATTTTTACACCATTTGCCCGTTAAGATGCGTAGATTTATAAAGATTTATGTAGAATGGGTAAAAAAGGGGAAAATATTATTTACGAATATATTAGCAAAACCGTTCTTTTTTAACAAATATTCAAACAAATCTGAC
>OOAG01003072.1_pt1 | contig 10301 bp, 6 predicted proteins | sample 1671461 | NCBI WGS metagenome assembly OOAG01 (sample SAMN06348159, study PRJEB24527) | human gut metagenome | biome: human gut; feature: ankylosing spondylitis patient; material: feces | host: Homo sapiens | place: China | collected 2015-10 | reverse complement strand
TTTTTTTTTTTTTAATGATACGGCGACCACCGAGATCTACACTCTTTCCCTACACGACGCTCTTCCGATCTAGGCAAATTAAGCGAAAAGGTCAGCGAATATCACTTTAACGAAAGTGCATATGAAGAGAATGGCGCACAATCATTTCTGTACGATATAGCCAAGGATAGATTTGTGAGCGATGAAAAGGCAAGGTCTTTAGTCGAAAGAATTGCTGAAAAAGTGTATATTGAAAGCAGCTATTCAATAATCTCAGCTCAATGCGCCTATGACTATAAGACCAAAGACAATGATATGCAGACATATGAGTTTATCGTAACGGCTCTGTGTCCGATAGATATGAACATTGACGAGCTTGTGTACGATGATAAAAATGGCGTTGTTTCCAAAAAGAAAGATGCGGACAAGGTGATACAGAAGGCAAGTCACGGCTTCCTGTTCCCAACGTTCTCAGATAGGACAACGGACGTAAACAGCGTTCTGTATTACTCTAAAAATGCCTCAAAGCCAAATGGAACGATAATTGTACAGCTTCTTGACTGCCCATTCTTTTTAAGTGCAAAGAATGAGCGAAAGACATTTAATGAGCTTATCGGGAGTGTGATAGGCGAAGATATTGATTACGATATGCTCGTGTCGATGAACAAGAAGTTAAAGCAGGATATGGCGTTTTCTGCAAACGATACAGAACAGCCTTTTATGAACGAAGGACGTATAGAGAAGCTTTTTGAAGATATGGGCGTGTCTGAGGATCGTCTTAGCAGCTTGCCGAAAATGTATAAGCAGCTTGCAGGCGGCAATGTTTTCAGAACTGCAAACCTGTGTAATGATAAAACGATAATAGAAGGTGAGGGCTTTAAGCTAACGTTGGACGGCGGCTACAGTGACTTGATCGACATTGGCGTTCACAATGGTACTAATTGTATAGAAATACGATTGAACTCTTCATCGGTAAATATAAACGGAATTGATGTTCCTATAAAGTGAGGTAAAGGTGAAATGGTTAAACTTACACGTTTGAGAGAATTTCTTTCGCTCAATGGTTTTGAAATGGAAAAAATCAGCCGTGATGTTATTCCTTGCGACAAGACAAAAAAAGTGATAGACACATATAAGCTTACAAAAAACAACAAGGTTATGTATCTCCACGTTAAAATGTCAGGTGAGGCGCAATTTATTCTGACTGCAAAAATGCAAAACGGTGAAATGCAGCCTCTTATATCGGCGAAAGGTCAGAATGAGTTTATAGACGAAATGTACACGCTTATTTACTATAAGCTCGAAATATAGTGAAAGGGAAGTGGTAAAATGAGTATTCGGAAAGTAAACATCACGGATAACATCGTGGTATACGTTGTTTATGAGGACACCGAAGTGGTTTTTGTTGGTTATACAGAACTAGGTGTATTCGGGCTTGCGCAGAAAACAGAGGACTTCACGAAAGTTCAAATCATTACAGGCTTTAAAAATTCTGCCGAGGCAAAGTCATATCAAGACCGCCTGATTATCAAGTACAATCCACTTTTTAACAATAGACTTAACGGCTCTGTGACGTTCAGAACTCTGCTGAACATCTTCAAAAAGCAAAAGCCTCTTGACGTTCGCACTTATCGAAAGATAATCAGGGAACTAGGGATAGAACTGGTGGACTATCAGAATATCAGATACATCATCAATAATGAAGATATTTTCAAGCTGTGTGACTATATAGGTGACACCACGCCGATTACGGAGCTTGACCTTACAGAAGAATACGAGACATATAAGAAAGGAAATGATAAAAATGTTAGCACAGAAAACAGGTGACAGCTTCTTTGAGATAGATTTTTCACGCAAATGTTATGCGGCAAATCGTTCATCGGTCACGCTGTATAAAATCTGCGGTGAGAGCGGATATATCAATCTTGGCAAGGTCTTTCAGGGAACAATAATGGAGTGCAAGCAGTTTGTGTTTGATAATATCTCACACCTTGCCGACCCTGCTGAACACTATTTTGGCAATTATCCTGTACTTGCACAACAGTGCGGCTAAAACGCTTTGTGCGGCGTTGCGATTTCAAACGACAAATTACACTATGATCGTTATGAAATTGATTATATCGCATTTTAGAGGGCATACAGCGCACTTCACGATAAATCTTTTATATACTGCACGAGGAGAGCAATATAACGAACCTTGTGCAGTATATTTTTTTACTGGCACTTTCATACGTTAAACATATCCATTTTATCATATTCAATGCTATGGAGTTTTCCATTCGCCATTTTTGCATAAAATGCAGTCTCCATACTGATGCAAAAACGTCTAGCATATACATTCCTTTGCTTCGCAGATAATTATTTATGTGTATCTTTCTATAATAACGATCCGCAATAATTATGAAAATTACCTCTGCATTTTTTTATATATAAAAGTAATATTGTGAAAGCAGCTTTTTGTGCTTTACACTTTGTATAGGAAGCCTGATTTTTTTATAAAACAAAAGAAAAGAGACACATCTCAAACGAAATGTGTCTCTTTTCCCTCTTTTTTTGTGATGTTCTATTAATTGCACGATTTTTTGCGAAAATATCTTGACAAAACAGCCAATTCGTGCTAAAATATTCTTATCGGAACAAGTCCGACAGCGTATCAAGGTGCTGGTAACACCGAGGTACGATTGGGAAGCAACCTTTTCACACTGCCTTCCCTTGTCTTAAACATTATAGCATATAACGCAAGTTTTGTCAAGGATTTTGCGCCAAAAAGGTGTAAAGTTTTTCACTATAAATCTTGTATATAATAAATAAAGACAAGGTGTTTTGAGGTAAAGAGTGTAGCTTCCAGAGAGGTTATACTCTTTTTTTGTTGAAATTCCGAAAAAAATAAGTGATATGGAGATATTTAATATGAAAACTACTGAAAACACGTTGTTTGGTTTTGCTAAAATTAGTAAGGAAATCATTCTTAATCCGAAATCAGGTTTTAGCTCTGCGATGATACACCTGTACATCATCATAAGTGAATTTGCAAAACAGACTCTCAGAGACGGCACACCGTGGAATATATCATATAACCACGTCCGCAAAATCTTTTTGCAAGAGGGTCACAACAGCAAGCGCAGTTTCCGCACTGCTATGGAGCAGTTGAAAAAACGTGGTTACATATGGCAGTTTCGTATTCCTATCGGCAGTGAACGCAATAATATCAATAATTCGTGGAGATATGTGTATATCTGCAATGACAAGCCTGACACTACCTTTACGAAATGTGTTTCTTGCTCAAAAAACGGTCTTATACTCGTCAACGGCAGAGTTATGAGCGTTTCTAACTGCTCACAGCACGTTCAGGACGTTCAGAAGCATCTTATTGACTTTGCACAGCAGAATTTTGTAGTTAAAAGCACAAAAGAAACAACTGAAAGTGGTTATGTTGTCGATACAGAAACAGGAGAGGTCCTTTCAGAAAACACCGTAAATACGCCTGTTTTTGAAGAGAAGAAAACCATTTCTCACGAAATGCTCACAACTCTTGTGCGCAAGGTGAACTGGTTACATATTACGGAAAAATATGGAATTAAAGTAAGCGACACATATCAGAATATCGTGAAAAATCTTGTGCAACAGCCTCAAATCAAGTGCAAGAACGCTGTTATATCCAACAACGATATTATAGACACTCTGCTTTCAAACCTCAATACGGACTCACTCTGCTATGTCATAGATACGGTCAATAAAAATACAACTGTAAGTGCTGTGATGTGTTCATCAGAGTATTTGTTTAGTTGCGTATATAACAACCTCCAGCAGTACGCCTTTAAGCACAGTAAGCCTACTATGAGCGTTGAAGATGATCCTTACGGCATAGCAGATTACAGCCATTTGTTTGATAAATAGGGTATAATTATACGATTTTTGAAAAGCCTTTAAATATTGTCTAAATTCGCCTTGTACAAAAAGTCCAAAGATGTAGAATTTGACAAAAACACGTCCTAAAACTTAGTAACGTGTTGACTTTTGTGCATTTCAGGTGTATAATTGTACTTGTAATAATGTTTATTTTTGTTCTTTTTCTGTGGGGGGTAAACACAGCAGTTCGTCTAGGCTGATGCCTAGAACGTAGCAAAGATTTCTTAAATATGTAACTGACGGCATTTTCTCTCCACGCTCCACTTCACCGAGAAAATATTCACTCATTTGAGCCTGCTCAGAAAGTACCGCTCGTGACATATGTAGCTCTTCACGCTTTGTGCGTATTATATACCCTATTTCCTCTTTATCGACTTTGGGCAAACTTGGTAAAAAAGTATACACGCTATAGCTCCTTTCTGAACAATACCTCAGAATACATTATACAGATATTTTTTATCATTTGACAATAGGCAGTCGCCCATTGCATTGTGGATATTATCTTACAAAGTGGACATTTGTGTCACACTTTTTAGGTGATATCCACTTTTTTTATAGACAAGAATTTATAGTGAAAAATCATATGCTTTTGCATATTTAATATAGATGCACGACCTCTAATTTAATTTTTTTATCAAAGGAGAAGATTTTATGAAAAATCGAAAAACGATGAATTTACAGAAACGTGTTACTGCATTTTTCTTGACTATGTTGATGTTCTTTTCTTGCTTTGGCGAGGGCATAAGCACAGTTGTAGAAGCAGCAGAGGTATCGTCCACAGAGCATCATATCTATGGCTACGGTTATGACTTTTCAAACTCAGGTCTTAGAAAAGCCTATGATCCGACTACACAGAAAAATGATGATACTTCTTATCAATATAAGTGGTGTACTGGTTACTGGTACTACTTCACGAATGAGCGTGGAGAAATATGCTATTGCCTTGAACTGGGCGTAAAGCATTATGACTCAGTTAAGCAGGTAGAAATGAGTTTTGATGATATCTCAAAAAATGAGGTATACACAAAATACTTTAATACAACGCAAAGAGAATGGCTTAAATATGCTACTGTGTATGGATATAAGGGTAAAACACATTATGGCTACTCTTGGGAAGAGGAGCTTATAGCAACACAGATGTTGGTTTGGTCTGTTTCAGCAAAGTATTATGATACCACAAAGAGCGAACTTGGAACTTCTGAAACAAAGATGTTGAACTGCTTAAGAGGTTCAAGCCTTAATAAGAACCACATAAAAGATATTTGGCAGAAAATGAAGTCAAATATTCGCAATCACGATGTGATACCAGTAAAAACAACAAAATCTCAGGATTATATAACATCTAAGCAAAAGCATAAACTTTCATATAACTCTCAAAACAATAAATGGGAAAAATCAATAAAGTTTGACAATTATCTTGATATGTATTCTTTGAGTTCACTTTCAGGAGTAACAATGACAAAGAAGAATACTGATAGTAATTATAGAGACGATAGTCTTGTTATTTCGGCTTCAAAGACGAGTGATTTTAAGAATAAGACAGTAAAGCTCACAAAATCGACCTCAATGCAGGGTTTTAAGGTTGATGAATGTACTCCACTTATTTTGATAGCTAAGACTGCTAAAGAAACGCAAATGAAAATTGCATATAAGCAGTCAAAAGACCCAGTTTATGCTTTCTTTAAGCTTGTTCCTGACACTGGCAACATCGAACTCCATAAGAAATTCACAACAGGTCAAGGTCAGTCTTTGACAATGACCGATGCTTGGAGAAATGCCGTAGAGTTCAAGCTTAAATTTACTTATGGCGGAAAAGATTATTACGTTATAGCAAGCGGAAGTAACGGCGGATACACATTTACTTCTGCAAACACCACAGACGCTTCAAAGGGTACAACTTTCAAGCTCGACAGCAACGGCTACATCAAGGTAAAGGACGTTCCGACAGGTAAATATGACTGGAGCGAAGTTAAAGTACCTGACGGCTTTAAGCTGTCAGCAGACAACGAGATCGTTGTAAATTATAATCAGACCACAAAGCTTGATGTTACAAACAGACAGAACACCACTCAGGGCGCAAGCCTTTCAATGACAAAGGTAATTCAGGACGTAAACGGCAATTCAAATTCTTACGGTCTTACAGATATTTATAACAATACAAAATTCATTGCAAGCGTGAAGCTTGACAACGGTAAAACAGTTTACTTCAAAAATTCTCGTTCAATATCAAGCGGTGTTTACCTCTATAGCGGTAACATCACAGACAGAGGAGAAAACGCTTGCCTTACAGAAAATATCGAGGAAGCTGAGAAGCTTACAGTCGGTACTTCAAGCTGCTATGGTGATATCATAATGGTATTCCCAACTGCAACAGGCAACACTGGAATGGTTGAAGTTACAAAGCAGAAAAACCCAGTAACACTTACAGAAGTTCAGTCAGGTTATGGCGTTGGTATCACAGGCTCGGATAAGGTATATCTTTTCCCTGACAAAGATGCACAATTGAAAAATAAGGAAATTCCTTTGCAAATAAACCTTAAAAAGCTTGACTCTGAGACAAACGAATACGTTGCAGGCGCAGAGTATGCACTTTATGCAAGAGAAGATATTACAAATGTTTTTGGCACAAAAATCTATTCGGCAGGCGATGAAATTCAGACGATAACAACTACTACAAGCGGTGACGATCATTTTGACGTTGTTAGATGCGGCAAGTATTACGTCAAGGAAACAAAAGCTCCTGAAGGATATATGATAGACAATAAGGAATATGACGTTGAGCTTGACGGAGCGCATGAGGGCGTTGCCAATGCCAATATTCCACAGCAGAGAACCGTCATATCTATCGAAACTCCTATGAAGGGTAAAATTCACATAAATAAGATAGATAGTGAGATAAATGCTGACAACGGTTACGCAGTAAGCGAAGAGTTTAAGGCAAGACTTAAAGACGTAACATTCACTCTCACACCTGATGAAAGCATAGGCGATTTTGAGATCGACGGCATTACATACAATCATAATAACCCTATCGTTCTGAAAACGAATGAGAAGGGCGAAGCTGATTTTGCAGAGTTCCCACTTGGTACATACGAGCTGAAAGAAACAGGTACAGCCGCAGGCTACTACTTTGAGGAAAACACAACAACAATAACATTCACAAGTGACGATTTTGATAAGGACATTGGATATTCCTTCCGTGACCTGTCAATCGGAAATACACAGCATCACGTTATAGTTGAAGTCAACAAGAAGAATAATTATGACGAGAAGGTCGCAGGCGCAGAGTTCACTATCACAGCTAATAAGGACTATCCTGATTATAACCTGAAATCAGGAGACGAAATCTGCAAGATAATCACTGATGAAAACGGCTATGCAACAACACAGTCCGCAAGTGATGAAAACGGCGTAAACGCAAAGCTCTATGAGGGCATTGAGTACAAGATAAAGGAAACAGCAGTTCCTACGAACTATGTTGCAACGAACTGGGAGCAGACATTTACCGTTGACATTAACCCTGACACTTCAATTCAGTATCAGAAGGTATCATTTGATGTTACAAACGATTGGCAGCAGGGAACGATAAAGGTCATTAAGGTAGATAATGATAACAACGAATACGCTCTCTCAGGCGCAGAATTTGGAATTTATGCTAATGACGATATAAAGATTTGGAACGATGAAGAAAGCAAGTATGACACATATGTCACAGGCGACCTCATTGAAACTGTAATCACAGGCGATGACGGAAGCGCAGAAACAGTTAAGCGTTATCCAGTCGCACACAGCTTCACAATCAAAGAAACTAAAGCTCCTTTTGGATATAACAAGGCAGAAGATAGAATAGTTACAATGCCATATAATCAGACCGTTGTAAATTCTGAGACTACTGCGGTGATCGGTGACGATAGACAGCAGGGCAAAATCAGAGTATATAAGGTCGATAAGGAAGATAACGAGAAGAAGCTTGCAGGCGCAGTATTCAACGTTGTAGCAAGCGAGGATATTATCGTTCACGGCGTTAAGCTTTACGATAAGGGAGCAGTAATTGAAACAATCACAACAGGTGAGGACGGAAGCGCAGACACTTCAAGCCTTTATACTGGTTTTAAGTACAACCTTGACGAAGTGAAAGCTCCTGACGGATATATTCTTTCAGGTTCAAAGGAAATTTCTCTGGATTATGACAATCAGATCGAGTATGTAGAGGCTCAAACCTCTGTTGAAAACGCTCCAACGGAAGTGACTATAACAAAAACAGACTTCTCAACAGGAGAACTTATTCCAAATTGTGGAATAGAGATACTTGACGAGAGCAAGAACGTCCTTGTTCAAGGCAGAACAGATGATAAGGGCGAAGTCACATTTAAGAGACTGCCAATGGGTAATTACTACTACAGAGAGTTTGATGCTCCAAAGGGTTATTACCTTGACACAACACCGTATGCGTTCACAATCGGCGAGGACGGCATTGTAAAGGCGAAAATGACAAACAAGTTACAAGAGGTCATTCTTAATATATACAAGACTGACGGTGAAACAAAGAAGGCTCTTGCAGGAGCTGAGTTCACAGTTTTTGATAAGGACGGCAACGAGCTTGGCAAGATCACAACAGACGAGAACGGACAGGCAACAACGAGAGATAAAATCAAGCTGTATGCAGGTATTGAGTACAAAGTCAAGGAAACCAAAGCACCTGACGGATATAGGGAGAGCAACTGGGAAAAGACATTCAGCAGTGATTATAACGGCTCGATTGAATATCACGAGGTCAATCTCAGTGTAGAGAATACTAAGATGAAAGGTAAGTTTGAGCTGTATAAGGTTGACTCAGTATCAGGAAATAAGCTTGCAGGCGCAGAGTATGAGATATTCGATGAAAGCGGAAAGTCTGTATTTAAGGGTACAACAAATTCAGACGGATATCTGACTTGTGAATTGCCGCTTGGCAAGTATAGTTACAAGGAAACGAAAGCACCTGAAAATTATGTACTTGACGAAAAAACTTATACGTTTGAATTTACTGAGGACGGACAAGTATTTACAACAACTCAGAAGAACGAGTACGGCGGCGGTGTAACAGTATCACAGACCCCTGAGACACCAAATAGACAGGTCACAACGCAGGACACACCAATCGCAAATACGGGAACAAGCAGAAATGCCGCCCCTTTTGCATTGGCAATGACATTGTGTGTAGCAACTGCTATAGCTGCCTCTGCCTCAAAGAAAAAAAAGCAGACTAAGTAAGTCATAGCATTTTTAGAGCCTATCATTTTTGGTAGGCTCTTTTTTTTGCGGACATATATGTTACATTTCATTTGTGCTATATGTGTCACAATTATACTCCTTTTTATATAAAAAATCAAATAATTATGCCTTTGCTATTGACTTATATCGTTATTTATGATATAATGTTTACATAAGATAAGGGGGATTATGATGAAACGATTATTGAGTTTCCTAGCGGCACTTATGCTTATGGGTGCCACTCCGCTTGCGGCTTCTGCCACGGCAAAAGCGGATATGAATATTATAAAATCTGAACAGTTTACATCTACTGACAAAAATGAGTTGTATGATTTTGAGGAAGGTTTTACACAGAACGGTTATGAGTATCACCTTATTTCAAATACAACATCAATCATAAAAACTGATGATAATGCGAAGGTTCAGACAAAACAGCAGGAAGTTGTGACAAGCGATCTGTCAGAAAAGTCTTATGATTTTGATGATACCATAGAAACTGAGTGGGGTGGCAAAAAGTATACTGCGAAGCTTGTGAGTACCTATTATACTCAGTCCAGTATCGAGGAGAAACAAATCTATGCGGAAGGCTCGACTTCTTTTCCACACCAAACGAGTGAACCGATATTTCCAAACAAGGACTATTTTGACGTAAATAATGATTACACAGGTGGTACGCAGCGAGTGCAACTTTCTTTGCAGAGCGTTGATAAGACTGAGGAAGAATGGAGCGATGATGTGAGCTTTCCTATCGAGTTTTCGTCATATTCAGCTTCTTACTATGATTTTAACGGTGTGCGCCTTAATCATGATGATAAAAATTGTCCGCTTGACGGCAGGGGAGACCTTGTACTCGAATTTCTCGGCTTAGATAAGTCGAAATACAAGATAACCTCTGTTAAGTGGGCAGGCGAGGTCAATAAATCAAATGACACACGAAAAGCAGTAGCATACGGCAAGAGACTGACAAGCACATACACGGCGCATTATGCCGACTGGGTAACGATAACAGGCGGAGCAACATGGATCGGACACGGCGTATACGAGTACGAGATATCTTCTGAGGGAAAGCCAGTATACACGATACAGGCAACAGGCGCGTATCAGAGGGGGGGGCAGATAAATCAGACAACAACCACAAGAAAAAAGGTGACGGTAGAAAG
>OOAG01003068.1_pt1 | contig 10309 bp, 9 predicted proteins | sample 1671461 | NCBI WGS metagenome assembly OOAG01 (sample SAMN06348159, study PRJEB24527) | human gut metagenome | biome: human gut; feature: ankylosing spondylitis patient; material: feces | host: Homo sapiens | place: China | collected 2015-10 | reverse complement strand
CACTGAAAGTCATGGAACTGGATTTGTAAGCTGTTGTGTTGACGTTGGCAATATTATTACCGATTACGTCCATTCTGATCTGGTGTGTTTTCAGTCCTGCTACACCAGAATACAATGATCTCATCATAGTGCTTGTTCCTCCTGTGTTCGGAACCGTACTCTTTCTCTGTCATTCAAAAGAGGGTAACCTCCATTAAGGTCCGGTCTACATAATTACGGCTCCGTTAATATTTGTAAATACATTTTCTTCGGTTTCTCTGCTGTCCATCGCAGTGACTACGGTCTTATTGGGTACATTCACAATAAATGCCAGATCGTCCACGATCACCAGAGAATCCCTGATCCCCTTCTGTCCCGCTTTTTGCGCTCCGTCGTTCAAGCGTTCCAGCTGTGCATCGGTCAATTCAATGCCTCTGTCTGCCAGCCGCACCGTAGCATGTTTGGAAAATTTCAGTTGCTCGTTACTTTTGCTCTGTAAGATTTCCTGGAATGATAGCAGATTTTCCTGTGCTGCTTTTACGGTCTTACGACTGTTGTTTAAATACTGATTTGCCAGCTGGTCAATGGACAGAAAACTGTTTTTCTGAATATCCATATTCAAACACCCCTCTGTGTCAGCCGCTTACTCACTGTTCTATGCTTCTTCGGTACCCTCTGTCTTCTCCGTACTCTCGGAATCCTTTTCTTCGGCTTTTTCTTCCGACTTACGGATCTCCTTCAGTCTCTCGATGTACTTATTCAGACTGGTTACGGTATCTTTGGCCAGGAAGGATTTCTCATAATCACTCATCTTGTTGTATTCCTTCTCCAGCTCATCAATGCTCTCACCATCCGTAGAATCAATGCCGTTTACATTAGGAAGCTTGTTCAGCTTTACAGTAAAGTTATATGCCTTGTTATACGCATCCAGATAATTCGCATCCACAATAGAATCCAGATCATCAATGGAATATTTCTGTTCATTAATATAGAGATACGCCTTATTGTTCTCGTATGCTACATAATCCACCTTTCCCTGTATCAGCTTGGTCTCTCCGGAGGATGTAGTTGTCTTGATGTAGACCTCCTTGCCTACCAGTGCGCTTGCCCTCTGCAGATCCATGCTGCTGGACATATTCTGCATCTGCTCTACCTGTGAGAACTGTGCATACTGGGATATGTACTCGGTGTTGGATGTGGGTTCCAGAGGATCCTGATACTTCATCTGCGCTACCAGGAGCTGTAAAAATGCTTCCTTGTCCATCCCGCTTTTGCTTGATTTTGTGGAATTTTTCACAGAAGTCTGCGATGCAGTCTCTACGATTTTACCGTTTTTCACGGGTGCAACCAATGCCATTTTCTTTCTCATTTCTGTTATTTTTTATGCGGTGAAATCCACCGTATTGCCGTTCGCCGACATTATATCCGCTGCGATCCGGTCTTCTTCCGTCTGAGACTCGTCCTCTGCGAACGCTGTGTTCAGGTTGATTCTGCGGGTGCGTCTTCTGCTTACCCCGGCTCCGCTCTCCTGATCACTCTGATTGCCTCTACCCTGTTCCAGGTTCTGTTCAAACGGATGTGTCTGTACCGTCACTTCAATAGCCTCTACTTTTACGCCCTGTTCCGCGAAGCTTTCCTTCAGCTGAACCATCTGGCTTTCCAGTGCAGCTTTTACAGTTTCATTTTGTGTAATAAAGTTCGCCGTAACCACACCGTTCTTCGATGCTACCTGTACGTGAAGCGTTCCCAGACTTTGCGGATGAAGCTGCATTTCCAGATCGGAGCTGTCCGCCTTTACAGAGACTTTCATGTAATCCATGATCTGGCGCATGATATCCTGTGTATCCGTCGTTTGTGTTCCTTCTGTCTGTGATGCCTGCTGCAATCCGGAGAGGAAATTCTCTTCCTTCAGATTCTGTAACAACAGATTGCCTTGCTGTCCCGCTGTCTGGCTCTCATGTCTGTTCCCCGAGTCTTTTGTTTTCTCTTCCTGTGTATTCTGTACCGGTGCTTGTATTTTCTCCTCCGGTTCCTGCTCCACTGTCGGAAGTTCCACATCACTCTGTGATCTCTCTGCCGCATCTGTGGCATGCTCTTCCACTTCCACCGTGATCACAGGTTCCTCTGTCACTACTTTAGTGACCGCATCCTGCCATTTTTCCGGTGTCAGTTGCAGTTCTTCCTGTGCCTGTCCCGTCAGATCCTTCTGCAGATCCAGGATGCTTTTTACATTTCCATACAGCTCTTCATCGGTAAGTAATGCAAAAGAATCCTCCGCTCCGCTGACCGCCATCAATAACTCGTTCAGCTGTACAGGATCCATCAGGTCTGTCTCTGTCATACCCAGTTCATCCATGACTCCCTGTAATTCTTCTTCACTGACCGAAAAGGTATCTGTGATCTGTCCGATCAGGTTCTGTACGATGGTTCCCAGGACTTCCTGGACTTTTTCCAGATCTTTGGCATCACTATCCTCTGCTTTGACATCTGACTTTTCCTGTGTTCCGGCGAGGTGATCCCGCTGTCTGTCTCCGGCCCGTAATGATTGACCGCGTCTGACATCGTTACGTCCGTCGGTCGTGCGTCCACCGTTTCCGTTCGTCTGCGCATTGTTCTGGGTCTTGTTCCACACTGCCTGGAAACCGGTTCCGGCATTCTGTTTCACTGCTGTGACCATATCCCGGATCTGTACATTGCCGTCGTTGCCCACACCTTTAATCGTTGTGCCTGCCATGTTCTTTTCTCCCCCCTTTCCCAGGTCCTTTGGCTGCCGGATGGCAGTCTTAACCCTGTAATGATACTACAAATCTTTTATCGGATCTTTCCGCTTTTTTCTTAAGACTCAGGGTCCATAATTTTCGTGATCTTTGCTGCCACTTCAGAATTCATGGCACCCAGGATCTTACCCCTGTCCTCCGCGCTCATCACTTTCAGAATACGGGCCGCCAGATCCAGATTATTAGTCATCTGCTCAAAAATAGCCGCTGCCTGCTTCGGTTTCATTGCAGAATAGGCTGCCGCATAATCCTGTATCTCCTGACTCTCTTCCAACTGCGTCACTACCTGCTTATAAATATATTCGGCAGTAGCAGGATCCATGGATTCATAATATTTTTTATATTCTTCCGCACCCGGTCCCTTATCGGAATAGACTACCTCATCATAAAATTCTTTCTGAATCCGCTGGAATTCCACCTGCTGATTCTCGAATTCCTTAAGTCTCAGCACCTCAGCTTTCAGCTGATCCAGTTCTTCCTCCTTTGCTGCAGATGCCGTCTGCGCCTGCTCCAACTGCAGCTCCAGACTCTTGATCTGATCCACCGCATCCTCTAGACTGGTATAGCCACCGTAGGCACTGCCATCCGTAGTCTCTGTTATGGAGTTAGCCGGGAGAATTTTGTTCAGCACAGGCACATCCTTGAGAATGGGAGTCACCACAGAGCTTCCGAATCCCCCGATATCCAGCTTGATGATCGCGCAGATTACAGCCATCCAGAGTACCACGATCAGTATGGTCGCTCCGAAGGTCAGAAGGCTGTTGCCTTCGCTCCCGTCATCCAGAGCATCTTCCTGTTTTGCGATTTCTTTTGCCCGGCGCTTTGCTTCCTTGCGCTGTGCCTGCTGTTCTTTCTTCAGTTTTTTCTTTTCTTCCACCAGCTGTTTTCTCTCGTTATCCGTTGTCTGCTCTTCCGGAGTCTTTTCTCTTGCCATTTATGTCCTCCCGTTGTCTCAATCCGCCTGCCGGCTTTTTTTGTCCGTAAGTATAACTGGTCAGTTCATCAATTGCTTTACTTTCCGCATGGTTTTCTTCCTGCAGAAAAGCCTCAAATGCTTTTTCTCTGAGGGTTTCATGCATTTTTCTCTCTTTCATGGCTTCTGCCATTCGTTCTCTGGCAGCCTCCACATTTTCTTTTGCTTTATCCACCCGGATGCACTGCGCAGCCACCAGACTGTCCATTTTCAAAAGCGCTTCCTTGTTCTCTTCAATGGCCCGCAGATCCAGTTTCCCCTGCAACAGACCACCGGATTCTTCTTCGTATTCCCGTTTTCGCGCCTTCAGGCGTTCCAAATGTTCGATTTCCACATTCAATGCAGTCTGTGCCATACCAAATTCCTGTTTGGCCTGTGTTTCCATTTTTTCTTTGATATTCAGGATGTTCTGCAGGGAATATCTGAACTTTGCCATTTATCTCACTCCTGATTTGCGAACAGGTCTTCCAACATCTGTACCGTCTCTTCAAAGGTAAATTTCTCCTCCGTGCCCTGACACAGGAAGCTGTTCACATCATCGATCTTCGAGATGGCATAGTCAATGTTCGGGTTACTGCCCTTTTTATAAGCGCCAATATTGATCAGATCTTCCGCTTCATTATAGGTAGCCAGTACATTTTTGAGTTTGTTGGCCGCCTGCTTATGCTCTTTGGCTGCGATCTGGCTCATACATCTGGAAATACTCTGTAAAATATCGATAGCAGGGTAATGATTTTTGTGTCCCAGCTTTCTGTCCAGCATAATATGACCGTCCAAAATACTTCTCGCTGTGTCCGTGATGGGTTCGTTGAAATCGTCGCCATCTACCAGGACGGTATACAATCCCGTAATGGATCCCACCGCAGCTCTGCCCGCCCGCTCCAACAGCTTAGGCATTTCCGAGTACACGCTGGGGGGATAGCCTCTGGTCACCGGGGGTTCTCCGCTGGCCAGTCCGATCTCACGCTGTGCCATGGAAAAACGGGTCAATGAGTCCATCATCAGCAGGACATCCTTTCCCCGGTCTCTGAAATATTCCGCAATAGCAGTGGCCGTCTTGGCAGCCTTGTTCCGCTCCAATGCCGGTCTGTCGGAAGTCGCCACGACTACTACCGATCTGCGCATACCTTCCTCACCTAAGTCTCTCTCTATGAATTCCCGGACCTCTCTGCCGCGCTCACCGATCAGCGCAATGACATTAATATCTGCCTTGGTATTTCTGGCAAACATACCCATCAACGTAGACTTTCCGACACCGGAACCGGCGAAAATACCGATTCTCTGCCCCTTACCAACCGTGATCATACCGTCCACTGCCTTTACCCCCAGGGGTAATACCTGGTCGATAATCGCTCTGGACATAGGGTCCGGCGGTGCCGCCTCTACCGGATATGCCACGCCTGTAATCGTGTCTCCATCAATGGGGATTCCCAGTCCGTTTACCGTCTTGCCCAAAAGTTTCTCACTTACCGTAACTGTCAGGGGGTCTCCCGTATTTTCCACCACACAGCCGAGACCGATGCCATCTACCGAATCGTAGGGCATAAGAAGAGTCTTCTTATCACGAAATCCCACAACCTCAGCCATAATGGGTTTTGCCCCTTCCGTTTCCGGCAGGATCCTGCACAGATCCCCCAGCTTGGAATCCGGACCGGCCGACTCAATCGTCAGACCTACCACATTTACCACTTTTCCCAGTTTCCGGTAAAAGGTCTTATCTGCTAATTTATTATATTTTTCAAAATCTATGTTCTTAATGACCATTTATCAGCCTTCGTAGGATAATAATTTTAATTTCTGACGCAGTTCGGACAGCTGCGTTCCCAGTCCGCAGTCAAAAATACCGCCCTCTGTCTCGATCAGGCACTCGCCCTTTCCGAGGGTAATGTCTTTCACGATCTCCACGGTTGCATTCGGCGCAACCGCACCGGCGGAAATCTGCTTTTTCTGCATACTGACATAAGGGTAATCTTCTTTGGACACATGAATCAGAAAGCTTCTGTTATCCTCTGATTTCCGCATGGTAGTGGAGATCAGATAACACAGAACCTCCCGGTAGGAATGCAGGTCTACATGAAAAATATGCTCATAAATTCCGGTGATCGTGTCCACAAATTCAGGTTCCAGCTCGTCCAGCCGCTTCTGGTATTCTGCTTCCAGTCCCGCCGTTTTCTTCTGATATTCTGCTTCTCGTGCAGCCTCTGTACGATCCGCTTCCGCCTGTGCTTCCTGCTGTCCCTGTCTTCTGGCCGCTTCCTGTATGTCTGCCCGCTCTGCTTCCGCCTGCGATCTGGCATCCTGCAAAATACTTTCTGCCTGTGCCCTGGCATCTTCTACGATCTTCTGCGCTTCCGCCTCCGCATCTTCCTTAAGCTTCTGAAGATCTTCTCCTGCTTTGATCACATTGCCGGAAGGAGTGAAATCTGTTTCCTCTTCCTCCGGATCTGTCACCGGTGCTTCCACTTTGTCCGCTGCCAGGCCGGACACAAACCCCGTATTACTTTCCTTCTGCATTTTGGCAGACAGCTCCCTGATACGTTTTGCTACCAGTCCATTGGTATCTATCACTCTTGCATCGTCTTCCGAAAGCTTTGTAAATCCCTTTTTTAAAAGATTACTAGACAACGATCTCGTCACCTCCACCTCTGGAAATGATGATCTCACCGGAATCCTCCAGCTTACGGATAATATTGACAATCTTCTGCTGTGCTTCTTCTACATCCTTCATACGTACAGGACCCATAAATTCCATATCTTCCTTGATCATAACCACCAGACGCTTGGACAGATTGTTGAAGATTGCATTCTGTACCTGCTCGTTGGCACCCTTCAGTGCCACTGCCAGATCATTGTTGTCCACGTCACGCAGCACACGCTGAATTGCTTTGTCGTCCAGTAAAAGGATATCCTCGAACACAAACATTTTTTTGCGGATCTCGTCTGCCAGTTCCGGTTCTTCGATCTCCAGAGTCTCCATAATGTGTTTCTCGGTACCACGGTCTACCGTATTCAGAATATCTACCACTGCATCGACACCACCGATAATGGTGTAGTCCTGGTTCACCAGACTTGCCAGCTTGGATTCCAGTACCTTTTCCACTTCTTTGATAACATCAGGACTGGTACGGTCCATGACAGCAATACGTCTTGCCACTTCTGCCTGACTGTCGGGAGGCAGTGCAGATATGATCAATGCTGCCTGACTGGGAGACAGATAGGACAAAATCAGTGCGATGGTCTGCGGATGCTCATCCTGGATGAAGTTGATCAGCTGGCTGGCATCGGTCTTACGCACAAATTCGAAAGGCTTCACCTGCAGGGACGCAGTCAGTTTTCCGATAACATCCATCGCCTTGTCGGAACCCAATGCCTTTTCCAGCAGTTCTTTTGCATAGTTGATACCGCCCTCGGCAATATACTGCTGTGCCAGACACACCTCGTAGAATTCATTGATCACTTCTTCTTTTACCTGAGGTGTGACACTCCTGGTATTAGCAATCTCCAGTGTCAGTTCTTCGATTTCTTCTTCTTTTAGATGTTTAAAAATCCCGGCGGATCTCTCCGGTCCCAATGCGATCAAAAGAATTGCCGCTTTCTGCAATCCCGATATTCCGCCTTCTGCTTTTGTTCTTGCCATGTTTACTCCGTTTCCTAGTTCCAGTCTTCGTTCAGCCAGTTACGCAACAGCGCCGCTGCCGACTCCGGATTCTCATCTACGAATTTCTCAATCATTTTACGTGTCTCGGACTTAGATTCCACATCAATATCTTCCAGCTCTGTCTCAGGAGTGGACTGCAGCATATTCTCCACAGATACCTCCTCTTCCTGCTGTACTGTCTGTCTGGTACGCATACTGTGCAATACTACAAATACGAGTAATCCCAGGATCAGGATCAGCATCACCACACTCAGCACATTCTGCCAGCTGACCGGTGTGCTCTCCTTATCATAAAAGATCGGACTTTCATAGGCAATGATCGTAATATTGCTCTCACTGATCCCCGTAGCATTGGCTACCAGACTGTACATATCGGAATCCACATCCAGTTTGGTATCCGCACTGTTCTGGGTTTTGTATTCGTCCCAGGTAGTACCGTCCAAAAGTCCCTGTCTCTTGACATCCTCATAATGGATCTCTTTATAGGTAATTGCAGCAATGGATATGGAGGAATTGGTATAATTGATCCCTCCCGCCGGTGTCACCTTATCGGTAATGGACTCATTCGGCAGATAATCCCTGCTGGTCTCAGAAGTCGAGGAAGAGCTGTTATTGCTGTCCGGGGATACATAAGTGGTTTTCCCGCTTTCCCCATTGGAGGTGGTACCCGGAACACCTCCGCCATCATTGGTGTTCTCACTCTCATAAGTCTCCTCATGAGAAAGCATACCTTCATCTCTTCCGGAATTTGCATAATATTCTTTTACTGTCTCCTTATAATCGGAGAAATCCATACTCAGATGGCTGGTCACTGCCGCATCGTTATACTGCTTGGTTCCCAACAGCACCTTTTTTACCTGATTGGCGATCATGGATTCTGCCTGGTTCTGTAATTCCTGCATGGAATTGGCAATGCCTGCGGATGTGTAATCGTCACCGCCTGCAAACAGCAGATTGGAATCAGTATCCATAATGGTAATATTCGCCGTGGTATCATTCCGCAGCCATGTAGCAACACACTTTGCCAGCGCTGCTGCATTCGCGGATGTAAACGTACCATCCAGCTCCAGCTGGATGAATGCAGATGCTTCTTCGTTCTGTGCCGCCAGCGTTCCGTTATCCTTCGGGAAGCTTAAATGTACCTTAGCCGATTTTACAGCGCTCTGTGCCTCGATCGTCTGTGTAATATACTGCTCCAGATAGGAATTGTAGAGTCTCTCCTTATCGGTAGCGGTCGTAGACATGCTGTTCCCCAGATAATCATTCAGATTCAGGGCATCCGGTACATATCCGGCAGATCCGAGGGCCAGGTTAGCCGCACTCTGCTGGCTGCTCTCTACATCGATCTTCAGTCCGTCATTGGATTCTCTATGTGCGATCCCGGCACTGTCCAGCGTATCTATGATTTCTGACGCCTGTGCGGTAGTCTCGCAGGTAACCAATCGTACATACTGTGGTTTGCTCATGACATACATGATGATCGCAAATGCAAAGATCACAACCGCAGCGGCTCCGATGATGATGCTCTTCTGTCTGGTTGTGAACTTATTCCACCATTCCAGTATTTTCGCAGGTATTTCTTTTAATTTGTCTGCCATTGCAGCTCTCTCCTCTTACGTCAAGTATAAAAAGGTATGATTTAGATCTGAATCTGCATCAATTCCTTGTAGGCTTCCATCACCTTATCGCGGATGGCTACGGTATACTGCAGTGCCGTAGAAGCCTTTTCCATGGCAATGGTAAGGACATGTGTGTTGTCCGTCTCACCCAGTGCGAACCGGATCTTCTCATTTTCGGCATCTGAGAGATAGCTGTTGGTCGTCTTCACATTGTCGATTGCTGTGTTGAGAAAAGTCTCGAACATCGTGCCTTCCGCCTTCTTCTCCTTCTCCGCAAGCATTCCTGTCAGAGAGGTGGGAGACACCGTGGCTGTTCCGTTTACATTATTTAAAGCAGTGATCGCAGAAATATCCATTTTATAAACCATATCCTTCCTTACGTCGTATATTCCGGTCCGTTATGCAATGGGCCGTTATCCGGATCCGTCAGCTTACTGACCGATCTCCAGTCCTTTCAGTGCCATGGATTTGCTGGCATTAAACGCCGTGGAATTCGCCTCGTAAGATCTGCTGGCATCGATCAGATCCGTCATTTCCGTGACAATATTCACATTCGGATATGTCACATATCCATTCTCGTCCGCATCCGGATGGGAAGGATCGTATACCATATTCATCTCCGTAGTGGTATCCTCAAAGATCTGACTGACCTTCACACCGCTTCCAGAGTAGGTGCTGCTTACATTATGCAGCACCTGGCTGAAAGTCTGCTGCGGGTTCTTCTGCTGGAACGTAACGATTTTGCGGCGATACGGTGTACCATCCTCGGTTCTTGTGGTATTGGCATTGGCAACATTTTCGGAGATCACGTCCATACGCAGTCTCTGTGCTGTCAGTCCGGATGCCGTAACATCAAATGCTGAAAACATACTCATACGCTAATCCCTCACTTCATCACAGTCTGTAAATTGGTAAATTCCTGATTAATGCTGCTGATCAGTCCCTGGTATTTCAGCTGATTCTCTGCCAGCATCACATTTTCATTCTCGATATCCACATTATTACCGTCCAGACGGTAGGAATAATTGGCATAATCCACATACGCCCTGCCGCGGAGTCTGCTCAGATTGACATTGGCTACTTTATCATCCATGGACTGATAGCGATTATTGCCAAGAGCCTGCTGCAGTACCGACTCGAAAGCCACATCCTGTCTCTTATACCCCGGTGTATCTACATTGGCAATGTTATTGGAAATAGCTTCATTCCGTTGCCATGCAGCATCCGCGGCCCGATTTAAAACATTAATATAATCAAACGCACTTGTCAGCTTCATACTACGTAACATTCTACGGGCCAATAA
>OOAG01003051.1_pt1 | contig 10358 bp, 9 predicted proteins | sample 1671461 | NCBI WGS metagenome assembly OOAG01 (sample SAMN06348159, study PRJEB24527) | human gut metagenome | biome: human gut; feature: ankylosing spondylitis patient; material: feces | host: Homo sapiens | place: China | collected 2015-10 | reverse complement strand
TGTACCTGCCTAAAAGCCCTGTTTCGAAAGCTTTTTGCTTTTGGCAGGGCTTTTTGCTTTCAAATTCTTGTTTCTGACAGGAAAATGTACTATAATAGTAAAGTATGGATCGTGCGGCGTGTGTTCTCTGGCAGGGGCATACCGCAAAAGACGAGCCATAGTATTGGGTAACAGGAAGAGTACTATAAAGGAGTGTGTTTTCAATGGCAAATTACCACGAGATGGATCGCGATGCGCTGACCGCTGAAAAGGCAGCGCTGGAACAGGCTTATAAACAGTTTCAGGCAAAGGGTCTGAAGCTGAACATGGCACGTGGCAAGCCCGGCCCCCATCAGATGGATCTGGCAATGGACCTGCTGAAGATGACCGACTACACCACGGATGCAGGCACCGATGCCCGCAACTACGGCGAACTGGAGGGTCTGCACGAGGCCCGCGCCCTGTTTGCAGATGTGTTCGGCGTAAAGCCCAACGAGGTGTTCGTGGGCGGCAACTCCAGCCTGCAGCTGATGTATAACCTCGTCAACATCGGCTATGTGTTCGGCTTCCCGGAGTCTCCCTGCCCTTGGTCTCAGGTAGAGAAGCGCAAGTTCCTCTGCCCGGTGCCCGGCTATGACCGTCACTTTGCTATCACCGAGGAGTTCGGCTTTGAGCTGATCAGCGTGCCCATGACCCCCAACGGCCCCGATATGGACGTTGTGGAAAAGCTGGTGGCTGAGGACGATACCATCAAGGGCATCTGGTGCGTGCCGCAGTACTCCAACCCCGATGGCTACACTTACAGCGATGAGACCATCGAGCGCTTTGCAAAGATGAAGACCGCCGCCCCGGATTTCAAGATCTTCTGGGATGAGGCCTACATCGTCCACCACTTGACCGAGGAGATCATCGAGACCCCCGTGCTGCTGAACGTGAGCAAGAAGTACGGCACGCAGGACCGCGTGTTCATGTTCACCTCCACCAGCAAGATCACCTTCCCGGGCGCCGGTGTTTCTGCCATTGCCTGCAGCGACAACAGCATGAAGTATATGTGCAAGCGCTTTTCAGTGATGATCATCAGCTACGATAAGATGAACCAGCTGCGCCACGTTCGCTTCCTGAAGAACAAGGAGGGCGTTCTGGCACACATGGCAAAGCACCGCCGCCGTCTGGTGCCCTGCTTCGATGCCGTCAAGACCGCTTTTGCCGCCAACCTCACTCCCTGCGGCGATATTGCCCACTGGACCAACCCCAAGGGCGGCTACTTTATCAGCCTGTATGTCATGCCCGGCTGCGCTAAGCGCGTGGCGGAACTGTGCAAGAACGCAGGTCTGGTGCTGACCGGTGCAGGCTCTGCTTACCCGTACCACAAGGATCCGCAGGATTCTCATCTGCGCATCGCCCCCACTTACCCCAGTCTGGACGAGGTGGAGACCGCTTCCGAGCTGCTGTGCGTCTGTGTGCGTCTGGCCGTTGTGGAAAAGCTGCTGGCAGAGCAGGCATAACATTTCTTTGTAAAAACCTCCTCCGTGCGGTCCGCCGGGCCTGCCGGGGGAGGTTTCAATAACGGGTCCCGCAGCAAACGGGACGTTTGGAGGTATTCCTGAAACATATGAAGACAAAAGGCAAAGCATGGCACCTGGTCGTCACAGTGCTTCTGATCCTTGCGTTTGTGTACACGGCGTTTTTCGGCGTGTCGGCAAAGTACGGCGATGTGACCACCACCTACATCAAGGGTGCAAAGGACATCCGGTTCGGTGTGGACATCAAAGGCGGCGTCAACGTCACCTTTGTGCCCTCGGAGGACTACGATGCCACCGAAGAGCAGTTGGAAGCGGCGCAGCTCGTCATCGAGAACCGTCTGGTCGCACTGAATGTGACCGACTACGAGCTGTATGTGGACCCCAGTTCCGACAGCATGATCCTGGAGTTCCCGTGGCAGTCCGGCGAAACAGACTTCGACCCGGAATCTGCCATTCAGGAGATCGGCACCACGGCCTATCTGACTTTCCGCGAGGGCAGCAGCGCCGACGGTGACCTGATCCTGGACGGTTCCATGATCGAAAGTGCTGCGGCCCAGTACGGCCCGGTGACCAGCGGCGGTGCTTCGGAGTACTATGTGTCCCTGAAGTTCACCGACGAGGGTGCCAAGGCCTTTGGTGAGGCCACCACCCGTCTGGCTGCTTCCAACGGCACCATCAGCATCTGGCTGGATGACGAGAATGTGAGCACGGCCACCGTCAATGCGGCCATCACCGATGGCGAGGCCATCATCACCAGTTCGGCTTCCAACCCCTTCACGCAGGATGCCGTGGTCAAGATGGCCCGCCAGATCAACTCCGGCGCACTGCCCTTTGCCCTCAAGGTGGACAGCTACTCCACCGTCAGCCCCAGCCTGGGCGAGAACAGCCTGAGCGCCATGGTGCTGGCCGGTGTCATCGCCTTTGCACTGATCGTGGTGTTCATGACGGTGCTGTACCGTCTGCCGGGTTTCCTGGCCTGCATTGCACTGGCCGGTCAGGTGGCCGCCACGCTGGCCTTTGTTTCCGGCTACTTCCCGGTGTTTGAGAGCTTTACCCTGACGCTGCCCGGCATCGCCGGTATCATTCTGGCCATTGGCATGGGCGTGGACGCCAACGTTATCACGGCCGAGCGCATCAAGGAAGAACTGAAGAATGGCAAGTCCCTGGACGGCGCACTGAAGAGCGGCTTTGCCCGCGGCCTGACCCCCATCATCGACGGCAACGTGACCATCGTCATCGTGGCCATCGTGCTGATGGGTGCCTTCGGCCCCTCGGACGGCCTGTTTGCCAAGGCACTGCACTTTGTGTTCTTTGCCTTTGGCCCCTCCACCGCCGGTACCATTTACGCTTTTGGCTATACGCTGCTGACCGGCGTGCTGCTCAACTTCGTGTTTGGCGTGTTTGCCACCCGCGTCATGATCCGCGGTGCGGCCTCCATCAAAGCTCTGCGCAACCCCTGGCTGTATGGTGCTGCCAAGCTGGGCAAGGATGAGACCGAGAAAAAGCAGATCAATTTTGTGGGTCTGCGCAAAAAGTTCCTGGTCTTTTCCTCCTGCCTGATGGCAGCCATCGTGCTGTGTGCTGTGGTGTTCGGTGTCCATCTGGACACCGAGTTCACCGGCGGTGCCATGATCACCCTGAGCTACGACGGCAGCTTTGAGATGGCACAGGTGCAGCAGACCGCCTCCAATGCACTGGAGAACACCGGCCTGACCCTGCAGACCGGCGAGAACGTGGCCACCGGTGACCAGACCCTGAAGATCTCCATGCCCGGCACCGAGACCGTGACCACCGATCAGGTGGAGGCTCTGCTGGACTCTTTGAACGAGACTTATCCGGACAACAACTTTGCGCAGCTGTCCCTGAGTAACGTCAGTGCTGCCATGGGCACCAAGTTCCTGCAGAAGAGTCTGGTGGCCGTGGTGTTTGCACTGGTGCTCATCCTGCTGTACATTGCCCTGCGCTTCAAGAACATCGGCGGCCTGACCGGCGGCATGATGGCTGTGCTGGCACTGGTGAACGACCTGATGGTGGTGTTTGGCACCTTTGTGCTGCTGCGCACTCCGCTGGACGGCAACTTCATTGCGGCCATGCTGACCATTCTGGGTTACTCCATCAACGATACCGTCGTGGTGTACGACCGCATCCGCGAGAACCGCGCCCTGATGGGCAAGAAGGCCAGCTTTGAAGAGCTGGTCAACCGTTCGGTCAACCAGTCTGCCCGCCGTACCCTCATCACCACCATCACCACCGTGATGGCACTGGGTGTGCTGTGCATCGTGGCAAAGCTCTACGGTCTGGACAGCATCTTTACCTTTGCCTTCCCGCTGATGATGGGCATGATCAGCGGCGTGTACACTTCGCTGTGCGTCTCCACCTCGGCATGGATGCTGTGGAGCGAGCGCAGCCCCAAGTCCGGCAAAAAGGCCTGACGCAAAATTCCCGCAGAGGTTCAGGAGGAACAGAACATGAAATGTCCCTATTGCGGTGCTGAGGAATCCAAGGTGATCGACTCGCGCCCTACCGAAGACAGTGAGCGCATCCGCCGCCGCCGGGAATGTCTGAGCTGCCATATGCGGTTCACGACCTACGAGGTGGTGGAAACAGTCCCGCTCGTGGTCATCAAAAAGGACAACTCCCGGGAGCCGTTTGACCGGCAGAAGCTGCTGAATGCCATGCTGCGGGCCTGCGCCAAGCGCCCCGTGAGCTACGAGGCCATTGAGCGCGCAGTCACCAGCATCGAGCAGACCCTGCTCAGTTCCTACGACCGCGAGATCCCCAGTGTGCGCATCGGGGAGCTGACCATGCAGGAACTGAAAAAGATCGACGAGGTGGCCTATGTCCGCTTTGCCTCGGTCTACCGGCAGTTTGCCGACGTGGAGAGCTTTTTCAATGAACTGAAAAAGCTCATGGGCGACCGGAAGGACGCACAGTAACCCATAATTTGCAAAGCACCGCTTTCTCTGTACAGCAGCAGGGAAGCGGTGCTTTTTGTGTTTACACAAACCGCCGGGCCAGCCATTGCAGTGTTTCCACCCGTACCTGTGCCCGGCGCAGCTCCCCAAAGGCTTCTTCGGGGGCGTTCTGCTCCAGGTGCCCGTCGGCGGTGCGCAGGGCCGCTTCCAGCTCGGTAAAATCTTCCGTGCGCAGCAGATGGTTCATCTTTTCCCGCATCCGGTCACACCGGTCGGCCCCGCGGGCCAGTGCCTGCCGGGCGGTGGGTAGGTCACTGTTGCGAATGGCCTCAATGGCACAGTCCAGGTCGGTGGAAATGTCATCGGCAAAGCGCTGTACCTGAAAGCTGCTGTAAAAGGCAGTGGCCAGCAAAGCGGCCACGATGGCAAAGCAGGCGTAGATTCGTTTCATTTCCGGCCCTCATGCACCGTAGCGCGGCGTTCCTTTTTCAAAAGAAAATAGTCCTCGGTCTCATTGCCGACAAGAAGCAGGATTTCCTGCGGCAGCAGGGTATTGGCCTGTGCCGTGCGTTCCAGCCAGGCACGGTCTTTGCCACACCAGTGCAGGTTGTCCTCGAGCACCTGCCCATCCAGCACAAAGGGGATGGTTGCGTGGCAGTGCTCCACCCGCAGCTGCAGGTCAGCCAGCCGCGCAGGTTCCTTTTCCGGCCGCAATGCCACCGAAAGAGTCCCGTTCGTCTCAATGATCGCGTAGGACACATCCCGCGGATCAAAGACGTCCTTGCCGCGCAGCGCTTCCATCAGGTCGGCCACCGTCAGGCGCAGGGTGCGCAGAGCGTTCTGGTCGATCTCTCCGTTCAGGATCACGGTTTTGGGCCGCCCGGACAACAGATTGAAAAACGTCTGGCTGCGGAAGCTCAGCGCGGAGCCCAGCAGCTCCAGCGCAGCAATGAGAAACAGCGGGATCAGGCTGGCCGTCACCGGAACATCCTCCGATTCAATGGAGATGGACGCCAGATTGGAGATCAGGATGGTGGACACCAGTTCTTCGGGCTGCAGTTCCCCCAGCTGACGCTTGCCCATCAGCCGCATGGCAAACAGCACGCACAGGTAGATCAAAATCGTGCGGAAGATCAACAACTTCATCGTGGAAACCTCCTGTCGGCACCCGCCGGTATGGAACCGGCTCCGGGCGGGCATACTGCTGTGCAAAGGAGTGGATGTTGTGTGCAGCAGTTGTCGTTGCATCTGGCCGAAAATCTGGCAGAGCTGGATGCCCGGTTCGGTGCCTCTGCGGATTATTATGCCAAGGAAATCATGATTTATCATTGCCGGGGCTGCATTGTGCTGTTTGACGGCATGGCCAGTCTGGATTCACTGTGGGAGCTGCTGTTGGACGCGGCCAGTCGGCAGGCACTGCAGCAGCCCTGCCCATGCACCGGGCAGGAAGTGTATGAGCACATCCTGCATGGTTCCGCTTCCCCGGCCGAGAGCACCCCGGTGGAGGATCTGCCGGATCTTGTCAAGCGGTTAACGGCAGGCATGGCAGTGCTGCTGCTGGATGGCTGCGCGAAAGGCATTGCCTTTTCGGTGCAGGCCCTCAAGTATCGCTCGGTGGACGAGCCGGAAGGAGAGGGCAACCTGCGCGGCTCGCGGGAAGGCTTTGCCGACCTGCTGCGGGTGAATCTGAGCCTGTTGCGTCGTCTGGTCCGTACCGATGATCTGGTGTTGGAGGTGGCGCAGGCCGACACCGCCGCAGGGACAGAGTACGCTATTTGCTACTGCAGGGGCAAAGCAGACCCTGCCATGGTGCGACAGGTGCGGCAGACCCTTGCCGCTGCAAAGCCGGAGCTGCTGCTGGACAGCAGCTATTTTGTACCGTGGCTTCTGCCCAGCCGGGCACGGCTGTTCACTCCGGTCAGCTACACCCAGCGCCCGGCGGCGGCTTCGGCCAAACTATGTGAGGGCCGCATTGTAGTGCTGGTCAACGGCAGCCCGTCGGCCATGGTGCTGCCGGCGCTCTTCTGTGAAAACTTTGAATGCTTGGACGACTACGCGTCCACTGCTGTGTTCGCCTCCTTCTTGCGGGTGCTGAACTATGCTTCCTTTTACCTCACGGTCTTTCTGCCGGGGGCGTTCGTTTGTCTGGCGGTCTATCTGCCGGAGCTGATCCCGCCCCAATTGCTGTATAAGATCGAAGCCGCCGAAAAGGCTACGCCGCTGCCCTTGTTTGCAGAAATGCTTCTGGTCATCCTGCTGCTGGAAGTTATCCGGGAGGCCGGGCTGCGGATGCCGCAGTCGCTGGGGCATTCGGTCAGTCTGGTGGCCGCCCTGATTCTGGGCGATGCCGCCATTGCCACCGGCCTGATGAGCACCCCGGTCATCTTTGTGGCCAGCATTACGTCCATTGCGGTGTTCGTCACGCCCGCTTTGTACGAACCGGCCACCCTGCTGCGCATCGGCGTAGTGGTGGCTGCGGGGCTTGCCGGGCCGGTGGGACTGGCCGGGGCTTTTTTTGTGCTGCTGCTCAGCCTGTCCGGCACCGGGATGCTGGGGGTGCCGTATCTTGCGCAGCATCCGTTCCCGCAAAGCCCGCTGGCCGAGGACGGCGTCATCCGGCGCAACTATCGGCACCTGTCCCGCAAGGGGTTTAACATCTGGCAAAAACGGAGGCCCCGCGCATGAATAAAACGCAGGACAAATTTTCATTGCCGGCAGTGACCCTCAGCATCTTTGCCGCGGCGGCGGCAGAGCGTCTGCCGGTATGCAGTTCGCCCCGGGCACTCCTCTGGCAGGAGGTGCTGGCTGCAGTACTGCTGATGATACTTTCTGCTTTGACCAGTCGGTTTTGGCAGTCCGGCCCGCCAAAGCCTGCCGCCTGGGCAGCTGCATTTTGCCTGCAGGTCTGGCTGATGGCAGAACTGGCCGGAACGTTCTGGAAGGCTCTGCAAGTCTGCCGGGAAGAGTTTTCTTCGCTGGCATTGCTGGGGTTTTTGCCGCTGCTGCTCTGGGTGGGCTGGCAGATGCCTGCCCGCGCATGGAGTGCCCCGGCGCAGGTGTTGTGGTGGTTTGTGGCGGTGGGAAGCGCGGTGTGTCTGCTGGGGCTGGCCCGGCAGATGCACTGGGCCGGGCTGTTTGCGCAGGCTGCGCCGCAGAGCACGGCATTCACCGTTCCGGTCTATGCGGAATACTTTGCGGTACCGCTGCTCTGCAGCCGGGGGCAGCGGCGTGGTGTCTGCCTGCCCATTCTCACAGCCCTTGTACAAACGGTGGCAACGCTTGGCATGGCACTGGTGTTCGGTCGGACATACCCGGCGCGGGAATTGCTGCGCGCATGGAGCACCGGGACATTTTCCCGGCTGGACGCGGCGCTGCTGCTGATCTGGCTGACCTGCGCGATTTTTCGCATCGGGGTGCTGTGCACGGCCATCCGGATGCTGGGGCAGGAGTACGCCATACAAAAGCGAAAGGAAGTGCGGCAATGAAGCAGCGGTGGGTCCGAATTCTGCTTTATGCGGTGCTTGTCGGCTGGTGCCTGCTGTTCCTGCGCTGTGAGACCACCGAAAAAAGTATGATACGGGTGGTTTATCTGGAACAGAAGGAACAGACCTGGTCGGTGGGGCTTTTGTATCAGTCGCCAGAGGCAGCAGCCGACGCAGCCGATGCCTCAGCCGCACTGCGCATCGCCGATGGCCGAGGGCAGACATTGGAAACAGCCCTTGCCGCCGCCGAAGCAGCCCTGCCGCAGACGGCCGATTATCGCCTGTGTGACTATTTGCTTTTCCCGGTGCAGACGGACGACGGCGTGCTCTCTGCATACGAAGCACTTGTGCTGGAACGCGGCTGCGGGCGCACAGCGGCCCGGCTTTCCTGCACGGAATTTGATCTGGAAATACTCTTGCAGTCGTGCGGAAAAACGGAGACGCTGCCCGACAAACTGCTGGACAAACTCAAAGCGGGCTCGGCGGCAATGCCCCGGCTGTATGCACACGAGGAAAGCATGCTGCTTCCTGTGCTTTGCTTGCCCGAAGCACAGGAAGGGAAAGTGATGGTTTCTGGCAGCGGGGCATTCCGCACCGGGGGCGGTGCGGTGCAGCGCCTGACAGAAAACGAGACAGAGGCGTTTCTTCTGCTGACGGGCACACCGGGCAAACGAACCTTCTGGCTGCAAGGAAAGCGTGTAACCATCCGGCGGTGCACCGTCTCAGTTGCTCTCCGAAAGCAGACGGCCACCCTGCGTCTGGACTGCCAGACGGCCTACGGCACGCCGCAGCCGGATGCGGCACAGTGTCAACAGTTGGAAGAGCTTTGCCTTGGGGTGGTACGTTCCTGCTGGCAGCAGGGGACAGACCTGCTGCATCTGCAGGAGCACAGTCTGCTGCGCACAGGCTCTCCCGACGGGTTTGACCCAACAAAAAACGCCTGCCCGCAGCTGCAGGCAGACGTTGTATTTCTGGGTGCTTGAAAAATCAGGATGCCGTGGGGAAGGTGACCGTGATGGTCGTGCCGACGTCCACCTGACTTTCCAGCTTGATGCGGGCCCCGTGGATGAGGGCAATGTGCTTGACAATGGCCAGCCCCAGACCGGTGCCGCCGGTGGCCTTGCTGCGGCTCTTGTCCACCCGGTAGAAGCGCTCGAACACACTGCTCTGCGACTCGCGGGGGATGCCGATGCCGTTGTCGGTCACGGTCAGGCTGCAATGGCCGTCCCGGGTGCAGGCTGTCACGATCTGCACCTTGCCGCCGGGGCGGTTGTAGCGGATGGCGTTGTCACACAGGTTCTGGCACAATTCATCCAACAGATTGCGGTTGCCCCGCACCGGTGCGCTCTCGCCCAGATAGGTCAGGGTGATGTAGGCGTGGCGGGCGTTCAGCTTCTGACGCTCCACACACTCTTTGGCCACGTCCAGCAGGTCCACGACCTCCATTTCCGGCATGGAGGAGGTCTCGGAGGCGTTGTCCAGGCTGGACAGCTGCAGGATATCGTTCACCAGCTGGATCATCCGGCTGGCTTCGCCATGGATCTTCTGGGCAAAACCGGGCACATCCTCCGGCTTGGCGATGCCGGTCTCGATCAGTTCCGCATACCCGGAAATGCTGGTCAGCGGGGTCTTGAGCTCGTGGCTCACATTGGCGGTGAAATCCTGCCGCATCTTCTCGTTGTTTTCCCGCAGGATGCGGTCGGCATGGATGCTCTCGGCAAAGGGGATCAGTTCTTTGTACGGGACCTTATCCTGAATGTGGTCCAGATCCTCGGTCATGTTCAGCACCGGCTGCACAAGGGCACGGGTGAGCAGGGTGGATAGGATCGCGGCAGCCAACATCAGGGCAACGCAGCTCAGCACGATGGCCGGCAGGGCTCCGTCGTAGACCGACCACACCGTTTCGGCGTCCTGCGCCACGCGCAGGATGTTGCCGCCGGGCAGCTGCACGGCATAATAATAGGTCTCATATCCCATGGTCTGGGAATCACGGATGTCCTTGCCGATGCTGCCCTGCAGCGCCTGCACGATCTCCGGACGGGTAAGATGGTTCTCCATGGGCTGATCGGTGGCAGACTCAAAGATCACGTCGCCGTCCGGGAAGATCAGCGTAATGCGCAGGTCGCCGGTCACAAAGATAGAAAGCTGCTGCGGCTCGCTGGTCAGGTCATACCCGGCACGGATGAGATCGCTCTCTTTTTCCAGGTCATCCCAGGCCTGGGCGGTAAAAGCCCGGTGAAAGACAAAGATGCACAGTGCTGCGGTGAACAGCAGCCCCAGAAAGCCCATGAGGAACAGCCGGTAGCTGATTTTTTCTTCCATGCTGTGCGGCTTCATTCGTCTCCAGCCTCCTCGTCATCGGCCAGCTTGTAGCCCACCTTGCGGATGGTGCAAATGTAGCGTCCGGCATCGCCCAGCTTTTTGCGCAGGGTGCGAATGTGCATGTCCACGGTGCGGCT
>OOAG01003045.1_pt1 | contig 10370 bp, 8 predicted proteins | sample 1671461 | NCBI WGS metagenome assembly OOAG01 (sample SAMN06348159, study PRJEB24527) | human gut metagenome | biome: human gut; feature: ankylosing spondylitis patient; material: feces | host: Homo sapiens | place: China | collected 2015-10 | reverse complement strand
CCGCGGACGTTTTTGCGGGGCGGGCTCTCCGCGATGACGGAAGCGCCGTTCTCGGTCTCCAGCGTCACCTCATCGCCCGCCACGGGGGTGATCTTCTGTTTGCGGAAGATGCCGCGCGGCTTGCACTCGATGATGCCCGCTTCGGTCCGGACGTAGTAGAAGCCGCCGATGCCTTTTACAATATAACCGTTCATGACTCCTCCGTTACGACAGCAGCGCACTCCACCAGTCGCTCAGGCTGGTGCCGGAGCTGGAACCGGAAGAGTCGCTGGAGGAGGAAGAGCCACCGCCCACAAGGCCGCTCCACCAGTCGCCGCCGGAGCTGCTGGCGCTGGAACTGCCGCTCTCCGAGGTGCTGCCGGGCTCCTCGGCCGGGGTCTCCGGCACAGGTTCGGGCCCTGCGCTGACGGTCACGCTGACGCGGCTGTTCACCTTGACGGTGGAACCGGCGGCAGGGTCCTGCCCGATGATGGTACCGGCAGGCTTGTCGCTGTACTGCTCGGTGGTGCTGCCCAGGCCCAGCTTGTTCTGCACCAGCAGGGTGCGGGCATCGTTCACGTTGGACAGGCCCACCAGAGACGGCACCTTGGCCGTGGTGCTGACCTGCGGGCGGCTCACATAGACCACAACGGTGGAGCCCACCGCCACCTGGCTGCCGGCGGCAGGGTCGGTGCGGATGATGGAGCCTGCCGCCACGGTGTCGTCCACGGCCTGGGTGATCAGCACCGAGACGCCGAGGCTCTTGAGCTGCTGTTCTCCATCGGCCTGCAGATAGTTGGTCACATCCGGCACGGTGACGTACTGGATGCCGAGGCTGATGGTCAGGGTCACGCTCTGGCCCTCGCGGACGGTGCGGCCCGCCACCGGCGACTGCCGGTAGACATAACCGGCGGCGTAGTCGTTGCTGTACGACTGCTCCCAGTTGACGGTGATCTGGCCGGAGGAGACCTGCGGCTGGGCGTTCACCTCATCCTGGGTCATACCGCTGTAATCGGCCAGCACGATGTCGGCCTTTTCGCTCATCAGGGTGCTGGAATCGTTGAGGATGGTCCAGCACAGCGCCATGCAGGCCAGCGCGAACGCAACGGTGATGCCGAACAGCACCGGCAGGAAGATGGGCTTTTTCTTTTTGCTTTTGCGGGTCTTTTTCGGTTCTGGGGCTTCTTTTTTGGTTTTCACGGGGTGCTCCACCACCTTTTCAGGAATTTCATCGGGGAGATAGGTGTAATTGAACACGATGGACGGGTCTTCCACGTAGGCGTTCAGTGCCCCCAGCATCTCGGCGGCGCTGGCGTAGCGGTTTTCGGGCCGCTTTGCCATGGCGCGTTCGGTGATCTCCACCAGGCCGTGGGGCACGGTGGGGGCCAGCTCCTGCAGGCTCTTGGGCTTGTCGGTGATCTGCTTGATGGCCACCTCCACCACATCGTCGGCGTCAAACGGCAGATGCCCCGAAAGCATCTCGTACATCATGACGCCCACCGAATAGATGTCGCTGGTAAAATCGGTCTCGTCGCCCTTGGCCTGTTCCGGGCTGATATAATGGACGCTGCCCATCGCCTTGCCGCCGGAAAGCTGGTTCTCGGCGCGGGAGATGCGGGCAATGCCGAAGTCCATCATCCGCAGCTGGCCGTTGTCCAGCAGCATGATGTTCTGGGGCTTGATGTCCCGATGCACCACGCCGTTGCGGTGGGCATGGTCCAGCGCTTTGAGGATCTGGGAGATGAAATGCACCGTTTCCCGGCTGGTCAGCCTGCCGCCGCGCTCGTTGAGGTACTCCCGCAGCGTCATGCCGTCCACGTATTCCATCACGATATATTGCAGCTTCTCGCTGACCGAGACATCGTACACCTTGACAATGTTGGGGTGATTGAGCAGCGAGATGGCCTTGGATTCGTTCTTGAAGCGGCGGACGAGGTCGGGGTCGTGCATGAGCTCCTGCCGCAGCACCTTGACGGCTACGACCGTGCCCTCCGGCACCGGCCCGCCCGGCCCCACGACCGCCTTGTAGACGTTGGCCATGCCGCCGGTGCCGATCAGCTCCCGGACGGTGTACAGGCCATCGAGGGTCTTGCCGATCAGATTATCCATGCTCCACCTCCGTCGGCTCCACGGCCAGCAGCAGCGCCGTGATGTTATCCGAGCCGCCGTGGGCGTTGGCTGCCTCGATGAGGCGGTCGGGCAGGTCGTAGAACGCACCCTGCGCCAGCAGCTCTTCCATCTCCTCCACCGGCACCATGTTGGTCAGGCCGTCGGTGCAGAGCAGCAGCCGGTCTTCCCGCTTGAGCTTCGCGGCGGTGAACTCCGGCTCCAGCCGGTAATCCACGCCCAGCGCTTTGGTGATGATGTTCTTCTGGGGGTGATGCTCGGCTTCCTCCTCGGTGATGGTGCCGCAGTCCACCAGCTCCTGCACATAGGAGTGATCATGGGTGAGTTGGGCCAGGCTGCCGTCCCGGAACAGATAGGCACGGGAGTCGCCTGCGTGGCACAGATAGGCTTTGCCGGAGCGCACCAGTGCGCACACCGCCGTGGTGCCCATACCGGCCAGAGACTCTTCCCGGATGGACTTCTGGAACACAAAGCGGTTGGCGCTGACCAGCGTCCGTTTGAGAAAGAGCTCTTCCTCTCCGGGCAGACACTTGTTGTAGTGCTCCTGAAAACAGCGCTCGATCACATCGCATGCGCTCTGGGATGCTTCCCTGCCGCCGCGTGCGCCGCCCATGCCGTCGCACACCAGGGCCCAAGCCGCATCCCCGGGCAGCTGCCCAGCACGGTAATCGTCCTGATTGTCCTGCCGGACAAGCCCGACGTCCGTTTTTCCTGCAAGTTTCATAGGCTTCTCCCTCTGTTATGCCTTCCCGTTCATTTCATCGCGGCGCAGCTGGCCGCAGGCGGCGCTGATCTCGCTGCCCAGACGGCGGCGGACCGTAGCGTTGACGCCCAGACTTTCCAGCTTCTGCTGGAAACGGCGCACATTGGCCGCATCGGTCGCGGAGTAGGGGCTGCCGTCCACGGGGTTGATGGGGATCAGGTTGACGTGAGCACCCATGCCGCGGATCAGGTCCGCCAGCTGCTTTGCACAGGCGTCGGAGTCGTTGACGCCGCGCACCATGGAGTATTCAAAGCTGACGCGGCGTCCGGTGGTGTCCTGATAGCGGCGCACGGTCTGGATCAGCTGCTCCACCGGGTAGGCGTCGTTGACCGGCATCATGCTGCTGCGGATCTGGTTGTTGGGGGCGTGCAGCGACACCGACAGGGTGAGCTGCAGCTTCTTTTCGGCCAACATGTCGATCTTGGGCACCAGGCCGCAGGTAGACAGGCTGATGTTGCGCATGCCGATGTTGACGCCCTCCGGCGAGGTGATGTTTTCCAGAAAACGCATCACTTCGTCAAAATTGTCCAGTGGCTCGCCGATGCCCATGAGCACGATGTGGGAAATGCGCTCCCCGATGTCCTTCTGGGCGGTGTAGATCTCGGAGCAGATCTCACCGGCTTCCAGGTTGCGCACACGCCCGGCCTGGGTGGATGCGCAGAAGCGGCAGCCCATGCGGCAGCCTACCTGAGTGGACACGCACACCGTGTTGCCGTAGTGGTAGCGCATGACCACCGTTTCGATGCAGTTGCCGTCGGCCATGCGCAGCAGATACTTCACGGTGCCGTCCTTTGCTTCCTGACGGCGCTCGATCTGCGGGGCAGCGATGTAGAAGGCTTCTTCCAGTTTGGCCAGCAGGGTCTTGGGCTGGTCGGTCATGGCCGAAAATTCGGTGACCAGCTTCTGGTGCACCCAGTGGAAGATCTGCTTGGCCCGGAAGCCCGGCTGCCCCAGCGCCTTGAGCTCAGCGGAAAGTTCCGCCAGCGTCAGCGAAGAAATACAGCGTTTTTGTTCCATTGTGTTCTCCTATTGATCAATACGAACCAGTACACGGCGGCATTGCACTTCTCAGCGCGTTTTTTGCAGCGCACAGAGGAAAAAGCCGTCCATGCCGGTGCGGGTGGGCACCGAGAGCGCCCCGTATTCGGTTATCGTCATGCCTGCCGGGAAGGCCACGGCAGGCTCTGCCACGCAGAACTCCGGGTGCCGCTGCAGGAATGCGCGGATCTGCAGTTGATTTTCTTCCGGCTCGATGGTGCAGGTAGAGTAGACCAGCCGCCCGCCGGCCTTGAGCAGCCGGGCCGCTGTATCCAGAATGGCCGCCTGGGTGGCCAATAATTCAGCCTGCCGGGCCGGGTCCAGCTTTTTATAGCGCAGGTCCGGCTTTTTTGCCAGAATGCCCAGACCGCTGCAGGGCACATCCGCCAAAATGCGGTCGGCCTGCGGCAGGGCCGGGTTTGTCTGCGTTGCGTCATTGCACAGGGTTTTCACGTTGGTAAAGCCCATCCGTTCCACGGCGGTGCGGATGAGCTGTACGCGGTTCTCCGCCGCGTCGCAGCTGTACAGCGTGCCGGTATTCTGCATTTCCTCGGCCAGCAGCAGGGTCTTGCCGCCGGGCGCGGCGCACAGGTCCAGCACGGTCTCACCGGGTTTTGCCTCCACACAGAGAGCCGCCAGCTGGCTGGCCTGCCCCTCCACATGGTAATATCCCTGCCGGAACAGTTCCTGGTCGGCGGGGCTGCCCTCGAACCGGGCCAGCACACTGCCGGGCACTACGCCCTGCCGCACCTCCCGCACACCGAGTGCAGTGAGCTTTTCGCACAGCGCAGCGGCGTCCGCTTTGAGCGGGTTTGCCCGCAGGCTGGTCAGGCCGCCGTCTGCCTTGTAGGTGAGGATGTTCTGTGCTTCGTCCGGGTAGTTCTTGTGCAGGAATTCTGCCACATCCCGCCCGGCCGAGCCCAGCACCATCAGGCGCTCTATGTCATCCCTGAACACTGCCGTGTCCAGATCATAGGTACAGGCGCGGCGCAGCACAGCGTTGACCAGACCGGATGCACTGGATTTTTTAAAGCTCCGGGTCAGCTTGACCGCCTCATTGACGGCAGCCGACACCGGCACCTGCATATAGCGGGCCTGTGCCAGCGCAGCACGCAGGATCTCGCGCACCGGGGCATCCAGCTTTGCCAGACCCTTGGGCAGAAACTGTTCCAGAATATAGTCCAGTGTGCCCCGGTGTTCCAGCACTGTGTAAAAAATGGCACTGGCAAAGGCCTTGTCGCGGCCTTCCAGCTTCTGGCGCTTGAGTTCGGCGTCCAGGATCAGGTTGGAAAAGCCGTCCTGCTCCTGCCGCACCAGCGCGGCGACCGCTGCCGCCCGCGGATTGGCCGCCATCAGAGGACGTCCCCCGTTTTCAGGCGCAGACCGGCCGCAAAGGAGGTGCCATCCATGGGCTTTTTGCCTTCCGGCACCACCTGCAGCAGCTGGATGCCGCCGTCAGCACAGGCCACGGTGAGGGGCTTTGTTGCCAGCACGGTGCCCGGGGCTTCCCCCTGAGAGGCGACCGCACGGCACTCCATCACCTTGACCTTTTTGCCGCCGGAGGTCACGAACCAGGCGCAGGGCCAGGGGTTCATGCCGCGCACCCAGTTGTGGATGTGGGCGGCGGACTCGGTCAGGCGGAACTCCGCCATTTCCTTGTTCAGCATCGGGGCCAGCGTAGCGTTTGCATGGTCCTGGGGCTGCGGCGTCAGGGTCCCGGCAGCAATGGCCGGAACCACCTCGCACAGCACGCGGGCACCCACGGCCGTCACCCGGTCGAACAGCTCGCCGCTGGTCTCCTCCGGGCCGATGGCGATCTTCTCGCAGCGCAGCACGTCGCCGGTGTCCAGACCTTCGTCCATCTGCATGATGGACACGCCGGTCTCAGCATCACCGTTCAGCACCGACCACTGCACTGGAGCACTGCCGCGGTACTTCGGCAGCAGCGAAACGTGCAGGTTGATGCAGCCGTACTTCGGCAGCTCCAGCACCGACTTGGGCAGGATGCAGCCGTAAGCCACCACCACGATCAGTTCCGGGGCAAGGGCACGGATGTTGGCATCCTCGCTGCCGTCCCGCAGGGTGCGGGGCTGGAATACCGGGGTGCCGTGCTCCAGTGCCACTTCCTTGACCGGCGGGGCCGTGAGCACCTGCTTGCGGCCCACAGGCTTGTCGCGCCGGGTGTATACCGCGCAGATGTCATGCCCGGCGGAATACAGGGCTTTCAGGCACTCGGCGGCAATGTCCGGCGTGCCCATGAACAGAATGCGCATCAGTTGTTTCCTTTCGCTTCACGGGCGGCTTTCTTGCCCTCTTCGGTGTCCTCGTAGAAATATTCGCTGGACTGCATGATGGTGATGCCGTCCAGATGGTCGTTCTCATGCTGGATGCAGCGGGCCAGCAGGTCCTCGGCTTCCAGTTCAAACCAGTTGCCGTGGCGGTCCTGTGCACGCACCTTGACGGCGGCGGGACGGGTCACCGCACCGTTGTGCCCCGGGAAGGACAGGCAGCCCTCATAGGCGGTCTCCTCATCCTCAGACACCGCGAGGATCTCGGGGTTCACAAAGTCGATGAACTTGTACTCGTAATCCTCCGGGATCTCTTCCGGTGCGTCGGTGGTGTCCCACACCACGAACAGGCGGCGCAGTATGCCCACCTGCGGGCCGGCCAGACCCACGCCGTCGGCGGCGATCATGGTCTCGCGCATATCGTCCAGCAGGGTGGCCAGGCGATCGTCAAAGTTGGTAACGGGGCGGCAGACCTTGTTCAGGATGGGGTCGCCTTCTTTTACAATGTTGCGGATTGCCATAAATGGTACCTCCAAAAATTATCAGATATCACCGTCCGAATGCAGGTCCACCACAACGGTGGCCTTGGACGGAAGTTTTTCCTGTTCATAACAGTCCAGCGTACTGCGCACAAGGTCGCGGAAGCGTCGGTCGTTGCGGCACTTGACGGTGAGCTTGTAGCGGTAGCTGTCGTTGATCTTTTCAATGCTGCCCGGCGTAGGGCCCAGCACCCGCAAAGGCAGGTCGGGCTGTTTTGCCGCCTGCTGCCCCAGCAATGCCGAGAATCGGGCGGCGGCCCGGGCCACTTCGATTTCCTTTGGCCCGGCAAAGCCGATGACACACAGCCCGCAGAAGGGCGGGTACAGGCCCAGTTTCCGGTACGCGATCTCCTGCTCGAAAAAGGCGTCGTAGTCCTGTGCGGCGGCAAGGTTGAGCACCGGGTTGTCGGGGTCGGTGGTCTGGATGATGGCAAAGCCGGGGTCCTTTGCACGGCCGCTGCGGCCCACCACCTGCGTGATGAGGCTGAACACGTTCTCGTAGGCGCGGAAGCCCTGTGCGAACAGCAGCGAGTCGATGCCCAGCACGCCCACAAGGGTCACGTCCTCAAAATCGAGGCCCTTGGCCACCATCTGGGTGCCCACCATGATGTCGTACTCGTGGTTTGCAAACTTTGCCAGCAGTTTTTCGTGAGCGTCCTTGGCGGCGGTGGAGTCCTGATCCATGCGCAGCACCCGTGCTTCCGGAAACAGCTTTGCCAGCTCTTCCTCAGCTTTCTGGGTGCCGAAGCCCCGGTATTGCAGCTTGCCGCCGCAAGTCGGGCAGACCGTGGGCGGCGGGTCCATCTGGCTGCCGCAGTAGTGGCACAGCAGCTTGTGGGCTGACTTATGATACACCATGGGCACGCTGCACTTGGGGCATTTCAGTACCTCGCGGCAGTCCTCGCACTGGGCCATGGTCTGGTAGCCCCGGCGGTTCAAGAGCAAAATGGTCTGCTTTTTCGCCTCCAGATTGCGGTGGATGGCATCTTCCAGTGCAAGGCTGATCTCCCGCGGGTTGCCGGAGGCCAGCTCGGCCCGCATATCCACGATCTGCACCCGAGGCAGCGGATTGCCGCCGTAACGCTGGGTAAGCCGCACCAGCTGGGTGCGGCCGTTCCGGGCCGCGTAAAAGCTCTCGGTGCTGGGGGTGGCGCTGGCCAGCAGCAGCAGGGCGCCATTCTCGGCGGCACGCTGCCGGGCCACTTCATGGGCGGAGTAGCGGGGCGCCGACTCGGAACGGTAGGTATGTTCCTGTTCCTCGTCCACGATGATCAGTCCGATGTTTTCCAGCGGTGAGAAGATCGCGCTGCGGGTGCCCACCACGATGTCGGCACCGCCGTCCTGGATCATCTGCCATTGCAGCAGACGTTCGGTGTGGTTGAGGGCCGAATGCTGCACCGCCACCCGACGGCCAAACTGCCGCTTGAGCCGCAGGATCATCTGCGGTGTCAGGCTGATCTCCGGCACCAGCACCAGCGCACGTTTGCCCAGCTCCAGACACCGGGCAATGAGCTTTAAGAATACCAGCGTTTTGCCGCTGCCGGTCACGCCATACAGCAGGGCCGAATGCGGGGCGGCGTCCTCCAGCTTCGGCAGCAGCGCGTCATAAGCGGCCTGCTGCTCCTGCGTGAGCACGATGGGCTCATTCTGCAACGGGATGGAGGCATACAGGTCGATGGATTTGTTCACCTTGGTGCATTCCAGCACGCCTTTGGTACAGAGATTGTCCAGCACGGCGCGGCTGATGCCCTTTTCTTCCAGCTCCGTCAGGGTGCGGGGGCCGCCGCCCAGCAGGGCCACGGCCGCCAGCTGTTTGGCGGTGGGCTTTGGCTTTTGCGGCAGGGTACCGGCCAACCGGTAGGAATTTTCTGTATGACGGACCAGCTGCTTTTGCAGCACGGGCGTGACCCCATCGGCCGCCACGGTGGGCTTGTACTGTGCCCCGTAGGGGATGACCGCCTTGACCGCCTCGTAATAGGTGCAGAAGGTGCGCTCCTTCAGAAAGTGCACCAGCCGCAGCAGCTCCGGGGTCAGGCAAGCCGAGGCCGGGGCCACGTCGAACAGGAACTTGAGCTTGGAATGTTCCGGCTCGGCGTCACAGGCCAGCACCACCCCCATGCGGGCGCGGCTGCCCCGACCAAAGGGCACCAGCACCATGCTGCCCAGACGCACCTTGTCCTGATGCTCCGGCAAAACGGCATAGGTGTACAGTTTATCAAAATGGAAGGTCGCGTTGCTTACGGCAACACCCACCGTTTTTGGCATGGGCACGGGCTCCTTTGCGGTTTGATTTACTGTGCGATCCCGGCGCGGCGGCAGATGACCTGATACAGCTCTTCTGCGCAGGATGCTACCTCGTTGTTGACCAGCTTGAGGGTGAACTTATCCTGCTCGGCCAGCTCGCTCTGGGCCGTGGCCAGACGCTCGCGGATGCTTTCTTCGGTCTCGGTTCCGCGGCCACGCAGGCGGTGTTCCAGTTCTTCCACCGACGGCGGCAGCAGGAACACCGTGGTAGCACCCGGGAACATCCGGCGGATGTTGGCAGCGCCGTGCACGTCGATGACCAGAACCACCAGTTTGCCGGCTTCCAGACGCTTGTCCACTTCCTCGCGCAGGGTGCCGTAGTAGTTGCCGTTGTAGAAGTTGTATTCCACCACCTGATCGGTGTCGATCAGCTGACGGAACTGCTCCTGGGTGCGGTAGTAGTAATCCACACCTTCCTGCTCCCCGGGGCGGGGGCTGCGGGTGGTGGCAGACACGGTTTTTTCGATCTGTCGGTCAAGGCGGAGGGCGATCTGATCGTGGATTGTCATCACACGATCGAAGATACCGGAATTGTGCTCGGCAATGCGATCAAAAAGGCGGTCGGGGACAAAAAGGGCATCAAGCGTTACGGAAGCTGTATTCTGCCGATGGATGAAACACTTGTCCTGTGCGCAGTGGATCTTTCCAGAAGACCTTATCTTGTGTTCGATGGAGAATTTACGACCGACCGCGTGGGATATATGGATACGGAGATGGTAAAAGAATTTTTCTATGCCATTTCTTATACCGCAGGAATGAATCTGCATATCAGGGTGCTTTCCGGCGGAAACAACCACCATATGATCGAGGCGATGTTCAAGGCTTTTGCAAAGGCACTGGATCAGGCAACGGTCATTGACCCGAGGATCACGGATATCCTTTCTACCAAAGGAAGTCTGTAGTTGACAATTTACATGTATCACGTGCGAAATATGATTAGAAAAGAAGCGGTCTGGCGTATCAAAAATATGTGCAGACCGTTTTGTATGGAAAGGTATGAATATTAATATGGAACACAAAAATATCGTAGCAACAATTTACTTAAAGGATGGAAAAGCAATCAAAGCCAGAGACAATTACGAGGAATATCCGGATGTCATTGAACTTGCAAAACTCTATAATGACAGTGGCATTGATAAAATCATGATTTTTGACCTGTCCACAACAGATGAAGAGCATGAGCGCAACATACAGGTTATCCGCAATATCAACCGTAATATTGAGATCAAAGTCTGTGCAGGCGGCAACATTAACCGCATGGAGGACATTAAGAAGTTCATCTACGCAGGATGTCTTCAGGTGATCGTCAACGGCTCCAAACCGGAGAGTATG
>OOAG01003044.1_pt1 | contig 10371 bp, 6 predicted proteins | sample 1671461 | NCBI WGS metagenome assembly OOAG01 (sample SAMN06348159, study PRJEB24527) | human gut metagenome | biome: human gut; feature: ankylosing spondylitis patient; material: feces | host: Homo sapiens | place: China | collected 2015-10 | reverse complement strand
TATCTGATTATGGATTCCCGCAGGTCTTTTATGGAACGTCAGGAGTTTATGAAAATCGTGGATGAGGCGCAAAACACTATGAAATGAAAGGATTTTTACTATGAACTTCGATTTTTCCGCTTTGAACTTTGAAACCATCGACTCCAACATCAACGCCTACCCGGATATGTTCCTGAATCAGAACGGCGTGACTTTCACTAAGAAAGTGCTTGAGGACTTGAGCTATCCCGCCTACGTTTTGTGTCTGCTGGATGCGAAAGCGAGGGTATTTGCGATCCGTTCCTGCAAGAGCAACGAACCGAAGGGATTCAAGTTCTCCAAGCCGAGAGGCGAACAGAAAGGTGTTGTTACGATCTCCAACAAGAATCTGCTTGACCCGCTTCGCGCTGTCACCGGCGAGGACTGGATTCCCGGCAAGCGTTACAGGGTGCGCGGGTTCTGGGTTGCCGATGCAAAAACCATGTGCTTTGACCTCAATGAGGGCGTTCAGGAGGACTTTCGTCCTGTTACGCCGAGCAATGATGCGGAATAATCCCTGATTTTCAGGGAGAAAAGGGAGAGCCAAAGAGCAGCGGCAAGCCGCCTGAGCGAGAAAGCCACCTCTCCCTTTTCTCCCTCGCTACGGCTATGGAAACCGTGGAAAACCGCAAGCGGTTTACGCACCGTTCCCACAGCCTGCGCTCACCCTCTTTTTCCTCTCTGGCTTCCTCTCTATACAAAGATAAGTGTCCATTTTCTATCCCGAAAACGCACAGTTGCCACGACGAACAGAGGGCAGCGTGTCAATATGGCAAAGAAAAGCAAACGGCACACAGGCGGTTTTATCCTCAAAAAAAGCCCCGAAGCACGACAAAAAATAAGCCCAGCACCATGCCATTGACGTGATGCTGGGTTTTTAGCCGTAAACTCACTCTGAGGTTAAGCCAAAGTGCCGCAGCGCATCCTTGATTGCCTCGACCTTTTCAGGCGGGCAGGGATGATACTCATGTTTTCTCTGTTCAACAGCATTCGGTGCTTTGTGCATATCCAGCCCGACCATACGCTTGACCTCTGCAATATATGCCGTATGGACTTTGAAGCCGTACTTTTCCTGCACATACTCCTGAATGCGTTTATAGGTCGGATGCTCCTTGACCTCGCCGGTTTCCACTTCCATTCTGACCTCAACCGTCAGTGGATTTGTTTCCCGTGACAAGAGGACCACCGTCTCCACATGCGCGGTGCGGGGGAACATGTCCACCGCCACGGCCTTTTTGAGGGTGTAGCCCCGCCCGGCGAACCGCTTCACGTCCCGGCCCAGGGTGCCGGGATCGCAGGAGACGTAGACCACCCGCTCCGGGCCCATGTCCGCGATGGTGTCCACCACGTCCTCGGCCAGCCCCTTGCGGGGCGGATCCACGCACACCACGTCGGGGCGCACCCCCTCCCCCTCCAGGTAGCGGGCCGCCTCCCCCGCGTCGGCGCAGAGGAAGCGGGCGTTTTCAATGTGGTTGCGCTGGGCGTTGGCGATGGCGTCGTCCACCGCCTGGGGCACCACCTCGGCCCCCCACACCATGCCCGCCTTCCGGGCCATGACCAGGCTGATGGTGCCGATGCCGCAGTAGAGATCCAGCACCGTCTCCGCCCCGGTGAGGCCGGCGAACTCCAGGGCCTTGCCGTAGAGCACCTCGGTCTGGGCCGGGTTGACCTGATAAAAGGAGGGGACGGACAGCCGGAAGGTGAGGCCGCACAGGGTGTCGGACAGGAAGTCCTCCCCCCACAGGGTGCGGTAGGAGTCCCCCAAAATCACGTTGTTGTGCTTCTCGTTCACCCCCAGCACGATTCCGGCCAGGTTGGGCTCGGCCCGGCGCAGGGCGCGCACCAGCTCGGCCTCCCGGGGGACGCCCCGGCCATTGACCAGCAGGCAGCACAGGCTGCGGCCGGCCCGGTTGGTGCGCACATACACGTGCCGCACCAGGCCGGTGAAGGTGCGCTCATTGTAGGCGGGGATGGAGTACTCCGCCATCCACTCCTTCACGGCCCCCCGCAGGCGGGCGGCCGCCTCCCCCTGGAGCAGGCAGTCGTCCACGTCGATTACGTCATGGCTCCGGGGGCGGTAGAAGCCGATGCGGGGGCCCTTGGCCACCGGAAACTGGGCCTTGTTGCGGTAGCGGTCTACCTGCTCCGCCCCCAGGATGGCGGAGACGTGGATCTCCGCCCCGCCCAGGCGGCGCAGGGCGTCCTCCACCCGGATGCGCTTGGCCTCCAGCTCCTCGGCGTAGTTCATGTGCCGGAACTGGCAGCCTCCGCACTTGGTGTAGTGCAGGCACCGGGGGAAGATACGGGCGGGGGAGGGGTTGACCACCTCCTCCACCCGGCCCCAGAGGGCGCTGCGGCCCACATGGGTGAGGCGCACGTCGCAGGCCTCTCCCCGGATGCCGCCCTGGACAAAGACCACCATCCCGTCCAGCCGGGCCACCCCGGCGCCGTCGCTGGCGTAGCCGTCGATCACCAGGCGGCAGAGCTGCCCCTCCCGGGGCTTGCCGTTATCCATTTACACTCACGTCCTTCATGGCGCCATAGGTCAGCACCGCAGAGAGCGGGCTGTTCATGGCGGGCAGGGCGCCGCCCTGGAGCCAGAACACATACCCCTCCGCCGTGCAGTAAAAGTTGTCCACCTGCACCGCGGCGGTGATGGCGTCCCGGGTGAGCGTCCCCTGCTCCACCGCCGCGGCCAGCTCGCTCCGCTGGTCCAACAGGGCGTCCACCACCCGCGCCCGTACGGCGTCGGCGTCGGTGAAGAAGTCGGTGAAGTCCAGCTTTTCCCCCGTCACGGCGTCAAACTGCTCACTGAGCAGAAAGACGGCGGGGTGGGCCTCCCCCTCGCTGGACACATACAGGTCCCGGCAGACGCTGATCACCTTCTCGTCGGCGTAGGCGATCTGGTAGGTCATCTCCTGGGTGGTAGGGTAGAAGGGGAACCCCGCCGCCTTGGACACGTCGTAGTCGGCCACCGCCATCTCATAGGCCTCCTCTGCCTCCAGCATCCGGCTGGCCCCCTCGGCCTTGTACCACTCGTTGATGGCCGCCCCGGCGGGGCAGGCGTCGGTGTTCTGTATCAGCGGGAGGGTGAAGGAGGCGGTGAGCACCGTGGCGCCGTCGCCGGAGGTAAAGGTCTTGGCAAAGACCTGATCCCCCCACTTGGGAGCGGCAGGCGCCGGCGTGGGAGTGGGGGTGGGCACCGGCGTGGATGTCTGGATGGGGGTGGGCACCGGGGTCTCCTCCGGCATCTTGTCCCCGCCGCAGGCCGTCAGGGACAGGGTCAGCGCCGCGGCCAACAGGCCGGACAGCACAATCCGTTTTTTCATATTACGCTCCTTTACACTGGGTGATGGGAACAACATTATTGTACCATCTGCCTGCCGGGCCGTAAATGGAAAAAAGCAATTTGTAACCTTCCGTATTTTTTTGGTATAATGGACGAATCACAGCGGGAGGCGCGGCGGCCTGGACAACAACTATGGGCCCGGTGCCCTCATCTACGCCCCCTGCGTGCTGGCGCCGCAGGCGCGAAGGAAAACCGCAAAACGCTGGGTTTGTTCATAATTTCCCCTTTTTTATTGACATGGGATATGATATACTAGGAAACTGAATTAGCATCCAAGTCCTGGGAGCCGAGGCGCCGGGGACAGGAACAAGAAAGGTGAACAAGACGCATGGGACTGTTGAAAAAGCTCTTTGGCACCAGCTCCGAGAAGGAGCTCCGCGCCATCAAACCCATCGTGGACAAGATTGAAGCCCTGGACGGGGAGTACTCCAAGCTCACCGACGAGCAGCTCAAGGCCAAGACCCCCGAATTCAAGCAGCGCATCGCCAATGGCGAGAGTCTGGACGACATCCTGCCCGAGGCCTTCGCCGCCTGCCGGGAGGCGGCCTGGCGCGTGCTAGGCATGAAGCCCTACCGGGTGCAGCTCATCGGCGGCATCATCCTCCACCAGGGCCGCATCGCCGAGATGAAGACCGGCGAGGGCAAGACCCTGGTGGCCACCCTGCCCGCCTACCTCAACGCCCTGGCGGGAGAGGGCGTGCACATCGTCACCGTCAACGACTACCTGGCCAAGCGCGACAGCGAGTGGATGGGCAAGGTCTACCGCTTCCTGGGCCTCACCGTGGGCCTGGTGATCCACGACATCCAGCCCAAGGACCGCAAGGCCTCCTACGCCGCCGACATCACCTACGGCACCAACAACGAGTTCGGCTTCGACTACCTGCGGGACAACATGGCCATCTACGCCACCGAGATGGTGCAGCGGGGCCACGCCTTCGCCATCGTGGACGAGGTGGACTCCATCCTCATCGACGAGGCCCGCACCCCCCTCATTATCTCCGGCCAGGGGGACAAGTCCACCCAGCTCTACACCGTGGTGGACGCCTTTGTGGCCAAGCTCAAGGGCCAGCGGGTGGCCAGCGTGGACACCAAGGAGGAGGAGGACCCCGATCTGGACGCCGACTACGTGGTGGACGAGAAGGCCCGCACCGTCACCCTCACCGCCCGGGGCATCGCCAAGGCCGAGCAGCAGTTCCAGGTGGCCAACCTGGCCGATCCGGAAAACACCACCCTGTCCCACCACATCAACCAGGCCATCCGGGCCCGGGGCCTGATGCGCCGGGACATCGACTACGTGGTCAAGGACGGCGAGGTCATCATCGTGGACGAGTTCACCGGCCGCCTCATGTACGGCCGCCGCTACTCCGAGGGCCTGCACCAGGCCATCGAGGCCAAGGAGGGCGTCACCGTGGCCCGGGAGTCCAAGACCCTGGCCACCATCACCTTCCAGAACTACTTCCGCCTGTACGGCAAGCTCTCCGGCATGACCGGCACCGCCATGACCGAGGAGGAGGAGTTCGGCACCATCTACTCCCTGGATATCGTGGAGATCCCCACCAACAAGCCGGTGCAGCGCGTGGATCACCCCGACGTGGTTTACAAGACCGAGGCGGGCAAGTTCCGCGCCATTGTCAACCAGATTGAGGAGTGCCACAAGAAGGGCCAGCCCGTGCTGGTGGGCACCATCTCCATCGAGAAGTCGGAGGAGCTCTCCGCCATGCTCAAGAAGCGGGGCATCAGGCACAACGTGCTCAACGCCAAGTTCCACGAGAAGGAGGCCGAGATCGTCGCCCAGGCCGGCAAGCTGGGCGCGGTCACCGTGGCCACCAACATGGCCGGCCGCGGCACCGATATCATGCTGGGCGGCAACGCCGAGTACCTGGCCAAGGCCGAGCTGCGCAAGGCCGGCCTCTCCGACGAGCTGATCGCCGAGTCCACCGGCTACGCCGACACCGACAACGAGGAGATCCTCAACGCCCGGAAGATGTTCGCCGAGGCGGAGGCCAAATACAAGGACGAGATCAAGGCGGAGGCCGACCAGGTGCGGGCCGCGGGCGGCCTGTTCATCCTGGGCACCGAGCGCCACGAGTCCCGCCGCATTGACAACCAGCTCCGCGGCCGTGCCGGCCGTCAGGGCGACCCGGGCGAGAGCCGCTTCTATCTGTCCCTGGAGGACGACATCATGCGCCTGTTCGGCTCCGAGCGGGTCATGGGCATGATGGAGAAGCTGGGCGTGGACGAGGACACCCCCATCGACGCGAAGATCCTCTCCAACGCCATTGAGAACGCCCAGAAGCAGGTGGAGTCCCGCAACTTCCAGACCCGCAAGACCGTACTGGAGTACGACGACGTGATGAACACCCAGCGTAAGGTCATCTACGAGCAGCGCCGCAAGGTGCTGGACGGGGAGAACCTGAAGGAGTCCGTTCAGGCCATGCTCTCCACCGTGATTTCCACCGAGGTGCAGGCCCACATGGGTGAGCTCAAGCACATGGACGCCGAGAACTGGCGGGAGGTGTGCGCCCAGTTCCGCGGTCTGTTCCTGCGGCCCGACGAGTTCAAGTTTACCGACGAGGAGCTCCAGCAGTACGACGCCCAGGCCCTCACCGATCTGCTCCAGGAGCGGGCCAGCGACATCTACGCCCGCAAGGAGGCCGAGCTGGGCGAGCCCCTCATGCGCGAGCTGGAGCGGGTGATGATGCTCCGGGTGGTGGACGAGTACTGGATGGACAACATCGACGCCATGCAGGAGCTGCGCCAGGGCATCGGCCTGCGGGCTTACGGCCAGAACGACCCGGTGGTGGCCTATAAAAAGGAAGGCTACGAGATGTTTGAGAGCATGATCGCCGCCATCCAGGCCGAGACCATCCGCCGCATCTTCCTGGCCCGGGTCCAGGTGGGCGCCACCACCGTCAAGCGGGAGCGGGTGGCCAAGGTCACCGGCGAGAGCGCGGGCAGCGACGGCACCGTTAAGAAGCAGCCCGTCAAGAAGGGCCAGAAGGTGGGCCGCAACGACCCCTGCCCCTGTGGCAGCGGCAAGAAGTACAAGAAGTGCTGCGGCATGCACGAGGACGAGTAAAAGCAGTCTATGGGGTATCCAAAAGCGGAATGTGGCTTCGCTGGCGTTTGACCGGAAGCGCCTCCGGCCCCTAGATACAAAACCGCCGTGCCGCTTTGCGGCACAGCGGTTTTGATACCCCCGGCTTCGTGCCCGCGGCGCGGGTCGAGGTGTTTTTCGAAACGCGAGTTTCCGGAAAAACCGATTTCGATTTCCAGATGGAGGAAATCCATGAATATCATCGAGCACAACAAAAATGGCCTGGTGTATCTCACCGCCGACGGCTTTGAGGCCGCCGGCGGTGTGGCACACGGCTTCTCCACCCGCCTGGGCGGGGTATCGGAGGGGATCTACGCCACCCTCAACCTGGGCATGAACCGGGGCGACGCTCCCGACCGGGTACGGGAGAACTACCGCCGCTTCTGCGCCGCCATTGGGGCGGACATGGGGAACATTGTCTGCGCCAGCCAGGTTCACGGCGACACGGTGCGCACCGTCACCGCGGCGGATCTGGGCATCGGCCTGGACGAGCCGGAGCCCTGGCAGGCGGATGGCCTTGTCACCGACATCCCCGGTGTGACGCTGGCGGTCTACTCCGCCGACTGCCTGCCCATCCTGCTCTATGACCCGGTGCGCCGGGTGGTGGGGGCGGTCCACGCCGGCTGGCGGGGCACCGCCCTGGGCATCGCCGCCAAGGCGGTGGAGCGCATGGTGGACTGCTACGGCTGCGACCGGCTGGACATCCTGGCCGCCGTCGGCCCCGGCATCTCCAAGTGCTGCTTCGAGACCCACGAGGACGTGCCCAACGCCATGACCGAGGCCATGGGGGCCGCCGCCCTGTCCTCCATCGAGGTGCTGCCCACCGGCAAGTTCCACGTGGATCTCAAGGGCCTCAACGCCAAGCGGCTGGAGAGCGCCGGGCTGGACCCCGACCACATCGCTGTCTCCGCCGACTGTACCTGCTGCCTGCCGGAGAAGTACTGGTCCCACCGCTACACCCACGGGGAGCGGGGGAGCCAGGCGGCGATGATCGCAATCGTCTAGGGGGCATCCAATGGCGTCTGAGGAGACTCCGTCTGGACTTCATCGGAAGCGCCACCGGCGCTTCCGACCCCTAGATACGAGCCTGCGTGCCGGCGAAAACGCCGGCGACTTGGCTCGATACCCCCGGTTTCGCGCCCTGTGGCGCGGGTCGGGGTGTCTTTCCGGAAAATGAATTCCCGGAAAGACTGATTTTCAATTTCGTTTCCCCGCAGGGCGGGGAAAACGCTGTGAGATAAGCAGCTATAAAATATGGATGCTCCATTGCCGTTGTACGCCAATCCAAAATTCCCTCGGAGAGCGGAGGGGGTATCGCGCCGCAGGCGCGTATCTAGGGGGAACTGGTTCCCTCTGGAAGGCGCGTATCCTGCCGCGCAGCGGCAGAGATTTTCCGCAGAAAATCGACGCGCCTTTAGGAAGGAGGCCGAGCCGTTTGCGAAACATTCTAGCCGCCCTGCTGACGGCGGCCCTGTGCCTGGGTTTGGCCGCCTGCGGGCCGGCGCCGGAGCCGGAGCCCACACCCACCCCCACGCCCAGCGTCTCCCCCTCTCCAGAGGCGGCCGAGTTCGCCCTGGCCTGCTACCCGGAGGCCGGGTTCCACCCCATCACCGGCTCCAACCGCACCAACCTGGCCCTGGGGGGCCTGCTGTATGAGGGGCTGTTTGCCCTGGACGGGCAGTTTCAGCCCCAGGAGGCGCTCTGCGCCTCCGCCTCCGTGTCGGCCGACGGCCTCCAGTGGTCCTTTATCCCCCGCAGCGGGGTGACCTTCTCCGACGGCAGCCCCCTGACGGCCGCGGAGATCGCGGCCTCCCTCAACCTGGCCCGCACCAGCCCCCTCTACTCCGCCCGCTTCGCCGGCGTGACGGACATCGCCGCCGCCAACGGCATGGTGACCGTCACCCTGAGCCGCGCCAACGGTGCTCTGCCCGCCCTGCTGGACATCCCCATCGTCAAGGAGACGGGAGGCGTCCCCCTGGGCACGGGGCCCTACGTGCTCGCCGGCACGGGGGAGAACCTCGCGCTGGAAGCCCGCTCCGACTGGTGGCAGGGCAAGGCTCTGCCCCGGGATACCATTCCCCTGCGGGCCATTCAGGAGGCGGACGATCTGATCCATGCCTTTGATACCCGGGACATTGCCCTGGTCTCCACCGACCTGACGGGCACCAATGCCCTGGGTTTTTCTGGTTCCTTTGCTGCGGTGGACTACCCCACCAGCACCATGCTGTACGTTGGCTTCAACACGGCCGACGGCCCCTGCCGGAGCGCCCAGGTGCGGCAGGCCCTGCTGCGGGGCTTTGACCGGGCCGCCGTATCCACCGCCCAGTTCTCCCGCCACGCCCAGCCCGCCGCCCTTCCTGTCTCCCCCGCCAGCCCCCTCTACGACGAGGCGCTGGCCCAGACGCTGGACTACGCCCCCCAGGCCATGGAGCCGCTCCTCACCGCTGCCGGCTACACCAGAGCCGACGGGGTATGGCAGAAGGAGGGGCGGCCGCTGGCGCTCACCTTTGTGGCCCCAAACAACAACGCCGACCGGCTGGCCGCGGCGGAGACGCTGGCCGCCAACCTGACCGACGCCGGCCTGGAGGTGGAGCTGCGGGCCCTGGCCTGGGACGATTACCTTCAGGCCCTGACGGCGGGGGAGTTCGACCTGTACCTGGGGGAGGTGCGGCTCACCGCCGACTTTGATCTCACCGCCTTCCTGACCCCCGGCGGCGCCCTCAACTACGGCAAGTACAGCGACGCCGAGGCGCTGAACCGCCTCAGCGCCTTCCGGGCCGCCGTGGGCCAGTGGCGGACGGAGCCGGCCCGGCAGCTCTATGAATATCTGGCCGGGCAGCCCCCCTTCGCGGTCATCTGCTTCAAGAACTGGTCCGTGCTCACCCAGTGGAGCCGGATCGACGGGCTGACGCCCGCCCAGCAAAACATATTCCATCAATTTTCCGACTGGAAGATCACATAAGGGAGAGAAAGAGAGTATGGGGAACGTATTTCGCTGTTATGTGGAGAAGAAGCCCGGCTTTGCCGTGGAGGCGGAGCATCTGTTTGGAGAGCTGCGCCACACCCTGGGCCTGACGGGGCTGACCGGCGTGCGGGTGCTGCGCCGCTACGACGTGGAGGGGGTGGACGCGGCGGTCTATGCCGCCGCCCGCACCACCGTGCTCTCCGAGCCGCAGGTGGACGCCCTGTGGGATGAGGTCATGCCCGCCCCGGAGGGGGAGCACACCCTGCTCGCGGTGGAGGCCCTGCCCGGCCAGTACGACCAGCGGGCCGACTCCTGCGCCCAGTGCATCCAGATGATGCACGGCGGGGAGCGCCCCACCGTCCGCGCCGCCACCGTCTACGTGCTGGAGGGGACCCTCACCGCCCAGGAGGCGGCCAAGGCCCGGGGCTATCTCATCAACCCGGTGGAGAGCCGGGAGGCGGCGCTGGACAAGCCCGCCACCCTCCGCCAGGACTACCCCGTCCCCGCTGCCGTGCCCGTGCTGGAGGGCTTCACCGCCCTGGACCGCGCGGGTCTGGAGGGGGTGCTGGCCCAGTACGCCCTGGCCATGGATCTGGCCGATCTCGCCTTCCTCCAGGCCTACTTCCGGGACGAGGAGGGCCGCGATCCCACCCTCACCGAGGTGCGGGTGGTGGACACCTACTGGTCGGATCACTGCCGCCACACCACCTTCTCCACCCACCTGGACGAGGTGGAGATCGCCGATGACAACGTAAAGGCCGCCTATGAGCGGTACCTGTCCGCCCGGGTGGAGGTCTACGGCGCGGAGAAGGCCGCCAAGCGGCCCCAGACCCTCATGGACATCGCCACCCTGGGCGCCAAGACCCTGAAAAAGCGGGGCCTGCTCCCCGAGCTGGACGAGAGCGAGGAGATCAACGCCTGCTCCATCCACGTGCCCGCCCA
>OOAG01003040.1_pt1 | contig 10373 bp, 6 predicted proteins | sample 1671461 | NCBI WGS metagenome assembly OOAG01 (sample SAMN06348159, study PRJEB24527) | human gut metagenome | biome: human gut; feature: ankylosing spondylitis patient; material: feces | host: Homo sapiens | place: China | collected 2015-10 | reverse complement strand
CCAAAAAAGGCGCAAAAAAATTGCATATTCATTTACTTAAAATGAATATGCAATCCTTTCAATATGTCCGAAAACCCTTATTTTTCCTGGGTTTTCCATTCCGTCGTGCTCATACCGGTCACTCTCTTGAACGCCCGGCAGAAGGAATTCTCCGAAGTGTATCCCGTCCGCTGTGTGATCTCCCGTATGGTCATGGATGTTGTACTCAGCAGCTGTTTTGCCTGCTCCATTCGAAGCTGTTCCACGTAGGAGGAGAACTTTACTCCCGTTTCCTGTTTGAAGAGTGTGGACAGATATCCCTCACTTACCTGCATGGCTTCCGCCGTACTCGTCAGCGACAGATCCTGATCTGCATAGTGGAGGTTCAAATAGGCGATCACTGCGGACAGCTCCACGACCTTGCCGTTTTTCCGCTCGTATACCTTCTGTCCCAGCTCCAGATACAGATTCCTCGTGATCCGGATCCGCTCCAGCATATCGTCATTATGATTGCGCTCCAGTCTCTGGCAGAATTCCTGATATTCGTTGTCGGATACCCGCAGGATATCCATGATCCGTACCAGATTGATCTGCAGCTCATCCAGCAGCAGATTCTGGAGATAGGGATTCAGGCTTCCCTGAATAAAATACTCTTCGATCACATCCGCAAACGTCTGATAGACATTTTCCACATCGCCCTTCAGTACCTGATGGAGCAGCGCACGGCATTTCTCTTCCGTCGGATAGGTATTCACCTGCTTCTGCTTTTCATACCAAATAATATTCCGGGAGCCGTCTTTTTCCTGATAGAGCTGCATCAACATGGCATTTTCATAAGAAATACTGATCTGCGCCAGATCCTCTGCCACGGTTCCGCCGTATACCCCGATCCCGTCTGCCAGCGCTTCCGGCAGCTCCTGTCCCAGCTTTTGTACCAGAGCTTCGGATTGTCTGTGGTATTCCGCCCGCTGCTCTTTCGGCAATTCCATGATCACGATAACTTTGTCTTCACCGGCTGTGATCACCTGTCTGTCCGGGAGGAATTTGCGGATCAGTTCCGTCAGTACGATGGTATACAGATTATGCGCCTGCAAGGGTCCCTCCGGCAGTTGTTCCGTTCTGCCGCGGAACAGCAATACCCAGAATACCTTATCCCGATAGGCAAACTGTACGTAATCCGCATTTTTATAGATATCATCGTCCAGACCGATATTGCCGTACAACAGCTGATAGCTGAACACCTCCTGCAGAAAAGGCTTCTGCTCTTCCATCGCGGTCTGCAGCTCGCTGTTGGCTGTCATAAGTCTCCGGTACGAATTGTGCAGATGGGAAAACATCGTATTTCCATTGACTTCATTATCATTCACCAGTACTTCTTTCAACAGTTCGTTGATCGGTCGCGCTGTCTTATAAGACATCCGGATGCTGAGGATGATTCCCACCAGTCCGGCGAAGAGGATCAGCAGCACCATATACAGCACCGTCTGAAGTCCTCTGACTCTGACGGCAAGGGACGGCTGCAGGAAGGAATATGTCAATCCCGTGCGTTCCGAAGTGGCGGACAACAGCAGATACTGCTCGCCCTGATAACGAATATATTTGCAATGTACGCCGTCATAATCCTTTTCCCGACCGGAGGCTGCGAGGAGTTCCTCCGTCTCCTGTGCATCAATCATTCCTTCACAATATAACAGCTTCCCCTGGTCATTTTGGATCATCTGTGCCGTATCCTCTGCCAGTGTCGGCATCAATGCTTCCACCGCAGCCTTGCGGATACAGACTCTGACCAGACTGTTGTCTTCGAAGGAATATGACGGAAGCGGGACATCGTAGGTCATCATCTCTTCGGTGATGCCTGCCTGTCCGAAGAGATATTCACGGCTTGCGAGAATACCGTATTGTCTGTTCATCCCGGTCTTGTTCTGCAGCCACTCCTCATAGGTATCATATTGCTGTTCATGAAAATACAGCTCATAAAAGTCCGGATAAGTGTACGCAATGTTCCTGTTGATCACCAGCTGGCTTTGATCAAAGAAAATAAAATATCCGTAGATATTTTCATTTGTATAGGAAATATCCGGCAATGTCCTCTGCAGCTCTATAATACTGTAGGTATTCGGATATTGCAGCGCGTCTGCCTTGCCGGTAAAATTCTGCACCGCTACATTATTAAGGATCATACTGCCGACGCCTTCCGCCTCTTCCAGCAGCGTGTCCACCGATGTCTCCGAATAGCGGAGCTTTTCCACCGCCTGAAGCGTATCGTCTCGCTCCAGGATGCTGATCACCCGCCCGCAGTACAGAGAGCAGATGATCAACGGTATGATCAATACGATCAAATAAGTTCTCAGATAGCTGAATACGATTGTATTTTCCGAACGCCTGTCACTGTTTCTCTTCATAATCCACCCATATCAAAAGCTTATTTTAGTTCTGCTTTTTCTGTGTACTATTTTACTATATGCATCTGACACACGCAAGCTGGAAAAGGGGGCGTCTTTTACTCCTGCAACTGTCCGTCCACGATGCGGACAATTTGCTTCGCGGACTGGGCAACGCCCAGGTCGTGGGTGATCATGACGATGGTGTTGCCCATATCGTTCAGTTCCCGGAACAGCTTCAGTACTTCCTTACCGCTGGTCTGATCCAGTGCACCGGTAGGCTCATCCGCCAGAAGGATCGCCGGCTGTCCCACCAGTGCTCTGGCAATGGATACTCTCTGCTTCTGTCCGCCGGACAATTCGTTGGGCTTATGTCCGATACGATGATCCAGCCCCAGCAGTTTGATCGTATTTTTACACTTTTCTTCTGCTTCCTCGTGGGTCATGCCGCGCATCAGCAGGGGCATGATAATATTCTGCATGACATTATAGGTCGGGATCAGCTGATAGTTCTGGAAAATGAACCCGATCTTCTGGTTGCGCACCATGGTCAGGTCGTCCTCTTTGGTCTCGTGGATTGCCATGCCATCCAGATAATATTCCCCACTGTCCATCACATCCATACAGCCGATCATATTCATTAACGTAGTCTTACCGGAACCGGAAGGGCCTAAGATTGCCACATATTCTCCCTTATTTACCTGAAAATTGATGTCCTTCAAAATCGGCAGACGCTCCTCTCCCAGCATATAGCCTTTATTTATATTTTTCATGGTGATCATTGCGTTTTCCATCATAATCCTTACACCTTTCGCACTACTCCTGATTTAAAGCTTCTACGGGGATCAGTCTCGATGCCTTATACGCCGGATAGAAGCCGAAGATACTTCCGGTGAAGACACCAAACAACAGCGACAATACTGCACCTTGTACCGACAGGGACACTCTCACGTTGAACAACTGCACTAACGGGGTGATTCCAAGCGCCACCAATACCCCCAGTACCGCTCCTACCAGACTGGTAAAGCTTGCCTCCAATAAAAACTCCAACAGGATATCCTTCCGGGAACAGCCCAGCGCTTTCAAAATACCGATCTCATTGGTACGCTCCTTGATGGATACAAACAGCACGTTCATAATACCGATACCGCCGACGATAAATACGATCACTGCCATAGAGATCAGCAGTAATGTCAAAGTCTCATTGGAAGCGGAGGCTGCCTCCATCTTGCTTCCGGCATCGCTGATGGTAAATGTGGTGTTGGGATAGCTTTCTTTTAAGGCACTCTCCACATCCGTCATTACGGTATCCACCTGATTCACATCCTCCGCAATGACCGTGATGGTTGGACTGATATTCGTACCGGTAATGTATTTGATGCCGGTTTCGTAAGGTACATAGATTGCCGTATCCGGGCTGATGCCGGATGCCACAGTTCCCATCTCGGATAGTACCCCTGACACTATATAGGGGCGCCCATCAATATAAACTGTACCGTCATAGGCATCGTAGGCGCTTCCAAAAATTTCCTTTGCCGCGGTGGCACCCAGTACGCACACCTTTTCCTTGCTCTCGTTGTTTTCTTCTGTGAGGAAATCCCCTATGGCCATTTCCAGATTACTGATGGCAGCATAATTGTCCTCCACACCGGCAATGGTGTAATAGGAAGCAGAGGTCATGTCGCCTCCCTCCACCGATGCTGTAGTGGAATAAGAGATCGTAGTTGCAGAGATTCCGGAGACAAAAGTCGCCAGATCATCACAGTCTTCACTGGTCAATGTCACGGCTTCGCTCTCTTCCTCCTGTCCGAATCCGAAGAATCCGCCGAAATCCATGCCACCGCCGGAACCACCAGACGTACCGCCGCCGGAACCTCCTCCGGGTCCTCCGCCCATGTTGGTGACGGTAACGCTTCCTCCACCGCCCGGCATTTCAAAGCTAAAACCGCCGCTGTCACTGCTGTCACAGGAAATATCAATGGCTCCGGCATTCAGGTTCTTGAACTGCTCCGCCACTTCTTCTTTTCCACCGGTACCTATCGCCAGCACCAGCATTATGGTGGCGGATCCCACAACGATACCGATGGAAGTCAGGATCACTTTGAATTTATTCTGTGACAGGTTCAGCCACACCAGACGCAATATTTCGGATAATCTCATATTCTACTTCTTCCCTTCCATTGACCTTACTTTCCCACAGGTCTCCGCTCTACTTCGTAATGCTGCTTTCGATCAATACGGTATCTCCTTCTGCAATATCTCCTGAGATCTCCACGTTAGAACCATCTGACAGTCCTGTCGTTATTTCCTTTTTCACAATGCTGCCATCTGCAGTCTTCACTTTTACATAAGTCTTGTCATCCTCTGTGATAATGGCTCTGCGTGAGACATACAGCACTTCTTCCGTTTGTTCCGTAACGAAAGTCACATCTCCTGTCATGCCCTGGAACAGTCCTGAAACATCCCCTTCTAATGTGACAGTTACGTCATAAGTTATGTTTCCACTGGAATCCGATGTTGCATCTCCGATAGCCGTCACCTTTGCCGTAAAGGTATCTTCCGGATATGCCGTCAATGCAATATTTGCCGCAGATCCCAGAGAGATATTCGTCATGTCATCTTCATCTACTGTTACCGTCATGGTCACTTCGTCCATATCGTATAAGGTAACCAGAGAGGTTCCGGTACTGATTTTGTCTCCGGCCTCCAGCTCCACGCCGGTGATGACACCGTTGTATCTTGCACATACTGCATTACCATCGATATAGGTGCTGAACTCGTTCCATTTTTCCAGTGTCTCATTATAGGTTTCCTGCTGATCGGACAATTCCTGCGCAAGATACCCCAGTGCAATGTCATAGGTCTCCTGTGCGGTATTGTAAGCCAGTGTCCGCAGTTTTTGAGTCTCGGCTGCGGTCAGTTTCCCCTGCTCCAGTTCTCGTTTTGCCTTATTGTAGGCGGTTTCGGCAGTGGTTACATTTTCCTCCGCCTGCTCTACTCTCTGTTCCAGCTCTTCCTTCTGCTGCTCCAGGGAATCTGCCGTGAACTGTGCCTGCTCCGTCAGCTGCGCATAATAGACATATCCGTAAGTATCATCTGCTGCGTCCGTACTGTTCAGGCTGTATTTACAGTTCGATAATACCTGTGCCGCATCCTCATAGGCTGCCGTTACTTCCTCCAGCTGTGCCCGGTAATCTTCCAGGCTGCTCTTCGCCTGCTCCAGTGTGCTCTCCGCAGAATCCACCGTATTCTGAAGCTCCTGCAATGTAGTACTGTACTCGGTGTCAATATAACTGCCGTAAGCAGTGCTGCTGTCATAAGTGTATTTTGCCTGTTGTTTTGACAGGGTCTGGTCGGCTTCCACCGCCTCCAGATCCGCTTTTGCTTTCTCAACGTTAGACTGCAATTCGTCTTCCAGGTCGGAGACGCTGTCTTCTTCCAGCAGGTACAGGGGATCTCCCTCGGACACCTGCTGCCCCACAGAGACCACTACCTCCGCCACGGTCAGAGTAGAATCATCACCGTTGCTGCCAGAGCTGCTGCCTCCCATATTGAAGATCTGCCCAAACATGTCTAAGCCTCCCTGGGCTCCGCCGCCGGAAGCACTCATGCCGCCAAAACCACCAGAACCAGAGCTGCTGCCGGCAGTACTACCGGAGGCGCCGCCAGAGGAACGGCTGCCGGAAGTATCCGTTCTCTGCAGGGCACTCATATCCAGATCAAAGGTCTGATCCACCGTACCGATATCCACAGAGCCGCTCTCCGTCACACCTTTGACCAGTGTACCGTATTTTACCGTGGTCTCTTTATAAATGACTTCCGTGTCGGAACCACCGGAGAGACCAATGGCACCAGCCACTACAGCGATCACGCAGACACCACAGACACCTGTGGTGACCTTGCGTTTTTTAGACCAGCTTTTCCATGATCCGATCCGGCGCATTTGATTTCTTATATTTTCTTTGATCTTTTTCCCATTTTCATTCTGCTTCATAACTGTTCCCAATCATTCCTGTCTGATTTTCAACATTTGCTCCATCCGTCTGATTTATTGTCCTCCGGGACCGCCCGGCATTCCACCGCCGAAGTTGCCGGAATTACCACCCCCGGGACCACCCTGTGGCATGTCACCGCCTCCCGGCATCTGCATATCCTCCGACATCCCGAACTCCGTATCACTGCCCACTGCGGTATCAGAACTGCTGCCGGAATCAGCAGTCTCCTCCGTACTCTTGACTTCTTCCTCGGAGCTGACTTTACTTGCCAGGTAGATGGTATCGCCCTCTTCCAGTCCTGACAGGATCTCGATGTCCACACCGTTGGTGATACCGGTCTCTACCTCTGCCAGTTCCCTGCCGCCCAGTGCTGTCTTACGATAGACATAAGTCTTGCCGTTCTCTTCTACGATCGCCTTACGGGATACATAGAGGACATCTTCTTTTTCTTCAGTAACGAAGATCACATCTGCGGTCATGCCGCCATAGAGCTGCTCCAGTTCACCTTCCACGCTGATCTCCACAGTATAGCTTACCGTGTTGCTGTAATCGGAAGTAGCCGTGGTATTGATGGAGAGAATGCTTCCGGTATAGGAATCCTCCGGGTATGCCGTAAAGGCGATATCTACCGCATCCCCTACCTGCAGATCCACAATATCCTCCTGGGTCACATCCACAGAGATCCGCATATCATCTGCCGTCGCATAGGAAAATATGATTCCGGTGGTGGTCAGTCTGTCTCCCGCTTCGTAACCGGCGCCGGTGATCACACCGCCCTCCGCCGCATACAGGATACCGTCACTTCCGACAAAATCCTCAAACGCCTGCAGCTGTTCTTCTCTTTTTTCTTTGGTCTCTTCCGCTTCCTGCAAAGTCTCTTTCAGATCTTCCACGGTAGCATTATAAGTGGTCTGCGCATTCTGCCCGGTGATCACTGCTTCCTGATAGGTCTCTTCCGTATCCAGCCTGTCAATAGTTTGCTTCGCCCGGGCTGCCGCCAGCTGATTCTCCAGATCGGTGATGGCACTTTCATTGTCCGTTACCGCTGTTTCCGCCTGGGTCAGCGCCGCTTTTGCCTGTTGATATTTTGTTCTTGCGCTGAGATAACCGTTCTGTATTGTCATGAAATTCACTGTATTATCGGTTCCGGCACCTTCATAGCCTTCCTTTGCCGCTTCGTAGGTCTCCAATGCATCCTGATAATCTTCCTGTGCTTGCGTCAGTTTCTCCTGCAAAGATGCGGTATTCGCCTGCTTCTGCTCCAGCTGCACCTGCAGGGATGCCACATTGTTCGTCACGCTCGTACCGGAAGTATTGCGGATAGATGCCGCATAGGAAGCACTGATCTTCTGGGTATCGTAATCGGTCTGGGCTTCCAGCAAGGACAATTCATAAGTACTCTCTGCCTCCGCATAGTCTGCCTGCGCCTCTACGACGGCATTCTTAAGCAATGCCCGGACTGCTTCCACGCTATCTTCCGTGAATTTCAGAAGTTCCTGTCCCTCAGTGACTCTCTGCCCGCTGGCGGCATAGACTTCTTCAATTTTTAAATATTTCTGTGTTGTTTCTTCATCGTCATCGCTGTCACTATCACTGTCTTCGTCATCTTCACTGACGTCCAGATCCAGATCATAATCTATTGTTTTCGTCTGATATTCCAGGGAACCACTCTCCGTGACACCTACTTTCAGCGTGCCCAGCTCCACGGTCTCTTCCTTGTAGATCCATTGCTCTTTTTGCAATAACGGTGCGATAAACACGGTATAGCTGGCTGCCAAAAGCAGCAGAAGCAGTGCAATTCCCGCCAGGATCAGTTTTTTCTGCTTCTTTGTGAGGGATTTCAGTTTTTCAAAATGTGGACTTTTTAATTTCATGACTGTGTCTGTCCTCCCTGCTGTTCCTCTCCCCTGGCATCATCACCTACATTACCGTCCGTCGTGTTGTCGCTTTCTGAACTCTCATCACCGGGTCTACCCTGTGGGCGCTCTCTGTCACCGGAATTTCCTTCCGGCACCGTTCCGCCCTCCGACATTGCATCACCCCCGGAGACATCCCCGGGACCGCCCTGCATGCGCTGCTGCATTTGTTCCTGCATCCTCGCGATCTCCTCTTCCGTCATACCGAAGATGACCGTCACGGATTCGTTCGCACTCAGGCTGCTACTATTTTCATTTTCTTCGTCCTCTGTCATGATTTTCACGGTTACACTGTAAGTAACACTGGTGCGGCTGTCGGAAGAAGATACCGGATCGATGGCTGTGATCTCACCGGTGAATCCGCCGTTTGCGGAAGACTGCACATACGCACTGTCACTCACGGTCAGCTTCGCAATGTCTGCCTGGTCAACAGATACAGTCACGGTCAGTTCCCTCGGATTGCTGTATACGAATACCACCGCATCGGAAGTCAGATTCTGATCTGCCCGCACAACAGTCCGCAGGATGGTTCCATCCTCGGAAGCATAAAAATAACCATCGCCCACACTGCTTTCAAACAGTTCCAGATTTTCTTTTGCATCTTCATAAGTGCTCTTCAGTGCCGCCAGATCGGATTCTGCCTTTTCCACCGTTGTATTGTAGTCGCTCTCTGCACGATCCGCCGTAGACAGTGCCGTCTCGTAGGTCAGCTTCGCCTGTGCCTGCTGGATTTCCTTATTTTCCTTTGCCTCCGTGACTGCCTGTTGAAGGCTGGGAAGCTTTAACTGTAATGTCTGTAAGTTAAAAGAAGCATTGGTGACGGCATCGTCATATTTCTCCTGTGCCTCTTCCAGATCCTTCAGGTTCTGCTCCAGAACACTGTAGAGGGAAGCTAAAATGCTTGCGTTAGACGTTCCTCTGCTCTGCATATTACTGCCGGCTCCGCCACCGATCTGTACCGAGCCGCCACCGCCGGTGACCTGCGACCAGCTGACACCCCATTCGTCCATCTTATCCGTCAGCGCTTTCAGATTTTCATCATAGATTGCCTGATACTCATCGACTTTAAAATAGCTCTTATAGGAACCGTCATTCACATAGGATTCATACTCCGCAATGTCATCCTCGGCTTCCTGCAGTTCCTCCTCTGCTTTCGTCACAGCACTTTGCAGACTCGCCACCGTCTCGTCATAGACCTCTTTCGCCTGCTGTCCGGTGAGGATCGCGCTGTCTTTTGTGTATTCTGCCGTGATGAGATTCTGCTCATATTCGATCTTGCCGGTACGATACGAAAGCTCTGCATCCCGAAGCGTCCTCTCCAGTTCTTTTCTCGCTTCCGCCACACTGTCTTCCGTCAGCTTCAGGATCTTATCCCCGGCAGTTACCTCTTCCCCGGAGACAGCGTATACTTCCTCTATCTCCAGATCAGTGGTCAGATTCTCCACATCGAAGGTCTCCTCTGTAATACCCACATTGGTCACACCGGAAGCCGCCACCATATCTTCCGTCAGTGTGAGTCCTGCCATATTCCCCGGCATGGAAAATGCTGTCGCATTCCCGTTTTTACGCAGTATCACAACTGCTGTCACCGAACCGCCTCCTATCGCCAGTACCAGAATCAGGACAACAACCATCCACTTCTTACGTCCTTTACGGTCATTCTTACCCTTTTTTTCTGCTCTCTCAGAGTTTATCAGCTGTTTGATCTTCTTATTTTTCACGGTAAACCTCCGATTATGATTCCGTTCAGAATTACTTGTTTTCTCAAGTATAGGGGAATTTTGTATTAATAAAGTGTTCACTCTGTGAAAATTCTGTGTCCGGGATTCTTTTATTTTTTATGGGAAGTAAGTTATACTGACTGTTGGAAATTTGTCTGTAATTTTCTATTTTGATAATTATAAGAAGGAGACTATTCTAAGGCTCAGAGGTAAGTCGCTTTAAGCTTTCGAATAGCAAATAGCACATAAGATGATCGGACTGGGAACTATAATCAATACCGCAGGCATTACTGTGGCCGGACTGGCCGGCACTGTATTCAACAGATTTTTTACCAAAGAAAAAAACAGGCAATGCCAAAGACCCTCTGTTCGAGGGTGCGG
>OOAG01003034.1_pt1 | contig 10386 bp, 6 predicted proteins | sample 1671461 | NCBI WGS metagenome assembly OOAG01 (sample SAMN06348159, study PRJEB24527) | human gut metagenome | biome: human gut; feature: ankylosing spondylitis patient; material: feces | host: Homo sapiens | place: China | collected 2015-10 | reverse complement strand
CAATTCAGCACGCCCGCTGCACGCTGCACCGGGCGGGAGGAACGCAATGGAGCTCAAATTTACACGCAAGACCTGGTACTTCTTTCTGCTGGCCGCAGCGGCGGTTTCCATGCTGGGCGGCTTTGCCGTGCTGGGCGGCATGGACTTTTCAGCACTGGAACTGGTGGCGTTCTGCCTGACCGGCATCGCGGCGCTGTTTCTGGCAGCACAAAAGGGTGCCCCGGCGGCCGAAAAGCGCAATTACACGCTGGTGTTCGTGCTGCTGATGCTCAGTAAGCTGGCGGCCGGCGGCTGGGCGGGCGACCTGTGCTCGGCACTGGTGTGGCCTGCCCTGCTGGGCATCGAGTACAGCCGCGGCAAGCCCATCCAGCGACAGCTGCAGCTGGTGTGCGCGGCGGAGGTGCTGCGCACGGTGTTCTGGCTGCTCACCCGCTATGCGGGCATGGCCGGGCTTGCCTTCTGGACGAACCTGCTGTTCGTGCTGCTGGCCTGTGCCCGCGGCTGGGCGGCGCTGACCCTGTATAAATTGCAGGAGGAAGAGCTGTGACCCGGCGCAGCCGGAAAAAGACAGGACGCAAAAATCGCCGCATGGGGCGGCGCACCTTTCTGCTGGGGGCCGGGGCGGCTGTGTGTGCCGCGGCAGGGCTGGCCCTGCGCAGGGGCACTTCCCCTGCGGCCGCCGACAGCACCCCGGAGCCCTCGGCAGACCCCAACCCGGCGCTGCCTGCCGGAGAGTGGCGGGCTGTGTGGGTGAGTTATCTGGAATGGGCCGCCATGGACTTTTCCACGGAGGATGCCTTCCGCGCCGGAGTGGTGCAGCTGCTGGACAACTGTACCGGACTGGGGCTGAACACAGTGCTGGCCCAGGTGCGCCCCTTCGGGGATGCGCTGTACCGCAGCACTCTGTTCCCATGGAGCCATCTGTGCACCGGCGTGCAGGGGCAGGACCCGGGCTTTGACCCGCTGGACGTGCTGCTGCAGGAAGCTCACACCCGGGGCATCTCGGTGGAAGCGTGGGTCAACCCCTACCGCCTGCGCTCCTCGGCAGCCATGCCGCCGAACCTTGCGGACGGCAATCTGGCCAACACCCACCCGGAGTGGGTATGCACGGTGGACGAGGGCCTGTACCTGAACCCCGCCGAGCCTGCCGCCGCCGACTATGTGGTGCAGGGCGTGGCCGAGCTGGTGCAGAACTACGCGGTGGACGGCATCCACTTTGACGATTACTTCTACCCTACCACCGATGAGAGCATCGACGCGGCGCAGTTTGCGGCGTCCGGGGCGGGAAATCTTGCCGCGTGGCGGCGGGAAAATGTGACCGCGCTGGTGCGGGCCGTGCACGACACGGTGAAAGCGGCGGACCCTACCCTGCGGTTCGGCATCAGCCCCCAGGGCAACCCGGACAACGACGAAAACCAGCAGTACAGCGATGTAACCGGCTGGCTGGCGTCCGGCGGCGGGGATGCGGTGGTCGATTATCTGTGCCCGCAGGTGTACTGGGGGCAGGGCTTTGCCCTGCACAACGGCAGCACCCGCTTTGCCTTTGAGAACATCGTGCCCGCATGGCTGGCCTATCCCCGCGCGGCGGACGTGGCCCTGTATTTCGGGCTGGGAGCCTACCGTGTGGGGGTGGGCGACGGCGGCAGCAACGAAAACAGCCTGTCGGGCTGGAGCACCGGCCGTGCGCTGGCCGACCAGGTGGCCTTTCTGCGGGAGCAGGGAGCCGGGGGCTGGGCCCTGTACCGGTACGGTTCGCTGTTCGGGCCGGAGCAGACTTCCCTCGCCGCTGCCGAGTGTGGGGCACTGGCGGCTGCCGACGGCAAAGAAACTGCATAAAATCGGGCGGCAGCGCGCGCAAAAGCCGGGCGGCTCTCTTGTGCGGTGCTGCAAAATGCGGTATACTATACAAATGGACCCGGCCCTGCCGGAACCCGAAAAAACAGAAACATCAAACCCTTTGACAGGTTGAGGAAACGTTTATGAAAACGAAAAAACGCTTTTTGGCCGTTGTGCTGGCCGCCGCTCTGCTGGTGGCCGGTCTGACCGGCTGCAAGGACGCACTGCGCGGTGTGGCGCAGAAGATCTCCGGCAGCTCCGGCGAGGTGCAGGAAGAGGACACCACCCGCTGGGCGGACGCTACCGCAGACCCGCTGATCATTCAGGGCATTGCGGACGCTTCGGCAAAGTTTGACACTGCCATGGTGGACGGCACCCTGTACGCTGTGTTCAACGGCATCTGGAGCCGTCAGACCAACTATTTTGCGGCACCCACCGGCACGCTGACCGTCATGGCCTGCGGCACCGCCGAGGGTACCCAGAAGTTCAAGGTGGCGCTGTGGAAAAAGGTAGACGGCGGCGTGGAGTATGTGCCGGACAGCACCTACTACATCAAGACCGACGGCACCGACTACACCTGCACCATCTCCGGGCTGGACCCGGCGGCCATCTACCGCATGACCATCTCCTATGATTCCAGCCGTTACTACCTCTACGGTCTGCTCAAGGTGGAGGGCGTCGGCTGATGAATACACAACGCAAGAATTCGCTTTTGCTGCTGCTGTGCGCGTTTATCTGGGGCACGGCCTTTGTGGCCCAGAGCGCCGGTTCCGGCATGGGAGCCTGCAGCTTTCTGGCCGGGCGCAGCTGGCTGGCGGTGCTGGTGCTACTGCCCACGGTCAAGGTGTTTGACCTGGTGCGTCAGCGCAGCACCGGCACCACTGGGGCACCGAAAACGCCGGAGGAGCGCCGCTGTCTGCGCCGGGCCAGCCTGGTGTGCGGCACGCTGCTGTTTGTGGCGTCGGCTGCCCAGCAGTTCGGCCTGACACTGAACCCCTCCACGGCCAAAGCAGGCTTCCTCACGGCGATGTATGTGGTGCTGGTGCCCATCTTCGGGCTGGCACTGGGCCGCCGCGGCAGCCCCCAGCTGTGGCTCAGCGTGGCCATCGCGGTGTGCGGGCTGTATCTGCTGTGCATGCAGAACGGCTTTGGCGGCGTGGAACGCAGCGACATGGTGCTGCTGCTGTGCGCCGTGCTGTTCAGTTTCCAGATCATGGCGGTGAACCATTATGGTCCGCAGGTGGATGGCGTGCGCCTGAGCCTGCGGCAGTTCTTTGTGGTGGCGGTGGAAAGCTCGGTGGCAGCGCTGCTGCTGGAGCACCCGGCCCCGGCGGAATTTGCCGTGAACGCGGTGCCCCTGCTGTACTGCGGCGTGATGTCCAGCGGCGTGGCCTACACACTGCAGATCTTGGGCCAGCGGGATATGAACCCTGCCGTGGGCAGCCTGATCATGTGCCTGGAAAGCGTGTTCAGCGCACTGGGCGGCTGGGTGCTGCTGCATCAGAGCCTTTCCCCGCGCGAAGGCGTGGGCTGTGTGCTGATCTTTGCCGCCGTGGTGCTGGCCCAGCGGCCGGCCCCGCAGCGGGCCCCGCAGCGGGCAGAGCGTGCGTCCTGACGTGGCCGCACAAAAACCGGAAGTCCAGCTGCGCAGCGCGGGCGGCATCCAGTACGAGCTGTACCGCAAAAAGATCAAACAGCTGCATCTGCGGGTACGGGACAACGGCACCGTGATGGTCAGCATCCCGCTGCGCACCAGCCTGGAACAGGCGGACGCCTTTGTGTGCAAGAACGCACAGTGGATCCACGACACCCGGCAGAAAGTGATGGCAAAAGCGGCCCGCGACAATGCCGACCTGCCGGACAAGGAGACCGCACGGGCCTACTTTACCGCCATGAGCGATCAGGTCTACCCGGCCTTTGCCGGGGTGCTGGGCGGCCAGAAACCCACCCTCAAGGTGCGCAGCATGACCACCCGCTGGGGCGTGTGCTGCCCCGGCAAAAAGCAGATCACCTTTGCGCTGCAGCTGTACAACATGCCGCCTGCGGCGCAGATCTATGTGGTGGTGCACGAGTACTGCCACTTTTTGCAGGCCAACCACAGCCCGGCGTTCTGGGCCGAGGTGGCAAAGCTGCTGCCGGACTGGAAAGCCCGGCGGGAGCTATTGAAGAAGTAGAAACAGGAGGCAGACTTCCCTTGGAAAACGAAAAAAAGTCCGGCGGCGATAAATACTCCAAACTGGCCGGCAACACCCTCATCTTTGCCATTTCCAGCTTTTCGTCCAAACTGCTCACGCTGATCGTGCAGCCGTTCCTGACCTACGCCATGGCCGAGATCTCGGATCTGGGCCTGTCCAAGATCCTGAGCCAGTACGCGAACCTGCTCATCCCCTTTGTGTCCATGGGCATGTCCAATGCGATCATCCGCTTTGGTCTGGACAAGGGCAACAGCGAAAAGCAGGTGTTCACCAACGGCCTGCTTACCATTCTGGGCGGCTTTGGCATCCTGGTCCTGTGCTGGCCCATTGCACGGTTCCTGCCCGATATGGCCCAGTACGGCCTGCTCATTTACCTCTATGTGCTCATGAGCTGCCTGCGCACCCTGTGCACCCAGTTCGTGCGCAGCCGCCAGTGGAACAAGCTGGTGGCCGTGGACGGCGTGCTGTGCACCGTGGCCACCATGGCGTTCTATGTGCTGTATCTGGTGGGCTTCAAGTGGGGTGCCAACGGCTACCTGCTGGCCATCATCAGCGGTGATCTGGTCAGCGTGCTGTTCCTCATGGTCACCGGCAAGCTGTGGAACTATGTGGAGCTCAAGGGCATCAACAAGGACCTGTGGAAGCAGATGCTCCACTTCTCGCTGCCCATGATCCCCGCACAGATCAGCTTCTGGATCATCAACGCCTCCGACCTGTTCTTTGTGCGTGAGATGTGCAACGGGCTGGACGGCCGGGACGGCAACGCCTGGAGCGGCCTGCTCTCCACGGGCTACTTCCTGCCCACCATCCTCACCACGCTGGGCCTGATCTTCTACGACGCCTGGCAGCTCTCGGCTGTCACCGAGGAGGAGGGCCGGGCGCGGTTCTTCACCAAGATCTTCCGCACCTATTCCAGTGTGCTGTTCTGCTGTGCGGCGGGCATCATCTGGCTGTGCCGCCCGGTGATGCACGTCATGAAGTCCAACTACTACTACGCCTGGCACTTTGTGCCCTTCCTGGTGCTGGCCTCCACCTGCAGCTGCTTCAACCAGTTCATGAACAGCGTGTATGTGGTGACCAAAAAGTCCAGCCGCAGCATGGTCACCATGATGGCCGGTGCCATCAGCAACTGCATCATGAACTACTTCTTCATCAAGTGGTGGGGCCCCATCGGTGCCACATACGCTTCCTTCCTGGGGCTGGCGCTGGTGTTCACCCTGCGCTCCATCGACGCAAACCGCATGATCCATATGCATGTGCATCCGGGCCGGGTGCTGCTGAACGTGGGTCTGCTGGTGTTCGAGGCCTTTGTGCTGCTGGCCGAGACCCCGCTGTACGGCCTGTGGACCGGCCTGATCACCGCAGTGGTCATCCTGATCAACTTTGCAGGCGTGTGGGCCATGGCCCGTGTGTTGCTGCCCCGCCTGCTGGGCCGCCGCGGCAAGGCGCTGGTGGCCGCTGTGGACGGCTGGCTGAGAAAATAAAAACCGATAGAAACAACAATGCCCCCGGAGAACTCTCCGGGGGCATTGTTGTTGTGTGCGAGGAACAGCGAGCTTTTTACGGCTCACTGGGGGTTGGTCTTGTCAGCGCATCAGTGCTTGCTCTTGGCAAACAGGCTGGTGAACGCACCGGCTGCCATGAGCGCCATGCCGCTCAGGGCCATGGCCAGAGCCGCCGTCCAGTTGACGCCGGTCTTGGGCAGGGCGGCCACGGTATCGGGGGTGGCATCCTGCACAGAAGGATTGGCGGGGTTCTCCGGGGTCACAGGCGTCTCGGCATCATCCGGAGTGGCGTCCTGCACGGGAGGCGTGGTGGGGCCTTCCGGGCTGACGGGGGTATCCGGAGTTTCAGGCGTTTCGGGTGTAGTGGTTTCGGTGCGGCTGTCGGTGGTGATCTCTACTTCGTCCTTGCTGGCGGTGTAGGTGTATTCGTAGTCTGCAGTGCCGTGACGGACGACAGTTTCTTCTTTGTGGGCGCTTTCGGCATCTACACTGGCATCCTGCGTGGAACGGTAGGTATAAGACAACGTTCCATCGCCCTGTTCGCCGGTGCGCTCGGTGGTCTGCTGCGCAGCTTCCTTCCAGGTCTCGTGGGTCGCAGTACCCAGGGCGGAGTAATTCACTCGCGAGCCGGAGACGGTGGTGGTATAGTTGTAGCGGCCGCTGACTCCGCTGCCGGTATCGGCTTTCTGTGCGGAATCGGTGATGGTCAGGTGGTTGTTGGTCAGCGTGGTGGCAGGCAGGATGCGGGACACGGTGATGGTCTTTTTGCCCTGTGCCACAAAGGTTCCGTCCTCCACCTGACGGAAACCGGTCAGTCCAAGGTCGTAGCCGCCGCAGTAGGCATCAGGATTGAAATACTTGTTCGATAAGCCGTACATCGCCTGATTCCAATTGTGGGCATTGGTGCAGGTGTTGCTGTCGTAGGACAGGTAACCGTAGGAAATCAGCTCGCTCTTGTTCAGATAGATGCGGTAAGAAGCGTTTCTTTCCGTCTGCTGATGCTCATGTTCGGTCGTGTAGAAGGTCACGATGGAAGCATCGGCATAACCCTCCGCCTGAAGCTTCTTCAGAAGGGCTTCGGCCTGCTCCTTCGTAAGCTCAGAAGTGCTGTCCTCCAGCTTGTACTGGTTGTAGGCCACCGTACCGGACACCTTGTAATAGGTGCTGGCAGTGGGGTGGTTGTTGCGGACATTCCAGTTCAGCTTGTCGCCGTCACTGAAGCTGGTGCGGGCATATTCATAGCGATCCATGGGGATGTCGTAACCGATCTTATCCTGCAGGTTGACCACGCTGGTGCCCTGGCTGTCAATGAGCTTATCCAGATCGTCGCTGTATTCCAGTTTCTTGTCCACCAGAACACAGTCGGTCTGGCTGACGTTGCCGTCAGCGTCCTTCAGCAGGTCGGCCTTGGTCGTTGCGTTCAGCTCCAGATGCTGGATGTAGTTGCCATCATAGGACAGATACTCTTTCTTTTTGGTGGCGAAGATACCCGTGTCAGGCTTGCCGTACAGGTTTTTGTTGCTGTACTCCGGGTGCGAAACATCCATGTCGCCCGTATAGCTCTTGCCGGCGGCATCGGCCTCTGCCTTTTCCTTTTCCAGCAGAGCCTTCAGCTCCTCGCGGGTCAAGCGGGTGAAGTCGGTGGTCTCGCCGACCTTATGGAGGATCTCAATGATCTCATCCTTCGAGGTCGAGATCGTTACCTGGTAGCCGCCCACATCCAGAATTTCGCCATCCTGCAGATCCTTTTGCATCTGCTGGATCTTTTCCAGCAGCTCTGCCTGATCGGCGTCGGTGGTGACCGTGCCTTCGGTGGTGAGAACGGTCTCGATCTTCAGCTGGCTGCCATAGCCCACCTGATACTGCTTGCCGTCCCTGGTAAAGGAGGCAACGCCGTCTTTCACGGTGATGGCAGTGCCATCCACGCCATAGCGCTCGGCCAGCTTGGCCAGGGTCATGTCTTCATCCAGGTTGCCGGGCTCAACGGTGATGGTGTAGGTGGTCTTGACACCGTTTTCATCGGTCACGGTTTTGGTGTAGCTGTTGCTGCCGACCCGGATCAGATCGTCATAGGTGACATTGTTCTTCTTGTCCACGATGGTATAGGTCAGGCCGCCGCTCTCATCCTTGCCGGAAGAGATCGTCCACTGGTCATCCGCCTGCTCTTCGTTGCGGATCTCGCCCAGATCCCAGGCCTCCCAGGTCACTCTGGTGAAGGACTTGCTGTTGATATTGGTCTTTCCGTCAACAGGCGCATAAGACGGCAGATTCGAATCCGGAACCTCAACGCTTTCGTAAGACAGCTTAATGGTCTTGCCGTCGGTGGTCTGGTATTCAATGATGCGGCCGGTATCATCATACTTGATGGAACCGGCAACGGCGTTTTTCGGAGCGGTCTTGAAGTCCACGCCAAGGCCATAGAGGGGGCTGTCCTTGGTGATGGTGGTATAAGCACCGTTGGCATCTGTGGTGGCATTGCCGGAGACAAAAACACCGCTTTCGATCAGAGTGCTCTTGTGATCCGTCTTTCCGTCCGCAGCCTCCACATCTTCTTCAGGCTTCACATGAATGCCGCCGGTAAAATAACCCACTTTCATGACATCGTCGCCGAAACCGGTGATATGGTTCCGTGTATCGTCGTAGGCAAATTTGTAAGTAAAGGTATACTGTTTGCCGTCCGAGGCCGTATAGATATAGGTGCGCTTCAGCTTGTCTGCGTTTGCAAAGACATTATCCACACCTTCGGGGAGAGAAACATCCTCGTCTGTAATGTTCAGAGAAGAGGGGTCCACCGTGGTGCCGGTGCAGGCGTAGATCGCTTCTGCCAGAGCCTTCTGCAAAGCGTCCTTTTTGGCGCGGAGCTTGGCATCCTCCAAGGTGCCGTTGTCCTTGGACAGCTGGTTGTCGGCATCGGTCATAGTGACAGAAATCTGAACCTTTTTCAGCAGCTGCGTGGCATCATTGTAGCTGATCTCGCAGGCTTCGCCGTTGACCACCTTGCAGACCTTGCCATCCTTGACAATGAACTCGCCGTTAGCGGAATTGCTGTTCAACAGACCGGCCAGCTCGTCGGCAGACAGATCCTTGACCTGTGCATCGGTGTACTCATTCGTCTCGTGGTAAATGATCTCATAGGTCTTGCTGCCGTCCTTCACAGTGATGACCTTGTCACCGGCAGCATTGGTGCTCTCGGTTTTGTCCGGCTTCTGAAGCAGCTCATCCAGATCCACATTGAAGGTGTTGCTGTTCTTGTCTGTAAAGGTCAGCGTTTTGTCCGTTTTGTTGGGCAGCATCACGTCGTCCTGCTTCACTTCAGCGCTTCCGGTGTGCTCGCTCTTTTTAACGTCCACCTTCAGGGTAGTGTCCACCGTGCGGGTGGCCTTGTTGCCGGTCACGGTGATGTACACAGTTTGTTCGCCGGCAGAAGTACGGATGCTTTTGGTCAGGGTGTAGCTGCCATCGTCGTTCTCAGTTTTGGTGTAGTCAGCTTCCAGGAGCTTGGCAAGATCTTCGCCGGTCATCTCAAGGTCGGTGTCTTCCGTGTGTTTGGTCAGGGTGTAGGTCTGGCGGTCGCCGTCTTCTTCCATGCTGCCCACGGTGTAGCCGTTGAACGAGGTGCCATCGACGGTGTCCCACTTCAGTTTTTCCTGATAATCCGCGCCCAACTCCTGCTTCAGGTCAACCTCTTTGCCATCGGTCACAAAAGTCTCGTTGGTGTCTGCGGTAACTGTGCCGGTGGTTGTGTTGGTTGTAGTCTTATCAGCAGTGTGAGAAGTCTCGTAGCGGTTGGTCACAGAACCGTCCGGGTTGACAGTGCTGTCTACCAGCTTTTCAGAGTCCGGGCTGGTGGGTGTGATGGTGGTTTCCTGTTCGGTGCGCTCCTCCTTGGAGGCAGTGCCGATGATCTTGCCCTCGGCGTCCTTGACCGGTTCGGAGATGTCCGCATCGGGAGCTTTGATGCCCTTGCCTTCCTCGGTGGTCTCGCCTGCTTCAGGAGTTTCAGCAGAACCCTCGGAATCCTTGCCTTCTCCGGCAGTCTCGCCAGAAGCGGCTTCGGTGCTCTTATCCATCTCCTTCTGGACGATAGCACCGGAGGATTCCTCCGATCTGACGGTGCCGTCCTCATTATAGGTGAACTCGCGGTCGGTGTACTCGACATCGGTCGTGATTTTCTTGTCCTCAGTCTCCCGGTCCTCCAGAATGCCCTCGGCGTTTTCGTGCTCCTGGTTTTCTACGGGAGCAGTGTTTGCACTTTCAGAAGCTTGTTGTGCAGGAGTTTCTGCTTCGGAACGTTCTTTGTTCTCTACAGGGACTGCGTTTTCAGGGGTCTCAGCGTTGGCGGCCAGAGGGGTGGCTGCAACACAGGCGGTCAGGGCCAGAGCCATTGCGGCTTTTTTGAATTTCTTGTTCGTCATAAGATTCGCTCCTTTCGTTCTGCACACAAAAGATACCATAAAACGTATCTATTCGTAGATAAATGTCCGCATTGATCTACAGCTATCATATAACATATAAAATGAAAAAAGTCAATAAAACTGTCGATAAAAAGCAAATTTCAGCGGGATGCTAAAAATAAAAAAGGAGAAATATGCAGTTTGTATGAGAGTGACTCCAACTGAGTTACACAACAGATACGGTTTTGAGATGCTTCTGAAACGCTATTGAAACGCTATTGAAACGCTATTGAAACGCAGTGAAGATCCAGCCTGCGGGCCCGGGATAGTCACTGCCTGCCAGATCGGAAGAGCGTCGTGTAGGGAAAGAGTGTAGATCTCGGTGGTCGCCGTATCAATAAAAAAAAAAAAAAAAAAACTGATTTCGGCTACTACTCAGGCACCTCCGGCGGGATG
>OOAG01003032.1_pt1 | contig 10396 bp, 8 predicted proteins | sample 1671461 | NCBI WGS metagenome assembly OOAG01 (sample SAMN06348159, study PRJEB24527) | human gut metagenome | biome: human gut; feature: ankylosing spondylitis patient; material: feces | host: Homo sapiens | place: China | collected 2015-10 | reverse complement strand
CGGCAAACAGTTCTCGTTATTCTATCAAGATTGATGAAGATATGATTATGGACAGAAAGGGATGTATAGTATGTGTTTATAAATCAATATATTGCAGTTTCTTAAAATTTCTTATAAGGAAAACTTTTGTTTTGCTATAGAAAAACTTTAGTTCCACTAGGGAGAAACTTTAGTTTCATGCTGTAGAAACTAAAGTTTCTTCAGCAAAAAACTCCTGAGTCTTCCTATTGGAAATAAATAGACACAAATAAAAGAAAAAGATCATATAATTATATGTAAGGGGCAAAGAGATAGGCGGGAAATCCGATGGGAAATGGAAGCGTCAACAAACTTCCGCACGCAAATGTAAGCATTTGCTGGATATAAATGGTAAAGAATAGTTGTAAAACATGTAAAAATCTTTAACGCTATTCGTGCTTGCAAAGTAGAAATAGCATATATTTGCAGCATTGCAAAGTTGAGATAGCAATATAACAGTTGAAATTAACAAAACTAGAATCTAAATTCAATACTGTCGAATATGGAAAGAAAAAGAGTTTACACGTTCGGAAATGGAAAAGCCGAAGGTAAGGCAGATATGAGAAATCTGCTGGGTGGTAAAGGCGCTAACCTTGCCGAGATGAATCTGATTGGTGTACCGGTTCCTCCGGGATTCACGATTACAACAGAAGTTTGTATAGAGTATTACGAGTTAGGCAAAGATAAAGTCGTAGAGTTGCTGAAAGCGGATGTTGAGAAGGCGATCGCTAATATCGAAACGTTAATGAACTCTAAGTTCGGTGATGTTGCCAATCCTCTGTTAGTTTCAGTTCGCTCCGGTGCCCGTGCGTCCATGCCGGGTATGATGGATACGATATTGAACCTTGGCTTGAACGACGAGGTAGTGGAAGGATTGTCTCGTAAGACGGGCAACGCTCGTTTCGCTTGGGACTCTTATCGTCGTTTCGTTCAAATGTACGGAGATGTCGTATTAGGCATGAAACCGACAAGCAAAGAGGATATCGATCCGTTTGAGGCGATCATCGAGGAAGTAAAGAAAGCGAAAGGCGTTAAGTTAGATAACGAGCTTGACGTTGAAGATTTGAAAACATTGGTCTCTAAATTTAAGGCAGCCGTTAAGGCCCAGACCGGACAGGATTTCCCGACTTGCGCTTATGAACAATTGTGGGGCGCTATCTGTGCCGTGTTCAATAGCTGGATGAATGAGCGTGCTATCCTGTATCGTAAGATGGAAGGTATTCCAGACGAGTGGGGAACGGCGGTTAGCGTACAAGCCATGGTATTCGGTAATATGGGCGATACTTCCGCTACAGGCGTTTGTTTCTCTCGTGACGCGGGTAATGGTGAGGACTTGTTCAATGGTGAGTACTTGATTAACGCTCAAGGTGAGGATGTTGTAGCAGGTATCCGTACCCCGCAACAGATTACGAAGATCGGTTCACAACGTTGGGCTGAACGTGCCGGAATCTCAGAAGAAGAACGTATTGCTAAATATCCGTCCATGGAAGAAGCCATGCCGGAAATCTATAAGCAATTAGACGCTATCCAAGAGAAATTGGAAGATCATTATCGGGATATGCAAGATATGGAGTTTACCGTACAAGAGGGTAAACTTTGGTTCTTGCAAACCCGTAACGGCAAACGTACCGGTGCCGCTATGGTGAAAATCGCTATCGACTTATTGCATCAAGGCATGATCGACGAGAAAACAGCGTTGAACCGTATCGAGCCGAATAAACTGGATGAGTTGCTTCACCCAGTATTCGATAAAAAAGCCGAGAAACAGGCGAAAGTATGGGTAAAAGGTTTGCCGGCTTCACCGGGTGCCGCTACCGGACAGATCGTATTCTTCGCTGATGATGCCGCTAAATGGCATGCCGATGGCAAAAAGGTTGTCATGGTCCGTATTGAGACTTCTCCGGAAGACTTGGCCGGTATGGCTGTCGCCGAAGGTATCCTTACCGCTCGTGGAGGTATGACTTCTCACGCCGCTGTCGTGGCTCGTGGCATGGGTAAGTGCTGTGTATCCGGCGCTGGTGCCTTGAATATCGATTATAAGAACAAGACTGTAGACGTCGATGGCGTAACCTTGAAAGAAGGTGATTATATCTCTATCAATGGTACGACCGGGGAAGTCTATGTAGGACAGGTCGAGACGAAAGCGGCAGAGTTGTCAGGTGACTTCGCGGAGCTAATGGCTTTAGCCGATAAATATACAAAATTACAAGTTCGTACAAACGCTGATACGCCTCACGACGCTTCGATCGCTCGTAGCTTCGGTGCCGTTGGTATTGGCCTTTGCCGTACGGAGCATATGTTCTTCGAAGGTGAGAAGATCAAAGCTATGCGTGAGATGATCTTGGCCGAGGACGCTGAAGGTCGTAAGAAAGCGTTGGCGAAGATCCTTCCTTATCAGAAAGAGGACTTTAAGGGTATCTTCAAGGCTATGGCCGGATGTCCTGTTACCGTTCGTTTGCTCGATCCTCCTTTGCATGAGTTCGTTCCTCACGATTTGAAAGGTCAAGAGGAAATGGCTGAGACAATGGGCGTGTCCGTTAAGGAGATCCAAAAACGTGTGGAATCTCTTTGCGAGCATAACCCGATGTTGGGTCACCGTGGTTGCCGTCTAGGTAATACATATCCGGAAATTACGGAAATGCAGACTCGGGCCATTTTAGGTGCCGCTTTGGATTTGAAGAAAGAAGGTATTGAGGCTAAACCGGAAATCATGGTACCATTAACAGGAATCTTATATGAATTCAAGGAACAAGAGAAGGTGATCCGTACCGCGGCCGAAGAGCTATTCAAGGAAGTTGGCGATCGTATCGAATTCAAGGTAGGTACGATGATCGAGATTCCTCGTGCGGCATTGACAGCGGATCGTATCGCTTCCAGCGCCGAATTCTTCTCATTCGGAACGAATGATTTGACTCAGATGACATTTGGTTACTCTCGTGACGATATCGCTTCCTTCTTACCGGTTTACTTAGAGAAGAAGATTTTGAAGGTCGATCCGTTCCAAGTACTAGACCAAAATGGTGTAGGACAGCTGGTTCGTATGGCAACTGAGAAAGGTCGTGCCATCCGTCCGGATTTGAAATGTGGTATTTGCGGCGAGCATGGTGGTGAGCCTTCTTCCGTTAAGTTCTGCCATAAAGTTGGCTTGAATTACGTATCATGTTCACCTTTTAGAGTGCCCATCGCTCGTATCGCGGCGGCGCAAGCGGCTCTAGAAGACTAATCAAGGGGTTGATTTTTAATAGTTTAAGCACACGATAGGCAGGAGGGTGGATTGAGTGATCAATCTACCCTCTATTTTTTTATAGTCATATGGTATAATCTTATATATCAGGATATTGAAGTGGTGGGGAAGGCAACAAAACGACTAGTTTAATCGTTCGTTTTAATTAGTCGTTTGCAAATATCGCAAAAAACATTTACTTATGAAAGTCAAAAAGACTTTAGAATATAATTTTGATGCGGTTTTTGGGGTATTTTACTAAACCTATATGTTCCCTATAAAATAATCGATATAAACGACTAATTAAAACGAACGATTAATTCATTCGTTTTTTATGGCTAAACCCTCTTTTTGCATAAATATAATGAGAACGGATATATATGAAAACGACATTAGGCATAGAGTTCGAGCTTTTTTTTCCTCAGATAAGTCATCGTGCCAAGATCGGCTGCGCAAAGTATGATTTGTCCACTGGGGAAGGAGTGGCGATGGAACAATGGTATCTGAATATGGGTGAAGTTCCGGGAACTCCATTGAGCCAGATAGTAGGCATATATTCCAATGTCAAGCCAGAAGACCGTGAATGCTTGAAAACTTCCTTGAGCCGACTTGTCCACGGAGAAACTGATCATGATCAACGGGAAGCCCGGGTCAAGGATGGCGAGGGATGGAAATGGATTCGTCTGGATATAATGGAGGCGGGTCTGGAGAAATCAAGCCCCATCCTATTACTGATGAATTATGATATATCTGAACTGAAAGCGATGGAAGAACGAATGCTGAAGGCCGAGAAATCAGAGCGTTTGAAATCCTCCTTTTTGGCAAACATCAGCCATGAGATCCGCATGCCATTAAACGCTATTGTCGGATTCTCTTCTCTTTTAGGGGATGAAGAGGATGGTGAGCTAAGACAAGAATATATTAATCTCATTCAGACCAATAATGAGTTATTATTGGGTATCGTTAATGATGTATTGGATCTGGCTAAGCTCGAGTCTGGTACCATGACCTTTGATTTCATGGAATTTGATCTAAGACAACTTATTGTAGAAACGGTAGCTTCTTTCCAGATCAAAGTACCGAGAGGGGTAGCTTTGACCTATCCGGAATCTTTGAATTCCTTTTTATTACGCTCTGACCGTATCCGTTTGAAACAAGTTCTTGGCAATTTTATAACAAACGCAATTAAGTACACCTCTATAGGTAGCATCATCTTGTCATATCAAGCCATGGAGAACGAGGTTCTGTTATCCGTGACCGATACGGGGGAAGGAATGTCGGAGGAAATAAAACTTCATGTGTTCGATCGTTTTTATAAAGGACGAAACCAAAAGCAAGGCATAGGGCTTGGACTTTCTATCTGCCAAAATATAATTGAAAGGCTGGGAGGGCGTATCGGTGTCTCTTCTGAGCAGGGAAAAGGCTCTTGTTTTTGGTGCACTTTACCAATCTTTCCCCCAAAAGATACCTATTAAATAAAGAAAATACCGTATATTTGTTTTTGAAAGAGAAACGAAAAAACAATTTCTACGTATGGAGCGGTATTTAATTATAAAAACAAGGGATGAGTTGTTGCGCATTAAGATTGGTCAGATCCTTTATTTTGAAGCAGACAGGAACTATACGAAACTATTGTTGTCAAATGGCATCCAATTTACCTTCGCTATAAATATCGGAAAAATAGAAGAGATCTTAGAGAAGCAGGTCGCTGGTTGTAACAAGATATTAATGCGTGTCGGAAAAAGTCATATCATAAATAAAAATCATATCTTACAAATAAATCTCCCTAAGCAGCGTTTATTATTATTGACGGAAGAGGGTAAGCCTAAAGAGTTGGTAATATCCAAGGATCCGTTGAAAGTGCTGAAAGATAATCTTGAGAAGGAGATGGGAAAGCCTCAAGAGGAAGAGGAAAAGGAATAAGACTATGATTATAAAGATAGGAAAAGCAAAAGACAACGATTTTATTGCAAACGATCCTCATGTAAGCCGCCATCATGCCCGTCTGATACGTGAGGATGGTGGCAACTTATTATTGGAGGATACGGGATCTACTAACGGTACGTTCGTGAATGGAGCCCAGATCGTAAAGAAACGTGTTACTCCTACGGATCATATTCGCTTGGGGGATAGCTATGTATTAAATCTTTCCGAGGTGCTTAAATACAATAATGATTATAGCGATGAATTTGCCGCATTGAAAAAAGTCTACGATGATTATATTCAAGCAAAAGTTAAGATTCAATCCTCTAATCAGTTTAAGACCAGATTATTTCAATCCTTACCATTTGCTTTGCCCGGAATAGTGGGGGTCGTGATAGGCTTCTTAGGGAAAGGTAGCCCGGAACTATTCGGCATCAGCCTCCTGATAACGATTTGTGCCCCTACGGTAGGAATCTATCTAGGAGCCAAGCAGTCGGCCAAGATTCCCCAGCAATTGCAGGATATCGCCAATCAATTTAAGATAGACTATGTTTGCCCGAAATGTGGGACATTCTTAGGTGAGATCCCTTGGGAATCATTGAAAAACCGAAAGCAATGCCCAGTTTCTTCCTGTAAGGCCAAATGGGTGAGAGAATGAGCCTTTTCTTTTCGTATAGTAAAACAGCCTCTTTTGTACATGAAACCCAAATGTTTGATTATAAGAGAGAATAACAAGTTTATTAATCCATTGCTTTTTGTACTTTTGTTTTCGGAATATTAATATATTAGGAACAAAGGTTATGCAAGAAGAGGAATATACATTCGTAACTTTAGACGGCAATGATGTCATGCCAGCGGATGCTGTCATAATAGACGTGGAAGGAGGAGGTGTCGACCTAGGCGACGCCATAGTTATAGACGATAGTAGCATCGAGTCTTTCGATCATTCAGACTTTATAACATTGGCGGACGATACGGTTATGCTTTCCGATACAGATATGATGGATCTGTACTCTACGGATATGGATGGCGCAGATATTTCGTTTATCGTATGATCGCAGTTAAATGTCCACATTGCCATGTAGGATTAAAGGTAGCCGAGGGGAAGATTCCCCTCGGCATTACCTCCTTTAAGTGTCCGAAATGCAAAGAGCCTATTCCTTTGTCCTTATTATCCGAGAAAAGTAATCATCAGGAAGTCGATTCCGATACGATTTTAGTGACACCTGTCAAGACTGGAATCGGCAGACTGACGGTTCTTCCAGACGCCGATACACCTGAACAAGCGTTTCCTCTTCACGAAGGGAAGGTTGTCATTGGCCGGAAGTCGAACGCCTCACAAGCTACGATGCCAATTATCACGGCTGATCGCACGATGAGTCGCGAGCATATTTGCATTGAGGTGAAAAAAGATTCAAAAGGTGGATATAAACATTTCCTTACCGACAATAATAGTAAAAACCATACGTTATATAATAACAGTTACCTAGAGAATGGCGAGGTGGTCGTGCTCAATGATAATGACGAGATTATTATTGGTCGCACCGTCTTACGTTTTAATGAATAAAACTCATTTGTTATGATTATAACGATCGGTAAGCCATGTGCTATTACGGAAAAAGGAGGCAGATCGAATAACGAGGATTCCATTTACCCGCTTCCCGAACAAGTGACCCTTGACCAAAAATTGTTTATGGTTTGCGATGGTGTGGGTGGAGCCGAGAAAGGGGAGGTAGCCAGCTCATTAGCTTGCGAGTCCATACAAACTTTCTTTTCTACGTTCCTAAAGGATGATCCCACGCCAGAGTTTATCCATAAAGCCGTACATTATGCGGAAGTCTGTTTCGACTCCTATGTTCAAGAGCATCCGGAAGCGATGGGTATGGCTACTACGCTCACCATGGCCTATATCGCTTCTTCCGGAATCGTATTGGCTCATATCGGAGATAGCCGGATCTATCATCTGAGGAAGGGGGAGATTTTATATCAAACAGAAGATCATTCATTGGTAAATTCGTTGGTTAAATTAGGTAAGATCACTCCGGAAGAAGCGTTAACCCACCCCCAGCGGAATGTGATTATCCGGGCTATACAAGGCACTCATACTCCAACAGAAGCGGACATTATTACCTTGAACGATATTCAACCCGACGATTTCCTCTTTCTTTGTACGGACGGGGTTCTTGAAAGACTGAAGAATGAAAAGATTGCAGAGATATTTAATGGTCGTTTATCTGTTCCGGAAATAAAGGACGCTCTCATGGAAGCCTGTGACGGCAAGACTCGGGATAATTTTTCTTTTTATATCATAACTATTCAAAAAGTGGAAGATAGCATGGGTTTTAAGCAAAATATTCTCTCTTTTCTTTATTCTTTTATATAAATAACGTACTTTTGGCAGATTAAATGGAATTATTCAAGGTTATGAATCTGCCAGACGGACATCTTCTTCAAAACGGAAAATACAGACTTACTCATGTGGTTGGTCAAGGTGGTTTTGGCATAACCTACAGAGGAGTTTGGTACACAGAGGTTAAAGGATCTTTAGGTACCGTAAAGACGGAGGTCCCTATCTGTGTCAAGGAATATTTCTTCAAGGATTATTGTTATAGAGAACCCGGTTCCCAAGCCGTAAAAGTACATTCGGAGACGGGAAAGGTCTTATTTAACAAGTTCAAGGAAAAACTGATCAAAGAGGCAAAGATCCTATCGGAAGTTCACCATCCCTATATCGTAAACGTGTTGGAGGTTTTCGAGGAAAACAATACGGCTTATATTGCCATGGAGTATATTTCCGGCTTCTCGCTAAAATATATGCTTGAGAAAAACGGGATATTGCCCGAAGCTACGGTCCTTAAATATGTACGGCAAATTGGCGAGGCGTTACAATTCGTTCATGATAAGAGTATCTTGCATCTGGATATCAAGCCTAGCAATATCTTGATCGATAAGAACGGGAACGCCCGCTTGATCGATTTCGGAGTCAGCAAACGTTACGATATCGAGCAGGAAGAGACCAGCACTACGATGTTAACCCTTTCTAAAGGATTCGCATCCATAGAGCAATACGATAACGAAGGAACACAAGTGTTCTCGCCCCGTCCGGATATTTATTCCTTGGGAGCCACGATGTATAATCTGTTAACGGGAACAATCCCTACAGAATCTATACTACGTGCCGCACGTCCTTTGCGAAACCCCTCTGAAATCAATGCGGCGATCAGCCCGAAAACAGAGGCTGTTATCATAAAAGCGATGCAAATCATTCCTGCGGATCGCTTTGAGACGGTGGGCGAGATGTTGGCGTCTTTGGATTTTTCTCAAGCGGAAAAGGAAGTTCAGGTTGTCCCAAGTCCATCTCCCGAGATTGTGAATGAGGAAACAACGGTGGTTTATTCATCACCTGTAGATTCTAAATTAGTAGGATCGGATGATGAAGAGACTGTTGTCAATGTGGCTAATCCACCTGCCGTGGAGCCAATAACAGAAAAGAATAATTCCAGAAAGAAAATAATTCCTATCGGAATCGCTATATTTGTCGTTGTAGGATTCGCTACGGCTCTTTTAGTGCATAGCAATAGGCCCACAAAAGAGGTTGTCGAGAGTATTGATTTACCTTCAGCTGTGGAGCCGGATAGCAATGTCTCAAAAGAAGTAGAAATGCCAGATCACCCAGTTCTACATACGGAACCTCCTATCTCTGAGATAAAGAAAGCGGAGAAACAAGAGCCTAAAGTGGAAGAGAAACGACCTATGGAAACAGAGCATACGATAGAAGAGAATGTTCTCCCGGATCAGCCATCGGAAAATGAGATGAATGAGAAATATAACTCGTTAATCGCCTCCGGTAAGGAAAAAATGGCCAAAGCTGATTATTCGGGAGCTAAGAAAGATTTGTCGGAAGCAAAGGATACGAAACTTACGGAAGAGGTAGTCCGGTTGATCATCGCTTGCGATGAGAAAACCGAGGAGAAACGTATAGCGGACAAAAAGGCCCTGTATGAGGAGAAAATGGCTTTCGGACGATATAAGATCGTACGCAAGAAGTCAAATAACAGATACGGGGCGATCGATTCGAAAGCCGAGGAACGTATTCCTTGCAAATACCTAAGTGTCGGTATCGCGGATAACGGCCGGGCATTCGAACGGGAAGACAATTTGTTTGATATTTATAATTCTGACGGATCATTGATTAGCGAAGGCCTTACTTATTATTGATTGTAATATTATGAACAACTAAACATGTATTTACCTATTATATGAAAAGACTTTGGATATTGATGATATGTGCGGTATTTCCCCTCGGACTGCTGGCGCAACAGCGTACGGAATACAACCGTAAGGGAGATGAAGCGATGAAACGTCTTGATTATAGTGACGCTAAAATGTGGTACGAGGAAGGCGTATCGCAATGCGACGCATACAGTATTGATCAGCTGACTACGATTTGGCTTTCCAACGAGCGAATGCGGCCTTCCATGCGTAGCTTGATGAATAAATGTTTAAACTGCCTGACGGTCAAAGCTACGGAAGATGATCCGGATGCCATTTCTAAATTAATCATTTATTATTCGGAAGGTATCGGAACCCCTAAAAGTGAGGAGCTAGCAACCTATTGGAAAGAATACCAAGAGATGTTGTTAAAGCCGGCGGAACCGGAGGCCCAACCAATAGATTCCGCGGCGGTATCCCCTAAGAAACGAATGGAGTTTTTCGCGGGATACTCGTATTCGATCGAATCTCCTTATGGAATCACGGTAGGAGGTATGGGGCAACGCTTCGGTTGGTATGTACGTTTCAAGACGAATATGTCTTTTATGAATTATACGGACGAATGTAATAACCAAGGGCAGATTATTAAGTTCTCTAATTCGGAAGGGGAATCTTATGAGCTTAATACAGGTAAATCCTCGAAGACAAATAGTATAGCCGGAACGGCCGGTTTAATCGTAAAATGCTTTCCGTGGTTATATGCCTCCGTTGGTTTGGGATATGGTGAAAGAGCTTTACTACATTCTTTCACGACCCATTCCTATGAAAACTACGACAGTACACGAGAGGTATGGTGCCGGAATATTGATTCCTCATACAAAGGGGTCGCTGCCGAGGTTGACTTGATGATGAAAATAACGAACCGATATTTAGGCAAAGCATGAAAGTGTATGGTTTTGGCTTTACAACATCTGGATGGAATGCTTGGATTTCAAATAACGATTATAGACTTCGCGCATA
>OOAG01003025.1_pt1 | contig 10412 bp, 10 predicted proteins | sample 1671461 | NCBI WGS metagenome assembly OOAG01 (sample SAMN06348159, study PRJEB24527) | human gut metagenome | biome: human gut; feature: ankylosing spondylitis patient; material: feces | host: Homo sapiens | place: China | collected 2015-10 | reverse complement strand
GCAGGTGTTCAGCACTGCCACGTCGGCCCCCTCCGTTTCACCCGTGACGTCGTACCCCGCTCTCCGGCACAGGGCCATCATCTGCTCAGTGTTCACCAGATTTTTGGCGCAGCCCAAGGATACAAAGGCTACTTTGTATGGCATGATGTATCGCTCCAATATTTCTTAATTTTATATCAGAAATTCTGCCACCTTTTGGGCGGTAAGATGTCTCATTGTCTCTTTGGCCCCTTCGAGTGACATTATTCGGCCCGCCCATTGGATGCCTTATTTCCCCCGCCAGGAGGGATCGTCTGTAATTCCCAATAGGTAATCAGACGATACTTTGGTGCTGATTGCCTTGGTGAGACAGCCCGACTACATCTCCCAGCTGTTTTTGACTCAGGCCATCCTTTCGCCACATCTGAAAGATCCGTTCCCCAAATATTTTTGTGCCACACATAATATTCTCCTTGACATTTACCTTTGAGCAGGCCCATTTTCTGGCCTTTGCATGGCAGGAACAAACCGCTTTTCTGGCAGGGCTGCGGCTGGGCGTGCAAGTGATGACGGCCGCTCTGCCTATTCATCTGATTCTGCCTCAGCCCCGTAGCGGCGCAGGCCCTCGACGATGTCGGACCAGGAGTAGCCCCGGCGGGCCAGGGCGTCAGAGGCCTTTTTCAGCTCCCGTGGATCATCGGGGAGCGTGCCCCTCCACTTTTTCCGCAGAAACTCCTCAATGGCGGCGGAGGGGTCCGCGGCCCCCTCCAGGGCCTCGTCCCACAGCTCCCGGGGAATCCCCCGGCGGTACAGTTCGTCCCGCAGCTTCCGCTCCCCGTATCCCTTCGCGGAGTAATAGCGGACCACCTGGGCGGCATAGGCGGCGTCGTTGAGGAAGCCCAGCTCCTCCATCCGGTCAGCGATGGCGGCTGCCTCCTCCTCCCCCGCCTCCCAGCTTCGGAGCTTCTGCTCCAGCTCCCGGCGGGACATGGGTTTGGAGGTCAGCAGGTTGAGGGCTTTCTGGCGCAGTCCGCTCCGGCGTGCCGCCTGGGTAAGGGCCTCGGCCTCCCCCTCCGACAGCTCCTTGCCGGCATAGAGGGCGAAGTCCACCACCTCGCCCTCCCCCAGCCGGAGGATGGAGCCGTCCTCCAGCACCGCCAGCCAGCGGCCCTCCACACGCCGGGAGGGCTTCAGATCCTGGATGACCACGGCTTACTGCCCGTCCGCCCCGTCCTCAAAGTCGTCGGCGGACACGTCCACCGCCCGGCCTGCGGCCCTGGCGGCGATCTGGGACTGTTTGCTCATCAGCTTGAAGGAGTTGGCCCGCACCTCGGCCTCGATGCGGTCGGCCAGCTCCGGGTTATTTTTCAGGTACTCCTTCACCGCATCCCGGCCCTGGCCCAGGCGGGTCTCCCCCATGGAGAACCATGAGCCGGACTTCTGAAGAATATCCAGCTTGACGGCCAGATCCACCAGCTCGCCCCACTTGGAGATGCCCTCGCCGTACATGATGTCGAACTCCGCCTCCCGGAAGGGGGGGGACACCTTGTTCTTCACGATCTTGGCCCGGGTGCGGTTGCCGATGACCTCGCCGCCGTTCTTCAGTGCCTCCACCCGGCGCACGTCGATGCGCACCGAGGCGTAGAACTTCAGCGCCCGGCCGCCGGTGGTCACCTCCGGATTGCCGTACATGACCCCTACCTTTTCCCGCAGCTGGTTGATGAAGATGACGATGCAGTTGGTCTTGGCGATGGAGCCGGCCAGCTTCCGCAGGGCCTGGCTCATCAGCCGGGCCAGCAGGCCTACATGGCTGTCCCCCATGTCCCCCTCGATCTCCGCCCGGGGCACCAGGGCGGCTACCGAGTCCACCACCACCACGTCGATGGCACCGGACCGGACCAGGGCCTCACAGATCTCCAGACCCTGCTCGCCGGTGTCTGGCTGGGAGATGAGCATGGAGTCGATGTCCACCCCCAGGGCGCGGGCATAGGAGGGGTCCAGGGCGTGCTCCGCGTCGATGAAGGCCACCTCGCCCCCGCGCTTCTGGGCCTCCGCCACGATGTGCAGGGCCAGGGTGGTCTTACCGGAGGACTCCGGCCCGTAGATCTCAATGATGCGCCCCTTGGGCACGCCGCCGATCCCCAGGGCGATGTCCAGGGACAGGGAGCCGGTGGGGATGGCGTCCACCACCACCCCTGCGTTCTCTCCCAGGCGCATGATGGAGCCCTTGCCATAGGCCCGCTCGATCTGGGCCATGGCGGTCTCCAGAGCCTTCTTCTTATCAGAGGCGGGGGAGGCAGACTCCACGCTCTTTTTCTTTTCAGCCATTCTGATCGATCCTTTCCATCCCCGGGGGCGGCGCAGCCGTCTCCGGGCCCACTTTTCTCTTAAGGTTCACAGCGCCTTGTCCTCTGCGGGCAGCAGATCCAGCGCCACCAGCTCAGGGGGATTGAACACCCGGGGCAGCAGGTTCCGGCAGAGCCCCCGGCTCACCACCAGGGTGGTGCTCCCCAGGGCGTAGAGCCCGCCGGCGTAGTCCGGGAAGGCCCCCTGGTGCGGGGCGAACAGGCCGTTGATCATCCCCGGCAGGCGGACCTGCCCGCCATGGGCATGGCCCGACACCACCAGATCGAATCCACTGTCCCGGTAACATTCCGTCCGCTCCGGCCGGTGGGAGAGCAGCACTGTGTACCGGCTGTCCCCCGTCAGCGCCTGGCAGGCCCGGAACTGCTCCAGCCACCCCGACTCGCCGGCAAAGGCGGAGGGGTCGTCCACCCCGCAGATCCGGAGTGTGCCCCCCGGCGTCGCCAACAGAGTGCCGCTGCCCTCCAGCACGGTGATCCCCCAGCTCCGGAAGCGCCTCTTCAGCGCCTCCAAACAGCCGGTGCGCACCTCATGGTTGCCCGACACATAGCAGCAGGGACATGCCCCACCCAGGGCGGACATCAGGGCATCCACCCCGGCGTCGCCCCGGGAGTCGTCTGCCATGTCCCCCGCCAGGAGGACGGCGTCGGGCGTCTGGGCCTGGATGGCGGAGAGCAGCCCCCGCTGCGCCCGTCCATAAAATGTGCTGTGCAGGTCGGTGAGCAGCAGCAGGCGCACTGGGGCGGAAAGCTTGTCCGTATGCAAGGCGTAGCGGCGCAGAGTCAGTCCCTGCCACAGGGCGGCCGTCAGGACCGCGGTCCCCGCCAGCGCCGCCCCGCCTATCATCCATTTCTTCGTCTTTCCATATGCCATTAACGGTTCACGGTCCCCTCTACCACCCGCCAGATCCCCTGGGTGTCTGCGGTGGTCTGTATGCCTTCAAAGCCGTTTCGGGCCAGGATGTCCTCCACGCTGGGGGCCTGTCCGATGCCCACCTCAAAGATCAGGGTGCCCCCCAGCCGCAGGGCGCTTTTCCACTTCTGGGTCACGGCCCGGTAAAAATCCAGGCCGTCCGCCCCGCCGTCCAGGGCCATATGGGGCTCATAGTCCCGCACGGAGACATCCAGGCCCGGGATGTCTCCAGTGGGGATATAGGGTGGGTTGCAGGCGATGATGTCAAAGTCCCACAGGGCAGAGGCCGGGGGCTCCAGGGCATTGACGCTGACACAGGTGACCCGGGCGTTCAGGCTGTTGCGGCGGACGTTCTGCTTGCACACCCGCAAGGCTCCTTCCGACAGCTCCCCCAGCACCACCCGGCAGGCAGGCACATTGGCGGCCACCGCCAGCCCCACGCAGCCGCTGCCGGCGCACAGGTCCAGCACCCGGCCTCCCTCGCCTGCCGCTCTGGCACGGAGGATAGCCCGTTCGGCCAGCACCTCTGTGTCACTTCTGGGGATGAGCACGTCGCTGGAGATATCCAGAGGGAGGCCATAGAACTCCCACTCCCCCACGATATAGGCTACCGGCTCCCCCGCCAGGCGGCGCTGGACCAGCTCCTCCACCCGCCGCTCCAGCTCCGCCGAAACATAGAGGGACATGTCCCGGTACAGCTGTTCCCGGCTCTTGTCAGAGGCATAGCACAGCAGTTCCCGGGCCTCCAGCTGGGCGGCGTCGATGCCTGCCTTTCTCAGCCGCGCCCGGGTGTCCAGGTATAGGTTGTTATAGGTCGTCGCCATTCAGCTCCCCCCATTTTTTCAATTAGGAATGAGGAATTATTTTGTCCAGCTCCGCCGCACACGGTCCGGTCCTGATTCCCCGCCACGCTCTCCAAGGCTCCCGCAGCAGGAACCCCCCCCTCCAACTGGAAGGCTCCCCACAACAGCTAAAATTCCTAATTCAACCAAGCGCCTCCGGTGCTTTACCAGGCGTCCTCGCCCTGCTTCTCCGGCAGGACCAGCTCCAGCGCTTTGATGCCCACTTCCATCATGGAGTCGTCCGGCTCAAAGGTAGTGAAGTTCTGTAGCCACAGGCCCGGGGCCACCAGAATGCGGGTGATGGGGCCGTCGTGCCGTCCGGCCCAGCGGTTGAACTCGTAGCTAATGCCCACGATCAGGGGCAGCATGGCCAGATGGGCCAGGAAGCGCAGGATCGGGTTGTGCACCGGCCAGATGGCGAACACCACGGTGGACACCAGGATGGAGATGGCGATCACCATGAACAGGAAGCTGGTGCCGCATCGGGGATGGTGCCTGGGCTGCCTGCGCACGTTCTCCACCGTCAGGGGCAGGCCCGCTTCATAGCAGAAGATAGTCTTGTGTTCCGCCCCGTGGTACTGGAACACCCGGTGGATGTCTTTCATCCGGGAGCAGAGTACCAGATAGCCCACAAAAATCACGATCTTCAGCAGGCTCTCCGCCACGTTGCGCACCAGCATGGAGTCTGTGAACAGGGTCACGGCGGTGCCCAGCAGGGTGGGCAGGAGGAAAAACAAGCCGATGGACATGCCCACGCCCAAGATGACCGCCAGAGTCAGGAAAAAGGAGGCCGCCTTCTCGCTGCCCAGCCTGCTCTCCAGCCATACCTCGAACTTGGAGGGCTCCTCCTCTTCCGCCTCCCCGTCCTCGGGGAAAAATTCCGCGGAGTACATCAGCGCCTTGACGCCGCTGTACATAGAGCCGCCGAAGTTGACTACTCCCCGGATCAGGGGCCAGCCCAGCACCGGATAGCGGTCCCGGATGAATCTGAGCTCCCTCTCCTGGATCTCCAGTCCGCCGTCAGGGCGGCGGACCACTACGGACTCCTTTTTTTTTTTTTGCATCATGATGCCCTCGATGAGGGCCTGGCCGCCGCACATGGTCTTGAAGCCCTTGGAGCAGCTGCCCCGAGCACAGTTCTGCTGTGTTTCTTCTTGCTTTTCTTGCATGGATCTTGGTTCTCCTTTTCATTGAAGGACAGGCTCAGCGCTATTCTACCAAATCAGGGCCGGAATAGCAAGGGGGAATAGAACTTATGTTTCAATTGGCAGCCGGATGGTCACCAGGCAGCCGCCGCCCTCCGCGTTTCCGATGTCCAGGGTGCCCTCGTGCCGGGTGATGATCTCCTCACACACCGCCAGACCAATGCCGGAACCCCGGGCTTTTGAGCTGCCCTTATAGAATTTGTACTTTACATGTGGGAGCTCCTCCGGCGGGATGCCGGGGCCGTAGTCCCGGATGCGGATGACGCCCTCTCCCCCCTCCTGGGCGATGGACACGTCGATACGCTTTCCGCTGCCGCCGTGCTTGGCCGCATTGTCCAGCAGATTGCAGAACACCTGACGCAGCCGCCCTGGGTCTCCGGAGATGGGGATCATCTCCTCCGGGCACTCGGTATACTCCAGAGCGATGCCCTCCTTGCGGAAGAACTCCCTGTAGGTGTACACCGCGTCCTCCAGTTCCGCTTTCAGGTCCAGCGGCTCCACCGACAGGGTGAAGCGGCCGTCCTCAATGCGGGAGAACTCCAGCAGCTCCTCCACCATGTTGGTCAGCCGGTGGGCCTCCGACACGATGATGTCCATCCCTTTGCGCACGTCGCCCGGGTCCTTCAGCTCACCGCTCTGAATCGTCTCCGCCCAGCCGGTGATGGCGGTGAGAGGGGTGCGCAGCTCGTGGGAGACGGAAGAAATAAACTCCGATTGGGTCTTTTCCGACTGCTTAATCTTCAGAGACATGTCATTGATGGTGTCTGTGAGCTCTCCGATCTCGTCATCGAACTTCTTCTCGATCTGGATGCCGTAGCTGCCGTCCGCAATGAGGCGGGCCGTCTCGTTGATGCTGGCCAGCGGCTCCACGATGGAACGCACGAAATACAGGTTAGAGAAATACACCATAGTCAAAATGGCGATCCCGATCAGGGTGCATACACCGATGGACAGGAACAGCTGCCGGTCCACCGCCGCCATAGAGGTGACGAACCGGATCACGCCCACTGTGGTCCCCTGGTAGATGATCGGGGCGGACACGGCCATGATCCGCTCCCCTGTCTGGGGGTCCTGTCCCGTCCAAGGCTTCACATCGCCGCTCTCCATGGCGCCGGTGATGTCCGGCGTCCCCGGCATCGTGCCCGAGGTGGTCAGGCCGTAGCTGGTACACAGCAGCGAACCGTCTGTCTCGATGAACTGCACCTCCAGCTTCTGCTTATCGGGAAATTTTGCTACATAGTCCTGGGCTGCCGTCCGGTACTCCCGCCGGGTGTAGACGCTGAAGCTCCGGGCCGTGTCAGAGGCCCGGGAGGAGAGGTTGTCCCGCATGGACCCCTCATAGTACGCCCACAGGGACAAGGTGAGCGTTCCCATGGCCAGCAGCAGGATCAGGGTCACCACGCCCATGCTGTTCACCAGCCAGCGCTTCCGGATGCCCCGGATCTTCACCCGGTCCTGGATCACTGTCTTCTTCGCCACCGTATCCCTCCTCTCCGTTCAGGGGCCTATCCCCGCTGTTTTCTTCGCTTTATCCGCCCCACTTGTACCCATATCCCCACACGGTGGTGATATAAACCGGGTTCGTGGCGTCGTCCTCTATCTTGATGCGGAGGCGGCGGATGTTCACATCCACGATCTTCAGCTCTCCAAAGTAGTCCCGCCCCCACACCGCGTCCAGGATCTCTTCCCGGGACAGTGCCTTGCCCGGGTTCTCCATGAACAGCTTCACGATGCCGTACTCCACCTGAGTCAGCTTCACCCGCTGTCCGTTTTTCTCCAGGGTCCGGTTGCGGGTATTCAGCCGGAAGGGGGGCTGGACCACCTCGTCATCTGCCTCCAGCTCCTCATCCCCTCCAGTGCGGCGGAACAGGGCATCCACCCGGGCGGTGAGCTCCGCCGGGGAGAAAGGCTTAGTCACATAGTCGTCCGCCCCGGTCATCAGGCCGGTCACCTTGTCCATCTCCTGGGTCCGGGCCGTCAGCATGATAATCCCGATCTTATTGTCCATGGCCCGGATGCGCCGGCACACCTCAAAGCCGTCGATATCGGGCAGCATGATGTCCAGCAGGGCCACCCTGATGCCAGGGTTCTGCTTCAGCTGGGCCAGGGCCTCCTCTCCGGTGCCCGCCTCCACAGTCTCGTAGCCCGCCCGCTTCAGGTTGATGACCACAAAGCTGCGGATATTCTCTTCGTCCTCCAACACCAGGATCTTTTTCATTTCCGTTCCTCCTGTGGATCGCTCCGGTCAGTCTCCGGCCCAGTTGCTCAGGATCAGGCGGAAGCTGTCCCGCACGCCGGCCTCATCCAATCCGCAGTTCCAGCCGCTCTCAAAAAATTCTGCCGCGTAGATGGCGTCGCCGTCCTCCGCCAGAATAAAGCGCCCCTCCTTGGCGGCCTGACTGCTGCTGTTGATGCCGGTCAGCTTGTAGATGGCCAAAAACGGGGTGGGAGCCTTCTTCTGCCCGTTCCAGAGGGAGAAGATGACCGCACGTATGCCGCTGCTGTCGCTTCGGGAGATGGTAATCTGGTCCACCCACTCCTCTGGGATGATCAGATACCACTGATCGGACATATTGTGATAAGTGGTAAAGACTGGGGCCGCCCTCCCCCCCACGTCGTACTGGCTCCAGTCGATGAGCCAGAAGTCGCTGGACAAGTTCTCCCCGTAGGTGGGCAGCAGGTGGGGGCGGGGCATCTCCAGGATGGTGTCGCTGTTCACATCCATAGGGCGGATATCACCATAGCCCCGGATGGTCTCCACGCTCACGCCTGTCTCCTGGTTCATGGTCAGGTTGACCAGCGAGCCGTCCCGCATGGCCACGATGTCAGTGGCCTGTCCTCCGTCCGTCAGGGTGCTGGTGATATAGAGGGCGGGGATCACCCCGGTGAGGTAGTTGATCCGCACGCCGTTGGAGGCCAGGGCCGTGATGCCGGCGGAGAGCCGGGCGGTCCCCAGCCGATCCAGCATCCCATTCTGCCAGCCGTAGACCTCCACCGTGCTGTCCACGCCCGCCGGGTCCAGGCGGATCACCGCCAGCTCCGTCCGGGTATCCCGGTCGATGTCCAGCAGGCTGTATCCGCTGTATCCGGTCATCAGGAGCTGGGAGGCCACCGGAACGGTCTCATTGCTCTCCAGCTCGTCCAGGGAGTAGACGCCCAGCTGGTTGACGCCCTCGATGGTGCGCCAGCTGACCACCACTTCCTTTTTGCCGCTGCCGCTGAGCTCCACATAATCGATGGCGTTGATTCCGGTGCCGTCCCCCTCCACCACCGCGCTGATCTCATAGCGCTCGGTGTCTCCCTGGGTGGTGAGGAAATAGACCCGCAGGGAGCGCTCCGCCCCCGGGATGCGGAAGGAGATGACCGCAGTCTCCTGGGAGCCGTCGCCGTCCATATCCTGAAACTGGATCACAGAGGTGTTGTCGCCGGAGTAGATGACCGCAGTCTCCACCGTGGTCCCATACTCCATCTCCAGGCCGGCCTGGATCTCACTGCGCTTGCCGGTCAGGTCCTCATAGCCTGGAAAGCGCTCCGGAAGGGCGTACAGATCCTCTGTGGAGCGGAACAGGCAGCCGGTCAGCAGGACAGACAGCGCCGCCGTCAGCAGCGCCAGCCCGATATGTCTTCTCATGTGCCGTTCCCTCCTCTCGGCCGGCTCTGCCGGCTGGAAAATCACCCTTTTGTCATCATACCATAAATCTTTGCGCTTGGGTATTCTTTTTTCAAAATCTGAAAGAACTTTTCGGCCTGCGTCCCTGTGGCTCGATTTCTCGCTCAGGGGGACCCATGTCCTAGCGGACCGCATCCCGGCACCGGGCCGGGAGGGGAGGACCACCCCGGAGGCCGGGCAGCCGCAAGTCAGAAGGGGCCGGCGGAGATCCCGCCGGCCCCTGTGCCTATTCTGTTCCGTCTTCTGCCTGCTCCGGGGCGGGCTTGTTCTCCTCGAGCCGGCGGTGCACATCCCGCTTCAACAGGGTGTACAGCACCGACGCCGCCGGCACGCTGAGCAGCACGCCCAGCAGGCCGAACAGGCCGCCGCCCACCGTCACCGCAGCCAGCACCCAGATACCGGGCAGGCCGATGGAGGTGCCCACCACTCTGGGATAGATCACATTGCCCTCGATCTGCTGGAGGATGCCCAGGAATACCAGAAACGCCAATGCACGCCATGGGTCCACCATCAGCAGCAGAAAGGCGGGCAGAACCGCCCCGATATAAGCCCCCATCACCGGGATCAGGGCCGTGGTGCCCACGATCACCCCCACCAAGGCGGCGTAGTCGGACTGGATGAACAGCATCCCCAGGGCGCACAGCACCCCCAGGATGCAGGCCTCGGTGAGCTGGCCCGAGACAAAATTGGTGAAGGTGTCCGCGGAGAGCTGGACCACGCTCTGCACCCGGTCCGCCCAGGAGCCGGGCAGGTAGGCCCGCATCACCCGGCGGCACTGCGAGAGCAGCTTCTCCCGCCCGGAGAGCATGTAGACGGAGAACACGATGGCCAGCACCAGCGTCACCCCCATGGAGATGACCCCGCTGGTGATGACCAGCACATGGGAGGCCGCGTTGGTGGCTGTGTTCAGCACCCCCTCCAGCACCCGCCGCAGATATTCGTTCAGGCTGGAGAAATCCACGCCCTCCCGGTCGAACAGGGCGAACACCTCGTCCGCCAGGGCCTGGAGGTTGGCCATATAGCCGGACAGACTGCTGACGAACAGACGGATGCTGTCCGCCACCTGGGGGAGCACAAAGGAGAACAGGGCGGTGACCACCACCACCAGAGCCACATAGGCGGACAGCACTGCCAGCGGACGGCTGAAGCGGTCCAGCTTCCGCCCCGCCAGCCCCCCGTGGTACAGTCGGAAAAAGAAGGTGCAGGGCCGGTTGAGCACGAATGCGATGGCGAACCCGAGGAACAGGGGCTTCAGCGCCCCCAGGATCTGAGCCGCCACGGCCCATATCAGGTCGATCTTCACCAGTACCAGCACCAGCACCACCGAGTAGGTGATGATCAAAAGGATGCTTCTCAGCAGATTTTTGTTCAAAGGTGCCCCTCCCTGCGGAACAGGATCTGTTCCATGGCAAAGATCCCGCCTGTTTTTTTCCACTATAT
>OOAG01003022.1_pt1 | contig 10422 bp, 7 predicted proteins | sample 1671461 | NCBI WGS metagenome assembly OOAG01 (sample SAMN06348159, study PRJEB24527) | human gut metagenome | biome: human gut; feature: ankylosing spondylitis patient; material: feces | host: Homo sapiens | place: China | collected 2015-10 | reverse complement strand
TAATGCAGCTCCTCCCACAAGGTTCTTCATCTATAAAAGTTTTGCTATGCTCTGTTTTTTATAATACGATTTCTCCGTTCTTCGAACTCTCGAAATCGTAACAATCATTCGTATTATAGAACGTCTGCGAAATGTACCTTCAATCGTTTGAAAATAACGGCTCCCAACCCGAACAGTACTACCGTTACGATCCAGAAATACATGGTGGAAAAGAAATCCTGGAAAAACCATTCCTTCTCATAAATAGCGCTTCGATAACCGTTTACAATATACACCAGCGGATTCAGCTTCAGGATCATGATCCATTTGCCGGACAATGCATCCAGATTCCACAGAATGGGAGTGGCCCACATGCCGATCTGCAATCCGATACTGATGATCTGGGACAGATCCCGGAAAAAAACTACTACTGCACAGGTCGTGTAGCTTAGCGCCAGTACGAAAACAAACAGGCAGAAACTATAATAAATGATCTGTGTAGTATATATGGTAGGATAATATCCGTAGATAGCGGCCACGATCAACAACAGACACACAAAAAATACATGAATAAAGGTGGCTGCAATGATCTTGATGATAGGCAGGATACTGATCTTAAATACTACTTTTTTCACCAGATAGTTATATTCCAGCAGCGCATTGGTTCCATTGTTTAATGCCTCACTAAAATAGAACCAGGGTACAAGCCCAGCCGTCAGGAACAATACAAAGGGTACTTCCACACCCTCCCGCAGGGGAGTACTCGTATTACCCATGATCTTATCAAAAACAATGTAATACATAGCCACCGTGACCACCGGCTGTGCCATAGCCCATACCGCACCCAGATAAGATCCCGCATATCTTTTTTTGAAATCATTTTTGGCCAGTTTCCAGATCAGATGACGGTTCTGGAACAGTTCCACCGGCAGTCCGGTGAATTTATCATACCAGTGAATAAAAGCAACGCATGCCGCCGCGATCACTACGCAGGAAATGATCTTCTTGGCCAGTTCCTGTCCCGGATCTGCCGCAGGTCCCGGATTCTTATGGAATACAATAAGTACTGCCATGATCACTGCCGTTGTCACAAACAGGGCAATGCCCGCTTTTTTACTTACCTTCATTCTCTTTTTCCTTCACGTACTGTTCCAATGTGCCCCACTTGGTATCCTTCTCGGAAAGCGTCAGTTCCATACCTTCGGGAATCGGCCATTTTACACCGATATCCGGGGTATTGTAAGCAATACCGCCCTCATCATCGGGATGATAAAAATCCGTACATTTATAGCAGAATTCCGCATAATCCGACAGTACCAGAAAACCATGTGCAAAATTCTTCGGGATAAAGAACTGCTTCTTGTTCTCTTCAGACAAAAGCACTCCGTACCACTGGCCGAAAGTCCTGGAACCTTCCCGCAGATCCACTGCCACGTCATAGACTTCTCCGCGGATCACGCGCACCAGCTTGTCCTGAGGAAAATGTTTCTGGAAATGCAGTCCACGCAATACACCCTTCTTGGAAGCGGACTGATTGTCCTGTACGAACACCTCAGGAATCCCCGCAGCCTTGAAATCGTTATAATTGTAAGTCTCCATAAAATATCCTCTGGCATCTCCGAATACCGTAGGAGTAATGATCTTTAATCCTTCAATTTCACAGGTTTCTACTGTTATTTTACCCATTTATTTCGTCCTCACTCTTTATTTTTATTGACTATTCGTAGGTGATATTCATGTCCACACGACCTTCGATGCCGTCCACTTTTCCCTTGGAGGTATACTGCCAGGTCTTATAATATCCCTGATATAACGGAACACTGCGATACTCTGCCAGCCAGATATGATAGTTTTCCAGTCTTGCTGTCTGCAGATTATTGTTGTACCAGTTACGGCTGGCATAGACACCCGCCGTGTATCCGGCATTTTCTATGGTCCTGCAGAACGCTTCACATACCAGTGTTCTGGTCTCCGCATCCAGACTGTCCGCACGGCCGTTACCGCCCGCACCTTCGGTATCGATAAATACCGGATAGTTCAGCCGGTAATCCCGGATCAGTTCGATCACCGCGGAAGCCTCTTCCACAGCTTCCTTCTCATCCACAGCCTGGGTGAAAAAGTATACGCCCACCGGAATTCCTGCGGCCTGTGCACCCTTCATGTTCGTCACGAACATGGGATCTTCCACCAGGCTTCCGGTTACTGAACCGCGGTATCCGGCACGGATAATGGCAAACTGCACTCCTGCATTTTTCACCTTATCCCAGTCGATCTCCTTGTTCCATTTGGAGACATCGATACCGACCTTTGCATTACCGGACGTGGTCTGCAGCTTCTGGATCTCTGTCTTGTCCGCATCTGCCAGAGCATCTGCCACGGCGCTGTCCTCGGCTTCTGCATCCACTTCATCCTCCGTCTTGATCAACAGGGAAATATCGTCAATGGCCAGATACTCCACTTTATCCTTGACGTGAACTCTTGTCTCACTGACCGGAACCTTATATCCCTCAATGGGAAGGAGCTCAATATAATAGTCTCCGGAATCCAGATCTCCAATGTAAATGATACCGTCCTGATCCAGATCCTTGTAATCTCCCAATCCGTCCAGTCGTACGTAGAAGCTCTCCCCGGTCACCGGACTTCCCTCGTTGTCCACGATCTGGATCCGCAGATCCTTTTCTATGGAGGTGGCTACCAGAGACAGTCGGTTGCTGTTATCCTTTGCAGCTTCCAGAATTGGATTTACTTCCTGATCAAAAAACGTATTATCTTTTAAAAATGCCTTCAGATCATTGCCGATCTGACCATCCGGTGAGACCGTCTCTTCTGCCTGATCGCCATTTTCCGCCGTAGATGCACTGTCACCCGCTCCGGCATTCTGAGTGCCGGATGCCGGCGGTCCGGAAGCTGCCGTAAACTGTTCCCTGTTGACATACATGACCAGCAGTGCCACCAGCAGGATCACCGCCATGGAGGCCAGGATCCCCATTTTCCGCAGCTTAGAGTCCATTTGCTACCTCTACCAGATATTTTCCGTAGTTCGTCTTAAGCAGCGGCTCTGCCAGAGCAAGCAGCTGCTCTTTGTCAATGAATCCTCGCTTGAAAGCGATCTCTTCAATACAGGAAATGTACAGACCCTGTCTCTTCTGGAAAGCCGCCACAAAATCTGCCGCATCCAGAAGGGCATCATGATTGCCGGTATCCAGCCATGCAAAGCCTCTTCCCAGTGTCTCTACCTGTAAACTGCCTCTGTTCAGGTACTCGTTGTTGATGCTGGTGATCTCAATCTCTCCTCTTGCAGAGGGCTTTACATTCTTTGCGATCTCCACTACAGCATTGTCATAGAAATACAGTCCGGGAACCGCATAATTGCTCTTGGGATGCTCCGGCTTCTCCTCGATGGAAAGTGCCTTGCCGTTCTCATCAAATTCCACTACACCGTATTCTCTGGGATCACGCACATAATAGCCGAAAATAGTTGCGCCCTTTTCTCTGGCAGCTACTCTGCGCAATACTGCGGAAAAGCTCTGTCCGTAGAAAATATTATCTCCCAGTACCAGTGCCACTCTGTCATTACCGATGAAATCCGCACCGATGATAAAGGCATCTGCCAGCCCGCGGGGCTGATCCTGCACCGCATATTCCAGGCGCATGCCCAGCTGACTGCCGTCTCCCAGCAATTCCTGAAATACCGGAAGGTCTCTTGGGGTGGAGATGATCAATACCTCTCTGATATCTGCCAGCATCAGTGTTGACAGGGGATAATAGATCATGGGTTTATCGTACACCGGCATGATCTGCTTGGAAATCGCTTTTGTCAGGGGATACAGTCTGGTTCCGGAACCTCCCGCCAGTATAATTCCTTTCATAAAAACCTCCTTAAAATACTTGTTTTTTAACACACCGAATGGGAACGACGTTCATCGTTCCCATTTAACAGGTATTCTTTACTTTTCTTCGTACATCTCATTGTAGTACTTCTGGTAATCACCGCTGGTCACATTATTCATCCAGTCTTCATGCTCGAAGTACCAGGCGATGGTCTTGCGGATGCCTTCCTTGAACATGGTCTCGGGATACCAGCCGATCTCTGCCTTGATCTTGTCCGGCGCGATCGCATATCTTCTGTCATGTCCCTTACGGTCTTCCACGTAAGTGATCAGATCATTGTTGATATGTGCCTTGCGGGGATCGGAATCGGGAAGCATCTCCTGTAAGGTCTCGATGATAATATGGATGATCTCGATGTTCTGCTTCTCGTTGTGTCCGCCGATATTGTAAGTCTGGAACAGTCTTCCCTGCTCCTGTACCATGTCGATGGCCTTCGCATGATCCTCTACATACAGCCAGTCGCGGACATTTTTGCCGTCTCCGTATACCGGAAGCTTCTTGCCGTGAAGGGCATTGTTGATGATCAGAGGGATCAGCTTCTCGGGGAACTGGAAAGGGCCGTAATTGTTGGAGCAATTGGTGATATTGGCAGGGAAATGATAGGTATCCATGTATGCCTTCACCAGCATGTCCGAGCTTGCCTTACTTGCAGAGTAAGGACTGTGGGGATCGTAAGGCGTGGTCTCATAGAAGAAAGCATTGTCATCATCGGGAAGAGATCCGTAGACCTCATCCGTAGATACATGCAGGAACTTTTTGCCCTCCTTGAAGCTGCCGTCCGGAAGCTCCCAGGCTGCCTTGGCACAGTTTAACATCACTGCGGTACCCAGCACGTTGGTCTGTACGAAGATCTCCGGGTTACGGATACTTCTGTCTACATGGCTTTCGGCTGCGAAATGTACCACGCGGTCAATATCGTTCTCCGCGAAAATTTTGCCGATGGCTTCCTTGTCGCAGATATTTGCCTTCACGAAAGTGTAATTGTCACGCTTCTCCACATCCTTGAGATTCTCCAGGTTTCCCGCATAGGTCAGGGCATCCACATTAATGATACGGATCTCGTTATCGTATTTTTTGAACATGTAATGAATGTAGTTGGAACCGATAAAACCGGCACCGCCTGTTACCAGATAAGTTCTCATTTTCTCTCCGTTCTGCGCAGGTGTGCGCATTTTGCTATAGATAGTGATATTCTACCATAAAATGGGGTGGATAGCAACACGGGCTATCGTCCTGCCTGCGAGCAGTCTCACTGACTGTTCATTGTAAATATCAACACGGCTTCTCCGCACTTCGTGCTCTCGAATCCGTGACACCCATTCGCATTCCGGACTATCGTCCTACTTGCCACGGGTATTAACACGGCTTCTCCGCACTTCGTGCTCTCGAATCCGTAACACACATTCGCATTCCGGACTATCGTCCTACTTGCTCATGTGTGTTTGATTTGCTAATAAAGCACCAGACCTGCCTGCAAGCAGTCGGTCTGGGCTTTATTGCAAATCTTAATATCCCAGGTAGCTGATATTTAAATCGACTTTGCCGCTGATACCGCTGACTTTTCCGTCGGATCTGTACTGCCACAGATCATATCTGCCGGTATAGGTCGGGGTCTTGGCATACTGTGCCAGCCAGATCTTATAACCGCTCAGAGCACCTGCATCCATCTTGGATGTCAGCCATGTTTTGTTGGCATAGACACCGGGAGTATATCCTGCATTCTTGATCGTGTTGCAGAATGCCTTGCAGACTGCGGTTCTGGTAGCGGAATCGATGGCATCGCCTCTTCCGCCGCTGCCTTCCACATCCAGGAATACCGGATAAGAAATCTTATATCCGCTGATGCGGTCCAGTACCATGGATGCTTCCTGTACTGCTTCTACCTCATCCACTGCCTGTGTGAAGAAGTATACACCTACCTTAAGACCAGCTGCCGTAGCTCCCTTGATATTGGTCTTGAACTTGGGATCCTCGATCAATGCTCCCTGAGATGATCCACGGTATCCCACACGAATGATCACATAATTCACTCCGGAATTCTTAACCGCATTCCAGTCAATGCTGCCGTTCCACTTGGACACATCAATGCCCATAGTACCTGATCCCACTACCAGGGAACCGTCACTTGCGAAGTTATATTTTGCACCCTGGATGACCTGCTCACCGGTCACCTTGCTGCCGTCTGCCTTGAAGAAATATACCTTACCGTCTAACGTCTGCCAGCCGGTATATCTGGCCTCCTCCATGAGGAAAAACTTTGTGGCAGTGTAATAATCCGCATAAGCTGCCGCCCGGTATTGGTTGTCACCGATGGATACATACAGCTGTCTGCCGCTGGTATCCTTTAACGGTGTTTTTGTATCCTCTCTGGGATTCACATCGCCCGCTACCGTAACTGTAAAGGTAGCTTTTGCTTCCGCGCTGCCCTCCTTATATGTGACAGTGATGGTTGCGGTTCCTTTTTTCACACCGGTAACAGTGATCGTTTTGCCACTTACAGCTACCGTGGCAATATTCTTATCTCCGGAATCTGCCGTTATGGTTCCGCTTCCGCTGACAGAGGCTGTTACAGCAGCCGTAGATTTCGGATAAACGGTTACAGCTGTCTTATCCAAAGTGATCTTGATTCCACCCGTGACCTTCACTGCCAGATCCAGTGTCTTAATCTCAGTTCCCATCGTTACGGTGACTGTGATCTTCGCATCACCGGCTGCTACACCTTTCACTGTGATCTTACCGTTTGCATCTACCGCCGCGGTGGCTGCTTTATCATTGGAGTTTGCAGTAATCTTATAAGTTGCACCTGTGAAATTTGTAACTTTAACCTGTGCTGTTGCTTCTTTTCCTGCTTCTACGTTCAGGGATGCCGGTTCCAAAACAGCGGTCGGCTTTTTGGCTTCCGTAACGGTAACTTCCCAGGTATAGGTCTTCTGCGTGCTTCCTACCTGTGCATTTGCTGTCGGAAGGATGCCGCCTCCCATGGACTGCGCAGCCGCCTGCGATTCACCTGAGGAGCCACCTTCCCCTGTTCCTCCTGTAGGTGTACCGGGCGTTTCTGCCGGAGCCGGTGTTGTCGGGGTCGTCTCCGGTGTTGTTGGGGTCGTCTCCGGTGTTATTGGGGTTGTCTCCGGTGTCGATGTAGGCGTCGGTGTAGGTGTAGGCGTCGGTGTAGGTGTAGGCGTCGGCGTAGGAGTCGGTGTAGCACTGCCAGCCTCCGTATACGTACATGTGATCGTTACAGGTCCACCTGCCTTCACGCCGGTAATCACACCATTATTTACACTGGCAACCCCTGCATTATCGCTGCTCCAGCTAACAACCGTGGCTCCTGCCGGCGGATTCAGCTGCTTGGTCTCTCCTACCGTGATACTGATCTTTTCATTTGCTATGCGCAGGAATCTTCCGCTGTAAGCCGTCTGTTTTTCCGGATTTACCACGGTATCCTTTGACACCTCTCTATAGCTAGGCGGTAACTTCTTACTTTCTACCCACTGCACGGTATCTTCCAGAATAGATTCCACCACGGTATCATTTTTCATGGTGTCCTCTTTTGCCGCATTGACCTCGGATTCCTTCTTGATCTCGTTCGCCACATCGACCTTTTTATAAGCGATATCCTTTCTGACTTCTACCTTCTGGGTACCGGTAGGCAGTGTGTAATCCTTATATTTTTCATCGGTCAGGGTATTTACCGCTACCGTGTAGTTGCCGGGGGTAATGCCCTTCTTGTAGATAATACCGTCCATGTCATCATCGGTCCAGGTATCAGATTTACCTTTGGGATCCGTGATCGTCACGCTGAAAGGTACATTGGAGATCAGTTTACCGCTCTTTTTATTGGTAAATTTGATCTTTAGATCCTTCTGCACGGAGACCAGTTCCAGTTCAACGGTACCACCGTTGGTATACTCGGCCTCATCATATTCTTTTTGTTCCTCATTCTCATCATCGACTGCATTGGCTGCTGCGATCTTCGCAAGCTTTGCATCTGCCACTGCCAGCATACCCTGCTCACCGATCATCTGGATGCCGTCCAGTTGGCTGCCCACACTGACGAACTCCGATACCTGATGATCCACCATACGTGCGCTGGCATATACACTGCCTGTCACAATGGCCAAGATCAGCACTGCCACACCGGTTGCCGTCATAATGCGGTCCATGGTGCTCATGTTCAGGAATTTGGTCCAGATAGCAGCTATTTTATTGCCACCCTGCTTTTTACTCTTTTTCCCTTTACCGCCGCGAGCAGGTGCCATATCATCGTCGGCATAGTACTCTTCATCGTCGGCGTAATATTCTTCGCTGTCCTGGTCTCCGATATACTCCTCGTCGTCGGCATAGTACTCTTCGCCGTCCTGCTCTCCGGTGTACTCCTCGTCGTCGGCATAGTACTCTTCGCCGTCCTGCTCTTCATCCCAATCGTAACCATCCTGTACGTCTTCTTCCCAGTTACGGTCCGGACGTTTTGTATGGTTAAATAATTTTTTCATTTTATCTATCCCTTCTGCTCATAATTCTTCAATGTACTTCAGTGTAACAATTCCGTAACATTATAACATTCTATTTCCGCCGCTTCAAGCTGTTCGTCCATTTCTTCAGAATTTCTTAAATCTTTCTAATATTGTGGACTTTCTTTCCGTATAATAGTAAAATCAGAATAACTCTTTTTACCACTTAAAAACAGATACTTGAAACGGAGAGATGGAATGAAACGAGACGAACACGTGAATGACATACCTGATATTGAGATTGTAGACCTGGAAAATGAAACTGTGCAAGACACAGATTTTGGAAAATCCGATATTTCCGATGATTTCGAGGGAAATCCGGATGATGAATATGAAGAAAATAACTGGGAAGAGGAGGAAGAGGAACATCCCGCTCCTAAGGGTATCCGGCGTTTTCTGAATCTTCATGTCCTTTTTGCTCTGGTATTGCTTGTAGTGGTAGGCCTGCTGGGTTATCGCATTACGCATTGGGGACAGCGGGTAAGCCAGTCGGATATTTTCAAGGACGGACAGGGATCCTATGATGACAGCTGGGATTCTATCCTCCCCCTGACCGATGAGAACGGTAAAATGATAGTAAACGATGCTTCTAATATTGTCGTGTTCGGAAATGCACCCTTTGCCGATGACCGCGGTTCTTCCGACAATCTGGCCAACCTGATTGCCAAGGAGACCGGTGCTACCGTATACAACTGTTCCATCAGCGGAAGTTATCTGGCCGCGCAACACACCAATTTTGATTCCACCCTTGCCCCTATGGATGCTTACTGTCTGTATTGGCTGGTGAATCTTGCTGCCGGAGTTCCCCTGGACGGCTATTACAATGATGCTGCAGAAGCTTTGGGTGACAAGACTCCACCCGAAGCGGAAGAAGTCGTAAACACTCTGAAAACTTTGGATTTCAACACCATTGATACCGTGGCGATCATGTATGATGCCACCGATTATCTGATGGGAAATGCTATGTATAATGATGACAATCCTACGGATCCTACGCAGTTCACCGGCAATCTGGAGGCAAGCCTCGAAGTCCTGCAGCGTCTGTATCCGCAGATCCGTATTATTGTAATGTCTCCTACTTACGCATATGCAATAGATGAGGATGGCAATTATGTAAGTTCGGATATCTATATTTATAATGGTCGCGATGTTTTATCCACTTATGTGATCAAAGAATGTTATTCCTCCAACCTTCACAGTGTTTCCTTCATGGATAACCTATATGGAAGCATCACAGAAGACAACGCCAAGGAATACCTGACCGATAACCTGCATCTGAACGTAAAAGGACGAAAGCTCATTGCCAAACGCTTTGAATACTTCCTGAACTACTATTCCAAGGGTTACGCTTCACAGGAATAATAAATAGAATCGATGATTGCATACTTCTGCCACCCGGATGACTTTGCTGTCTTTTCCGGGTGGTATTTTTTTGCTTTGATGTTCCGGTCTTTACTGCCTGAAATCAGTTTTATGCTGCTGAAGCAGTAAAGTCCTATGTAGGAGCAGTATTGTACTTGCATTGTTAACGCAGGCTTGCCACCGGCTAGACGAACTCCTCCTGTGCCCTTCTTCTGCCTCAACGTGGGCACAGGTGACAGGAGCAAGCTTCTCTGTGCCCTTCTTCCGCCTCAGCGTAAATTAAATAGTTTATGGGTATGAGTTACTTATTTTGTTGCTGATACCCACGTTAGGGAAAGTTTGAGGGTATGCGAAGCTTGTTTGGCTTCTGATACCCACGCTGTGAAAAGTTTATGGGTATGAGAAGCTTGTTTTGTTGCTGATACCCACACTGAGAAAAGTTTGAGGGTATGCGAAGCTTGTTTGGCTTCTGATACCCACGCTGTGGATAGTTTGAGGGTATGCGAAGCTTATTCTATCGCAGATACCCAAATCGTGAAAAACGAAGGTATAACACGAAAGCTTTATATTCCAAAACGCAGAATTCCCGGAGTATGCGGTGACATGTCGAAGATGTTTGTCGGAGGATGTTGATATTTTCTAGAAAAGTGCTGAAAGACAGGGGGAAAGCGGACACGAT
>OOAG01003012.1_pt1 | contig 10451 bp, 8 predicted proteins | sample 1671461 | NCBI WGS metagenome assembly OOAG01 (sample SAMN06348159, study PRJEB24527) | human gut metagenome | biome: human gut; feature: ankylosing spondylitis patient; material: feces | host: Homo sapiens | place: China | collected 2015-10 | reverse complement strand
TCAAATCGAAGATCCACCGCGTAACGGTCACGCAGGCCGACCTGAACTACGTGGGCAGCATCACCATCGACGAAGAGTTGATGGATGCGGCCAACATGATCGAAGGCGAAAAAGTACAGGTACTGGACGTCGATAACGGCGAACGCCTCGAAACCTATATTATCAAAGGAGAGCGGGGCAGCGGTGCGATCTGTCTGAACGGCCCTGCCGCACGCAAGGTGCAGGTGGGCGACGTCGTAATCATCGCCTCCTACGCCCTGCTGGATTTCGAAGAAGCCAAAGCCTTCAAGCCCTGGGTGATATTCCCGGATACGAAAACCAACAAGCTGATCCGGTAGAAAACTCCGGCAAACGATCGAAAATCCTGCCCCGCAACGGCAGGATTTTTTCATACGCGGTACGAACCGTCAAAAATGCCCCTAAATATTTGGTGACGCAGTCGATAACCCATATATTTGCATAAAAGTTCCCGAAAAGCGAGGACATACGCCAAACAAGTTCGGCACAGCCTGACGGAGAACCGAAAAAAACGACGCAACCTATTTTGCCGGCCGCATTTTTATGGACATAGCGCTTTCGATCGCAGCATTCCTGTTTTCGATCACAGGCATCGTCGGATGTATCGTTCCGATCATCCCGGGCGTAGCGTTGAGCTACGTGGGATTACTCTGCGCCTCCTTTTGCAGCTATTCCGAAATATCGTCCGCGACACTTTGGATCTGGCTGGCCGTGACAGTGGCCGTTTCGGTCATCGACTACTTACTGCCCGGCTATTTCGCACGTCTGGTGGGCGGTACGCGGGCAGGGTCGATCGGGGCGACCGTCGGCATGATCGCCGGATTTTTCGCGGGCGGATTGGTCGGCGTCATCCTCGGCCCTTTCTTCGGCGCGGTCATCGGCGAGCTAATCCACGACCGCAGCGACTCGGCCAAGGCGTTCCGTTCGGGCTTCGGCTCTTTCCTCGCCTTCATCGCAGGTACGGGATTGAAGCTCGTAGCCGCCATCTGGATGATCTGCCTCGTCTGGTCGGACACCTACCCTGTCGTAAAAAACTGGATCGTAACAACATTCTAAAATATAAACCGTATGAAAAAATTTCTGTTATTAATCGCGGCAACGGCCTTCGCGCTGCTTACCACGGCCTGTACCGATTCATCCGGGTACACGTACGAAACGGTCAAGAACGACCCGCTCAAGACCCGTATCTACACGCTGGATAACGGACTGAAAGTCTATATGAGCGTCAATAAGGCAGAACCGCGCATCGAAACCTACATCGCCGTGAAAGTCGGCGGCAAGAACGACCCGAGCGAAACGACCGGTCTGGCCCACTATTTCGAACATCTGATGTTCAAGGGCACCCAACAGTTCGGCACGAGCAACTACGAAGCCGAGAAGCCCCTGCTCGACCAGATCGAACAGCTCTTCGAGGTTTACCGCAAGACGACCGACGATGCGGAGCGTGCGGCAATCTACCGTCAGATCGACAGCATCAGCTACGAAGCTTCGAAATACGCCATCCCCAACGAGTACGACAAACTGATGTCGGCGATCGGTGCTCTGGAAACCAACGCCAACACCTCGATGGACCGGACGGTCTATATCGAAAACATTCCTTCGAACCAGATCGAGAACTGGGCCAGGATCCAGGCCGACCGCTTCAAGAACGTCGTGATCCGCGGATTCCACACCGAGCTCGAAACGATCTACGAGGAGAAAAACATGTCCCTGACGGACGACAACCGTAAGGTTTACACCACGATCGGCGAAGTGCTCTATCCGAACCACCCCTACGGCAAACAATCCGTACTCGGCACGCAGGAACACCTGAAAAACCCGTCGATTACCAACGTAAAGAACTATCACACGCAATATTACGTGCCCAATAACATGGCCATCCTGCTTTCGGGCGACTTCGATCCCGACCAGATGATCGCCACGATCGACAAATATTTCGGCGATATGCAGCCGAACGAGAATATCCCGCAGCTCGCCTTCGAACCCGAAGCCCCGATCACCAAACCCATCGTCAAGGAGGTTTACGGTCCCGACGCCGCGAACGTAACGCTGGCATGGCGCACGGACAACGCCGCATCGGACGATGCGGAATACCTGCTGTTGGCCAGCCGGATCCTCTACAACGGACAGGCCGGCATGATCGACCTCGACCTGATGCAGCAACAGAAAGTACTCGACGCCTTCTCGTACCCGGATCAGCGGGCCGACTACGGAGCCCTCGTGCTGCAAGGTCTTCCGAAAGCGGGTCAGACCCTCGACGAGGTCCGGGATCTGTTGCTCGCAGAGGTAGCGAAACTCCGCAACGGCGAATTCAGCGAAGAGCTGATCAAGGCGGTCGTAAACAACCTGAAAGTATCGACCATGCGCGAGGAAGAGACGAACGTGGGACGTGTCGAAATGTACCTTTCGTCCTTCTACAACGACATTCCCTGGAGCGACGAAGTGACCAAGCTCGACCGCATCGGCTCCATCACCAAGGAACAACTGGTGGCCTGGGCCAATGAAAAACTCGGCACCGAGAATTACGGCATTATCTACAAACGCCAGGGAGAGGACCCCAGCGTGCAGAAGATCGCCAAACCGGCCCTCACCCCGATCCAGATGAACCGCGACACCCAGAGTGCATTCCTGACCGAAATTCAAAATTCGACGGTAACTCCGATCGAACCCGTATTCGTGGATTTCAACCGCGATATGGAGATTTTCAAAACCGATTCCAGCCTCGAAGTCCTCTATAAGAAAAATGACATCAACGACCTTTTCTCGCTGACCTACCTCTTCGATACCGGCGTGCTGAACGATCCGGCGCTCAACAATGCCTTCGCTTATATCGACTACCTCGGCACCCAGGCCAAGACAGCTGCGGAGATCGCATCCGAACTCTACGACATCGCCTGCTACTACGACCTGTCGGCCAGTCAGAACCGCTGTGCGATAACCTTCAAGGGATTGAGCGAAAACATGGGACAGGTCATGGATATCTTCGAAGACCTGGTAGCCAATGCACAGGGCGACGAAGAGATTCTCGCCAACTACAAGGCCGACCTGCTGAAAAAACGTGCAGACAACAAACTGAACCAGGAAGCGAATTTCGCAGCCTTGCAGCGTTTCGCCTTCTTCGGCGGAGAAGCTATCCAGCGCACGACCCTCAACAACGAGCAGCTCGAAGCGCTCACGTCGGACGTACTGATCGGCAAGGTCCGCGACCTGCTGAAAAAGCAGCACACCATCCTCTATTACGGTCCTAAGGACAAAGCCGGGCTGCTCGCCGACCTGAAAGCACACCACCAAACGCCGGAAGTGCTCGAACCGCTGACTCGGGGAAATATCGCGTTCCAGCCTACGGAACAGAACAAGGTCTGCCTGGCCAACTACAACGCGCCGCAGCTCTACTTCCTCCAATACTCGAACCTGGGCAAAAAATTCGACGTAGCGGTCGATCCCGCTCTGAAACTGTACAACGAATACAACAGCGGCAGCATGGGAGCCATCGTCTTCCAGGAGATGCGCGAATCCCGCAGCCTGGCTTACATGGCCTTCACGGAGTGGATCAATCCGAGCTACCTGGACGACAATTATCTTTTCGCAGCGATCATCGCCACGCAAAACGACAAAATGGCCCAGGCCATCGACGCATTCGATGAGATCATCAACAACATGCCCGAATCGGAAGCAGCCTTCAAACTGGCCAAAGAAGCCGTACTGACCAATCTGCGGACCTCGCGTACGATCAAGGACGAAGTGCTCTGGAAATACATCGCCAACAAAGATCTGGGCGTAACGGAAGACCGCAACAAAGCCATCTTCGAAAAGGTCCAGGACATGACCTTCGCCGACCTCAAAGCCGCCCAGGAACAGTGGATCAAGGACCGCAAATACACCTATTGCATCCTCGGCGACCTGAAAGACCTCGACCAGGATTACCTGCCCAAGCTGGGCCCGGTACAGAGCGTGAGCCAAAAGGAGATGTTCGGCTATTAATTCCACCGACCCAATCATTCAAAACGTCTTCGGATTTTTCCGAAGACGTTTTTTATCCTCCTTTCCCCGGAGGCAAAGCAAGCGGTACGTCCTGTTTCGGATGCACCTTACTCGACCAATCGCCCGCAGCCCGAAACAATAAACCCGGCGTCAGATAAACTGACGCCGGGTTTATTTTCGGGCACCGAACGGAACCCGATCTATTTTTAATACCGATAATGCTCGGCCTTGTAAGGACCCTCGACCGGTACGCCGATATAGTCGGCCTGTTTTTTCGTAAGCTGCGTAAGCTCCACACCGAGGTTATCCAGATGCAGCCGGGCAACCTCCTCGTCCAGATGTTTGGGCAGACGATACACGCCCACCTCCAGTTTCTTCTGCCACAACTCGATCTGCGCCAGACACTGGTTGGTGAACGAATTGCTCATCACGAACGAAGGATGTCCCGTAGCGCAACCCAAGTTCACCAGGCGGCCTTCGGCCAGGATAAAGATCGAATGGCCGTCGGGGAAGGTGAACTTATCCACCTGCGGTTTGATGTTGGTACGCACGGCATCCGAAGCCTCAAGACGGGCCATCTGGATTTCGTTGTCGAAATGGCCGATGTTGCAGACGATCGCCTGGTCCCGCATCCGCTGCATGTGCTCGAGCGTGATGATGTCGCAGTTTCCCGTGCAAGTCACATAAATATTACCCTCGGCCAGAGCACTCTCGACGGTCTTCACCTCGAAACCCTCCATCGCGGCCTGCAAAGCGCAGATCGGGTCGATCTCCGTAACGATGACCCGGGCTCCGTACGAACGCATCGAACGGGCACAGCCCTTGCCGACATCGCCGTAACCGCAAACGACCACCACCTTGCCGGCAATCATCACGTCGGTCGCCCGCTTGATACCGTCCGCCAGCGACTCGCGGCAACCGTACAGGTTGTCGAATTTCGACTTGGTGCAGGAGTCGTTCACGTTGATCGCAGGAACGAGCAGTTCGCCCGCCTCCTGCATCTGATAAAGGCGATGCACGCCGGTCGTCGTTTCTTCGCTCACACCCCGCCACTCGGCTACCGTTCGGTGCCATTTGCCGTTATCTTCGGCCAGAATCTTCTTCAGCGTATCGAGAATGACCTCCTCCTCGTAAGACGACGGTTCGTAATCCAGCGTCGAAGCGTCGTTTTCGGCCTTATACCCTTTGTGGATCAACAACGTGGCATCGCCGCCGTCATCGACGATCAACTGAGGGCCCTTCCCGCCGGGGAACGACATGGCCATCGCCGTACACCACCAGTACTCGGGCAGCGTTTCGCCCTTCCACGCAAATACGGGAACCCCCGCTTCGGCGATGGCCGCCGCCGCATGGTCCTGCGTCGAAAAAATATTGCACGAACACCAGCGCACGTCGGCGCCCAACTCGACCAGCGTTTCGATCAACACGGCGGTCTGAATCGTCATATGCAGCGACCCCATGATACGCACGCCCTTCAACGGTTTCTGCGGGCCGTACTTGCGGCGTATGGCCATCAGTCCGGGCATCTCGTGCTCCGAAATCTCAATCTCTTTCCGGCCCCATTCGGCCAATGACATATCGGTCACTTTGTAAGGCAGGGACAAATCCAAAAACATACTTTTTATCATTTAATCAATTATACATAATCTCTTGCCGAATCGTCGGCTCTCGTCGGCCGCATTGCGACACCGACTCCCGCCGAAGAGAATCGAAGCCACGAAGCGGTAAACACGGCCTCCGGCCGAAAAACGGTATAAACCGCCGCACGGTCATCGCCGCCGATTCTCCGAACTCAAAATACAGTTGCGATCCCGTTCGATCTGGCGCTGCAACTCCTCCAGCGAATCGAACTTGCGCTCGTCGCGGATCTTACGCCGCAGCTCGACCCGGAGCCTCCGACCGTAGAGATCGCCCGAAAAGTCGAAAATATGGGTTTCGAGATGTCGGGGACCTCCGCCCACCGAGGGATTGCTCCCCAGATTCGACATGGCCTTATACTCCACACCGTCGATCTCCACATAGGACTCATACACTCCGCTTTCGATCGTATCCGTATCCGCAACCTCCATATTAGCGGTCGGAAATCCCAACTCACGGCCCAGTTGCCATCCGTGCATCACCTCTCCTTCGATCCAGACAGACATAGCCTCAAATCTTTTCGGTCAGCTTGCGCACCAGGGAAATCTGGGAGAAAAACTCCTTGGCGAAAACCCGCAGCACGGTATAAAGCGGTATGGCCAGCAGCATGCCGATCACCCCGGCCAACGACCCGGCGATCAGGATCACGAGAAATATCTCGAGCGGCTGCGCCTTGACCCGCTCGGAGTAGAGCGTCGGTTGCAGCACGAAATCATCCAGCCCCTTCAAAATCAACAGCGATCCTGCAATGACCAACATCGTATGGCCGATCGACATCCCTTCGATCGGGGTGATGATACCCATGCAGACCGAAACAGCACCGCCGATGGTCGGACCGGCGTATGGCACGACGTTCATAACCCCCATGATAAGACCGATGAAAAAGGCATCCTGCGCCCTCATGCCGAAAGCCATCATCACCAGCGATACGGCCAACATCAACAGGAAGCTCTCGGCCAAAATCCCCCGAAAGTAGCGGAACAGAAGCACTGTAACCGAATTGAGGGCATGCGTCACGTTCTGTTGGTATCGATCCGGGAAAAGTGCCGTTACCATCGCATAGAAAAGTCCGTCGTCCCGCAGGAAAAAGAACGTGATGAACGAAATCGAAAAAAAGGCGATCACGCTCGAAACGGCCAAACTCACCACCGATGAAAACGCCGTATTGATCGTGTCGAAATTAATCAGCGACTGCAGGAACAAGATCAGCGTGTCCTTGAACGACACCTGGGTTTCGGGCAACGAGAAGAAGTGAGTGAGATAATCCTGAATACGCTGCAGCGGCTCCTCGACAGAAGTCAGCACCGTCGAAAAATCGAGGTGCGCCAACTGGTAGAGCTTGTTGGTCACCAGCGGCACGAAAAGCCCGCACATCACCGCGAAAACGATCCAGATCACCAGCAGCGTAACGAGCGCTCCGCACCAGCGCGGCACACGCCATCGCCCGATCCGACCTCGGGATATCCGGGCTACCAGCGGGCGTCCCATAATGGCCAGCACCGCCGAAACCAGAATGTAGATCACGATGGAGCTGAAGTACCACATCAAAAAGAGGACGACGGCCGTAATGGCCGCCCCCACCGTAAAACGAAGCAATGTTTGAGGTGTAATACTCATACGTACCGCAACGCGAAAACCGCCGCCAATAAGTTACTTCAACCGGGCGATGGGAGTTTGCGATCCCACGACAGGATCCCCGATCTCCACGAGCAGTTCGGTATCCTTCGGCAGAAAGACGTCAATGCGGGAGCCGAACTTGATGAACCCGCAAACCGAATTTTGCTCCACCTTCGAGCCGACTTTCATATAGGAAACGATACGACGGGCGATCAGACCCGCAATCTGACGGAAGAGCACCTCCTTGCCGTCGGGGGTTCGCACGACGGTCGTCGTCCGCTCGTTCTCGGTCGAGGACTTGGGATGCCACGCCACCAGGAAACGCCCCGGATGATACTTGAAATACTCCACAGTACCTCCGACCGGCACCCAGTTCATGTGAACGTTGGTAATCGACATGAAGATCGAAATCTGCAGCATCTCCCGATCGAGGTATTCGCTCTCGTGCACCATTTCGGTCACTACGACCCGGCCGTCGCACGGAGCGAAGACCAACTCCGCATCATGGATCTTCACACGCCGCGGCTCCCGGAAAAATGCCACGATAAAGAACCAAAACAGCACAAGCAGAATGGATCCGAACCAGAGCAGTCCCGCTTCGGCATGGCGCGACATCAGATAGTACATCAGCGCCCAAAGCAGGAAACAGACGACTCCTGTCAGCCCGATAATCTTGTAGCCTTCCTTGTTTATTTTCATATTCGGATAGTAAGTTTTCTTATGAAATATGCAGCAATACCAGATAAGCGACCACGAACGGCAACGAGAAAATGAGCGCATCGAAACGGTCGAGCCAGCCGCCGTGCCCCGGCAGAATATTGCCCGAATCCTTCACGCCGGCCGCACGCTTGAACATCGACTCGATCAAATCGCCCAACACACCGCTCACGGCAGCGATCGCAGCTAAACAGCACCACAGCCAATAGCTACCGTCGAGCCACCATGCGGCAAGGCAACCCATGGCGATCGCACCGACGATGCCGCCGAAGAACCCCTCCCACGACTTGTTGGGCGAAATTCGCTCGTAAAGATGATGTCGGCCGACGCTGACCCCCACCAGGTAGGCGAATACGTCGTTGGCCCAAATAATGAAGATGTAGGCCAAAATCACCCAGGGATTCCAGCCACCCTCCCCCGTCAGCAGAGGCAGATAGGCCATCATCGACAAAGGCACGGCCACATAAAAGACGCCTCCGAGCGTCGCCCCCACATCGGCGGCGGGGCGGGCACGCTTGAGGAACAGTTCACAGACGAACATCAGTGGTATGAGCAAAATAAAAACCGGCAACAACCACAAGAGGACGGAAAGCGCTCTCGGCAACAACGCCACCTGCTCCGCAGAAACCGCCAGCAGGAAACTCGCCACGAAAAGAGCCGTACCCGTAACCAGTCCGAGCCATTTGAGAGGGTAAATATCCTCCCGGCGGGCCATCCGGTAAAACTCCCACATACCGCCGACGAGAATCGCCAGCAACAGCACTCCGAAACTCCACTGCGACCAAAGCACCGCTCCGACTACCACGACAGTCAGGACGGCACCGCTCAAGGTTCGCACCAGAAGATTCCTCATTTTATCAGACATAATTCAACCTTTTTCGGGTAAACCTCGTTAAACTTCAGGCGTTTCCGCCGACGATTTTCCGTCCGACACAGCGGAAGCGGCGGTTCCGGAAATCTTTTCTTCGTCCTTTCGGGACTCGGCCGGCGCAACCTCTTTTTTCCCGGCTGCCTCTTCCGCATCGCCAGATGCAGCTTTCCGCTCCGCCAAAGCCTTCTGCTCGGCCTCTTTCCGTTCCCGCAGAATATCCTTTTTCCGTTTACCGAAGATACGCTCCACATCCTCCGTAAAGACCACTTCGCGCTCCAACAGCAGTTCGGCCAGCTCCTTCAAACCGTCGGCATGGCTGCGGAGTACCTCCGCCGCCATCGCATAGGCTTCGGCAATGGTATTTTTAGCCTCGGCGTCGATCTGCTGGGCCGTCAGTTCGGAATAGGGCTTGGTCAGCGCCATGTCGCTCTGGCCCGTAGAGTCGTAATAGCTGATCGTCCCGACCTTCTCGCTCATACCGTAATAAGCCACCATGGCATACGCCATCTTGGTCGCCCGCTCCAGATCGTTGAGCGCTCCGGTCGAAACCTCGCCGAAATTGATCTGCTCGGACACCCGGCCGCCGAGCATCGCAGCCAGCTCGTCCATCATCTGCTCGCGCGTGGTGATCTGCCGTTCTTCGGGCAGGTACCAGGCCGCGCCCAACGACTTGCCGCGCGGAATGATAGTCACCTTGATCAGCGGACTGGCATTCTCCAAAATCCAGCTTACCGTAGCGTGTCCGGCCTCGTGATAGGCAATCACCCGCTTCTCTTCGTCGGAAATGATCTTGTTCTTACGCTCCAGACCGCCGATAATGCGGTCGATCGCCGCCAGGAAATCCTCGCGCGACACATATTTCTTATTGTGACGGGCCGCGATCAACGCCGCCTCGTTGCCGGCATTGGCGGCGCCGGCACAGACACACAGTGATGCCATAACGGCGGCAGCGGTCAGCAGGGCGCGGCGGGGCCGGCGGAATCGTGCTGCAGTGTTTTTTTTCTCTTCACTCATGGCTAAAACCTCCTGAATACTCTTTTCGGAAGCGTGAAGCGCTGAAAAGGTATCCTGAAATAATTTACGTTCGATCATGGCTTCATACCTCCTTCAACGTCTGTTTTGCGGGAAAGGACTCTTCAGTCAGTTCCCGTTTCAGTTTTTGCCGCGCCCGCATCAGGCGGGAGCGGATCGTGGTTGGTTTGACGGAGAGGATGCAGGCGATTTCCTCGGTGGTCATCTCTTCGTAGTAAAAGAGATAGATGACCATGCGGTCGTTGCGCGGAAGGTGCATGACGGCGTCAAACAGTTCACGCTGGGCGGTGTTGTCGAAGGCGGGGGCATCCCAGTCCTCATTCAGGGAAAAGATATGCCTGCGCCATGCACCGCGCAGGATCTTGCGGCTTTCGTTGATTGCCACACGGATCAGCCAGTTGCGCATGTGCGCTTCGCTTTCAAAGGCTGTGTCGCGTTCCAGTAGGCGCAGCAGCGCAGTTTGCATCACGTCTTCTGCATCCGCGCGATTTTTCAGGGCCTGATAGGCCACGCGATAAAGCGTATCGGCGTGCCGACGCGCGGCAGGTTCGAAGGATTCCCGGTCCGTGGAAGCTCA
>OOAG01003007.1_pt1 | contig 10463 bp, 11 predicted proteins | sample 1671461 | NCBI WGS metagenome assembly OOAG01 (sample SAMN06348159, study PRJEB24527) | human gut metagenome | biome: human gut; feature: ankylosing spondylitis patient; material: feces | host: Homo sapiens | place: China | collected 2015-10 | reverse complement strand
GGTGTCTGGTACTTGAATACATACTTCTTTGTTTCCTTATCTTTGATATACACCAACGTTTTATTTACAGAAATTTCCCGTTTCCGAAAATCTACATCATCCCATGTAAGCCCAAGCAGTTCTCCGCCACGCATTCCCGTTCCGAGTGCTACCTGTATGAGATTCTCGTGTATTCTCTCCTTTGCGTGTTCCAATACTTCCCGTTGTTCTTTCACAGTCAGTACCCGTATCTGTTTTGTCTTTGTTTTGGGAACTTCCACTCCTGCACATGGGTTGAATGTAAGAATCCTGTTATGCACTGCATATTTGAACATAGCATTGAGAATATTATACACATCCCGTATAGTCTTTGTGCTGTAATCATCATCTGCCATATTCTGAAGCAGACGTTCCAAAATAATCGGATTAAAATCTGCCACACGTTGTTTTCCTATCTGCTTCTTTATGTAACGTCTGTAAAAATCATCATAACGTACTTGTGTACTCTCCTTGATAGTCCGCTTCTTATGGGTATTCAGCCAGATATCAAACCATGTATCCAGAGTGATATTATCGCCCTTTCCTTTCAACCCATGCTTGACTTCATAGCGTAAATCTTCCATTTCTTGAACTAACTTTTTTAAGTCCGCATTATCTTTTGTATACGTTTCTCCTTTGTAATAAAACCGCCCTCTGTAAATTCCGCTTTTTCTCTGCATAATTCCCGGCGGTAATGGATTTCCTTTTAAGTCCTTGCCCAATCTGCACGCTCCTTTCCGTGCAAGGACTATCAGAACTGGTCTGACAGTATTATATGCTTATTTGTGTTTATACTGCAATTACTTCATATTTATTTTTCAGATTATGCCCTTCGTTTTTCTTCAAAAACTGGTCTAAAACCTCAGAGCGTATAAGAATCTTATTTCCAATCCTTATGACCGGAATCTTCTGCCATGTAATCAGCTTTCGCAGATTATTTCTTCCAATTCCCGTATACTCTGACGCTTCATTCACTGTAAGGGCTTTCTTTGTCTGTATCGTTTTCTGTGTATGTTCTGTCAAAGATTCTCCTTTCTTCTTCCCTCAAAAGGAAAGATTTTTTATAGTCCTCATATATGCGTTGTTGTTCTTCGTTCATCTGCCCCCGTTCTATTAGCTGGCGGATATAATCTCTGTTATCCAGTTTTCCGATTTTATCCATTAGCTTTAAAGAGGGCGAAACTGCTACGTTCAGCCACTGCCATGTTCGTTCCAGTGTCTTTTTCTCTGGATTCATGGTCAACTTTATCTTCCCTACATCCTGCATGAGTTCTTCCCACGGGGGATAAGTAGGATAAAGCCGTTTTCTTGTAACCGTGCTGTTTTCCGGCTTCTGTAAAAACCGCACTTTCTCGTTTAATACAGACAACGCAATCCGTGCCACATCCCTGTCTTTCAGAAGTTCTTCTACTAATCTGACCGCTTTTTTGTGCCGGAATCGAAGTTCATATCTGTTCCAGTCCGGGTTGAGTTCTTTTCCGAACTTTTCTGCCTGTTCATATCCCTTTTCATAGAATGTAATCCGAAAATCACTGTGTTTACTGCCGAGATATAGTGTTTTTCCCTGCGCTTCTATTTCATCCTCTTTCAGTCTATCAGAACGATTCTCTGCTGTATCACGCAACTGACTAGATATCAGCCCCTCGTTTTTCAGACGAATCAATTCCGGGATAGACAGATAAGGCTTTGTATCGTCGATTGCCAAGTCTATCCTCGGAAAATTCACCGGGTATCTGCAAACTCTTTCCAGAAAATCAAACCATGTTTCCTTATTCATCATAAGGAAATTTTCATAATTCCTGCACCCCGAACCACTCATAAGAATCTGAAATCCCTCATACTGTGCATTTCCTGTCGGTTTCAGAATCTTGATATTGTCAAATCTTGCTATCAGTTCGTGTCCAGCAATTCCTTTTTCCTTACCATGCAGTTCCATAAAACTCAGTGGAATCCGCAAGATATCTTCTATGATTATGAACACGTCTACACCTTTGACAGTAATCTGACACCAGTCAATCAGTGCTGTCAAATCTTCTTTCTGACGAGTTACCCCCCTGTTAGTATAGGGGGGTTCTGAAATTTTCATTACCTCTGTTATCATCATCCCTGCCTTTCGTAGTATGCCGTGGCTTTCGCCACGTTCCCGGCACTTCTCTACTCCCTTTGCTCCTTTCACGCTGTACGGAGCAGTCCGCAGAGAATTTCCGGGAACAGTCTCTACACGTTTCCTTTTCCGGTAACAACACGGATACCCTTGCAGGAGATTCTGTCCACCAATACCGGGAAGTTTCCTCTCTGCACATAAGGGGCATATACCGCTTCTTCTAGTTCTACCACTGTGTAAGGCTCTACCTTTGGAAGTTCTGTTGCTTCCAGACGGATATCTACGCTGTTTCCAAGTTTCATGCTTCCGAGGTGAAGTTTCAATGCTTCCACTTCCTCGGTTTTCTTCCGGGTTTCCTTATCATACTTATAGCAGTAGTCTGCTCCCATGTAACGGAGTTCCCCGAACGCTTCTCTGACCTGTTCTTTTGTCAATGTAATCTGCATGCTACATTTCTCCTTTTTTGAAATCATGGTGAATGGGTGTCTGGTAAGTGTGACAAGTCCTTTTCATATCCACGTCTATATTTATTTCATTACTTTTCTCCTTACCTCTTAACCTCATCATAGACCTGTTTTTTCTTCTTGTCAACAATTATTTTACTTTTTCCCTTACTTTTTATTTTTGTATTTCAAACGCTTAACTATATCTTTTTATAACTTATTATAATTTTACCCTTACATTTATCCTTATCTTGTGTTATGATGAAAACAGAAACGAGGTGTGCATATGTTTGTGAATAAAGAAGCAGTAGGAAAACGAATTTTACAGATACGCAAGAAATACGGTTACAGTATGCAGAAGTTTGGGGAAATCATAGATAATGCCCCGAAAGGCTCTGTAAACAGTTGGGAAAAGGGTGTGAATCTTCCCAATGAGAAACGCTTGAAGCAGATTGCCACGTTGGGCAATATGACGCTGAATGAACTTCTGTATGGTTCATTTAAAGAATATGTAGATATGCTTATCACAGAAAAACTGGGGATTGAACTGCCGGAAGAATTTACCAGAACTTTCTATTCTCTTTTAGAGCAGAACGGATTTACCTACGGGGATGATATCGAGATTGTCCGGCTTGTAAACGGCTTTCTGACTTATCATAACCTTACAACAAAAGAAACCGCCATTTTCTATCAGCCAACTGCATACTCCGGCGATTATTTTGACGGTATCATACAAAAAGCGGATTCTTCCGTTCTGGTCTGCCGGGCATATGCAGATAAGGCAAACAACACCTTACATATCATTCCGGCTTTTGAGAATGGACAGACTGAGGAAGTAGCAGACTTCTTTCATGCACTGAAAAGCATAACCGCTCCACACAACAACAATTATTTCACTTCCGGCTTTCTGACACTCGGACTGGCATTGAGAGATTCCAAAGTAATTATCTATGGAATTGATGAAAAACAGGGAACAGCACAGGTAATCCCTTACGAATATGATTGCGAATCAGACGCTTATATCCAGAATGAACATCTGTCATATACCAGACAGGATAGCTTTTTCCGAGAAGCCACGAAAGAAGCGGTCTATCGGAAAATGCAATCCGACAGAAGTAACCCATAAGATAAACAAGAGGACTTGCAAGGTTTGTGACCTTCTTTCAAGCCCTCTTATGTATCATTGCGGTACTGGCTGTGTCCGTTCCGTAAAGGACTGCCCTAAGTGTATCGGCTTCACCTTGTTCCTTTACCTCACTATTCACAAATCACTTTTGCTATTTTCGCAATAATATTGCAAATAAAACAATTAGAACTAATATAATTATCAAAAAAATAAACCTTATTTGACCATGAAATCCTAATCCAATCCACTGCAATACTATTATTAACGCAAAAACTAATAACGCCCAGTAATTTCTTTTCATGCAAATCCCTCCCTTAATATCGTAACGGCTTGCCTTGGAAATCAAAAACGCATCTTGGGATCTCTTAATTCCTCGTTCTCTATACCGTCCAATGCAATTTCAACAATATGATCAAAGCTAACTCCATTCTCCATTACATATCCCTTAAAGATTGTAAACAGCAAAAAGGATTCTCCGCATCTGCACTTTTTTTAGTAATGATAGTCTATCATAAAACAAAATACGTTTCAATATTCATTCCTTGTTTATGCGTATGTGCGTATTTTTATGTAATGCACTAATAAAAATATGAAGCAGGCTACACTTTCTCCTCTATATCAAGTGCATCTGCAAGCATCCTTGACTGAATATCAACTGTTTTCTTAAGCGCCTGAAGACGCTTTTCATTGATTGCATAGCCTTGCAAAATAAACTGTTTAAGGACATTATTTGCCCATTTTCTGAAAGCTATACCTCTTTTAGAATTAACTCGATATCCGACAGACTAAATCATATCCAAATTATAAATTTGGGGTTTTCGTCCCCCTGTACTTCTGTCGGAAAAACCGACAGAAGTCTCATCCAGTTCTCCTGAAGCAAGAATATTTGAAATATGTTCGCTTACTGTAGCGTGCTTAACATCAAACAACACTTCCATTTGTTTTTGCGTCAGCCAAACTGTCTCCTGCTCAGGATTGATTTGAACTTCTATATTAACATCACCATCTGTAAATAATACAATTTCATTCTTCATCCTTCAGTTCCCCTCCACGAATAAATCTGTCCTCATAGTTGCTGTGATTTTTGCTGCATACTTGCTACATATCCACCAATTTTCATCACGTTTCTGGACGTCTCACTGAATCAAAAGGTAAAGAAAAACCCCAGAACCGAAGTTCTGGGGTTTGGGATCTCTTTGAATTGTAATTCTCTTGCGAGATAATTATCTCTTTGAGAACTGTGGTGCTCTACGAGCTGCTTTGAGACCTGGTTTCTTACGCTCTTTCATACGTGGGTCACGAGTCAGGTAACCTGCTGACTTGAGAACCGGTCTGTAATCTGCGTCTGCCTCAAGGAGTGCTCTAGCGATTCCGTGACGGATAGCTCCAGCCTGTCCTGTGTATCCACCACCACATACATTAACGATTACGTCGAACTTGTCAGCTGTCTCTGTAGCCACGAGCGGCTGGCGAACAACAACTTTCAGAGTCTCAAGTCCGAGATACTCATCAATGTCTCTCTTATTAATAGTAATTTTTCCTGTTCCAGGTACAAGATATACTCTTGCGATTGATTTTTTTCTTCTTCCTGTTCCGTAATATTTTGCGTTAGCCACTGTTATTTCCTCCTTTCAACCTCTACCTAAAATGTAAGAACTTCCGGCTTCTGAGCCTGATTTGCATGCTCTGGGCCAGCGTAAACATGAAGCTTCTTGATCATGTCTCTTCCCATAGGTCCTTTCGGAAGCATTCCCTTAACAGCAAGCTCGATTACCTTCTCCGGCTTCTTTGCAAGAAGCTCAGCAAGTGTAGTCTCTCTCATTCCTCCAACATAATCGGAGTGATTATAATAAACTTTCTGCTGTAATTTCTTTCCTGTTACTTTTACTTTCTCAGCGTTCACAACGATTACATAATCACCTGTATCGATGTGCGGTGTATATTCCGGTTTGTTCTTTCCTCTGAGCACTTTAGCGATCTCAGATGCAAGGCGTCCTAATGTAGCACCTTCAGCGTCAACCACATACCATTTTCTTTCAATCTTATCCGGGTTAGCCATATAAGTTTTCATGGGTGTTCCTCCTGTAAATAATCATCAATGTTCTTGCTTATTTATTTGAAATCAATATACTCCGGGGCTTTGGTGTATATCGTTTCTCCTTATGTCATGCTGTACTATTATAGACCTTTCCTCTCTGAATGTCAACATTTTTCTTCGTTCTTCTTCTCATTTTTCTGCTGATTTTTTTCTCCGTCATATCTCATTTTTATTCTCTTTTTATTTTCATTTTTATTCTACGTTGTTCAAATTTCCTCCAAATGCTATAATAAAAGACAGTAGCCTCACTGCATATTTCCAACGCAGTGAACTAAAGCAGAAAGAAGGTACATCTATGTGGGCTTATAATGAAACTTTTTATCAGATTTATCCGATCGGGTTTTGTGGGGCTCCCGTTCACAATGACGGAGTTCCCGCACACCGCATTTTAAAGATCGGGGACTGGGCGGAATATCTCGGAAATCTTGGCATCGGATCGATCATTCTTAATCCGATCTTCGAATCCGACAATCATGGATACGATACAAGAGATTTCTGCAAAATTGACTGCCGCCTCGGCACAAATGAAGATTTCAGTGAAGTATGCACGAAACTTCATTCACAGAATGTCAAAATAATCCTTGACGGTGTCTTCAACCATGTCGGGCGTGGCTTCTGGGCATTCCGGGATGTCCGGGAAAAGAAATGGGACTCTCCTTATAAAGACTGGTTTCATATCAGTTTTGACGGAAATAGTTGTTATAATGATGGTTTCTGGTATGAAGGCTGGGAAGGTCATTTTGAACTGGTCAAGCTGAATCTTCAGAATCCGGCTGTTGTAGATTATCTGCTGGACTGTGTAAAGCTTTGGATCGAAGACTTCGGCATCGACGGACTCCGTCTGGATGTTGCCTATTGTCTGGATCATAATTTTATGAAACGCCTCCGCAGCTTCTGTGAATCGATCAAACCAGGGTTTGCACTGATCGGAGAAGTCCTCTTTGGTGACTACAATCTGATCGTCAATGACGAGATGCTTCACAGTTGCACGAATTATGAATGCTATAAGGGAATTTATTCCAGTTTCAACAGCATGAATCTGTTCGAGATCGCACATTCCCTGAACCGTCAGTTCGGACCGGAACAGTGGTGTATTTACCGCGGAAAGCATCTCATGACATTTGTGGATAATCATGATGTCACAAGAATCGCAAGCATTCTGACGAACAAGAACCATTTACCGTTATGTTACGGAATCCTCTTTGGAATGCCGGGAATCCCCTGTATTTATTATGGAAGTGAATGGGGTGAAGAAGGGGTGAAAGTTCCCGATAATGACTATGCCCTCCGCCCGTGCTTTGATGCACCAAAGCCAAATGAACTGACCGACTTTATCTCACGGCTGATCGAAGTAAGATGCACCAGTGATGCTCTCTGCAACGGTTCTTACCGAAATGTTGTCATTACGAATCATCAGCTTATCTTTGAACGCCGCACAGAAACAGAACGCATCCTTGTTGCCATCAACGCTTCTGATTCTGACTTCACCGCAGGAAATGGAGAACTTCAGGGATCTTATATTGACCTGCTGAAGACCGGCGATTCATCAGAAGCCGCTCCACAGACCCTGAACGGACAGCTTTCCATGCCGGCTTACAGTGTCCAGTATCTGAAAATGCTGTGATCGGCTTATCGCTCAGTCGCAAAAGACATCCGGTGTCGGACCTTTTTAAGGCTCTGTCCCGGATGTCTCTTTTTTATCTTTTATAACTCTTTTCTTATTCTTTTTGAGCTGCTCTTTCTTTCCTGCAATTCAGCAGCTATACTTCACCATTTTTAAATCGGATGATCATCTCATTGGTGATGCTGTCCCGCTCTGGCTCAACCGGGATCTCATCTCTTTGAAACCATTCTGCCATGGCAAGCTCTTCCCGATCCAGCGTAATGGCAGCTTCTCCATCTAAATCACAGTAAAATCCCATCAGGAGCGTATCAGTAAAAGACCAGGGCTGACTCTTATAATAACGGATATTCTTTACCTTAAGCCCTACTTCTTCCATGACTTCTCTCTGCACCGTCTCTTCCAGAGTCTCACCAATCTCCGTAAATCCCGCCAGCAATGCATACTTTTTATACGTTCTTCCGGCATACTTTGACATCAGGATCTTATCACCATCCGTCACTCCGATGATCACTGCCGGACAGATCTTCGGGAACTCCATATTATGGCAGGATTCACAATACAGCATTCTTTCCTTACTGTCTTTTTTCATTCTCCTGCCACATTTTCCACAAAACCTCCGGCTCTGATACCAGTTATGAAGCTGATATCCCGTAATCCCGGCAAATGCAAGGTACTGTGGCTCTGCATACCGGAAAATCTCCGTATTTTCCATTGTAAAATGCGACTGCCGCTCCCGGTTGATCTCCTCTACAAGATAATACCGTTCTCCGTCAATACTGAACAGATACACTGCATCTTCATAGATATCTTCATTCAGTCGCTCGATGTCCCGAAACTTAGGGAACTCGATCCGATCCGGGTATTTTCTCACGAGAGCCGCATGGTCTTCATAATACAGTGCATAAGACTCCCGGTCAGGCGGACACGGATGATACTGGTTATCAAATGTATGCTCTCCTATATCCTGGATCATGCCTCTTCTTCTGCTGCCTCCTGTGAACGGGCTGCATCTCCTTTCACTGCCTCCTCTTCAAATAAAGATGCATCTTCTTCCCGGAGCGTTACATCCTCCGTATCATCTCCAGGCGTCTCTTCCTCATCCACTGTTACCGCCGGCATCTTTTCTCCACAATACGGGCAGAAGACCATCTCTTTTGCTACCATCTTTCCACAATTCGGGCATTTTCCTGCTCCTCTGATAGCTGCGATCTTCTCCTCAAATTCTGCAATGCTTTCTTCTCTTGAGCTGATCGCCTCGCACAATCCTTCTACCTTCTCATCCAGAACTGCTCCACTCTTATACTGCTCATAGACTCCCCGTCCAAGTTCCAGCAGATCGACCGTATTCTCATGTGTAAGGCTTCTCACCTGCGATTTCAGCTTCTGCGTCTCGATTACCTCTCCGGCTTTATTTCCTACTGTCGTCGCTGTCTCCCCGATATATTTTCCTAATTCTTCAAAAAAATCTTTCATCTTTTTTCTTCTCCTTTCCGTAACCATTCCGCCAATCTTCTCCTCTGACTGCTATTTTCATCACACCCATGGGCATTTCCTCTGACCATCTTTCTCATCACAGCCATGGATCATTGTCTCCGACTCCTGCTTTCCTGCGGTCATAAATTAAATTCATTATACCTCATTCTTTTCCTTTGTGAAGACTGACGGGCAAAAATTTATAGATCTTTTAGGGTTATAAAGAAATTCTTAAGTTCATATATTGACAGAAAAAGAGTCAGGAAATGTGCCATGCCAGATTTAGAAACCTGCCGCCGGAACATCCTTTCTGAAGATTACCGTGATTTTATCGAGAACCGGACTCGCACACCTCTTTTTAATGAACTTCTCCTTCAAAATCCCTGTGAACAGGATGCCGGTGGTGGATACACCTGCTATTATTTTCCACAAGAATCCGTAGAACCAATCACGCTTACCCGTTTTTCCTATAATTCTATCCCCCAGTGCTTTTCGCCCCTGAGTATGGAAACTCTGAACCAGGCAGGAATCCTTCCGGTTCAGAATTATCCTACGCTCCAGCTAAAAGGACAGGGGGTATTGATCGGATTTTTGGACAGCGGTATTGATTATACAAGCCGCCTTTTCCGCAATCTTGACGGCTCGACAAGAATTGCCGCCATCTGGGATCAGACGATCCAGAGCGGAACGCCCCCGCAGGGATTTGCTTACGGAACAGAATATGCCCGGGAAACTATCAATGCCGCCCTGGCTTCTGAAGATCCTGCTTCTCTTGTTCTTTCTGTTGATGCCACCGCCCACGGGATTTTTGCTGCCTGCCTCGCCGCAGGCCGTGCAAACTTCTCCGAACAGTTTCTGGGAGCCGCTCCGGAATCTACTCTCGCTGTTGTCAAATTAAAACAAGCGAAGCAATATCTGCGGGATTATTACTGCATCACGGAAACAGCCGTCTGCTACCAGGAAACAGATCTGATCCTTGGATTAAAATATCTGAATGATCTGGCAGATGAACTGGAGCTTCCACTTGTCATATGTATCACTGTAGGCTCTAATCTTGGCGGTCATGTCGGCACGCTTCCGCTTCCCGCATTACTTGGCAGCTACAGTCTGATGCCCGACCGGATTGCTGTGGTCGGCACGGGAAATGAAGCAGACAAACGTCATCATTATTTCAATACGATTCAGTCAGAAAATGACCGTAAAACTGTAGAGATCCGGGTTGGTGAAAATGTATCCGGTTTCACTTTGGAACTTTGGGTACTGATCCCCAATCTCTTCTCAATTTCAATTATTTCACCGTCCGGGGAAAATACATCCAAAATTCCATTTCATGTAGGCACAAGCGCAGACATTGATTTTCTCTTTGAAAAGACCCGCGTCTCTGTTGACTACCGGCTTCTGGTCGAAAAAGCAAACTCTGAACTCATCTTCTTCCGTTTCCGTACCCCGGCAGAAGGCATCTGGAAAATCATCGTAGAACCGACCCGCCTGATTAATGGTGATTTCCATATCTGGCTTCCTGTCACAGAATTTTTAGACGGAGATGTCTATTTCCTTGAATCAGATCCTTACACGAC
>OOAG01002993.1_pt1 | contig 10497 bp, 7 predicted proteins | sample 1671461 | NCBI WGS metagenome assembly OOAG01 (sample SAMN06348159, study PRJEB24527) | human gut metagenome | biome: human gut; feature: ankylosing spondylitis patient; material: feces | host: Homo sapiens | place: China | collected 2015-10 | reverse complement strand
TTTTTTTTTTTAATGATACGGCGACCACCGAGATCTACACTCTTTCCCTACACGACGCTCTTCCGATCTCACGGCGTCTTCCTCCAAATAAATAAATCAGTCTTAAAAGCTGTAAAATTGCTGTGGCTGCTGCCGCAACATATGTCATGGCCGCTGCTGAAAGCACTTTTCTTGCCTGTCTGTTCTCATCTCCATATAGGAATCCTTCTGATTCAAGAAGCTGTAATGCTCTTGCCGAAGCATTAAACTCAACCGGTAATGTTACAAGCTGGAAAAGTACTGCCAGACTGAACATAAGAATACCAATATCTATAAGTATATTAGTTGAGCCAAATATAAGTCCAAGCACAATAAGTATCCATGATACCTGCGAACCGACACTGGCTAACGGAAAAAGTGCTGTTCTGAAGCTTAAAGGACCATATCCGTAAGCATGCTGTATTGCATGTCCTGTTTCATGGGCTGCAACTCCGATAGCAGCAACAGATGTTGAATTATAAACAGAATCTGACAGGTTAAGTGTCTTATTTCTTGGATTATAATTATCTGTCAGGCTTCCTGATACTCTCTGAATAGATACATCGTATATTCCCTGGCTTCTTAAAAGCTGCTCTGCGACCATTGCGCCTGTCATTCCTTTTGAAGATGACACCTTGGAATACTTGTTAAATGTGCTTTTTACCTTTACCTGTGCTATCAGTGCAATAACGCATGATATTATTATCAGAATGTACATTGGATCATAGTAATATCCATATCCATAATAACCATATAAAGCTACCATAATACCTCTTTTCTGAACCATTTAAGATTCTGCTTATTCTCCTAACATTACACCTGCTTCTAACTGGTTGCCTCTTAAGAACGAACCACTGTCCATTCTCTTCTTACCTTCTAACTGAACCTCATTAACAACTAAATACCCCTGTCCACAGGCTATTGTAAATGTGTTCTTTCCTACCGTAACAACCTGTCCCGGCTTAACTTCTTCTGTCTGTACTTCACTGATATTATCTGCAACATCTGCATCCCATATCTTTAACATTTTACCGTCTATATAAGTAAATGCACTAGGCCATGGATTAAGTCCTCTTATAAGTCTTTCAAGTTCAGCTGCACTCTTATTGAAATCCATCTTACCAAATGACTTATGAAGCATTTTTACATAAGTGCTTTCTGAATCATCCTGCTTAACAGGAGTAATAGTTCCAGCTTCAAGTCCTTCAAGTGTCTTAACCAAAAGATGCGCACCGACATCACTTAATCTGTCAAAAAGACTTCCGCCCGTCTCTTTAGCATCAAGCTTCACCTTCTCAACCATCAGGATATCTCCTGTATCAAGGCCTTCATCCATCTTCATGGTTGTAACACCTGAATACTCACAGCCATCAATAACTGCCCACTGGATTGGCGATGCACCTCTGTACTTAGGAAGAAGTGATGCATGAACATTGATACAGCCGTATCTTGGCATGTTGATAATACTTGCCGGCAGTAACTGTCCAAATGCAACAACAACAATTACATCTGCATTATATGTTCTTAATTCTTCTACAAATGCTTCATCTCTTGCTCTCTCCGGCTGTAAAACTGTGATTCCATGCGCCACAGCTTCCTCCTTAACTGGAGAGAAAACAAGTGATTTGCTTCTTCCCCTTGGTTTATCAGGCTGTGTAACAACTGCTGCCACATCATGTCCTGCTTCGATTATTGCTTTAAGTGTCCCTACAGCAAAATCGGGTGTACCCATAAATACTACTCGCATTCTGTTCCCCTTTTCATTAATTATTCTTCTTCAATGTCATCTGTAGAGAGAAGTTCTCCTTCTACTTTATCAACATACATTATACCATCAAGATGGTCAATCTCATGAAGAAGGCATCTTGCAAGAAGCTCCTCTCCTTCTACTATAATCTCTTCCATATTCTCATTAAGAGCCTTAACCTTGGCATAATTAGGTCTTGTAACCTCACCTGTCTTTCCAGGTACACTCAGGCATCCTTCAAGCCCTGTCTGACTTCCGCTTGTCTCTAATACAACAGGATTGATAAGAACAATAGGATCATCTCCACAGTCAATAACAACAAGTCTCTTTCTGATTCCAACCTGAGGTGCTGCAAGACCTACACCGTTAGCCTCATACATTGTATCAAACATATCATCAATAAGCTCTTCAATTCTTGGTGTCATCTCTGTAATCTCTTTTGCCTTGGCTCTTAGTATATCATCTCCAAGTGTTCTAATATTTCTTATTGCCATATATTCCTCCTCGCAATCATCCATTAATATCGTATTGTACATTAATATTCTTAAAAGCCTGATTTCCAACAATATTAACATCAAGCTTTTCATGTATACTGTTAAGAACTTCCCTGTCTTTATGTTTTACATAGATTATCTTACTATACACATCTTTAATCCTATATATAGGTGCATCTGCCGGACCTATACACATAAGTCCTTTATACTTACAGTTGTTATCCACAAATGCTTTAACCCACGCTGCACTCTTTGTCAATAACATCTCATCTGGTGAAGATAACATAATCTTCATAAGATTATCCGCCGGCGGATATCCACACAGCTTTCTGTAAGCAATTTCCTGCTCATAGAAAGCATTATAATCCTGATTAGCCGCACTAACAATACTAAAATGCTCCGGCGTATAAGTCTGTATAACTACATTGCCGCTTTTTTCTGCTCTTCCTGCCCTTCCAGCCGCCTGTGTAAGAAGCTGGAAAGTTCTCTCAGAAGCCCTGTAATCACTGGAATAAAGTGACATGTCTGCCGCAAGCACTCCCATAAGCGTTACATTTGGAAAATCATGTCCTTTAACAATCATCTGAGTTCCAATAAGAATATCCGCATTACCATTGGCGAATTCCGACAGAATCTTTTCATGTCCATCCTTGCCTCTTGTAGTGTCCATATCCATTCTTAGCACTCTTGCCTGTGGAAATGTTTTCTTAACCTGTGCTTCAACACCTTCTGTTCCTGCCCTGAAGCCCGAAACATATCTTGAACCGCATGAAGGACATACAGTTATCTTAGGTGTTGTATATCCGCAGTAATGACACATCAGCCTTCCATCAGCATGCTCCGTAAGTGAAACATCACAGTGCGGGCATTTCATAACCTTTCCGCATGAACGGCATGATATAAAGCCAGCCACGCCTCTCTTATTAAGGAAAAGCATTATCTGCTCATGCTTTGCAAGTCTGTCACTCATCAGTTCTCTTAACCTGTTGCTGAATATCGTCCTGTTTCCAAGCCTTAATTCTTCTCTCAGATCAACAATATCAACTGCTGGAAGTCCTCCGCTTCTCGCTCGGCTGTCAAGTGTAATAAGCTGTATATGTCCATTCATTGCCGCATAGTAGCTTTCCATTGAAGGAGTCGCAGAACCAAGTATCACTGAAGCGCCTGCTTCCTTTGCAATATGGCATGCAACCTCTCTTGCATGATATCTTGGAACAGTCTCTGACTTATAAGCTCCTTCATGCTCTTCATCTATTACTATAAGGCCTATATTTGAAAATGGTGTGAACAACGCCGAACGCGGACCAATCATTACACTTATATCACCTCTCTGTGCCCGCAGAAACTGGTCATACCGCTCTCCCTTTGACATACGGGAATTCATAATAGATACCTTATCCCCGAATCTGTGGTAAAACCTCTGCACAGTCTGAAATGTAAGTGCAATCTCCGGTATAAGCACAATTGCCTGTCTTCCATGATTAAGGACATGCTCAATTGTCTCAAGATACACCTCAGTCTTTCCGCTCCCTGTAACACCATGAAGCAGATATGTCTTATAATCACCATTATCATAGTCAGCTATTATTGTATCCACAGCTTTTTTTTGCTGCTTGTTAAGTTCGATATGCTTTCTTTCTCCCAAAACATTCCTTACAGGATTCCTATACATATCTTCTGACCTGACTTCGGCAATCCCCATATCTTCAAACGCCTTGACCGTCTGTGCCGTGATATTAAGCTTGGATTTAATAATGCTTTCATCTATTACAGGTTCCTTAATCAGTGCCTCTAACAGTCTGTATCTTGCTTTTGCATTTTTCTTTGCAAATGCATCAAGATACTTCTGCGCCTGTGCCGTGTCAATAATAAGATTGACCGAGCGTTTTTCCTTCTGTTTAACCTTATCTTTTACAGGAATAACCGTCTTAATTGCCTGATTCATGGTACAGCCATAATTGTGCTTCAGCCACGCCGCAAGCTTTAACATTCTGCTTACTGCAGTGACCTTTCCCTCAGTAATCCCTGTAATATATTTTATCTTTTCAACAGGATATGCAGCCTTGTCTCCCAAACCTACAACATACCCTGTTATCTGCCTGTTTCCTGCTCCAAAAGGAATATCAACTGACATTCCCAGTTCAATTACATCCACCAATTCATCCGGAACTGCATACTGGAATGTCTTATCAAGCTGTTCATGTGAAATGTCTATTATTACATCTGCGTACATTAATTACCCTTCAATTCTTCAAGCACTTCTTTGATAAGCACCCTCTCATCCATAGGATACTTCACACCCTTAATCTCCTGATAATCCTCATGACCTTTACCCGCAAGAACAATAATATCACCTGGTTCGCCATGTTCTATCGCATACTTAATAGCTTCTTTTCTGTCTGTAATATCAACATGCTTTCCGGTAGTCTTAGCAATTCCAGTCTTGATATCTTCTATAATTGCCTCCGGCTCTTCAAATCTTGGATTATCTGATGTGATAATAGTAAGGTCAGCAAGTTTTCCTGAAACCTCGCCCATCTCATATCTTCTTTCCTTGGAGCGGTTACCACCACATCCAAACAGGCATACAAGTCTGTGAGGGTGATATTCCTTAAGAGTTGTAAGTATACTCTCTAAAGCCATTGCATTATGAGCATAATCTATCATTAATGTAAAATCATCTGAAACCTTTACAAGCTCAATTCTTCCCTTAACCTTAACATGCTTAAGAGTTTCCTTAAGTGCCTCTTCGTCAACATCGAAATGCCTTGTAATTGCTATTGCACATAATGAATTGTATACAGAAAACTTACCCGGAAGATTAAGTTCAACCTTCATATTAACAAGTCCTGTACAGTCATATGTAAGACCAATTTTACCCGGTTCATGTAAAAGTTCAATATTTTCAGCCTTAATATCAGCATTATCTCCGATACCATAGCTTTCAACCTTACATATTGCTCCCCTAAGGATATCTTTGGTATGCTTATCATCAGCATTAACAATACCAACCTTGCACTGCTTGAATAACTTTGCCTTACAGTTAAGGTAATCCTCAAATGACTCATGCTCATTAGGTCCGATATGGTCGGGCTCAAGATTAGTAAACACTCCTATATCGAACATAATACCTGCTGTTCTGTCAAGCTTAAGTCCCTGCGAAGACACCTCCATAACAACTGCCTTACAGCCAGCGTCTACCATCTTTGCAAATGACTGGTGAATCTCTATTGATTCAGGTGTTGTATTATGTGCCGGAATCGCTTCATCCCCGATAATAGTCTCAATTGTTCCAATAAGTCCAGTCTTAATGCCGCATGCCTCAAGCACATTTTTAACCATATAAGTGGTTGTTGTTTTTCCCTTAGTTCCTGTTATTCCTATTGTAAACAGCTTCTTATCAGGATTACCATATATTGCTGCCGACATAAGTGCAAGCGCAAGCCTTGTGTTATCCGTGCTAACAACTGCTGCCTTGCAATCCTTAGCTTCGTACTCGCCATCAAGAACAACAATTACAGATGCCTTATCCTTAATCTGGTCAATATATTTATGTCCATCACTCACAGCACCCTTAATGCATACAAATGCATAACCATCCTGCATTTTTCTTGAATCAGATGTAATTCCTGTCACTTGCGACTCAGTACTGCCGCATACAACACTGTACCTGAAATCTGCAGTTTCATTTTCTGAACATATTTTTAATATCTCTGAAAGCTTCATACATTAGTCTCCTTATTTTATAGTATATATTACTTACATTACTGCTGCTTTAGAAGTGTTTCAAACTCTTCCATTGTCATCTCAACCTTTCTTGGCTTAGTTCCAAGCTCCGGTCCTACTACCTTTGCACCAGCAAGCTGGTCCATAATTCGTCCTGCCCTGTTAAAGCCAATCTTGAAATGTCTCTGCAGACTTCCTATTGAGCCTTTTTCATTCTCAATAACGAATCTTCCTGCATCAGCAAAAAGTGAATCTCTCTCATCATCGCCTTTACTGCTGCCAGGCATGCTCTCCTGACTTACAGTAGCCTGTGCAATACTCTCATCATAAGATACTTCCTCTGCATTCTCCTTAAGGAAAGATACAACATTTTCAACCTCTTCATCAGATACGAATGCGCCCTGAACACGCAGCGGCTTTGGAAGATTAGATGGGAAGTAGAGCATATCTCCCTTTCCAAGCAGCTTCTCAGCACCATTCATATCAATGATAACTCTTGAATCAATTCCCGAAGATACTGCAAATGCTATCTTAGACGGAATATTTGCCTTGATAAGTCCTGTTACTACATTAACAGAAGGTCTCTGCGTTGCTATAACCATATGTATTCCGGCCGCTCTAGCAAGCTGAGCCAGACGGCATATTGCATCTTCGACCTCACCCGGTGCAACCATCATAAGGTCAGCAAGCTCATCTATGATAATAACAATCTGTGGAAGCTTCTCCATTGGAGGGTCTATGCCCTCCTTATTCTTCTTAACAACAACATCATTATATCCCTTTATATTACGAACCTGCATTGCCGCGAACTTCTTATATCTGTCTGTCATCTCATTAACAGCCCAGTTAAGCGCCCCCGCAGCCTTCTTAGGATCAGTTACAACCGGTAATAACAGATGTGGTATTCCATTATATACACTTAACTCAACAACCTTAGGGTCAACCATTATAAGTCTTACATCTTCCGGCTTTGCCTTATAAAGAATACTCATAATAATTGTGTTGATACATACTGATTTACCTGAACCTGTTGCTCCGGCAATAAGCATATGCGGCATCTTCGCAATATCCGCAATAATAGTCTTTCCTGCAATATCCTTACCAACACCGAATGATATTGCTGACTGGCTTTCCTTGAATTCCTTAGACTCAACCAGTTCCCTGAAATATACACTTCCGGCTTCCTTATTAGGAACTTCAATACCTATAGCTGCCTTGCCCGGAATTGGTGCTTCAATTCTTATGTCGGCGGCTGCCAGATTAAGCTTGATATCATCTGATAAAGAAACAATCTTGCTTACCTTGACACCCTGTTCCGGCTGTAACTCATATCTTGTAACTGTAGGTCCGCAGCTTATATCAGTTATAGTAACTTTAACACCGAAAGTAAGCAGTGTCTCCTGTAACCTCTGTGCAGTTACTCTGTATTCAGACTTTCCACCAGACGCTGCACCTGGATTTCTCTTTAATAAGCTTACCGGTGGGAACTTGTATGCTTTCTTAGGTTTATTCACAGGCTTGACCTGTACTTCAGTCTTCTGCTCATCACTTAACTGTTCACTGCCCTGCTGCCCATTATTCTGGTTCACACTATTTTCTCTGTATTCTTCATTAGTCACATCATTTTCATATATATTATCATTATCTGATACATAATCATTATCATATGATGAAGTATTATCCTCTGGCATGTTTCCGGTCACTTCATCATCAACCATATAATCATCTGGCTGTATCTGCTGCATATGAGACTCATAGTCAGCATACACCGGCTCATCGGTAACATTTTTTACTGTGCCTGCATTACTGTCGCAATCATAAGCAAGCTCAAATGCATCATCATCAGGCTCATAGATATCCTGTGTATACTGGTCATTACGTTCAGTATCAACATGAATTTCATGTATATCAATATCCTGTGCCAGTTCTTCATCCGTTCCTGTTATAAGAGTATCAGATGTTACTCCACGGACAACATTATTCATACGTGCATTGGCAAGATATTCTTCTCTCGCTTTCTTTTCCGCAAGCTGCTTTTCTTTCTTTTCAATCTTCTTAAGCCTTGCCTTAGCACGCTCTTCTTCCCTTAACCTGCGGTATTCATCATCAGACATGTCATTCTGTCTGCCTGCTGAATGTTCTTTGTATGCTGAATAATCCTCTCTTGCTTCCTGCATAATGCGCTGGCTGCCGTTTCCAACCTTCTTAAGCCCGGATATAAAAGACCTCTCCGTAATTATAACCAGACATATTATTGCAAGTATCATAAGTATTACGAATGTTCCAATTGAACCTATAGGGCTAAGTACCTTGCATAGCAATCCGCCAAAAAATCCGCCCCCGGCTTTATAATCAGCACAATATGTAAATATACTTCCTAATCCATTATCTGCAATATCCGGTTTATTATATAAACACTGAATCATTGCACATAATACAACAAACAATCCATATCCTGCTGCTGTCTTAATTCTCGCGACACGAAGCAGTTCTCTGTTTACCATAAGAAAGATTATGCTTACTGCAAGAATTACAGGAAATATGTATTCCATAACTCCAAATAAGCCAAACATAAGCCATTTAATTCCTCTTCCCAATGTTCCTGCAATATTAAAATTACTTAATACCATTATTATTGCACAGGCAATTGAAAAAAGAATAATACAATCATTCTTCAACTGGTCAGCCTGTGTCTGGACATTTTTCTTAGTCTGTTTCTTTCTCCCCTGAGCAGTCGTCTTTTTCCCTTGAGTATTAGTTTTTCTGCTTTGACTGGTATTCTTTCTACCATTATTGCTGGCTGTTTTTGCCATAAACCTTCACTCCTTCATATATTCATCACGCATCATGATATTATACCATTTATCTAATCTCAAGGCAAATAAATGTGCATTCTCCAAAACACAGAAAAAGCGGAATACACACATAACTGTGCATATCCCGCCTGTCATACATATGTATTTAATTACTCATCAAATATACTTACAATCTCGCCTTCCATAATCTTGTTCATATTCTTTACTGCACAGAAATTACCACACATAGAACATGTATCTTCCTTCTCAGGCTTAGATGAAGCTCTGTAAGCTCTTGCCTTCTCAGGGTCAATCGCAACGTCAAACATTGCTTCCCAGTCAAGAACCTTTCTTGCCTTGTCCATCTTATAATCCCAGTCCATTGCACCCGGTACGCCCTTTGCAATATCAGCCGCATGTGCTGCAATCTTAGAAGCAATAATTCCTTCCTTAACATCATTAAGATCTGGTAATCTTAAATGTTCTGCAGGTGTTACATAGCACAGGAATGAAGCTCCGTAAGTAGCTGCGATAGCTCCACCAATTGCTGCTGTAATGTGATCATATCCTGGAGCTATATCAGTAACAAGAGGTCCTAATACATAGAAAGGTGCTCCCTTGCATATTGTCTGCTGAATCTCCATATTAGCCTTAATCTGGTTAAGAGGCATATGTCCTGGTCCTTCAACCATAACCTGGACATCCTTCTCCCATGCTCTTCTTGTAAGCTCGCCAAGTGTAACAAGTTCTTCAATCTGTGAGATATCTGATGCATCCATAATACATCCCGGTCTGCACGCATCTCCAAGACTCATTGTAACATCATATTCTCGGCATATCTCAAGCACTCTGTCATAATATTCAAAGAACGGATTCTCATTTCCAGTCATCTCCATCCATGCATATATGATTGAACCGCCTCTTGATACAATATTCATAAGTCTCTTATCTGCTCTGAACTTCTTAGCTGTAGCCTTGTTGATACCACAGTGTATAGTCATGAAATCAACGCCGTCTTTAGCATGCATTTCTACAACATCAAGCCACTCCTGTGCAGTGATATCCTTAAGTGCCTTATGATAATATACAACTGCATCATATATCGGAACTGTTCCAATTGTTGCCGGACATTCTGATGTCAGCTTTCTTCTGAACTTCTGTGTATCTCCGAAAGAAGAAAGATCCATGATAGCTTCCGCACCCATCTTTACAGCGTTATTAACCTTGTCAAGCTCCATATCAAGATCCACACAGTCTCTTGAAGTTCCAAGATTAACATTAATCTTAGTTCTTAACTTATTTCCGATACCATTAGGGTCAAGACATTTATGATTCTTATTGGCAGGAATTATAACCTGTCCCTTAGCTATAAGCTGTCTTAAACTCTCGACATCTATATTTTCTTTCTTTGCAACAATTTCCATTTCTTTAGTAACAATGCCTTTTCTTGCAGCATCCATCTGTGTTGCGTATTCCATATGTATTCCTCCATTCTGGGTAATTAACAGGAAAAATCATAAGCCTTGTGGAAATTCGATATTGAAACAATCAAATGAAGAGCTAAAAAGCCCTTTTAAGAATCCCTACGGTGGCATTATCCACATCAGGTTATGGGTCGGAACTTAATCCCTCTCAGCAGCCACTGAGATCGGAAGAGCGTCGTGTAGGGAAAGAGTGTAGATCTCGGTGGTCGCCGTATCATTAAAAAAAAAAAAAA
>OOAG01002990.1_pt1 | contig 10500 bp, 7 predicted proteins | sample 1671461 | NCBI WGS metagenome assembly OOAG01 (sample SAMN06348159, study PRJEB24527) | human gut metagenome | biome: human gut; feature: ankylosing spondylitis patient; material: feces | host: Homo sapiens | place: China | collected 2015-10 | reverse complement strand
GAGAGCTACGATATCTCCAACTGGGGCGATGGCACCAGCGTCTGCGGCATGGTCACCTTCCGGGATGGCAAGCCCTACAAAGCCGGGTATCGGAAGTTCCGGATGAAGACCGTGCTGGGAACAGACGACTACGCTTCGCTGGCCGAGACGGTTTCCCGGCGGGCGGCGGAGTATGAGAAATACGCCGCACTGGCCGCACAGGGGCAGGGCAGCGATAATTATTTCGGGCAGAAGCCGGACCTGCTGCTGATGGATGGCGGCCGGGGGCAGGTCAGCGCGGCCAAGGCGGCACTGGCAGGCACTTCACTGGCCGATGTGCCCCTTTACGGCATGGTCAAGGATGACCATCACCGTACCCGCGCCATCGTGGACAGTGAGGGCCGGGAGATCGCCATCAATATGAACCGGGGGACATTCACCTTTATCACGGCCATCCAGGACGAGACCCACCGCTTTGCCAATGCCTACCGCAAGCAGCAGATGCGGAAGAAGAGCTATTCCTCCACCCTGACCGAGGTGCCCGGCGTGGGCCCCAAAACGGCCAAGGCCCTGATGACACAGTTCAAGAGCGTGGGTGCTGTGCGGCAGGCCACCCCCGACCAGCTGGAAAATACCCCCGGCGTTGGCCCCCAGCTGGCACAGACCATCTATGATTATTTTCACGCATAACAAAAGGAGGGCGGCTGCATCGGCAGCCGCCCTCCTGGCGTATTCGGGGAAAGCTCAGTTCTCAGAGGAAATATCCTGTCCGAAGTACTTCTCGCTCAGCTCCTTCAGGGTGCCGTCGGCGCGCAGCTCATCGATGGCGTTGTTGACGGCTTCCAGCAGGGTGGCGCTGTTGTCGCCCTTGCGCAGGGGAATGGCAACGTGGGAGGCATCCTCAGTCTGGGCCACGATCTTGAAGTCGGCATCCGGATGGACGTTCAGATAATCGTAGAAGGAGACATCCGCATTCAGGGTGGCATCAATGCGTCCGGCACACAGCAGCTGGATGGTCTCTTCCAGGGTGTCGATGCCCTGCACGGTGGCACCGTAGCTCTCAGCCAGCTCCATGTAGGTGGAAGCCAGGCTGTTGGCAGTGGTCTTGCCCTTCAGGTCCTCAAAGGTCTTGATCTCGTCGTTGTCCTTGCGGACGGCCAGAGCGGTGTGGATGTAACCGTAGGGGGTGGTGAAATCATAAGTCAGGGCGCGCTCGTCGGTGACCTCCACGCCGTTGCAGACCATGTCAAAGCGTCCAGCGTCCAGACCGGCGAACAGGCTGTCCCAATCGCTCTCCACATACTCCGGCTCCACGCCCAGCTTTTCGGCAATGGCGCGGGACACCTCCACATCATAGCCCACCAGAGTGTCGCTCTCGTCATGGTAGCTCCAGGGCTGCCATGCGCCCTCCAGTGCCACGATCAGCTTGCCACTGGCCTGAATGGCAGCCAGCTGGTCAGCAGCGGAACCGGCAGCAGAGGATGCACCGGCGCTTGCGGCGGTGGAGGTGCTGCTGTTGGAGCAGCCGGACAGGGTCAGAACGCCGGCAGCGGCCATGACACTCATCATCGAAATAAAAGTTCTGCGCTTCATAGTTAAGTCCTTTCATAGAAAAAGCTGTATTAAGAGGACGGCGGGGAGTTTCCTAAGCAAATGTTCCGCTGGGGTGGGACCCTGTTGCCGCAGGCAATAGGGCGGGCGATGGAATGGCCCGAAGCATTTGCGTGGAAAGCTCCCCGTCGGCCGCCCCTTATGCTGTGTGCTCGATCTTCCGCAGGAACTCCCGGGTCCGCTCCTCGCGGGGGTGGGCAAAGAATTCGTGGGAAGGGGCCTGCTCCACCACCACGCCGTTCTCCATGAATACCGTCTTGGAGGAGACGTTGCGGGCAAAGCCCATCTCGTGGGTGACCACCAGCATGGTCATGCCCTCTTCGGCCAGCTTCCGCATGACCGAGAGCACCTCACCGGTCAGCTCCGGGTCAAGGGCACTGGTGGGCTCGTCAAAGTAAATGATCTCCGGGTCGGTGGCAAGGGCGCGGGCAATGGCAACGCGCTGCTGCTGTCCGCCGGAAAGCTGGCGGGGATAGTAGTCGGCCCGGTCGGCCAGACCGACCTTTTCCAGCATCCGTCTGCCGATCTCGTCTGCCTGCTCCTTTGGCATCCTGCGGGCAACGATCAGGCCCTCGGTCACATTCTGCAGGGCGGTCTTGTTCCGGAACAGGTTGTAGTTCTGGAACACAAAGGCCGTTTTTTTGCGCAGGCGGGCAATGTCGGCCCGGGAGATCCTGCCAAGATCGAAGGATTCGCCGTCGAACACCAGAGTGCCGCTGTCAGCGGTCTCCAGAAAGTTCAGGCAGCGCAGCAGGGTGGTCTTGCCGGAGCCGGAAGGGCCCAGAATGGCAACAACGTCTCCCTTTTCCACACTCAGGTCCACGCCGTTCAGGACGTGCAGCGCATTGCGCACCCGGCGGGCATTGCCGCGCGGGAAAGGCCCGATGTGGAAGCGGGGCTTGTCATCGTAGGTGTAAAATGTTTTGTGGATGTCTTTGATCTCTAACATGGCCATACCGTCCACCCCTTTCTCACTGGAAACCGTGTGCGTTCAGCTGCCGTTCCACCAGCGCCTGCAGCTTGGTGATGATGGTGCAGAACAGCAGGTAGACCACAGCCACCTCGCAGTAGATGGGTAGGAAAATGTAGGTGCGGGCTGCCACACGCTGGCCTGCCATGAACAACTCTGCCACCGTGATGTTGGAGGCCAGAGAGGTGTCCTTGATCATGCTGATGAGGGAGTTGGACAGGGAGGGCACGGCGGTGCGCAGGGCCTGCGGCAGAACGATGCGGCGCATGATCTGCCACCAGGTCATGCCCACGCAGGAACCGGCCTCCAGCTGGCCCTGGGGCACGCTTTCCAGCGCGCCGCGCATGGTCTCGGCGCAGTAGGCACCCTCGTTGAAGGCAAAGGCGATGACGGCTGCCGGAAAAGCATCCAGCATGATGCCCAGGCTGGGCAGGCCGTAGAAGATGATGAACAGCTGCACCAGCAGCGGCGTGCCCCGGATGACCCAGATGTAGAACCGGGCGATCTGGCGCAGCACCGGAACATTGGCGTACTGCACCAGCGCAACAGCCACTGCAATGACCATGGCAAGGCTGAAGGAGATCAGGGTCAGGGGAATGGTCATGGTCAGGCCTGCCGTCAGGATGCGGGGCAGGGCCTCCCACAGCACGCTGACCGTGCGGTTGGTAAGAAGTGCTTCAAACATGTTTTTCTTCCTTATTGACAAAAAAACGGTGGAATATCTTTGGGATACACCTTAAACTATGGTTCAGGTCAAGAGCATATCCTACAATTCCTACCAAAATACTATAGCATGAAATGGAGACAAGTGCAATCCATTGGCGAAAATCCTTCACTCTGGCCAAAAACAAAAGAAAACACCGATTAACTTTGTGCAGACTGGCAAGGAGTTGACGCGGTACGGTGTTTCGGGTAAAATGGAATCAGACAGGCCCCGTGCAGGAAGCGCGGGGAACAGGCTGGGCACACAAGCAGCCCGGCGCATACGGAGGACAAAACACAATGAAGCATAAAATTGGTATTCTGGGTGCAGGCACCTGGGGCATGGCTCTGGCGCGGATGCTGACGGTGAGCGGCAATGACGTGACCGTGTGGTCGGCGCTGGAACAGGAGATCGACAACCTTTCCACCACCCGGGTCCACCCCAATCTGCCCGGCATGACCATTCCGGCAGAGATGAAGTTCACCAAGAGCGTGGAAGAGGTGTGCACGGACAAGGAGATCCTGCTGTTCGCGGTGCCGTCGGTGTTCGTGCGCTCCACCGCAGCCAAGGCCCGGCCCTTTGTGCCGGACGGTCAGATCATTGTGGACGTTGCCAAGGGCATTGAAAAGGATACCTTGTTCACCATGACGGAGATCCTGGCCGATGAGCTGGGCAAAGAGGGCGGCCCCAAGGGGGTGCGTCTGGTGGCCCTGAGCGGCCCCACCCACGCTGAGGAGGTGGCGATCGACCTGCCCACCACCATCGTTTCGGCCAGCAAGGATATGGAAGCGGCCAGATTCGTGCAGACGGTGTTCACCAACAACGTCATGCGTGTGTACACCAATGAGGACATCAAGGGCGTGGAGCTCAGCGGTGCCATGAAGAATGTCATTGCGTTGGGCGTGGGCATCTCCACCGGCCTGGGCTATGGCGACAACGCCCGTGCCGCCCTCATCACCCGCGGCATTGCCGAGCTTGCCCGGCTGGGCGTGGCCATGGGCTGCAATGTCCACACCTTTGCGGGTCTGGCCGGCATCGGCGACCTCATCGTGACCGCCACCAGTATGCACAGCCGCAACAATCGGGCCGGCATCCTCATCGGCAAGGGTGAGACCCCGGAGCAGGCCGTGAAGGAGGTGGGCATGGTGGTTGAGGGCATGAACGCCCTGCCTGCCGCGCTGGAGCTTGCCGCCAAGTATCAGGTGGAAATGCCCATTGTCCAGACCGTGAACGCTGTTGTGAACAAGGGCATGAGCGCCGCCGAGGCGGTGCGCTCCCTGATGGACCGTGACCCCAAGAACGAGCTGCCCCAGAGCTACGAAAAGTAATATTTTTTCATCGAGAGGGACGACCCTCTCCGTCATTGCTTCGCAATGCCACCTCTCCCGAGGGGAGAGGTTTGGTGCTGTACTTTACGGCATCAAAAAAGCTCCCCCTTTCGGGGGAGCTGGCAATGCCGCAGGCTTTGACTGAGAGGGTTGTTCCTCTTTCGTTTTACTGCTGGGCCTCGATGGCCTTGACGATCTTGTCGGCGATGTACTTGTGGCCGGAGACGGTGGGGTGGCCGTCCAGCTCAGTCTGAGCAAAGGGGATGGAAACGTAGGTGGCACCGTAAACATCGGCCAGCTGCTTTTCGTAGTTGTTCAGCTTGCTGAAGTAGTTGCTCCAGCTGGGCAGCAGGGGCACAGGGTTGGTGGCACCGATGATCAGGATCTGGGCATCAGGGTTCAGCTCCTTGACGGCTGCCACGATCTGGCGCAGGTTGCTGCTGCTCTCGGGATAAGCGTTCTCGCAGATCTTGTTCATGCCGGAGAAGAACAGGTTCCAGACGGCATCTTTCTCGCTGCGGGTCAGGCTGAGCTTTTTCAGGCTCTCGTTCAGTGCGTCCTCGGTTTCCTTGCTGCTGCCGCGCAGGTTGCCGCTGAGCACGATGGAAGCCAGGTCTTCACTTTTCCAGTTGGTGGCCTCACCAAAAGAGACCACGGTGGGCACAAAAGCATCATTGGAGCCCAGCTGGATGGAGATAACATCGGCACTTTTGATGTAATCTACAAACTCGGGGTAATTGTACTGGCAGCCGGAGAGGGTGTTCATCTCGGCCATGGTGCCGGTCTTGACCAGCTCCAGCATATCCTTGCTCATCACGCCGGGCAGGCCCAGATTGATGGCATGATCCCGGTCGAGGTTCAGGCTTTTGCCCACCTGACCCACATAGCAGGTCTCGGGGTAACCCTTGAAGTTGAAGGAAACGTCCACGCCCATCAAGTTATGTGCATATTGAACGGTAGTCAGGCCGATGCCGGCGCAGATGCTGTCGCCCAGGGCAACATAGGTGATGGAGTTGGGCTCCTTCTCTTCTTCGGTGCTGCTGGAGGTGAAGAAACAGTTCTCCTCCTCTGCGGCGGTCTGTTCAGTGGTCAGAGCGGGGTCTGCGCTCTCTTCCGGGGCGGCTGCAAAGGCCGGAACGCTCAGGACAGAGAACAGCATGGCGGCCGAAAGGGCCAGGCCAATCAGTTTCTTTTTCATGGTGTCGTCACGAATCCTTTCCAATGTGTATTATTCTGCTTAATAATCGCGGGGAGTGATCTCTTCTTCCAGCTTGCGATAATCAAATTTAGCGGCCAGTGTCAGGGGCATTTCGGGGATGATCTTGTACCCCACAGGCTGGACATATTCGGGCAGCTCCTCGATGCAGAGCTGGCGCAGCTCCTTGATGATCTGCTTGCGCTTGGCGGCGGGAACCGCAGGGTCAAGCACCAGATAGACAAAAGGCAGGCGGCCCTGCACATGATCCTTGTCAACGCAGCCCACCACAGAGCACTGATGCACGGCGGGATGCTGGCTGACCACATTTTCGATCATGGAGGGGAACACCTTGAAGCCATCGTGACGGATGATGAGCCGCTTGATCCGGCTGTCCAGATAGACGAAGCCGTCCTCGTCCAGATAGCCGATGTCACCGGTATGCACCCAGACCCGGCCATCTGCATGGGTGCGCAGGATGGCGGCGGTCTCGGCAGGCTTGTTGTAGTAGCCCTTCATAACGCCGGGGCCGGAGATGCACAGCTCACCCCGCTGGCCGATGGGCAGCTCCGTGTCGGTGCCCGGCTCAAAGGCGGACACCAGCGTGTTGACCAGCGGCAGGCCCACGCTGCCGGGTTTGTTGTTCTGTCCGGCAGCAGCGGTGGCAGCAGAGGATGCCTCGGTCATGCCGTAGCCCTTGGCGATGGGGAATTCCACATTGTGAGCGGCCAGAAAGTCGTTGACCGTCTGTTCGGCACCCCGGGCGATGGCATCGCCGCCCGCGGCATAGTTGCGGATGAAGGAGAGATCCTTGTTCTGCAGCTTGGGGTCAACAGCCAGCTGCTGGTAGTGGGAGGGCACGCCGAACATGTGTTCGGGCTTGTACTTCCAGATCAGGCTGCCCAGCTTATTGGGGTCGAGGTTGGGGATGATGACCACCTTGATGCCCAGCGTCAGCGGCAGATGTACGCCGCAGGCAAAGCCGTAGGCAATGAAGGGGGGCATGATGTTCAGCAGGGACTGACCCTTGGAAAACAGCGTGTCGCAGGCAGAGAACTGCATGGCGATGCCGTTGAAGTTGTTATCGGTCAGCATCACGCCCTTGGGGGAGCCAGTGGTACCGCCGGTGTGCACCACCACACAGGCGTGCTCCGGGTCATAGGGCTCCGCGGCAATGCTCTCGTCCTTCCCGGCAGCAAGGAACTGCTTCCAGTGGATGACATTGGAGTGATACTTGTTCTTGTCGAGATTCTTGATTTTGTAGCCCAGCGCCAGAGGCAGCGGCAGGGAGTCAGCCGGGGAGAGCACCACCACATGCTCCACATGGGTGCGCTTGGCAGCCTGATGGCAGCGCTCATACACCACATTCAGGCAGATCAGCAGGTGAGAATCCACCTCTTCAATGTACTCACGGATGCCCTCCACACTGTAACGTGGATCCACCAGGTTCAGAGTCGCGCCGATCATGTCGGCGGCATAGAACGCAAAGATGATCTCCGGGGTCATCACGCTGACCACCGTGGCAATATCGCCCTTTTTCAGGCCCGCAGCCCGCAGGGCGGCAGCTGTCTTTTTGACGTTGACGATAAAATCAGCGTAGGTGAACTTGCGGCCATAGTATTCCAGTGCGGTCTCGCCCAGCCGGTTCTTGTTCTGCCGGCAGACGAGCTCAAACGCCGTGCAGGCGGGCATGGTCTGGTCAATGTACTTCTGATCGTAGAATTTCAGCCAGGGACGTGCCTGGGAAGCGTAAATCGGGGTGTTGGATGTTGTCATAAATTGTCCTTTGTCCTTTGAGCAGTCACTGCACCCGCAGCCGGGGCAGCCGGATTCAACAGGGTCTTAAATTTCGTCCGTTTGTTAAAAACAACACAATACGTACAAGAGCTATTGTAGTAGAGCAGGGTGGAAATGTCAAGAAACAAAGGGCGAACTTTGTCAAAAAACGCAAGAGAAAGTTTACATTTCAGCCAGCCAGTCTTTGGCCTCCTGCTCGCTGCAGAGCACCCAGTGGCTGGGGCGCAGCTCCCGCCACTGGGGAGCCTCCTGCGTGTAATCGTGCATGGCAGGGTCGTAGACCAGCAGCTTTTTCTTCCGTTCCAGCCTGGGGTTGGGCATGGGGATGGCGGAGAGCAGGCTGCGGGTGTAGGGGTGGATGGCATGGGTCACCAGCTCCTCCGCATCGGCCAGCTCCACGATATCGCCCTTGTGGATGACGGCGATGCGGTCCGAAATGTACCGCATGACCGAGAGGTCGTGGGCGATGAACAGGTAGGTGATGCCGCGCTCCTTCTGCAGATGGCGCAGCAGGTTGAGCACCTGGGCGCGGATGGACATATCCAGAGCCGAGATGGGCTCGTCGGCAATGATGAACTCAGGCTCCACGATCAGGGCGCGCGCAATGCCGATGCGCTGGCGCTGGCCGCCGGAGAACTCATGCGGGAAACGGGAGGCGAATTCAGGCAGCAGGCCCACATCCAGCAGTGCCTGCCGGACCTTCTCCTCCCGCTGGGCGGCGGTCAGGTCGGGCCGGACATTCTGCAGGCCCTCGCCCACGATGTAGCTGACCTTGGCGCGCTCGTTCAGGGAGGACTGCGGGTCCTGGAAGATCATCTGGATCTCCTTGATGACCTGCTGGTCCAGCGCGTGGGAGATCTTGCCGTTGATCTTCTGGCCCTTGTACAGGATCTCGCCGCCGGAAGTGGGCAGGATGCGCATGATGGCACGGCCGATGGTGGTCTTGCCGGAACCGGACTCGCCCACCAGGCCGAACGTCTCGCCCTTGTAGATCTTGAAATTGGCGCGGTTCACGGCGCGGTAGGCTTTTTTGCCGGAACCATAGGTCACTTCGAGGTCTTTGACCTCCAGAAGCGTTTCACGTTCCTCTGCCATGTTACATCCCCTCCTCTTTCAGCAGGCGGACCGCCAGCGGCGGCTCCACCTTGGGTGCCCGCGGGTCCAGCAGCCAGGTCTTGGCCTTGTGGGTGGGGCTGACCTCAAAATACGGCGGGCGCTTGACAAAGTCGATCTTGAGCGCCTGCGGGTTGCGGGGCGCAAAGGCGTCGCCGTGGATCTCGGTGAACAGGTTCGGCGGGGTGCCCTGGATGTTGAACAGGTCCTCGCCCTTGATGCCCATCTGGGGCATACTGGACAGCAGTGCCCAGGTGTAGGGGTGGCGGGGGTCATAGTAGATCTCGTCGGCGGTGCCGATCTCTACGATGTCGCCGGCGTACATCACGGCCACCCGGTCGGCAATGTTGGCCACGACGCCCAGGTCGTGGGTGATCATGACGATGGTCAGGTGGTATTTGGCCCGCAGCTCCTTGAGCAGCTGCAAAATCTGAGCCTGAATGGTCACATCCAGCGCGGTGGTGGGCTCGTCACAGATCAGGATCTTCGGGCGGCAGGCCACCGCAATGGCGATCACCACGCGCTGACGCATGCCGCCGGAGAACTCGTGGGGGTACTGCTTAAAACGGACTTCCGGGTCAGAGATGCCCACGTCCCGCAGGTATTCCAGGGTCTTTGCCCGGGCGGCGGCCCCTTTCAGGCCCTGATGCAGGGTCACGGCCTCCAAAATCTGGTCGCCGATGGTTTTCAGCGGGTTCAGGCTGGTCATGGGGTCCTGCATGATCATGGCAATTTCGCGGCCCCGGATGCGCAGCCAGTCCTTCCCGGTTTTCAGGCCGGACAGACGCACCGGCTCTGCGCCGGGGGTAGGGCAGTAGTCGATGGTGCCGCCGGTGATGGAGCCATTGGTGTCCAACAGGCCCATGAAACTCTTGGTGAACACGCTCTTGCCGGAGCCGGACTCGCCCACGACGGCCAGCACTTCGCCCCGGTACAGGTCCAGGTCGATGCCGCGGATGGCGTGCAGCACCCGGCCGCGCAGGTTGAACCGGATATCCAGCCCCCGCACCGAGAGGATGCAGTCGTTTTCGTTCATCATGCATTCCTCCTTACTGCAGGTGGTTCTTCGGGTCGGCGGCGTCCGAGAACGCGTTGCCGATCAGATAGAACGCAATGGTGACAAAGCTCAAAATCAAGGTGGGGTAGAGCAGCTGGTAGCGCAGACCGGCCTGCATCATCACCTTGCGGCCGTCGTTGACCAGATTGCCCAGCGAGGGCGTCTCCACCGAGAGGCCCAGGCCGATGTAGGTGATGAACACCTCGTTGCCGATGGCTTCCGGAATGGTGAGGGCCATGCGCAGCATGATCACCGACACCAGATACGGCAGCAGGTTGCGCAGCACGATGCGCACCGTGGGGGTGCCGATGCAGCGGGAGGCAACGTTGTAGTCACGGTCACGGATGATGAGGATCTGGTTGCGGATGAACCGCGCCATCTCGATCCAGCCCTTGATGGACATGCCAAGGATCATGGTCCAGATGCTGGGGGAGGCCACATAGGAGATGAGGATCAGCACAATGGCGGTGGGAATGTTGTCAAAGATGTTGTACAGCTCCGTGAACAGAAAATCCAGCCCGCGCACATAGCCCCACAGCACACCGGCAGTGATGCCCACCACGGCTTCGATGAGAGCCACGAAAAAGGCAATGGTCAGGCTGGTGCGGGCACCGGCCCAGATGCGGGCCCACAGGTCCTGCCCGATGGAGTTGGAACCCCAGATAAAGCCGTCCTGCCCGGGAGCGATGTTGCGGTATTGGATGCCGGTGACGGGGTCCACGGCGCAGAGGTTGGGGTCCGCCTGCC
>OOAG01002989.1_pt1 | contig 10506 bp, 6 predicted proteins | sample 1671461 | NCBI WGS metagenome assembly OOAG01 (sample SAMN06348159, study PRJEB24527) | human gut metagenome | biome: human gut; feature: ankylosing spondylitis patient; material: feces | host: Homo sapiens | place: China | collected 2015-10 | reverse complement strand
GCAGTGATCCGGCAACGTTGTATTAATGATGGATTAGGCGATGATCCCGAAACTCTTCTAAAATATTTTAGGCTTCATCTTAATCGCGGAATTAATCACTATAGCTCCCGAGACGTTTTACGCAATATTCAGGATCTGTTGGATTCTCTTCCAAGTGAGGAATAAAAATGGCCTTATACCTTGATTACAATGCATCTGCCCCGTTACGTAAAGAAGTTCTGGACGTTATGGTGGATGCTTACACCCAAGTAATTGGAAACGCGGACAGCCGTACTCACAGTTTTGGAACAACCGCACAAAAATTCGTTCAGGAAAAACGCCAGCAAATTGCTTCTGTTCTTAATGTAGACCCGACTGACTTAATCTTTACCAGCGGTTCAACTGAAAGCAATAATATGGCCATTTTGGGCATGGCCAAATGGGCCAAAGAAAATGGCAAAACCCATATCATCACAACTTCTATGGAACATAAAGCCATTTTGGAGCCGTTGCGCCGATTGGAGCAGCAAGGCTTTACAGTGGACTATGTAAATCCTGGCTCAGTTGGGCGTGTTGCTGTAGAGGACATCGTTTCTAGAATTCAAGACAAGACGGCTCTTGTCTCGGTTATGTACGTAAATAGCGAAACCGGCATTATCCAACCGGTACAAGAGCTTGGGGAAATTTTGGAAAGCAAAGGTGTATACTTCCACATCGATGCCACACAGGCGCTTGGAAAGCTCAATAACGAAATTCGCCATACCAAATACGATATGATGAGTATGACCGCCCATAAGGTTGGTGGCCCACAAGGGATCGGCGCTTTTATTCTGAAACGTGGAAAAGACTTCAAACGGCCACCCATTGAGCCGCTTATGTATGGTGGCCCTCAAGAACGCGGTTATCGCCCGGGCACAACACCCGTTGCTCTAATTGCAGGCTTTGCGGAAGCGGTTCGGCTTAGCGAAGAAGAGCATGACACGATGATGCATAAATGCGCCGCTATTAAAGAGAACTTCCTACAGGCCATCCAAGGCATGGATTACCAGATTAACGGCGATCCCCAATATTGTCTGCCAACCACAATCAACATTAGTTTTACTGGCTTGGATGCCGAAGCGGCTTTTCTATGTCTTGGTGATGATTTCGCTTTTTCCAATGGTTCAGCGTGTAATTCCGCTGGTCATAAGCTCAGTTATGTTTTGGAATCTATGGGCTTAGACCAGAAAAGACGTTCCGAGGCAATTCGTCTCTCCTGGGATGGGAGCGTAGAGGTGGATTTTACAAAGTTTGTGGAGATAATTCGGCAGATAGTGTGAATTCCCTATGTAAAAAAGGGGGCACCATGTTCATATTAGACATGGTGCCCCTTTTTTCTGTTATCAAGAAAGATGAATTTCAAAGTAAAGCCTAGTCCTACTTTTAAGATAAATTCAAACCGGTTTTCCTTTGGTGATGGTCAGCTCTATAAAACTGCAAATGTAAAACATAAATTAATCATCGTCATTGTTAGGTTCTACTAAGGGTTTCGTCCGGAATTCTGTAATACCCTTAGATAACATCCCCAAAAGATCAAGAACATTGTTTTCGCTAACGTCATTTACTGCTCCGCATTCGGTACAGGTCCACGTTCCTCCGGTAACGTCGAAACCAGGCTGATCATTCATGTAAGCGCCACAGTAATCACAAATCCAATCACAATTATTGTCCATAAGATGATCTCCTTTCAGCGATTTTCGTATGTTCCAGTATGCATTTCCCTTGAATTTAATCAAAATCGGATTTTCAACTTACCCGTCAAATGGTTTTCCTTAATCCAGTTGAGTACATGATCGTTTAAATCTGTAATCGTCGCTTGTTGGCTAAGAACCTTCACGATGAACAACTCGATTTCCGCATCTAGCTGTAAACTGTTCACAAGCTTCTGCGCGCTTTCCACGTCATTTAGAAAATTGTAGACTACCTGATCACTCTTTGGCAGCGTGCTCTTATTGCTTGCAAGCCTTCTCAGTAGTTCTTCTGTATTGGAGCGGTTTGGCAAAAGCCCTTTTAGTGAGTTGAGAGAGTTGTATACTCCATCGGCCTTATCCGATGCACTTGCCTTCCATACCTGCTCAGCCGCAAGCTGACAGGTACCAAAAGCACTGTTGAGCGCAGATACATCCGACGAGGAAAGTGTACTGTTGGATGCCTTCTCACCACAAACGTTGATGCACCGATTTAAGCTATCCAGCTGTTCGCTGGTGAGGACTGCCGCTGCGATACCACTGGTCTGCATAGCCTGTATTACTTCCGCCAAAAGGTGCAACTTATCTGCTGTGCTTTTCAGAGATTTCAGATCTGTATTTAGCTTATCAACAGCAGCTTTATCGTCCCGGAGCCGTGAGGCCGTAGCCATGGTGGCACAGGCTTCTTTTAGTTTTTTAATCATCATGCCCGTACCTCCAGCTGTTCCGTAATCTCCAAGACTTGATCCAGTGTATTCATGGCTGCCTCAGCTGTGTCGGTATCAACTGCCGTCTGGCTTCCGCCAGCCAGTTGTTGAAAATGCTGCTTTACTTTATCTGCAAAATCTGCTACCGATTGCAAACTTGAAACATATTCATTTAGCACAGCCACCGGGTCGTCAGAAAAACGAGAAATCACCTCAATAGGATTTGTCATCGTTTCCGCATCCCGGGCCTTTTCAAAGAGCAGCATCAATTGTTGAGCCCAGATGCCAGGTTCCTCGCTAAATTTCATTTCCAAATCAGACCGATATACCTGGTTGGATTGTTTGCATTGCGCGTAGAACCGTTTGATTTCATTGATAAGATCCATCAATGAATCCTTGGTCGGCGTTTCTCCTACGACTTCGCTCAGCCTTAGGGCTGCCTGTTTGGCAGAACTCTGTTCCTCTTGGGCCACAGCCCGGATTTTTCTGTACAAATCAGAAAGCGTTTTGATTGTATTGGAGTACAACTTGCAATCTTTATACGAATCTAATTCATCCGAAACATCCCAGCCTTTTTGTTCAAGATGGTTCAAGGAATTGAGAAGCTCATTGTAGCGATAAATCTTCGCTGTATTGGCTGCAGAGTCCCCAATAACACCCATATAGGAATTAGCCCCCGACAAGAGAAGCTGGTTCGCTTGCATATAGGAAGCGGATGCATTACGTATCCCAGCTACTGTTTGTTCCCAACTTTTATTGGTTCGTTTCGCCCTGATATCCGCAGGATGACGGCCAAGCAAAATTTTGAGCGTTTTATAGCTATCCTTCTCGTCCAGCTTTTCTCCCAAAAGGCAACGTTCCAGATACTCTAGTGCCAAACACCACGTTATGAGCGGTTGTTCCTGTTGTGCGGTAACAGGCCCATAAATCCTCTTTTGTATATCTGACTTGTTCTTTTCTAGCCAGGTAATCAAAACATACTGATAATACTCTGCATCCGGGAATGTCCAACTCTTATAGAAATTAAAAGTCGCCAGCCCATACAGAACATTACGAATTTCCGAAGTTCTAGGCAAATAAACGGGAACGCTCTCGGGATCGATGTTCTTTTCAGAGCCTTCCATCATAACAAAATGGCCGCTTCTTCTTTGAATGACAAAACTAGCAGGAATCCCTTCATCCTGCCAGGGAATTGCCTGAACAACAAAGTCGCCAACCCACTTAAAGTAATCACTGTCATAATTGGGCCTCTTGCCGTTTTCAAACCATGCCTGAATATCCTCACAGAATCGTTCATATTCTAATTCCGCTTTAGATTTCTGCGCTGCAGTTTTTTTTGCATCCGGTGCCGGGGCCTCCGGTGATTCCTGACTTTCTGCAGGAATCGGCCCTGCCTCTTTCTGTGTTTGGCTCAAGCCGGAAAATGCGCCCAATCCAATTTCCACCAAAAATTCGTTCGGGATACCACCAATGCACCCGTTGCGACTCGTAGATGTCCCATCGCCCCAGGTGGACAGTAGCGTTTTCAGTCGCTGTTTATCCTGTTCCGGCAAAGCACTTTCTTCCACGCTGCTGGCATAGGTGATATTCATGGAAGGAGCTGCAATATATGATGGAATCGTTGGAAACGAACGTTCCGTATGATCCACCATATCCATTGCGAACTGGCGGAACATCTGCTTAATAGCATAGTCAAGATAATGGCGGGGGCTCTTCTCCCTCAGTTTCTGAAACATCGTAGCCAAGCTATGTTTCGTAAAGGGATAGAGTGTCATCTCCTTGCCGTCTACCAGAGCACTATCCCATGCATAGTTCGGTTTAAAATCTGCAACAGGAAGCTGTTTGGACTGTGCCCCCTGTTGATACCAAAGGGAGAGGAGGTCCGGATCGCAATATACGGCGTTCAAATACCGTGCCGCCATTTCAAGCAGGAAAGATTCGTCACTAAAAGACTGCTCTATCACATTAATCTGTTCACTTACACGGTCTGTGAAGTTATCCCGGAAAGATTTATAGTAGCTGTCTGTAATACCAATTATGGAGGTAACTCTGCACAGATCGCTGTAGCCGCCACCGTTTTCCACGGCAAGTGCTGTAATCAGTTCGCTATCTACAATGCTGAACGAGGTAAAATCCTCAATTAAAATGGTGAGATTTTTCCCTTCTTTCAGCAGTTGCTTTCGAAGGTTTACAAATAAATCTCGTGCATTTTCGCTGGTGATATTGGCACAACTTTGGATAACGGATGAAGTAAAACGATTGAGATAGGCGGCCAACTTAGACATGGCCTCTCTATCATTTCTCAACTCATCCAGATAAAAATCCCGGGCTTCCGTAGCGGCCTCATTTTTGATTTGACGAGCCACATCTCTTGGGAAATTAAAGTCCTCTTCCACAAAGATTGCATCTGCAGTTATGCCAGATTCAGCGCCGGCCGTAATCATACGGTAACATCTGGAGATGGGGCCATTTTCGCTCATAAAGTAGTCTTGCACACGCATATCCCGGAGAAAGCTGGCAATATCTTTACACTTTATAGGCCTATAAAACATATTGCTGCGATCCGTCTGAACCTTGGCCACAAATGCATTATAAATTGTTTGCTTGAATTCCTCCTCGCTTTGGGACTCACCCGCATTTACAAATTTCTGAAACTTTTCTTGGAGCTCTTTGTCCTGGACCATCCCTGCATCCAGCATCTGCTGTACAGCTCCACGGCTTGTGTTACCAAGCCGCCGTAAGAAGATAACTTTTTCTTTCTCCGGGTTGTAGTTTTCTACATCGTTTACCAAGCGGTTGTACAACCAGCAGATTAAATGGGATTTGCCGGTGCCGGCCTGCCCACGAACAATAATCATCTGGTGGCGATTGGCTCGATTTAGAATGTACTTCCGATAGATTTCTTCCTCGCTTAAATGTGCTGGTTCCGATGTCATATCTCCGGACTCAATTACTTCGAGATCCTGAAATGGGACATGGGTTGCCATAAAATACTGGTTATCCGTTGCCGTACTGTCTTTTTTAATGACAGATCGTTCCATGCGGTTGGAAAGTTCAGCCCAATTCATCACGTATGGCCTCCTTCACAACTATAGAAGAAAAATCGTTGAGCCGCACACCAGACAAGGGATACAGGTAAACCTTTTCGGCATCGTTTGCAGAAATCATTTCGATTTTTCCCAGGTCATGTAGTGTTCTCAGTCCATTAGATACAGCCAAGCATACTCCGTCCTTAGAGCAGGAAGATGCAGCCTCCGGTACATGAGCTTTTAACCAGATCAAAAATTCTCCACATCCAATTTCCTGCCCATCGGCAAAATCCTGCATGGCATCCTGCAGACGAACACACATATTGGGAATTAGCGTGGTTTGATACTGGTATGCAATCCCTAAAAATCGCATCCAAAAACGCCAGCCCAGAACATCATTTTCGTCTACATGATCGATGCCAGCTTTGGCAATTTCGGCAGCAAAAGTTGCAAATTTACTTAGCAACAGTACTTCTTTGTTGGAAGCCACAAACCATTGCGTCACCTTGAAAAAAGTGGTGCTGTCCTTTGCAAAGACCTTGGAGGCTACATATTTGCGAAACTGTTTCGGGGATGCAATGGCCGTCGGTTCTGCTATAAATTGGTATTTGCCTTCCTGGTTTTCGATTAATCTCAATTCCTCTGCGGCAGAAATCATATAGCGGATTCCTTCAGATGCCGTTTGCACGTCGTCGTTCAATTCACAACGCTTGGCAACCTCCATCTGTCCCATCGGCTTCTGTTGAATCATCCGTGCAAGGGAAAGAACTCTTTCCGGTGTAGCACCTGGTCGCATACGATCGTAATGATTTTTGAACATACTGATTACTCCTTCTGGAATTGCGATAATGCCCCGTAATTGCAGTCGAGAAACTCATTCAACGGACGCATCTGCGAAAAAATCATCATATCCTCTCGGCCAAGAAGAATTTTTTGAATCTTCGAAAATGCCATGGTGTGGGTTTCCTCAAAAAGCCGGTTATTTCGACTCTGGTGCTCGTCAAAGACAATCAGCACGCCCTTCTTAAAGAGCCACGGCGCCAATTTGGCAATCGTCAGGAATTCGTCGGACTGCAGGATCATACCGTTCGACTTTTCCGTCACACCCTGTAGGTGCGGCAATACAACGCAATCAAGTCCCAAATCATTGGTGCTTCGTACTAGTGAATTCCAATGAAGAGAATGCCAATCCTCAACAGGCACAACTACATCATACAGACATCCGAACAGCTTATTCATTCTGGGGCCTGCTGGCACAGCCTCCCATGCAATGGGAAACGCGTCCCGAATTTTGATGGAATCATCATAATTGCGGGGCTTTTGGGGGTGGGCTGGGCACCCGTTGCAAGATTCCTCTGCCAGCGGGAAAAGAGCAGTCAGGCGTCGGCCCCAGCACTTTGCAGTAGGGTTCCGTGCCAAATCTGCCATCTGCCTGTACCCCTTTGTTCGCATATCATATTCTTTTTGCCTGTCCGGAGTAATCGCCTTACAAAGAGATTCTTCATCCAATAAAGTTTCCGGATCAAGCAACTGAAAGGTAAAGGAATAGGTGTTTTTCTCTGGAATAAACTGGGCGTCTTGAATCTCTATATAGTGTTCGCGATGGAAAAGCAACAGCGCATTTACATTCCACATCATGTTGCGCATGCCTGTATGCTGTGCATCCTCTTCGGTGAACGAGCTAGGCACTGTATTCAGATCCACCGTCATTCGATCTCCTGCAAGATAGGTATCCGGACTATAGACCATACTGTACCAACGTACCAACAGTTTCTCAACACCCAGAATACTTTTGCTTACCAGACCAAATGCCTTTTCCAGATCGCTTTGCTGCCCAGTTTTACCAATATAGGGCAACATTACACTAAGGGAAGGAAGGCCATCGCGGCCTGCCCGCCCGACTTCCTGGTAAAAGCGGCTCAGGTTTTCCGGTACACAAGCATGAAGGATTGTCCGAACATTGGGCTTATCGACCCCCATGCCAAAGGCCGACGTTGCAATCATTACGTCAATTTCGCCCTCCTTCCAGGCTTTGAGTAAATCTTCTCGTTGCCTGGAAGCAGTCTCTCCGGTAAAGGTATGAATGTTTTTGTATCCGTGCTGCAAAAAAAGCTTTTTAAAGTGTTCCGCTTCGGTTGGCTCAATCACATACAAAATTAAAGGTTTGGGGAGGACCTTGACAAGCTCCACCACTCGTTTTTCCCGTTGCCGATAATCCCGGCACTCGCTAAAGATAAAGCGCGGTTCCTTCCGCAAGGTATCGCAACGGTACTGGACATTCTTTCCTTCTTGCCCAAACAACTCGAACAGAACCTGCACCACATCTTCGGAAAGTGTGGCCGATAGCAGATATGTTCGAATCGTGTGTTCGGACAAGTTCCTCAATTTTCTCAAAACCACAGAGAAAATCTGAAAGTCCGGCCTAAAATGTGTTCCCCAGTCCGGCACAATATGAGCCTCATCGATGACCACATTACAGAGATACTTTTGCTTTGCGGCGGACAGCAGCGCATTGTTGAGCGCAATATTCTTTAACAATGCTTCCGGAGAGGTGAATACCAGCCGCGCTTTCTCGTCTGCTATTTCCTGTAACATCCTGGCCGTCTCTGCCGGTGTAGTATCACTGCGATAACAGAAAATATGATCCTGAATGTGGCCTTGAATCATACAGCTTTTGGCCTGTAGGTATTGGTCAGAAGCCAACGCCACGGTGGGAACAACCACAATTGTCAATCCGGAAGAGGTTGCGGCCAGCATTTGGGTGATCAGGCTTTTTCCTCCACCGGTAGGCAGCGAAACCATCAAGGTATAGTCCGCCGGAAGTTGTACTGCTGCGTGAACCGCAATTTTCTGCTCAATTGAACGATATTTCGCAAAGCAGCTATGATCCTGGATGATGCGATCCCCTATGGACGGGACAAATTCATCCAACCCCTCTTGGTCGAGAGAGTATACCTGCTGCACAAACGCTCGATTGGGCAACCATTCAGGTAAAATAGAAGCCGCATCCACATAGCCGTCCTCTGCAATATCCAATCCGTAGTCGTTTCCACTCTCTCGGATGGCATTCTCCAAAATAGCAGGCATTGGGAAGCGCCCGACGAATAGAATAAAGTCACGGAGAAACAGCAACAGGTCTTGTCTGGAAATTATCCCCTTGTTGTATTGGCTATACCTTGAAAAAAAGGTTAAGCAAAGCTGCGCTTTTGTTGCTTCCCTTATGTTTCCTGCAAGGAGCAGTTTTGTATAGTCTTCTGTAATCCTAGTGATCGCATCGTTGGCCGACACCTGACGTCGACCGTAGTCTTTAAATGCATCGATATAGCTCATGGATGATTGACCACCCTCATGTAGCAAACAGAATCAAGTGAGATTGTAGGATGCTCCAAGGCATAGAACACCGCACGATAGCAGCTTTTAATTTCCTCGATTCGGCCTAGATCTTTCCCCAGGTAGATATACTCCGCCTCATACCCATTTACCACACGGACGATTTCCTTTTTTGCGGTTATAAGGTCGGATTCTTCCCTACATTTGTCTATAGCCGCTTTTTGGGCTTTCTTAGCAGCGTGCTTTACAAAAGCGCTCCACTCTTCAGGTGGATTTTGGCTCATGAATATTTCTATTTTGGAAGTGCCTTCTCTTTCTGCACGCTCTCCCAAATGAACTGCTTTTCGCAAGTTGTAACTATCATTCAGCAAAGCGTTCAAATCCTCTTCTGAAATCTGCGCGTATTCTTGGCGCAGAGGCAAAAACACGCGAATCTGATGCATTGGCAAGTAGACACCAAATTGTGACAGCAATGGTAATGGGACCTGGTGATCCAGCAAAAAACTAATATTCGGCCCAATATTATAGGTGAAGGCAAAGCCGGCATAATCGAAGGTGGACGGCGTTAAAAAGGCACAGCATCTGCCACGTCCATTGTGCACGGCATTTCCTACAATGCTGTCAAAGACAGAATCTCCTGGTGCGAAGAATAGCAGATCCTCATGCTTGATAGCTGTTGCACGATCAAAAGTCCCTAAAATGATATTGGAGCGCCGCATCATAGGCGTTTCCTTGTACCGCTTCCATCTAGGAGGCACAAGCAAAGCCTGCATAGCTGCATGAGGTCGGAAATGGCTTTCACTAAATCTTGTCAGCACGTCATTTTCACTGGCCTTCTCCGGTACAAGCCCAGTTTGCGTGGCCCACTGCAGCATGGAGATCTGAAATGGATTGCCTTCTCCGCTTTGATACAGCTTCAGCATTGCATTTACGGCCAGCCCTAAAGGCTTATAAATTTGTGTGCCGGAGTCGTAAAGCTGTTCCTCTTCCACCGCGTCTTTGGCATTTTCCGTGATTTCGATAATATCATCTAGTGCGCGGCTTAAACCATTTTGCATATCGTCAGCCATTGCTTCCACAATTGCCTGATTGAGTTCCGCCGTGATGATCTCCAACCCGCTCAAAGATTCCTCAAATAACTGCATTCCTTCGTTCCAGATTTTGAACAACTGAGCTTCAATAGTGCCCTCTGCAAAAAGGACAACGGAATGCACCACCATGTGCTGTGCGTCTCTTCCTAGCCGGTCCAAGCGACCAATTCTCTGCTCGATTGCATTTGCGGTCCAGGGCAAATCCAAGTGGATGATCCAATCTGCATTCTGGAAGTTACGGCCTTCACCACCGGTCTCATCGCAAACCATAATCTTGCATTCAGGGTCGTTTTGAAATTCGTAGACGCTATCTTCCAATGCATCAATCGTCATGCCTTGACGGAATGCAACTGCCCGCAATTTACGAATCTGGAGTAGCTGCATGAATTTTTCATGAGTCTCTGCGAAACCGGTGAAAATAACTACTTTACCAGATTCGTTGTTGCCCACATCAATTTCCTGTTCTATGTAGTCAACAGCGCGAAGCAAGCGGCTCTTCATTTCGTCCGGGCGTTCATCCAGGTATTCATTTGCCATACGGAGTTCATCTTCACCTTGTTCAACCCACAGCTTGACAAGATCCAACAAGGCCTGTTCATGGATCTGTTGCCGTTGCATTTCACTCAGCAAGGCCCAAGGAGAA
>OOAG01002976.1_pt1 | contig 10536 bp, 9 predicted proteins | sample 1671461 | NCBI WGS metagenome assembly OOAG01 (sample SAMN06348159, study PRJEB24527) | human gut metagenome | biome: human gut; feature: ankylosing spondylitis patient; material: feces | host: Homo sapiens | place: China | collected 2015-10 | reverse complement strand
GGAAACTCCCTTTTTATACATATTTATTGATTTTTATCAGGTTTTTTAGTAGAATGATTTCAGTAGTGCAAGGAGGAAAGAATATGTCTGAGATAACGAGAGTTGCCCTTGATGCCATGGGTGGAGATAATGCTCCTGGAGAGATTGTAAAAGGAGCAGTAGAAGCAGTTCAGAGAAGAGATGATATCAAGATACTGCTGACCGGAAAAGAAGAGGTTCTTAAAAAAGAACTGTCTGCTTATACTTATCCAAAGGAACAGATCGAAATTGTAAATGCTACAGAGGTGATAGAGACAGCAGAGCCGCCGGTGAAAGCTATCCGTGGGAAAAAAGATTCTTCTATTGTAGTAGCAATGAAGATGGTGAAAAAGGGCGAGGCAGATGCATTTGTATCTGCAGGAAGTTCAGGTGCAGTCCTCGTTGGAGGTCAGGTGCTTGTAGGACGTATTAAAGGGGTTGAGAGACCACCGCTTGCACCGCTTATCCCGACTTTGAAAGGAGTTTCACTTCTGATCGACTGCGGAGCCAATGTAGATGCCCGGCCGTCCCATCTTGTTCAGTTTGCAAGGATGGGATCCATATATATGGAGAGCGTTATGGGAAAGAAGAATCCGACAGTTGGTATTGTGAATATCGGTGCAGAAGAAGAGAAGGGAAATGCACTTGTAAAAGAAACTTTCCCCCTTCTGAAAGAATGCAAAAGCATTAATTTCATCGGAAGTATAGAAGCCAGAGATATCCCGGCAGGATATGCGGATGTGGTCGTATGCGAAGCATTTGTGGGAAATGTGATCCTTAAATTATATGAGGGAGTTGGTTCTGCCCTGGTCCAGAAGATCAAAGAAGGAATGATGACCAGCACAAGAAGTAAGATCGGTGCACTTCTGGTAAAGCCTGCACTGAAAGAAACTCTGAAATCCTTTGATGCAACGGAATATGGCGGAGCACCGCTTCTGGGGCTTAAAGGACTTGTGGTAAAGACGCATGGAAGTGCCAAAGCCATTGAGATCAAACATGGTATTTTCCAGTGTGTACAGTTTAAACAGGAGAAGATCAACGAGAAGATCGCAGAGCGTATCCTGGAGGATCAGGAAGTACTGAAGTCCGGAGCAGAATAGAGCAGGACAGGAACAGAAACAGGAAGGAGGGTTGAAGATGGAACTGGAGAAAATAAAAGCTATCATAGCAGAGGTTCTGAATATTGATGCAGATTCGATCACAGAAGACACTACATTTGTAGATGATCTTGGTGCAGACTCTCTTGATATTTTTCAGATTATTATGGGGATTGAAGAGGAGTATGACATTGAGCTGGATAATGAATCTGTCGAACAGATTCAGACAGTCGGTGATGCTGTTGAAGCAATTCGGACAATTAAATAAAAATGTAACTGTCCGGCAGTCTGAAATTTGACAGGAGCATAATACAGGCGGACTGAGCAGTTGCAAAAAATGATGCCGCAGGGTTGTCAGATGACAGCCCTGTGCATATGGAGAGGGTTAGAGGAATGAATAGAAAGACAGAAGAATTAGAAGAAATCATAGGATATCATTTTAAAAATAAACATTATCTTACACAGGCACTGACCCACAGTTCCTATGCAAATGAGAAGAAGCTGGGGAAGCTGGGCAGCAATGAGAGACTGGAGTTTCTGGGAGATGCTGTGCTGGAGCTGATCAGCAGTGATTATCTGTATGCAAGATTTACCCAGATACCGGAGGGAGAGCTGACAAAGAAGAGAGCCAGCCTGGTGTGTGAGCCAAGCCTTGCCTATTGTGCAAGAGAATTCGGACTGCCGCAGTTTTTGCTGCTTGGAAAGGGCGAGGATATGACAGGCGGAAGAAACAGGGATTCTATCGTCTCTGATGCAACAGAGGCTTTACTGGGAGCTATCTATCTGGATGGTGGTTTTGCTAATGCAAAGGAGTTTGTGCTGAATTTTATCCTGAATGATATTGAACACAAACAGCTCTTTTATGATAGCAAGACCATCCTGCAGGAAATCGTGCAGGAAAACGGAACACAGCCGGTGGAATATATTCTGACAAAAGAAGAAGGCCCGGATCATAACAAAAACTTTACTGTGGAGGCAAGAGTAAACGGAAAAGTGATGGGACAGGGAAGCGGTCATACAAAGAAAGCAGCAGAACAGGCCGCAGCATACCAGGCGATTCGTGTACTCAGAAAATAAACAGGAGAATTATGTATTTAAAGAATATAGAGGTACAGGGATTTAAGTCTTTCGCCCAGAAGATCAATTTTGAATTTCATAACGGGATCACCGGTATTGTAGGTCCGAACGGAAGTGGAAAGAGCAATGTCGGTGATGCGGTGAGATGGGTGCTGGGTGAACAGAGTGCCAGGTCTCTGCGAGGAGGAAATATGCAGGATGTCATTTTCTCCGGTACAGAGACAAGAAAACCTCTGGGTTATGCATCGGTGGCGATCACACTGGATAATTCAGACCATAAGCTTCCTGTTGATTTTAACGAGGTTACGGTTACCAGAAGGCTTTACCGTTCAGGAGAGAGTGAATATAAGATCAACGGAAGTGCCTGCAGACTGAAAGATATCAATGAGATGTTTTATGATACAGGTATCGGTAAAGAAGGATATTCCATTATCGGACAGGGACAGATCGACAGGATCCTAAGCGGTAAACCGGAAGAGAGAAGAGAGCTTTTTGATGAGGCAGCAGGTATTGTTAAATTTAAGAGAAGAAAGAATACCACGATCAAAAAACTGGAGGAAGAACGCCAGAACCTGGTCAGAGTGACAGATATCCTCTCGGAGCTTACCAGACAGCTGGAACCATTGGAGAAACAGTCAGAGACAGCAAGAGTTTATCTTTCCAAAAGAGAGACGCTTAAGGAACTGGATGTGAATATGTTCCTGATGGAGTATGCTGCTGCAGCCAAAGAACTCAAGGAACTGGAAGAGAAGAACATAATTGCGCAGAATCAGCTGAAGGATACCCAGAGTTCCTATGACCGGACCAAGGTGGAATATGAACGTCTGGAACAGGAACTGGAAGATTTAAATTCCAAAATGGATGCACTTCGCATTTCCGGTCAGGAGCAGGCAATCCGTAAACAACAGCTGGAAGGCCAGATCAATGTATTAAATGAGCAGATACTGGCAGGTGCACAGAATGAAGAGCATTATAAGGGACGTATCCAGACTATTGAGGCGGAACTTTCAGTAAGAACAGATTCAAAGAAGAAACTTGAAGAAGAAAAAACGGATATTTATGCACAGTTAAAGGCTGTCCGTAAGAAACTTTCTGAGGAAGAAGAGAAATTAAGGACAGCGCAGGAGAATATGGAAGCCTGTACTCTCGAAGTGGAGAATGGCAAAAATGAGATCATTGAAATTCTGAACAGCCGCGCCAATGTCAAGGGTAAAGCCCAGAGATTTGATGCAATGATGGAACAGGCAGAAATCCGTAAGGCAGAGATCAGCCAGCGTATTCTCAGACTGAAGAGTGAAGAGGAAGAACAGCAGACCATTCTGACTACAGCCCGGAAACAGTATGATGAGATTACATGCCAGATTGAAAATGCCAATGAGGAATGTGAACATCTGAATCTGAGTGTGATGAAGATTCAGGAAAAGCTGAAGGAACAGAACACAAAGCTGGAAGCAGAACAGACAGCCTATCACAGAGAGGCATCCCGGCTGGATTCTCTCAGAAATATCGCGGAGCGCTATGATGGATACGGAAATAGTATCCGGAGAGTTATGGAACAAAAAGAACGTGTTCCGGGAATCCAGGGTGTTGTCGCAGATTTGATCCAGGTAAACAAAGATTATGAGATCGCTATCGAGACAGCTCTTGGTGGGAGCATTCAGAATATTGTTACAGATAATGAGCAGACTGCCAAAACCATGATCGAATTTCTGAAAAAGAATCGTTATGGACGTGCGACCTTTCTTCCCATGAGCAGCATAAGTCCCAGAGGTGAGTTTACACCGAAAGAAGCACTGAAAGAGCCGGGCGTTGTGGGGATTGCCAGCGAACTGGTGTCCGTAGCTTCTCAGTATCAGCAGATCACGAAATTCCTTCTTGGAAGAGTGCTGGTAGTTGATAACATTGATCATGCCATTGCAATAGGAAAAAAATACAGACACAGTCTGAGAATGGTCACAACAGAGGGTGAATCCTTAAGCCCGGGAGGTTCCATGACCGGCGGTGCCTTCAGAAACAACAGCAATCTGCTTGGAAGACGGCGTGAAATAGAGGAACTGGAAACAAAAGTAAATCAGCTGAAGCAGAATCTGACCGAAATGCAGAATGCTGTTGAGGAAAATAAAAATCAGAGAAACAGGCTTCGTGATGCCATTGCAGGATTTCAGGAAAAACTCCGTCAGAAATATATAGAACAGAATACTGCCAGAATGAATATCAAACAGCAGGAAAAGAAAGCTGAGGAGATCCGAAGCGGATATGCGCAGATCAACAGAGATCAGGCAGAGATCAAACGCCAGGTCATGGAAATCCGGCAGGATCATGACCGGATTGCCAGGGAACTGGAGAATTCAAAGCAGGATGAGAAAGAACTGGAGAGTTTTATTGAGGCAAAGCAGTCAGAACTGGATGAATGGAAAGAAGAAGAGAAGAAAATCATCCGGGAGTTAGAAGAAATCCGTCTTCAGTCATCCGCTCTTGAACAGAAAGAGAAATTTGACCAGGAAAACCTGAGCCGTCTGAAAGCAGAAATCACAGCTTTTATGACTGAGAAAGAGGATATTTATCAGTCTCTTGCTCACAGCAGTGAAGAGATGGAAAAGAAGCAGGAGATGATTACTCAGCTGAAAAAAGAGTCGGAAGAGTCTGTCCTTCATGAAGAACAGGCACAGATGCAGCTGAAAAATCTGCAGAAGGAGAAAGAGAGCAGAACTTCTCAGCATAAAGATTTTTTTGAGAAAAGAGATTATCTGTCCGGTCAGATCGGACTTCTGGATAAGGAATGTTACCGTCTGCAGGGACAGATGGACAAGCTGGAGGAGAACAGGGAAGAGCGGATTGCCTATATGTGGTCCGAGTATGAGATTACTCCCAATAATGCTGTTTCCTACAGAAAAGAGGAACTTACTGATCTTTCGCAGATGAAGCGACAGGCAGCTCAGATTAAAGATGATATCAGAAAGCTGGGACCTGTAAATGTAAATGCTATTGAGGATTATAAGGAACTTCTGGAAAGACACACCTTTCTGTCCGGCCAGTATGAGGATCTGGTCACAGCGGAGAAAACTCTGGAACAGATCATTCAGGAGCTGGATGAGGGAATGCGGAAACAGTTTTCTGAGAAATTCGGCGAGATCCAGAAGGAATTTGACAAGGCATTTAAGGAATTGTTCGGAGGCGGAAAAGGAACCCTGGAGCTGGATGAAGAGGCAGATATCCTGGAGGCAGGAATTAAGATCATTTCCCAGCCGCCGGGAAAGAAACTGCAGAATATGATGCAGCTTTCCGGCGGGGAAAAAGCTCTGACAGCTATCGCACTTCTTTTCGCAATCCAGAATCTGAAGCCGTCACCGTTCTGTCTGCTGGATGAGATCGAGGCAGCGCTGGACGATTCCAATGTTGGGCGATTTGCCGGATATTTACAGAAGTTGACGAAAAACACACAATTTATTATAATAACCCATAGACGTGGAACTATGAACGCCGCAGACCGGCTTTATGGTATTACCATGCAGGAAAAAGGGGTATCCACACTGGTTTCCGTCGATCTGGTGGAGAATCAGCTTACCCAGTAACAGGAGGAGTTTCACATGGCAGAAGAAAAGAAAGGTTTTTTTAAACGATTAGTCAGTGGACTGGCAAAGACCAGAGACAATATCGTGGCCGGATTTGACAGTATTTTCAGTGGTTTTTCCAGTATTGATGAAGATTTTTATGAAGAGCTGGAAGAGATTCTGATCATGGGTGATATCGGGATCAATGCGACCACTTCTATTATTGATAATTTAAAGAAAGAGGTTTCCGAACGTCATATTAAGGAACCGATGGAATGTAAACAGCTTCTGATCAATGAGATCAAGGATCAGATGCGTGTGGACAGCACAGAGTATGAATTTGAGAACCGCAGATCCGTAGTTTTGGTGATCGGTGTCAATGGTGTCGGAAAAACCACTTCAGTAGGAAAGCTTGCAGGAAAATTAAAAGACCAGGGCAAGAAGGTTATCCTTGCAGCAGCCGATACTTTCCGCGCAGCAGCAGGAGAGCAGCTTACTGAGTGGGCGAACCGTGCAGGTGTGGAGATTATCGGCGGACAGGCGGGAGCAGATCCTGCATCTGTTATCTATGATGCGGTGGCTGCAGCCAAAGCAAGAAATGCAGACGTACTTCTCTGTGATACAGCAGGACGTCTTCATAATAAAAAGAACCTTATGGAAGAACTCCGCAAGATTTACAGGATCCTGGAGAGGGAGTATCCGGATGCATATCTGGAGACACTGGTAGTGCTGGATGGTACCACCGGACAGAATGCCCTTGCACAGGCGAGACAATTTGCGGAGGTCGCAAATGTCAGCGGTATTATCCTTACCAAGCTGGACGGAACTGCCAAGGGAGGTATTGCAGTTGCCATCCAGTCTGAACTGGATATTCCGGTGAAGTACATTGGCGTAGGAGAAAGTATTGACGATCTTCAGAAATTCGATGCAGATGCATTTGTAAATGCGTTGTTTGATGTAGACCATAAAGAAAACCCGGACGCTCAAGATTAGGATGTACTTTCGGAGTCAAATCAAGTACAAAAAGATTCCGGGAGTACATTCAGGACAAAATGGAGGAAAAAACAATGCTTACTTTAGAGAGTTTTGAACAGGCATCAGAGATCGTAAAACAGGTCACACAGGAAACAAAGCTGATCAAGAGCAGCTATTTCAGTGAACTTACAGGAAATAAGGTTTATTTAAAACCGGAGAATATGCAGCGTACAGGTGCATATAAGGTTCGTGGTGCCTATTATAAGATCAGCACTCTTTCCGATGAAGAGAGAAATAAAGGTCTGATCACAGCATCCGCCGGAAATCATGCACAGGGTGTTGCCTATGCTGCGCATAAATATGGTGTGAAGGCAGTGATTGTTATGCCTACCACAACTCCGCTGATCAAGGTTGAGAGAACAAAGAGTTACGGTGCAGAGGTTATCCTGCATGGTGATGTATATGATGAGGCATGTGCACATGCACTGGAACTTGCTGAGAAAGAGGGATATACTTTTATCCATCCTTTCGATGATCCGGCAGTTGCCACAGGACAGGGTACCATTGCAATGGAGATCGTTCAGGAGCTTCCGCTTGTTGATTATATTCTGGTTCCAATCGGTGGAGGCGGACTTGCAACAGGTGTTTCCACACTTGCGAAGCTGTTAAATCCACATATCAAAGTCATTGGTGTGGAACCGGCAGGGGCTGCCTGCATGAAGGCTTCTCTGAAGAAGGGTGAGGTTGTGACTCTTCCGCACGTAAATACGATTGCTGACGGTACTGCCGTACAGACACCCGGAAAGAAAATCTTCCCGTATATCCAGAAGAATCTGGACGATATCATCACTATCGAGGATGATGAACTGATCGTTGCTTTCCTTGATATGGTTGAGAACCATAAGATGATCGTAGAGAATTCCGGTCTTCTGACAGTGGCAGCGCTTCGTCATCTGGATGTGAAGGGAAAGAAGATTGTTTCTATCTTAAGCGGTGGAAACATGGATGTTATTACCATGTCTTCTGTTGTTCAGCATGGTCTGATCCAGAGAGACAGAATCTTCACAGTATCTGTGCTCATTCCGGATAAGCCGGGCGAACTGGTACGCGTGGCAAGTGTGATCGCCAGGGCTCAGGGCAATGTTATCAAGCTGGATCATAACCAGTTTGTAAGCACGAACAGAAATGCGGCAGTGGAACTTAAGATCACATTGGAGGCTTTTGGCACAGATCATAAGAATGAGATTGTTAAAGCTCTCGAAGATGCAGGATGCAGACCAAAGGTGATCCGCCCAAGTCTGTGATTGTCTCAGAGTAGCATCTGCCATGTAAATAAATGAAATGGGAGCCCTGGTGTTCAGTATATGGATGCCGGGGCTTTTCTGCCGAGATTTTTAAGAAGTGTATCGGAAAAAATAAATTTGTGCTGTCAAGAGAAAATGCTTGACAGCACATTGGAAATAGGTTAATATAGTCAAGGTGATTACAGATGGAGAAGTTTGTAGAGCAAGGTTATTTATATGATTTTTATGGAGAACTTCTGACAGAGAGACAGCAGCAGGTTTATGAGAGCGTGGTGCTGGAGGATTACTCGCTGAGTGAAGTCGCAGAGGATCTGGGCATCAGCAGACAGGGTGTGCATGATATGATCAAGAGATGCAACAAGACCCTTGAAGAGTATGAACAGAAGCTTCATCTTGTAGAGAAATTCCTGAATATACGGGCGCAGGTAAAGCAGATCCGTGTACTTGCCCGGGAATATCATTCCGATGAAATTGTAAATATTTCCAATGAGATTTTAGAGGAGTTATAACATATGGCATTTGAAAGCTTGACAGATAAACTGCAGAATGTATTTAAGAAGTTGCGAAGCAAGGGCCGCCTGACAGAGGAGGACGTTAAGCTTGCCCTTAAGGAAGTAAAGATGGCTCTGTTAGAGGCAGACGTAAACTTTAAGGTTGTGAAGCAGTTTACTAAATCTGTACAGGAGCAGGCAATCGGACAGGACGTTATGAGCGGTCTGAATCCGGGTCAGATGGTGATCAAGATTGTTAATGATGAACTTGTGAAATTAATGGGAAGTGAGACAACAGATCTGCCTCTTCGCCCGGGAAATGAGATCACAGTGTTCATGATGGCAGGTCTGCAGGGTGCAGGTAAGACCACCACAGTTGCGAAGCTTGCAGGCAAGCTGAAATCCAAAGGTAAGAAACCTCTTTTAGTAGCCTGCGATGTTTACCGTCCGGCGGCTATCACACAGCTACAGGTCAACGGCGAGAAACAGGGCGTGGAAGTATTTTCCATGGGAGATAAGCAGAAGCCTGTGGATATTGCGAAAGCAGCCATAGAGCATGCGAAGGCAAATCAGCAGAATGTTGTACTTATCGATACAGCCGGTCGTCTTCATGTTGATGAAGATATGATGCAGGAACTTGCAGATATCAAGGCGAACATTCAGGTAGATGCAACCATCCTCATTGTAGATGCGATGACCGGACAGGATGCGGTAAATGTGGCAAGCACATTTGCTGATAAAGTAGGAATCGACGGTGTCATTCTTACCAAGATGGATGGTGATACCCGAGGCGGTGCAGCCCTTTCTATCAAGGCAGTAACCGGTAAGCCTATTCTGTATGTAGGTATGGGCGAGAAACTTTCTGATCTGGAGCAGTTCTATCCGGAACGTATGGCTTCCAGAATCCTTGGTATGGGTGATGTCATGAGCCTGATCGAGAAAGCAGAAGCTTCTATCGATAAAGAACAGGCGCAGGACATGCAGAAGAAGTTAAAGAAAATGGACTTTGACTTCAACGATTACCTTACCAGTATGGAACAGATGAACAAGATGGGCGGTATCGGCAGTATCCTGAATATGCTTCCAGGTATGGGCGGTAAGATGAAGGATATTGAGGGAATGATCGATGAGAAAGCCATGGACAGAACCAAGTCAATTATCCTTTCCATGACACCTCAGGAGAGAAGCAATCCGTCAATCCTGAACATTTCCAGAAAGAACCGTATTGCCAGAGGTGCAGGAGTAGATGTCTCTGAAGTAAACCGTCTGGTGAAACAGTTTGAGCAGAGCAAGAAGATGATGAAACAGATGCCTGGTCTTATGGGCGGAAAAGCCGGTAAGCGCGGCGGTGGATTTAAACTTCCGTTCGGACTGTAATTGAGAAGTTAGCGAAGCGGATAACGCTTTGACATAAAAGTTACTGTTTCATAGCTGAACAGTAATATAACATAAGAAAACAATATATTTTATTTAATGGAGGAAAAGAAACAATGGCAGTTAAAATCAGATTAAGAAGAATGGGACAGAAGAAAGCACCTTTTTATAGAATCGTAGTTGCAGATTCCCGTTGCAAACGTGATGGAAGATGTATCGAAGAAATCGGAACATACGATCCAAACCTTGAGCCAAGCGCTGTAACAGTTGATGAAGAAGCAGCTAAAAAATGGCTTGCAGCAGGAGCTCAGCCTACAGATGTTGTAGCAAAAATCCTCAAAGATGCCGGAATTGAAAAATAATTCAGATATACCAGGATAAGGTATTTCTGCAGCGTCCGTAGGGGACGGGTCAGGGAGGTATGTAATGAAAGAATTAGTGGAAGTAATTGCAAAATCTCTTGTTGAAAATCCGGATGAAGTAGTTGTTACTGAGACAGAAAAGGAAGACGCGATCATCGTTGAACTGAAAGTCGGACCTGCTGACATGGGCAAGGTTATCGGACGGCAGGGAAGAATTGCGAAAGCGATCCGAACTGTGGTAAAAGCAGCTTCTTCAAAAAGCAGCAAACAAGCGATTGTAGATATTC
>OOAG01002975.1_pt1 | contig 10540 bp, 11 predicted proteins | sample 1671461 | NCBI WGS metagenome assembly OOAG01 (sample SAMN06348159, study PRJEB24527) | human gut metagenome | biome: human gut; feature: ankylosing spondylitis patient; material: feces | host: Homo sapiens | place: China | collected 2015-10 | reverse complement strand
CACTTGTTGCTGGCGGACACCGTGAAAGAAGATGCTAAAGAAGCCGTTGCAGCATTAAAAAAATTAAATATTGATAATATTCAGATATTATCGGGAGATAAACAAACAATTGTTTCTAAATTAGCAGGGTATTTAGGCGTGGACGAGGCCTACGGGGATTTGTTGCCCGAGGACAAGGTGGCGCACGTGGAGGCATTGAAGAGCGATCCGGGAAGGCGTGTTGCTTTCGTGGGTGACGGGATTAATGATGCCCCGGTGCTTGCCCTGAGCGACGTGGGAGTTGCCATGGGGGGCTTGGGAAGTGACGCTGCGATTGAGATTGCGGATGTGGTTCTCCAGACGGATCAGCCCGGTCGGTTGGCCATGGCGATCCGGATCGGGAAAGAGACCCGCCGGATCATCTGGCAGAACATCACGCTGGCTTTCGGGGTGAAACTGATCGTGTTGGTACTGGGTGCCGGGGGACTCGCCACCATGTGGGAGGCCGTGTTTGCCGATGTAGGGGTAGCCTTGTTGGCAATTTTGAACGCGATAAGAATACAGAAACGAGCAAGATAGAGTGTTATGGACGAGAAGGTATATTTGGAAAAACTGGAAAAGCGGGAGATCAAGCCGACGGCCATGCGGCTGTTGATTCTGAAGGCGATGACTCGTTTTACCCGGGCGTTTAGCCTACTGGATCTAGAGACGGAATTGGATACCGTGGATAAATCGACGATATTCCGGACGATTAATCTGTTTTTGGATCATCACTTGATTCACGTGATTGATGACGGTTCCGGTTCGTTGAAATATTCGGTATGCAGTAATGAATGTACCTGTTCTATCGATGATCTTCACGCTCATTTCTATTGCCGGAATTGCCACAAGACCTTTTGTTTAAGAAAAATTCACGTGCCCACGGTGGCCTTGCCCGGCGATTTTACGTTAGAAAGTATAAACTACGTGTTGAAGGGGTTATGTGCCGAATGTTCTTCACGGGTGGAATCGTAATTAAAAACAAGAAGGATATGAAAACAAGTAAATTCAAAACCACCGCCAAATGTGGCGGATGCGTTGCCAAGATCGGTGAAACGCTGGATAAAGTAGTCGCTCGTGACCAATGGAATATCGATCTCTCCACTCCCGACCGGGTGTTGACGATTACTTCCGATTTGTCAGATGACCGGGTAATCGAGCTGGTAAAAGAGGCCGGGTTTAAGGCTGAGAAATTGGAATAAGGAAAATGACTAGTCCTAAATAACCGTTACAGTTATTGGACAAAAATAAATTATTTATCACAGTTCAGCAAGGCTAGCCTTGCTGAACTGTTTCTTTTTATAGCTTTTAATTTTGATCCGCTTCTGATGATGCATATACTCAGGCGTTTTATACTCACAAGAGTAATGTGGCCTGAGATTGTTATACTTATAGACTGTATCCTTTATAACCTTTTTCATGTACGACAGTGGGAGATTGAGTTCCTCAAGCAGAAACTCCTGCTTGAGAATTCCGTTTATCCGTTCTGCCACGGCATTCGCATATGGATCGTAAGATTCCGTCATACTAGGTATTATGTGATACCGTTTAAGCAATTTCTGATACGCATCGGAACAATACTGTATACCACGGTCAGAATGGTGTATCAATGTTGCTTTCTTATACAGTCGATTGCGGTTGGCCATATTCAGAGCATTCAGTGAACTCTGTGAGTCCAAGGAGTCAGAAAGATCATATCCCATAATCTTCTTGGAATAGGCATCTGTAACCAGAGAAAGATACATATGCCGGTTTCTATTGCCAATATAAGTAATATCAGAAACCCATATTTCTTCCGGACGTGTCGCTTCCATACTTTCTACAAGATTTTTATGCTTCCGAAACCGATGATGTGAGTTGGTTGTTATATGATATGAACGTACGGGCTTTATAAGTAGATGATTGGCACGGAGTATATCAAATAGCTTGTCCCTGCCAACTTTTTTCTCCTTCATGGACAAATGGAGCATATGATAGAGTTTGCGGGTTCCTATACGGGGTAATTCCATTCGAATGTCACGTACCATCTCCACTACTTCCATAGCCGTTTGCCGTCCTCGCCTTATGCTCCATTGCTGACGATAGTACTTCTGCCTGCTTATCCCGAGCAGTCGGCAGATTCCGCTGATACTTACGGATTTTTCTTCTTTATATTGACTGACTGTTCGGGAAAGGAGTTTTTTCGTATGTCGATATTGTATTCCTTTTCGGCTATGTCTATCATCATGTCGAAAAACTCGGCCTTCATGTCCTTCAGCTCGAGTTCCTTTTCCAAACGGGCATTCTTGCGTTCCAGTAACTTTATCTTCTGTTGTAGTTCAAACAACTCTTGGTCCTTACTCTTTTCCATATGGTTGTAACTTTTGTTTCTCATATCAAAGTTACCATATTTTTCAATCCACCGCCTAATAGTTGAATCTCCTTGTATCCCATATTTACGTTTTAGAGCCTCCAAACTTATTTTTGTGGTTTCATACTCTTGTACCACTGATAATTTAAAGGACATGCTGTAATCCTTTTGGGTACGTTTAACGTACTTTCTTTCTGTCTTTTCCATAATGTTACTTTTTTATTGTAACGATATTTTAGGACTAGACAAATAAATATAAAAAGAGGGTGACCCAAAAGTCAAAGACTTTACGGTCACTCTCTTTTTTCATTATATAATACGGTCAGGATGATTTCGGAAACCCCTTCCACTATCGTGGGTCCTTCCCTGTGCGGGCGCAACGGTTTCCTCATGTCATCCAGACACGATTCCTAATAATAAGATTCTGTCCGTCGTTTTTTTTGGGGGGGGGGATATAAAGCAAATTGCAACGGTTATTTCTTTGAAATCCAAGGAAATAACCGTTGCTTTTATGGTAAATAATTGTTATATTTATAGAGCAAAAAACAAAAATAACTGTTTATTTACCATGAGTGCAAAGATAGTATATAAAGATTACAATCAGAACGAAAGTCTTCTTTTTCCACCCACATTGGGCGAACTTGTCCCCGATAATCATCCGGTCAGGACGGTCAATGCAGTGCTTGACAGACTTGACATATCCGACATTGAGTCCACATACAAAGGAGGAGGAACAAGTAGCTTTCATCCCAGGATGCTCCTCAAAGTGATTGTGTACTCATACTTGTGCAATGTCTATTCAGGACGCGGGATGGAAAGGCTATTGAAGGAAAACGTGAACTACATGTGGCTGTCGGGCATGTCGAAGCCGGACTTCAGGACAATCAACAGGTTCAGGAGCGAAAGGTTGGCAGACGGACGGTTCGATGACATCTTCAGACAGATAGTGCTGATTCTCAATGGGGAAGGTCTTGTATCCCTTAAAGTCCAGTACATAGACGGCACGAAGATAGAATCAGTGGCGAACAAGTACACGTTTGTATGGAAAGGGAGTGTGGAGAAGAACAAGTCCCGACTGGAAGCCAAGGTTGACGCAGTCCTTAAGACGGCCGAATCTGTCCTTGATGAGGAGAATGGCGACTGCAATGCAGAGGACATTGAACCTAAGGACCTTGCCGAAAGGACAGAAAGGATACTTGAAAAGATGGACAGGCAGGGCATCAGTGACAAGAAACTGAGAAAGTCAGTACAGAAAGTGAAAGAGGAATCCCTTCCAAAACTGGAGGAATATCAAAACCATCTTGACACTCTTGGCGAGAGGAACAGCTACAGCAAGACGGACAAGGATGCGACGTTCATGAGGATGAAGGAGGACGCGATGAACAACGGGCAGACAAAGCCGGGGTACAATATCCAGATAGCAACTGAGAATCAGTTCATAACCAACTACGGCATCTACTGGAGACCCACTGACTGGGGTACAATGATACCATTCCTGGACTCCTTTAAGGAGAGGTACGGGAGGCAGAGTGACGAGGTTGTGGCAGACTCGGGCTACGGCAACGAAGCAAACTATGCATACATGGAGAGCAACGGGATAGATGCCTATGTCAAGTACAACATGTTCCACGCCGAGACCAAACGCAAGTATGTCAACAACGGTTTTCTCGTCCAAAATATGTACTACAACTCCATCGAGGACTACTATGTGTGCCCGATGGGACAGCACATGGAGAGGTGCGGCACACAACACCCCGTTTCAGATCTGAAATACAGGTCGGAAGTAGTCGTATACAGGGCCGTCAACTGCAAGGGATGTCCACTCAGGGGAATGTGCAACAAGGGCAGGGCCGACAGGAGGACCGTCGAGGTTAACCACACGGCCAACGGGTTCAAGAGACAGGCAAGGGAGTTACTCACCAGCGAACGCGGGATGATGCACCGCAGCAACCGTCCCATCGAACCTGAGGCAGTCTTCGGAGACATCAAATTTAATCATGGCTTCAAGCGTTTCCGTCTCAAGTCGAACAGGAAAGTTAGAGTCGAGTTCGGTCTCGTTGCACTTGCCCATAATCTCAGGAAATACATAGTCGCAAATGACGGACATGTAGAGAACCGTCCATTGAATGCAAATCTGGCTGGCTGTCTCGCTTAAGAGCGGGAAGAGGCTGCATTGAATCCGGAAAGGCGTGGCCGGCCGCGGCCTCGTGAGCGGCTCCCGACAGGGCGAGGGAGACGGGGGCGAACTCGTCCGAAGGGTGGATGGAGGCGAAGCTGGAACCTTGACGGAACAATGCTGCCGCATCCTGAAAAGAGAAACCGACCCAAAATTGCTTTTGAGTCGGCCTCTTTTCGTATTATCTTTTCAACTTTTCAGTTAAAAGCGGAACGATCTTGCGAACATCGCCGACGATACCCAAGTCTGCCACGTTGAAGATCGGGGCAAATTTGTCTTTGTTGATTGCGATGATGTATTCGGATTCTTCCATACCGGCCAAGTGCTGGATTGCTCCGGAGATACCCATGGCGAAGTACAAGTCGGGACGTACGGTTTTACCGGTTTGCCCTACCTGACGTTCGTGTCCCAATACTCCGGCATCAACCATGGCACGGGAGGCGGATACTTCAGCTCCGATGGTGTTTGCCATTGCACGCAACATATCGAATCCTTCTGCATTACCCACTCCACGACCTCCGGAGATCAATACATGAGCTTCGGTGATGTCAACCAAGTTCTTGGTTTGTTTAACTGTTTCAAGAACACGTACACGGAATTTAGATTTATCGAAGTTGATTTTTACATCTTCGATCGTTCCTTTCCGGTTCTCGTCACGTTGTCCCATGCGCATTACGCCCGGACGAACGGTTGACATTTGAGGACGGTGTTCCTTACAGATGATGGTTGCCATCAAGTTTCCACCGAATGCCGGACGGGTCATTAACAAATCCCGTTCTTCGGAAATTTCCAACCCGGTACAGTCTGCAGTCAATCCGGTTTCTACACGGGCAGACAAGCGCGGGCCGAGGTCACGACCGATGGTAGTTGCCCCGATCAGCACGATGCTTGGTTTGTTGTCACGGATGATCTGGTAAATAGCCTGTGCGTAAGGTTCGGTAACGTAGGTTGCCAATTCCGGTGCATCCACACGTAACACGGTGTCAGCCCCGTAAGCAATACATTCCTGAGCCTGCGTCGTCAGGTCATGTCCCAATAACATGGCATATACTTTTTCATTTAAAGCATCAGCTAATTCTCTGGCTTTACCTAACAATTCCAGACCCACGTTTTGGATAACGCCTTCTCTTTGTTCAACGAAGACGTAAACGTTTTTATATTGTGCCTTATCCATCTTCTAATTTCTTTATTAGATAATAAATTTTTCTTTCAATTTGCTGATAATAATGTCTACAGCTTCTGCAGGGTCTACTTCGTAGATTTGTCCGGCAGCTTTTACACCCTTGGTGAATGATTTGAATACGCGGGTCGGTGATCCGTTCAATCCGATCTTCTGATCATCCACGGTGATGTCGTTGTAGGTCCAGGTTTCGATGGGGTGATTGTAAGCCTCAACGATTCCTCTTACAGACATGTAACGGGGTTTCACTCCGGAAGCCAATGCCGTGAATACGCAAGGAGTGTCTACCTGTACCATCTGGTAACCGTCTTCCATGGATTTCTTCACCGTGAAAGTCTTGTTTCCGTCGAAAGTTAAGCTTTCCACGTAGGTTACTTGCGGTAAATCCAGGTGTTCAGCGATCTGCGGACCAACCTGTGCGGTATCCCCGTCGATAGCTTGACGCCCGGTGATCAATAGGTCGAATTCCAGAGATCTCAAGGCTGCGGCAATGGTGTTAGAAGTGGCCAATGTATCGGCTCCACCGAATTTGCGGTCGCTTAACAGGATGGCACGATCCACTCCCATGGCGTATGCCTCTCTCAAGATAGCCTCTGCCTGAGGAGGTCCCATGGTGATCACGGTTACATGTGCTCCATATTGATCTTTTAATTGAAGGGCAAATTCAAGTCCTCCCTTGTCATCGGGATTCATAATACTGGGTACACCGTCTCTGATAAGGGTTCCTGTAACGGGGTCCAGTTTGATTTCCGTGGTATCCGGAACTTGTTTAATACAAACAACGATCTTCATGTCAACTGTCTTTTACTTTAATAAATTTGCTGCAATCACCATTCTCTGAACTTCTGACGTACCCTCGTAGATTTCAGTAATCTTGGCATCTCTCATCATTCTTTCAACAGGGTATTCACGGGTATATCCGTATCCTCCGTGGAACTGTACGGCTTTGGTCGTTACTTCCATGGCCGTTTCTGCCGCGAATAATTTAGCCATAGCAGCATCTGCTGAATAAGGTACTTTCAAGTCTTTCTTGTAGGCAGCCTGTCTTACTAACAAACGGGCAGCTTCTATTTTAGTCTGCAAGTCAGCCAGTTGGAATTGGGTGTTTTGGAATTGTCCGATGGCTTTACCGAATTGTTTACGTTCTTTCACGTATTTCACGGTCTCGTCCATAGCTCCTTGAGCGATACCCAATGCTTGAGAAGCGATACCGATACGTCCTCCGTCAAGTGTTTTCATGGCAATGCCGAAACCCTTACCTTCTTGTCCGAGTAAGTTCTCGGCAGGAACGATGCAGTTTTCCATGATCAACTCGCAAGTAGCCGAACCGCGGATACCCATTTTCTTCTCTTTTTTACCGATAGAGAATCCCGGAAAGTCTTTTTCCACGATAAAGGCGGAAATTCCTTTGGTCCCTTTGGATTTATCGGTCATCGCCATGATGATATACACGTGTGCATAGCCGGCATTGGTGATGAAGATTTTAGATCCGTTAAGCACGTAATGATCTCCCTCTTTCACCGCGAAAGTCTGTTGTGCGGATGCGTCGGTTCCGGCGTTCGGCTCTGTTAGACCGAATGCTCCGATCCATTCACCGGAAGTCAACTTGGGAAGATACTTGGCTTTTTGTTCGGGCGTACCGTGTTCCATGATCGGTGCGCAACACAAAGAGGTGTGTGCAGACACGATTACGCCGGTCGTGGCACATACACGGGATAACTCCTCTACCGCCATCGTGTAAAGGATATTGCTACCACCTGCTCCACCGAGTTCCACCGGGAACGGGATACCCATAATACCAAGTTTTGCCATTTTTTGAACGGTTTCCATCGGGAATCTCTCTGATTCGTCCACTTCCGCCGCCAGAGGTTTTACCTCTTTTTCTGCAAACTCTCTTATCATTTGTAAGAAGAGTTGCTCTTGTTTTGATAGACTGAAATCCATTATTATTAAATGTTTTAATTGATCGAAGCTAATTTTTAATCCTAAATCAACATTTCTTCAGAATTAAGGCCGTCCCCATGCCCCCTCCGATACAGAGGGAAGCAAGACCTAATTTTGCTTCATTGTTTATCATTTCATGTACTAATGATACAACGATGCGGTTTCCTGATGCCCCGATGGGATGTCCCAGTGCTATTGCACCACCGTTGATGTTCGTACGTTCATTTATCCATTCTCTCGTAACGCCGTGTTGTGCCATAAGTTCGTGTATCACTCCCAGCGATTGTGCCGCAAAAGCCTCGTTTAGCTCGATCACGTCGATATCGGATAGCTTGATTCCGGCGTTCTTGAGTGCGTTGGCAATGGCAGGCACGGGACCCATACCCATGATGGCAGGATCTACACCGCCTTGTCCGACACCAATGATCTCGCACAGAGGAGTTAAGTTGTTTTGTTTAACAGCTTCTTCCGATGCGATCAGTACGAATGATGCCCCGTCATTGATCCCCGAAGCGTTACCGGCCGTGACGGAACCCTCTTTTTTGAAAGCGGGACGTAAGGTCGATAATTTTTCCAGGGAGGTCGTCCGGTTCGGGAATTCATCCGTGTCGAACACGTGAGTTTCTTTTTTCACCTTGTACTCTATAGGCACGATCTCTGACTTGAATTTACCGTTATCGATAGCCGCAATAGCCCGTTGTTGCGATTCGATAGCAAACTCATCCTGTTCCTCCCGGCTGATCGCGTATTTCTCCGCGATGTTTTCAGCCGTTATGCCCATGTGGTATCCCTCGAAGGCGTCCGTTAGACCATCATACACCATATGGTCCACGACTGTCACGTCGCCCATCTTGTGCCCGTCACGTACACGTGCCGGAAGGATATAGCCCGCATTGGACATGGATTCGGTTCCTCCTGCAATGATCAAGTTCGCCAGTCCCGATTTGATAGCGGTTACACCATTGAGCACGGCTTTCATACCGCTCCCGCATATCATGTTGATTCCGTAAGCCGGAACTTCTTGTGGGATCCCTCCTTTGATGGATGCCTGACGGGCTACACCTTGACCCTGTCCGGCGGATAGTACGTTGCCGACTATCACTTCATCAATGTTGGCGGGATTGACTCCGGTTTCCGCGATAATGTTTTTTATTACGGCGGCACCCAAGTCTGCTGCTGTCATTGAAAGAGTTGTTCCTAAAAATTTGCCGATCGCAGTTCTTTTTGCTGCTACGATATAGGTTTTTGTCATTGAGGCATTGCTTTTAAGTTTTTGGAAATTATTAATTCACAGCCTGTAGCTGCTTTGATGTCATCTAAAGTAAATTCAGGGTTTAATTCTACCAATTCGATACCTTCGGGGGTAACGTTCATAACACCCATCTCGGTGATAATCATATCCACCTCTCCGGCAGCCGTCAACGGCAGGGTGCATTCTTTCAGAATCTTGTGATTCCCTTTTGCCGTGTGTTCCATGGCAAGGATCACTTTTTTAGCACCTACTAGAAGGTCCATGGCTCCACCCATTCCCGGGGCTTTTTTACCGGGGATGATCCAGTTTGCCAAGTTTCCTTTCTCGTCTACCTGTAAAGCACCAAGAATGGTGACATCCACGTGTCCGCCGCGGATAAGTCCGAAAGAGGTTGCGCTGTCAAAGCTGCAGGCGCCTTCGATCGCCGTGATGTAGCCACCACCGGCATCCGTCAATTCCGGATTTTCTTTACCTTCTTCCGGTTTCGGACCCATACCTAATAATCCGTTCTCGGATTGTAGGATCACGTGTACATTTTTGGGCAAGTAGTTCGGTACCATTGTTGGCAGTCCGATTCCCAAGTTGACCACGTCGCCGTCTTTTAATTCGAGAGCTACCCGTTTCGCGATAACTTCTCTTACTTGATCTTTATCCATACCGTTTTCAATTTTAAATTGTAAATTTTAGATTGTAAATTGATTACCGATGAGTCCTGTAATTTAAAATCTAAAATCTAAAATGCTATTTATTTTTTCTTCTAACAAATTCTTGTGCAACAAATGACGCCACGTCATCCGCGTAGGTGTTCATGCCGAAGCCTGCATCGTAACCGAGTTCTTTGGCCAGTTCGTGAGAAATACGAGGACCACCGCAGGCCAGGATTACTTTATCCCGCAAGCCTTCTGCTTCCAACATTTCCACGAGTTCGATCATGTTCTTGATGTGAACATCTTTCTGGGTAACGGTTTGGGATACCAGAAGAGCGTCGGCTTTCAGCTCGATAGCTTTGGCAATAAACTCTTCATTGGGCACCTGACTTCCCAAGCTGTGAGCCTCGATCATGTCGTAGCGTTCCAGTCCATAGTGTCCGGCAAATCCCTTCATGTTCATGATGGCGTCGATGCCCACGGTGTGGGCGTCGGTTCCGGTACTTGCACCTACAACAATCAAAGGACGTCCGATATTTTCACGGATGAACTCGTCAGTTTCGTGCATATCCCATTTCGTCCCTTCTACTTTCGGAACATGAATACTCGTGAAGTCCACGGTGTGCGTGCAGCTTCCGTAACAGTTGAAGAAGGTGTAGCCCTCGGTCAACTCTTTGTGGAATACCACTTGCGGGTTCTCGAAACCCATTTTTTTCAATAATTGTTTTGCGGCTTCGATAGCCTCATCCCCGGCAGGCACGGGCAACGTGAAACTCAATTGAGTTTTCCCGTCGTTCATCGTGTCCCCGTAGGGTTTTATTTTTTTCAGATCCAGCGTCTGGTCGAAATCATTTTTTTCGGTAGAATATAATCCTCCACTCATAATGAATTGAAAATTGAAAATGCAAAATTGAAAATTATCAATCGCATCGGTTTAAATTTTATTTTTATTCACTCTCTTGAAACTTGGAAC
>OOAG01002956.1_pt1 | contig 10594 bp, 10 predicted proteins | sample 1671461 | NCBI WGS metagenome assembly OOAG01 (sample SAMN06348159, study PRJEB24527) | human gut metagenome | biome: human gut; feature: ankylosing spondylitis patient; material: feces | host: Homo sapiens | place: China | collected 2015-10 | reverse complement strand
GCCAGTGCGTCGATGCGGGCGTGGACGTGGCGGCGGTCAAGCTCGAGCTTCGTTTCACCGGCACCACGGCGGGCGCCGCCGCCGCCGCCACCGCCGCCGCCCTGACGGCTCAGGCTTTCGCCCATGCCCTGCAGGCGGGGCAGACGGTAGCGCAGGAGGGCCAGCTCGGTCTGCAGCTTGCCTTCGTTGGTCACGGCACGGCTGCGGAAGATCTCGAGGATGAGCATGGTGCGGTCGATGACCTCGAGGCCGCCGAGGGCCGTGGAGATGTTGCGGATCTGGCTGCCGGTCAGCTCACCGTCGAAGACCGCGCACTCTGCCCCCAGCTCTGCTGCGGCAGCAGCGGCTTCTTCCAGCTTGCCGCTGCCCAGCACGATGCCGGTCTCAGGGGTCTGGCGCTTCTGGGTGACTTCGGCCACGGCCTCCATGTGGTTGGCCTCGCACAGCGCGGCCAGCTCGGCAAGGCTGCGCTCGCAGTCCCACAGGCCCTGGTCGAGGGCGAGAAGGATGACCTTCGTCGGGGGAGTTTCGACTAAAATATCGTAAAGTTCGCTCAAAATGATTCCTTTCTGTCATTTGTTTGAAGAATATAGCGATTCGTAGTATTCTCGCGTCAGGGCATAGCACTTGCAGGGTATCGCTGTACCGTCGAATTTGTGGTAGACGGCCTCGTGGTCGTAAACAAAGCCTGCTTTCATCATGACTTTGCCGCTGGCGGGGTTCTCCACGGCGTGGGAGCAGGCAAGCCAATTACTGTCTGTATTCTTGAACCAGTATTCTACCAGAGCGTTCAGAGCCTCGGTGGTGCAGCCTTTGCCCCACCAGGCTCTGCCGATGCAGTAGCCCGGCTCCCAGATGCCCTCGGAGAGGTCGAATCCCGGCCATTCATTTCGCTGTGCCGGTTCTCCCAGCAGGCTGTTGTAGAGGCTGATGCTGCCAAACACCTGGCCGGTGGCCTTTTCCACGATGGCCCACTGGTAGTAGTCCTCGTTGGGATAGAGCAGCGCCCATGCGCTCAGAAGCTCCTGCGTCTCGGCCACATCCTTGTGCGGCGTCCAGCGCAGCCAGCGGGTGACTTCCGGGTCGTTGGCCCAGTTCGCGTACATCATCGGGGCATCCGACGGCATAAGGCGGCGCAGAAGCAGCCGCGGCGTTTCGATTTCCTGTGTGCCGGCGTGGCGCATGATACATTCCTCCCAACCATTGTAAATATGCATAGAATAGCACAAAACCGGCTTCGACGCAAGCAAAATGGGCTGCTTCGGGGCAAAAATGCTTGACAAGTGCGCAAACTTCATTAAACTGAAGATGACTGCATAAAAATTCTCCCCGGCAAAGGGCCGGGGAGAATGCTCAGGTTGGAAGAACATCCGCCCGGAGGATAGCCTGCCAGTCGCTGTGACCATACAGGAAGCGGAGGATGTGGACGGTCTGGGTGGAAGAGTCGATCCTATAGAACAGAAGATAATTCTGCACAGGGACAAAATGGAGCTGATGAGAGGCAAGAAGTGGCTCATCGATCACCGGAAAGCGTCCGGGAAATGTTTCGAGCGAGTCGATGCTTGCAAGTGCATTCGCCAGCATCCGGCGAGCAGCCAGCGGATTTTGCAGTTGGTGAGCAATATAGTTTGCGGCAGAGTGCAGGTCGTGCTCGGCGGCGTGAGAGACATGAATCTTGTAGTTCATTCAAGCCCCCATTGCTTCGACAGCTCTTTGCGGACATCTTCCCAGGGGCGCGTTCTTCCCGCCGCCACGTCATCCAGACCTTCCTGCAATTTCGCATACAAATCGAACCGGGCGGTCAGGGCCTCGTAGGTCTCGATGCTCATCACGGCAAGGTCGCCTTTGCCGTTTTTGGTGATGAACACCGGCTCGGCGTAGTCGTGGCAGAAGGTGGAGATCTCATTGTAGTTGTTGCGCAGGTCTGCGCTGGAACGAATCTTGGGCATCCAAAAGCACCTCACTTTCATACAAAAATTATACCTGAATTTCTTTATAAAATCAAGGGAAATAAAAAAGGAGAACCTTTCTATGACGGACATCCGAGAGTATCTTGCCCACAAGCCGCTTTTGTTCGACGGCGGCATGGGTACCTATTATAAAGCGGCACCGGGCGCGGACTGCGAAATGGCCAACCTCACCGACCCCGAGGGCGTGAAGAAGGTCCATGCGGAGTATCTGGCCGCAGGTGCGCAGGCCATCAAGACCAACACCTTCGGTCTGCCCCGGATGGCGGCGGCACAGATGCCGGGCTGGGAAGAGCTGGCCGAGGCGGGCTGGAAGCTGGCCTGTGACGCTGCCGCGGAGAAGGACGCCGCCGTCTTTGCTGACCTCGGCCCTGCCCCGGACACCGAGGCTGCCCCGGCCAGCAGCGCCTACGGCCTCGTGGCGCAGCAGTTCGCCGCACTGGGGGCAAAGAACTTTCTGTTCGAGACGCTCAGCTCCGATGTAGGCATTGTGGAGGCCGTAAAGGCACTGCGTGTGGCCGTGCCGGACGCCTTTGTCATGGTGTCCTTCGCGGTGCTGCCGGACGGCTACACCCGCGAGGGCCTGCTGTTCCGCGACCTGCTGCACCGGATGGAGCAGAGCAGCGTGGTGGACGCCGTGGGCCTGAACTGCGTCTCGGCCCCCGGCGCGATGAAGAAACTGGTGCAGAGCCTTGGCGAGACGCTGCTGCCCCTGTCGGTGATGCCCAACGCGGGCTATCCGGTGGTCACCCGGGCGCGGGTGCTGTATCAGGGCAAGCCCGCGTATTTTGCCCGGGAGATGGGGCAGATCGCCGCTGCGGGCGTCCGTATTTTGGGCGGCTGCTGCGGCACGACGCCCGCCCACATCGCGGCCCTGCGTGCAGAGCTGGATGCCCTGCCCCAGCAGACCGAAGCCGCTCCGGCAGCGAAGCTTTCCACCGAGACTGCACCGGCGGTGGAAAAAGATGATGCTTTCCTGCGGAAATTGAACGCGGGTGAGAAGGTCATCGCCATTGAACTGGATTCGCCCCGGGTGGCCGACCTGAGCGGCTATCTGGACGGCGCACGGCGGCTGCAGGCCGCAGGCGCTGACCTGCTGACCATCGCCGACTGCCCCATCGCACAGGCCCGGATGGATTCCTCCCTCGTGGCCTGCCGGGTACACCGGGAACTGGGAATGTGTGCTCTGCCCCACATGACCTGCCGCGACCGCAACCTCAACGCCACCAAGGCCCTTCTGCTGGGCCTTTACGCCGAGGGCGTGCGGGAGGTGCTGGCCATCACCGGCGACCCCATCCCCACCGCAGAGCGGGACGAGGTGAAGAATGTCTATCAGTTCAACTCCCGCAAGCTGGCCCAGTACATCGTCTCGCTGGCCGGGGAGGGCCGGGAGATGCCCTCGGCCATGACCGTCTTTGGTGCGCTGAATCTCAACGCCCGGAACTTTGACGTGGAGCTGCGCCGGGCTGTGGAAAAGCTGGAAAACGGGATGTCGGGCTTCCTGACCCAGCCGGTGCTGTCGGCACAGGCGGTGGAAAAGCTCTGCAAGGCCCGTCAGACACTGGGTGAACGGGCTAAAATTCTGGCCGGCATCATGCCCGTGGTCAGCCAGCGGAACGCCATCTTCATGGAGAACGAGATCAACGGCATCCATGTGGAGGAGGACATCATCCAGCGCTTCGCGGGCCTCGACCGGGAGCAGGGCGAGGCGCTGGGCCTTGAGGTGTCGATGCAGATGGCCCGGGAGGCTCTGCCCTACGCCGACGGCTTCTATCTCATGACTCCCTTCAACCGTGTGGCCCTGATGGAGCGGCTCATTGCCCGGCTGAAAACGGAGCTTCTGGACGCGGAAGGGTGAGAAGAAAAAATCTGCCTGACGCAGGGAGCGAAGGCCCCGCACAAGGATGTGAAAATTTTGTTCCGATGAAAAAGAGATTGACAAAACGCACAAAAAACGCTATATTCTTTTTATAAATGCAAGGAAAAAGAGTGTGCGTCGTTTTCGCCATCCAGAGAGCCGGGGGCTGCTGAAAACCCGGTATGGCGGTGCGGCGTGCTGTCGCTTTTGAGCAGAGGCGGGGAAACAAGAGTAGTCGCCTCCGGGTCTGCCCCACGTTATCGGGGCATCAAGGGGCATACGGCAGAAAGCCGTGTGCAATTTGGGTGGTACCGCGGTTATATTACAGCCGTCCCATGGAACGCTCCGTGGGGCGGCTTTTTTCGTCCCACTCCAATTATTCATCTGGGAGGATACTATGAAAGAACTCGCAAAACAGTATGATCCGAGCCAGGTGGAAGACCGCATCTACCAGTTCTGGCTGGATGGCGGCTACTTCCACACCAAGGCCGACCCCGACAAGAAGCCCTACACCATCGTGATGCCCCCTCCGAACGTCACCGGCCAGCTCCACATGGGCCACGCCGTGGACAACACCATGCAGGACATCCTCATCCGCACCAAGCGGATGCAGGGCTATGCCGCCCTGTGGGTGCCTGGCACGGACCACGCTTCCATCGCTACGGAGGCCAAGGTCGTGGAGGCCATGCGTGCTGAGGGCCTGACCAAGGAAATGGTGGGCCGCGACGGCTTCCTGGAGCGCGCCTGGGCCTGGAAGACCAAGTACGGCAACCGCATCGTCAGCCAGCTCAAGAAGCTGGGCAGCAGCTGCGACTGGGAGCGTGAGCGCTTTACCATGGACGAGGGCTGCTCTGAGGCTGTCAAGGAAGTCTTTGTCCGCCTGTACGACAAGGGCCTCATCTACCGCGGCAACCGCATGGTCAACTGGTGCCCCCACTGCAACACCTCCATTTCCGACGCCGAGGTGGAGTATGAGGAAAAGGACGGCAGCTTCTGGCACCTGCTCTACCCGGTCAAGGAGACCGGCGAGATGCTGGAACTGGCTACCACCCGTCCCGAGACCATGCTGGGCGATACCGCCGTTGCCATCAACGGCGATGACCCCCGCTATGCTCATCTGCACGGCTGCCATGTCATCCTGCCCCTGCTGAACAAGGAGATCCCCATCGTCTGCGACGAGCACGCCGACATGACCAAGGGTACCGGTGTCGTGAAGATCACCCCGGCCCACGACCCCAACGACTTTGAGGTCGGCCTGCGCCATGACCTGCCCATCGTCCGCGTCTTCACCTACGACGGCCACATGACCGGCGCTGCCGATAAGGCTGCTGCCGATGCTCTGTTTGCCGCGGGCAAGAACACCGTCAACGAGCCTCATGTGCTGGACTGCGGCAAGTATGCCGGCATGACCACCCTCGAGGCCCGCAAGGCCATCCTCGCGGACCTGAAGGAGGGCGGCTTCCTGAAGGAGATCGAGCCTCTGAAGCACGAAGTCGGCACCTGCTACCGCTGCCACTCCACCATCGAGCCCATGGTGTCCAAGCAGTGGTTCGTCAAGATGGAGCCTCTGGCCAAGCCCGCCATCGAGAGCGTGGAGAAGGGCGACATCAAGTTCGTGCCGGAGCGCTTCACCAAGAACTATATGAACTGGATGAAGAACACCCGCGACTGGTGCATCAGCCGCCAGCTGTGGTGGGGCCACCAGATCCCGGCCTGGTACTGCGACGACTGCGGCGAGACTGTGGTCGCCAAGAGCGCACCCTGCACCTGCCCCAAGTGCGGCGGCACCAGGCTCACCCAGGACCCCGATACCCTCGACACCTGGTTCTCTTCCGCTCTGTGGCCCTTCAGCACTCTGGGCTGGCCCAATGAGGAGAGCGAAGACCTCAAGTATTTCTATCCCACCAACACCCTCGTCACCGGCTACGACATCATCGGCTTCTGGGTCAGCCGCATGATCTTCTCCGGTCTGGCTTACACCGGCAAGGCTCCCTTCGACACCGTCTGCATCCACGGCATCGTCCGCGACAGCCAGGGCCGCAAGATGTCCAAATCCTTGGGCAACGGCATCGACCCGCTGGAAGTCATCGCCCAGTACGGCGCTGACGCCCTGCGCTTCATGCTGGTGGACGGCTCTACCCCGGGCAATGATATGCGCTACAGCGAAAAGAAGGTGGAGGCTGCCCGCAACTTTGCAAACAAGCTGTGGAACGCTACCCGTTTCGTGCTGATGAACCTGCCCGAGGACTTCCAGCCCGGCCTGCCCAGCGAGGAGAAGCTGGACATGAGCGATAAGTGGGTGCTGACTAAGCTGAATCAGGTGGCCGGCGCCATGAGCGACAACCTCGACCACTACGAGATGGGTCTGGCCGCTGCCAAGATCAACAGCTTCATCTGGGACGTCTACTGCGACTGGTTCATCGAGATCGCAAAGCCCCGCCTGAACTCCGGCGACGCCGAGCAGGCCGACACTGCCCGCCGCGTGCTGGTGTATGTGCTGGACAAGGCCCTCAAGCTGCTGCACCCCTTCATGCCCTTCATCACCGAGGAGCTGTATCAGGCTCTGCCCGGCTCTGCCGAGACCATCATGACCCAGAGCTGGCCCACCTTCGATGAAGCTCACAACTGGGCCGACGAAGAGGAAGCTTTCGAGAAGGTGATGGACTACATCAAGGCTGTGCGTACCATGCGCACCGAGATGAACGTCCACCCCGCCAAGAAGACCAGCATGATCATCGAGACGGCTGACCCGGCTCCCTTCCAGAGCGCCGAGGTCTATCTGGCAAAGTTCGCCTTCGCCACCGATGTGACCTTCACCGGAAAGTATGAGGGCAGCACCGACGGCATGGTGCAGGTGTCCACCCACGCCGCCCGCGGCTTCATCCCCATGATGGAGCTCATCGACCGCGACAAGGAGCTGGCCCGTCTGAACAAGGAAAAGGCCAAGGCCGAGAAGGAACTGGCCATGTTCGAGAACCAGCTCAACAACCCCAAGTTCGTCGAGCGCGCTCCCGCCGCTCTGGTGGAGGACATCCGCAATAAGCACGCCAAGAGTCAGGACAAGCTTGCCAACATTGAGCAGAGCATCAAGGCTCTGGGCTGATGCGGAAAACGGATCCTGATATGCAAAAAACTTCTCCCTGGCTCATTGCGGCACGAGTCATCTTTACCTTTGCGCTTATCGCCTGCATCGTATTCATCTTCTCCAACTCCATGCAGATCGGTGACGTCTCGGAAACGGCAAGCGGACGAGTATTGCTCCTGATGAAAAAGGTGTTTACCCGTCTGGGAATGCCCGGCGCGGCGAACCACCTGACAGACCACATCGTGCGCAAGCTGGCACATTTCTGCGAGTATGCGCTGGAAGGCTTCCTGCTCACCCTCTGCCTGCGGGTCTACACCCGGCACTTTTTCGTTCACATCTCGTGGCCGATCCTGGGCGGTCTGCTCACGGCTCTGACGGACGAGACCATCCAGATGTTCAGCGATGGCCGGAGCAGCCAGCTCACCGACGTCTGGCTGGATCTTTCGGGCGCGATGGCCGGTATTCTGGTGGGCCTGTTCTGTCTGGCCCTGTGCAGGATGTGCTGGCTGCTCTACAAACATCGAAACGAGGATTGACGCAATGACCATCGAACAGGCAAACGAATATTTTTCTTCTCTGCCCGAGGGCTTTGCCCCGGCGGAGGAGCTGCGCGCTGCCCTGACGGCGGATGTCCAGAAGGTGCAGTTCGTCGGTGTGGCCGGCACGGCGGGCAAGACCGCTGCTGCCGGTCTGCTGGCGGCTATCCTGCGGGAGGCGGCGTTCCACGTCGGCTTCTATCGCGCCGGCTGTGAGCCGCTGTCGGCCCGCATCGCCATCGGCGGCGTGTCGGTGGACCCGGTGCTGCTTTGTCAGGCTGCCGAGGCTCTCAATGCCGCAAAGCCTCTGCCCCGTGAGGCGGCAGAGCTGGCGGCTGCGGCCCGCTGCTTTGGTGCGGCAGGCTGCAAGCTGGCAGTGGTGGAGCTGCCGGATGCCGGTCTGGCATCGGCCCTGCCCAATATGCCGGTCTGCGCCGTCACGGCCATCGGCCCGGACGGCGTGAGCCGCTCGGTGGAGCGTCTGGCCGCGCTGGCCGCAGGCGTCATGCGGAAGGACGCCGTCTGCGTCACCGCGCCGGAGCAGCCGAAGGCTGTTCTGAGTGAGCTGGTGGTGGCGGCGGCCAAGGCCGAGTGTGAGCTCGTCGTCCCCGACGCCGAGGACATCACCTTCCTCGAGGCGGAAAAGTTCACCAGCAAGGTGGACTACGGCGGATACACCGCCCCTCTGGCCTTCCTGGGCCGCCACGCGGCGGGCAATGCCGCCGTCGCGGTCGAGCTGGCGCTGGCCCTCTGGCGCAAGGGCTTTGAGATCCCCGATGAGGCCATTCTGGCGGGCCTTGCCGCTGTGGAGAACCGCAGCAGCATCCGCGTCCTGTCCCAGAAGCCCCTCATCATCCTTGACGCCTGCCGTACTCCGCAGCAGGCTGCAGCCCTTCTGCGCGTCCTCAATATGGCCAAAGTGCGCCACATGAGCGCCGTGATCGGCCTGACTGAGGAGGAAGGCGCGGAGTCGTTCCTTGCCGCACTGGAGATCGGACTGACTTCGGAAGAGCAGAAGAAGGACAAGAGCACCATGCCCGGCATGGGCGAGAACCCCTTCGACAAAGTCTTCCTTGTCGCTCCGGCGGGAACGGAAGCGGCGCTGGCAGAGCGCCTGACCGAAAAGGCACGGTATCACTTCGACGCGGTGTTCTGCCCGACGCTGGCCGAGGCCGTGGAGCAGGCGAAAGCCAACAGCCGCCGCGGCCTGCTGGTCTGCGGCAGTGAGGCCATCGCCCTCGAGGCCCTGAAACTATTTTCATAAGCATTGCACACCGTCTGAACGGTCTTTTTGCCTGCATACTGCGTTGATTTCCCTTGCGATCCACCAAGGATTGCAGCGGAAAATCGCCTTGTCTGCGGGCAAAAATTCTCGTCATTCGGTGCACCCCGCTTACGAAATAGCTTCTGAGAAGCTGCTGGAGAACCGCTGAGCGACACCGTTCTCTAAAAAATAACCCGAAAGACCTGTACACTGAAAAGGTGTACAGGTCTTTTCTTTATGCCAGAAAAAAGGAGATGAGGATATGGCGACAGTGACCTTCAGCGCGGCAGACGATGTGCTCTACGCTTATCTGGCCGGCGAGATCGACCACGACGCGGCGCAGGGGCTTCGCATCCAGCTGGACGACGCCCTGCTCACCCGCAGCCCGCGCATTCTGGTGATGGACCTCGGCGGAGTGGGGTTCATGGATTCGTCGGGCATCGGGCTGATACTGGGGCGGCAGCGCTGCGCCCGGACGCTGGGCGGCAGTCTGCGCATCCAGCACGCGCCGGAACAGCTCCGGCGGGTCTTACAGCTTGCAAGCATCCCCTGCACCGAGCCGGGCGGGGAAGTATCAGGAGGGATATAAATGAAAGCGGAAAACAGTGCAAAGATCCAATTTGATTCGCTCAGTGCAAACGAGGCTTTTGCCCGGGGCGCAGCGGCGGCCTTTCTGGCTCGGTATGACCCCACCGTGCCGCAGCTGGCCGACATCAAGACGGCGGTGTCCGAGGCAGTGACCAACTGCATCGTCCATGCCTACCCGGATGCCATCGGTCCTGTGACCCTGAGCATCGCCGTCTACCCGGAGCGGCTGGTGAAGATAACGGTGACGGATAAGGGCATCGGCATCCCGGACGTCGAAAAGGCCATGGAGCCTCTTTTCACTACCGGCAACCCGGAAGAGCGCTCCGGTCTGGGCTTTGCGGTGATGCAGAGCTTTATGGATAAGGTCAAAGTGTCCTCTCAGCCCGGAAAGGGGACGCGGGTGGTGCTGACCAAGCGTCTGGATGAGCGCTCTACATAATAAAGAGAAAGAGGGCGTCGCAATGGTAACGGACAAGACCCGGCGGAGCGCATTCATCGAGCAGAATCTGGGGCTGGTGCATTCCTGTGCCGGACGGTTCCGGGGGAGAGGCATTGAATACGACGACCTCTACAGCGCCGGCTGTATGGGGCTGGTAAAAGCGTATGACGGCTTTGATGAGTCGCGTGGCGTCTGTTTTTCCACCTACGCTGTGCCGGTCATTCTGGGCGAGATCAAAAAGCTGTTCCGGGACGGCGGCACTGTAAAGGTGAGTCGGTCACTCAAAGAGCTGAGCCTGCGCATCAATGCGGCCCGGGAGCATCACAGCAAGCTTTGCGGAGCAGAGCCTACTCTGTCGCAGCTGGCAGAGGAGCTGGGGGAAAGCGTGGAGAATATCACGCTGGCTATCCAGGCGGCGCAGCCTGCGGTGAGTCTGACGCCGGAGAACCGGGAAGAGGGCGACCGTCAGATGGATATTCCGGTAGAGTCGCCGGAGGAAGAGCTTGCGGATAAGATAGGTCTGGCGGAGGTATTGAAGAGCCTGCCCGAAGAGGACAGGCTTATTATCCAGCTGCGTTTCTATGGGGGCAAGACCCAGAGCGATACGGCAAAACTGCTCCATACCACGCAGGTACAGATCTCCCGGCGGGAGCGCAAGATATTAAAGGTGATGCGGGACAGGCTGTTGGACGAATGATGGACAGAGCGGCCAAATCTGAGAGAAAAAACTGGGCAAAAAGACGAACCGCAAAATAATTCAAAAAAAGTGAAAAAAGGACTTGCTTTTTGAGAGATCGGAAGAGCACACGTCTGAACTCCAGTCACGATCAGATCTCGTATGCCGTCTTCTGCTTGAA
>OOAG01002953.1_pt1 | contig 10601 bp, 10 predicted proteins | sample 1671461 | NCBI WGS metagenome assembly OOAG01 (sample SAMN06348159, study PRJEB24527) | human gut metagenome | biome: human gut; feature: ankylosing spondylitis patient; material: feces | host: Homo sapiens | place: China | collected 2015-10 | reverse complement strand
AAGGTGGACTACAAGAACGGCGACAAATGGGCACTGATGCCTGCCGACCATCTTGCCCTGAAAAAACTGTTCCAGACCTGGCAGGAGGGGATGCAGGCGCATGACGGCTGGAATGCGCTGTTCTGGTGTAATCACGACCAGCCCCGTGCCGTGAGTCGCTTTGGCAGCGATACGGCCTACTGGAAGGAAAGTGCCAAGATGCTGGCCGCCGCTATCCATTTTATGCGCGGTACGCCCTATATCTATCAGGGCGAAGAATTGGGAATGACCAACGCGCACTTTACCTCCATTGATCAGTACCGGGATGTAGAAAGCCTGAATTACTACAACATCCTGCGCGGCGAGGGCAAGTCCGAGGCCGAAACGCTCGACATCATCGCCCAGCGCAGCCGCGACAACGGCCGCACCCCGATGCAGTGGGATGCCAGCGCGAACGCAGGCTTCACCACCGGTACGCCGTGGATCGGCACCGCCGATAACTATCAGACCATCAACGCCGCCGCCGAGATGGACGACCCGGACTCGGTGCGCAGTTTCTACAAGACGCTGGTGCACCTGCGCAAACAGCACAAGGTCATCAGCGAGGGAAAGATCGAGTTCCTCTTCCCGGAAAATGCCGACCTGCTGGCCTACCGCCGCTATGGTGCGCCGGACGGAGAAGAGCTGCTGGTGCTGTGCAACCTGACAGCGCACGAAGTACCCGTCACCCTGCCGGAGGGCTGGGCCGGTGCGGAAAAGCTGCTGGGCAACTACACGGAAACGGCTGCTGCGCTGCGCCCGTATGAGTGCACCGTTCTGAAAAAATAAAACAGAGTGCGCCCTGCTGGACGCACCCTGCAAAAATCCACATACGACAGCGATATGAGAAACAGAGCGTTCCCGACAGGGAACGCTCTGTTTCTCATTGCTGGGGGCATGATGAACCTGTTCTGCCTGCCATGCGGCAAGCTCGCGTTTGAAAACACGTCACTTTCGGCAGCTTGCAAGAAAACACGGTGAAAACTTTGGCCAAAAGAGAGAGAACTGGACGGTGCCAGCCCTCTTGACAAGGTTCTTCTACGAAATGTTGTTCCATCCCGGTTTTGTCCCGGTTTCAAAAAGGGCTTGCATTCGGTTATATACCATGCTATAATGCTCCCAGAAATTGAATCAAGAATCTTCAGGGCAGGGTGCGATTCCCTACCGGTGGTACAGCCCACGAGCCGCAAGGCATGATTCGGTGAAACTCCGAAGCCGACAGTACAGTCTGGATGAAAGAAGATAGGAAAGCATAGAGAAACCACAAGATCTCTGTACTCATGGAAGCTGCTCTGAGATGCGTTTGCATTTCAGAGTTTTCTTTTTGCGCAGGAGATACTGCGCCTGTTTGCCTTGCCCTGAACAATCTGGTTCGGGGCTTTTTTATTTGGAGGCAGAGAGATGAACGATACAGAGTATATGCGTCTTGCCTTAGAACTGGCTAAAAAAGGATGCGGATGGACATCCCCAAATCCGATGGTGGGTGCTGTCATTGTAAAAGATGGTCAGATCATCGGGCAGGGATGGCATGAACGGTATGGCCAGCCCCATGCGGAGCGAAATGCGTTAGCATCCTGCGCTGTTGACCCTGAAGGGGCAACGATGTATGTGACGCTGGAGCCCTGCTGTCATTTTGGGAAACAGCCGCCGTGTGTGAATGCTATTCTGGAAGCGGGCATCAGCCGGGTCGTAGTGGGGTCGGCAGACCCAAACCCGCTGGTGTCGGGAAAAGGAATTGCTGCTTTGCGGGTGCAGGGGGTAGCGGTGACGGAAGGCGTTTTGCGGGAAGAATGCGACACACTCAATCGGATATTCTTCCATTTTATAACGACAAAACGCCCGTTTGTTTCTATGAAGTATGCCATGACAATGGACGGAAAAATTGCCACGGTTACGGGCGCATCCAAATGGATTACAAGTGAAGCTGCCCGAGCGTATGTTCAACAACAGCGGCATCGGTTCAGCGGAATCATGGTCGGTGTCGGAACCATTCTTGCCGATGATCCCTTATTGACCTGCCACATGGAGAACGGAAAAAACCCAGTTCGCATCGTCTGCGATACTCAGCTGCGGACACCATTGCAAGCACAGGTGGTCGCAACAGCAAAACAGATCCCGACCATCCTTGCGACCTGCTGCGCCGACCCGAAACGGCAGGCGATATATCGACAGGCTGGGTGCCGAGTGATTTGTCTGGACAAAAGGAACGGTCACGTTGACCTTGTACAACTTATGGAAAAACTTGGTCAGGAACAACTCGACAGCATTCTTCTGGAAGGCGGAGGGACACTGAACTGGGCAGCACTGGAAAGCGGCGTTGTTCAACAGGTGCAGGCGTACATTGCCCCAAAGCTGTTCGGCGGACAAGAAGCAAAAACACCGGTGGAAGGTGCAGGAGTTCCTGTGCCGAGTGCAGCATTCCGGCTGAAAAACAGCAGCCTGACCCATCTTGGCGAGGATATTCTGATTGAAAGCGAGGTCGAGTATCCATGTTCACCGGAATTATAGAAGAAGTCGGAGCCGTAAAGCAGATCACGCATGGGCAGCATTCGGAAGTGCTGAACATTCAGGCACGGACCGTTCTGGAAAACACAAAAATCGGTGACAGCATCGCAGTGAATGGCATCTGCCTGACCGTTACCCGGCTTTTTGCAGACAGCTTTTCTGCCGATGTTATGCATGAAACCCTGAACCGCTCCTCTCTTGCAGGTCTTATGGTCGGGAGCAGGGTCAATCTGGAACGGGCAATGGCTGCGGATGGACGGTTCGGCGGGCATATTGTGGCGGGTCATGTGGATGGCACCGGGTGCATCCTGCGAATCGAAAAAGACGACAATGCGGTCTGGTTTACCATCCATGCGGAACCGAATCTTTTGCGCTATGTCGTGGAAAAAGGCTCCATCGCGGTCGATGGTATAAGCCTGACGGTGGCAGAAGTCAGTTCGGATGCGTTTTCAGTGTCCACCATCCCTCACACCGTCAGCTGTACAAATCTGTGTCAAAGGCACAAAAACGATGTGGTAAATCTGGAGACCGACATCCTTGGCAAGTATGTCGAAAAGCTGTTTCAGCCGATACCGCAGGAACACCGGCAAAGCTCTGTCACGAAAGAAATGCTGATACGCTACGGATTTGAATAAGGAGAAACAACAATGAGATTCAATACCATTCCTGAAGCTCTGGAAGATTTGAGACAAGGCAAGATCATTTTGGTGACGGATGACCCGGAACGCGAAAACGAGGGCGATTTTATCTGTGCCGCTGAGTTTGCGACAACAGAAAATGTCAATTTCATGGCGACCCACGGCAAAGGTCTGATCTGTATGCCGATGTCGGAAGCCTTCGTGCAGAAGCTGAAGTTTCCGCAGATGGTTCAGCATAACACGGACAACCATGAAACCGCCTTTACCGTGTCCATCGACCATATTTCAACCACGACCGGCATTTCTGCTGCGGAACGCTCTATTACTGCGCTGGCCTGTGTAGCAGAAGACGCAAAAGCAGAAGATTTCCGGCGACCGGGTCATATGTTCCCGCTTTTAGCAAGGAAAAATGGTGTTCTGGAACGGAACGGCCACACAGAAGCCACCGTGGACCTGTGCCGTCTGGCAGGGCTGAAAGAGTGCGGGCTTTGCTGCGAGATCATGAGGGACGATGGCACTATGATGCGCACGGAGGAACTTGCACAGCTGGCAGAACGATTCCAAATCAAATTCATCACCATCCAAGCCTTGCAAGCGTACCGTAAGTGTCACGAAAAGCTGGTCGATCAGGTGGCTGCCGTAAATCTGCCGACAAAATACGGCGACTTCCGCGCATACGGTTTTGTGAGCCGCCTGAACGGAGAGCATCACATCGCATTGGTAAAAGGTGAAATCGGTGATGGCCGGGATGTCCTGTGTCGGGTGCATTCGGAATGTCTGACGGGTGATACGTTCGGTTCGCTGCGCTGCGATTGCGGACAGCAGTTGGCTGCGGCGATGGCGCAAATTGAAAAGGAGGGGCGTGGCATCCTGCTCTATATGCGGCAGGAAGGGCGCGGTATCGGTCTCATAAATAAGCTGCGTGCCTACGAGTTGCAGGAACAGGGCATGGATACCCTGGAAGCCAACCTCGCCCTTGGTTTCCATGGGGATGAACGGGAGTATTACATGGGAGCACAGATTTTGCGGGAGCTGGGAGCACACAGTTTGCGCCTGTTGACCAATAATCCGGATAAGGTATACCAACTTTCCGAGTTCGGTCTGGAGATTACAGAACGTGTCCCAATTCAGATGACTGCGACCGCGCACGACCTGTTCTATCTGAAAACCAAGCAGGCAAGAATGGGACATATCCTGAGTTATTAAGGAAAAGAGGGATTTTACAATGAAATCATTTGAAGGAAAACTGATTGCACAAAACATCCGGGTCGGTATCGTTGCTGCACGATTCAACGAGTTCATCACCTCAAGGCTCCTTGGCGGGGCAATGGATGCACTCCTTCGGCACGATGTGAGCGAGGACGATGTTCATGTCGCATGGGTGCCGGGAGCGTTTGAAATTCCGCTGGTTGCTTCCAAAATGGCAAAAAGCGGAAAGTACGATGCTGTGATTTGCCTTGGCGCAGTGATTCGCGGCTCTACCAGCCATTACGACTACGTCTGCAACGAAGTCTCAAAAGGCATCGCAGCAGTTTCGCTGGAAAGCGGTATTCCTGTTTTATTTGGCGTTCTGACGACTGAAAATATCGAGCAGGCAATCGAGCGGGCAGGTACGAAAGCCGGAAACAAGGGCTATGACTGCGCGGTCAGCGCCATCGAAATGGTCAATCTGATCCGCGAAATGGATGCAGAGTAACGGTGACACAGGAGCCTTCCATGATTGTGATACGAGCGAACACCCCGGACCCGGTACTGGAGCAAACGATTCTGCGCCTTTTGCAACAGGCGCAGATTGATGCGGAGCAGATCACATTCTGCGCAAAGAAAAAACTGGAACTGCCGGGATTGGTGATTGACAACACTCGACATGAAATTTCAGCCAACGGCAGAAATATTTCGTTGACACGTCTTGAATCCGACCTGTTGTGGGTGCTGGCAGTCTGCGAAGGAACGACGCTCTCTAAAAAAGAGCTTTTTGATGCTGTATGGGGAAAGGATTGCGCCGATACCTTAAAAGTGGTTGGCAATACCGTTTCCAATCTCCGAAAGAAGCTGGCATTCTGCGGGCTGGACGGATGTCTTTGCACAGTTGGTGGAGGGTATGCTTTTCGTTACGTTCTGGCAGAGCAGGGAAAAGCCCATTCCAATACTGTCCCGACAATGGTATACTGTTGCCCAAAGGAGCTGAGAGAAAATGACCCGAATCTTGTTCATCTGTCTGGGGAATATCTGCCGTAGTCCCATGGCGGAATTTATTATGAAAGACCTTGTGGAAAAAGCTGGTATTGCAGAAAAATTTGAAATCGCCTCCGCTGCGACCAGTGCGGAAGAAGTGGGCAACCCGGTCTATCCACCCGCTCGGCAAAAATTGGCAGACCATGCCATTTCCTGTGTAGGCAAAACGGCGCGTCAGATGACACGGCAGGATTATGATACCTATGATTATCTGGTTGCAATGGATCGAAGCAACCTGCGGGATATGGCTCGTTTTGTAGGGGACGACCCGTTGCACAAGGTCTCCCTCCTGATGTCGTATACCAGTACGCCGCACGATGTGGCCGACCCGTGGTTTACCGGAAATTTCGAGGACACATGGCGGGATGTACTGGCAGGCTGCACGGCGTTGTTAGAGAGGCTGTGCCAATAAAAGAAACAACTGGGTGTATCATCGTTCAGATGAAGCATCCAGCTTTTTTTGATTTAATCTTCTGGCCTGCCGTGGTTGCAGCCGAGGGCGTATGGCTTTTTACATCAGAAGTTGTTGGAAAATCAACCCTGGATGCGGGTCTGCATCAGATGGTCCGGGGTGTAGGCATCGGATAAGGTACCGTTCATGCTGGCGGCATAGTAATACAGGGCTGTCCAGGATTTCAGTTCATAGCTGGTGCCCTCCAGCACGCCCTTGCCGCGGCAATAAGGAGCCCAGAACCGGTAGTATTCCTCCGATTTGTTGTCGGAGGGAACATCCATGTAGGTGCCGGTGGCCTCATCGTAGGGGGCAAAGGGAAGCGCCTGCCCTGTGGCCATTTTGCTGGCCCAGGGCAGCAGACTCACCAAGTTCTGGGAGGATTCAAAGGTGAAAGAGGTGGAGTAGGCTTTGTGGAAGTCCAGAGGCTGCCAGCTGTCGCTCTCCGGGAAATAGACTTCGATGCTGGAAACATCACAGGAGATCTGCCCGTCAGAAATGTGATAGCGGTAGCGCAGATTTCCGGTGTGGAGGGTGCCGGCACCGCCGTAGGTCCGGCCCTGAGGGGTGACACCGGAGCACGCAGCATCAAAGACACAGATGGATGCCAGCTGTGCACCGGACAAGTCGCAGACCACCAGACTGGAGCCCGCGCTGTGGTCGATCGCCGATTCACCGGTGGATTGCTCGTTGAAGGCGTCCGCGACGGTAAAGTCACCCTGATACAGCGCAGTGCGGACGTAGCCGCCGAACACGAAGGATACCTGAGAGCCGGAGGCATAATTGAAGGAATCACAGATAAAGGCGGTGACAGGAGACTGGATGTAAGTGTATCCGATGGCCTTTCCGTCTTCGTACTGGATATAGTCGTAGCCGGTGGGGATGGTCATCACCACGCTGTCCGGCGTTACATCGTCCAGACCCAGCTTGGAGAAATAGCCGTCCGGTGCCGTCAGGTCTGCGTCGTAGCGGGCCAGAAGATCCTGCATACTCCGGTATGCCAGAGCTTCCGGTGACAGATCCCGGGGATCCTCGTAGTCGTATGCCTTCGTCAGCTCATAGCAACAGGTCTCCTCTGGCACCCAGGTCCAGCCGGCAGATATTTTTTGCAGGCTCAGCACGCCCAGGTTTTGAGCATAGCAGCCGGTGGAGGTCATGATCACGCCGTTCTCCACGATGGGTTGGTCATAGGCGAGGTGGTCGTGAGCGTTCTGGATCACGTCCAGGAAGCCTTCCTGAGCCCGCGCGGTGGCCCGGTCCTCTTCCATGCCGCAGTGGCTGATGGCGATGACAAGATCACAGCCCTTCTCCTCCTTGAGGAAACGGGCATAGACTCTGGCAACCTCGGCACAGTCCATCCGGGTCAGGTCCGAGTTCTTGCAGTAGCCGTAGGACTCCTCGCCTTCCAGGGCAAACAGACCCACCCTGTAGCCTGCTACCTGGCGGATGGCGTAGTTTTTGGCCCCGGTCTTGGCGTAGGCCCCGGCACCAAAAGCATTGGTGCTCAGGTCATTGGGGCGGATGTCAGCGCTGGTATAAGAGATCGGCTCGCCGTTGGCGTTGTATTTGATGAACATATTGGATACCAGCAACTGGGGCAGTTTGTGGTAGACCCCGTAGCGCAGCCGGTTTTTCCGGGCGTTGACCCAGGAGTTTTCGACGGCCTGATCGCCCACGTCGAATTCGTGGTTGCCCAGGGTGCAGAAATCTACCTGCATTTCGGCCAGGGCCAGGATCTCCCAGCCCTTCTGATAGCCGTCCTGGTAAGGAGTTCCCTGGGAGTAGTCACCACCGTCCAAGGTCAGGGTTTTGCCAAAGGCTCGGTGGCGTACCCCGGCCTGTGCGGCGGCCATTCGCGCCACGCCGCCGGTGATCCGGGTAGAGCCGTCCGTACTCATGATCTTAGAAGTACCCAGATTGGAGTGGATATCGTTGCTCAGCAGCAACACGATATCGCCTTTGTAGGGGGTGTGGTCCTGCGTGTCAGGCCAGGCACAGCCCATGAGAGCGGGAGCCATAGCAGTTCCGGCAGTGGTGGCGGCTGCCAGCTTCAGGAAACTTTTCCGCGAAATCTTTTTCATGATTCTGTTCTCCTTTTGACAGTCTCTTGGTATCGTGTCATTCTTGTGATGATGGACGGGAATGGCCATTCTCCCATCGGGTCTTTGGGACTGCTGTACTTCCGGTGCACACGGAAAAACGCAGAGAAGATTCCAACCTTGCAAAAAGAAAAAGACGCACCACAAGCCGAAAGGGGCTGTTGTGCGTCTCTCATTCTCTCACGCAGAACCTATATGGAATCCTTGTATCTCATACTATAGCAAGACTTTCCGCAAAAGTCAACATATTGCCTTGTTTTTTGATTGAATGTTGAAAATATTTTTGCTTTTGCAATATGGGCAAGGCCGGACCCTGGGAGCGTGAAAAACCTTCAGCTGTTTCCCAATGGACACGAATCGACAAAAATGAAGGAACAACCACCAGCTCGGTTGGTGGATGTTTATTGTGTGCAAGGGCAATTGTTGCCATTTTTTACAGATTGCGCTATACTGATTCCGAAAAGTTTTTGTGAAGGGGAGAACCGGATGCTGCGCTGTGCGATCGTGGAGGACAGCCCCAGAGAGCTGGAACATCTGAAAGAATGCCTTGCCCGCTACTCGGCAGAGCGGGATATCCCGCTGGAGACCACGGCCTTCGGGGATGCGGCGTCGTTTCTGGAACATTACCGTGCCGACTATGACATCGTGTTCATGGACATCGAGCTGCCGGGCATCAACGGCATGGAGGCGGCCCACCGCCTGCGGGAGATCGACCAGCAGGTCATCCTGATCTTTGTGACCAACATGGCCCAGTTTGCGGTCAAGGGCTATGAGGTGGATGCGTTGGACTACATCATCAAGCCTGCCCAGTATGGGCCGCTGAGCATCAAGCTGGACCGTGCGGCCCAGCGCTGGCGCGCCGCCGCCGAGAGCGTGATGGTGGCCCTGCCCACCGGCACCCAGCGGCTGTTGCTGTGGGAGATCTATTACATCGAGGTGCAGGGCCACAAGCTGACCTATCACACCGAAAAAGGCCAGCTGCCGGGCACCGGAACCCTGCAGGACGCCGAACAGCGGCTGCACGGCAAGGGCTTCCTGCGCTGCAACAAGTGTTATCTGGTCAACCAGAAGCACATCCAGACCGTCACCGGCAGCGACGTAGTGCTTTCCAACGGGGAGAAGCTGCAGATCAGCCGTCTGCGCAAAAAGGAATTCATGGAGGAGCTGGCCCGCAGCATGGGCAATGAATTTGTGCTATGAGTACGGTCATCGATCTGTTTGAACGCCACGGCTATGTGCTGGAACTGCTGGCGTGCGTGGCGGCCACCACCTGGAAGCTGGAGCGGCAGGAGCGCTTTGCGGCGCGGCTGACCGGCATCCTGCTGGCGGAGGTCTGCTTTACCATCGTGTGGGAGCAGGTGCCCCACAACCTCTACACCGAGTCGCTGCGCACCTTTCTGCTGTGGAGCATCGCGGCGGTGGGCATCCGGCTGTGCTTCCGCATCGCGGCAGCGTGGGCGGTGTTCTACGCCACGGCGGCGGGCACCATGCAGCACATCATCTACCGGGGGGCCAAGCTGCTGCAGAATGCGGTGTACCACATGGACCGGCAGTATTGGGCCTGGAGCCGGTGGGTCTATCTGGGCCTTTTCGTGCTGCTGTTCGCGGTGTGCTGCCTGACCCTGACCCGGCGGCTGCACAGCCGCAATCTGGGCACACTGCCCGGGCGCACGATGACTTTTATCATGGTGGGCTACCAGCTGAGCATGAACATCTTCGTCAACCTGTTCAACGCCTTTAGTGTGGACAGCGCCCCGCGCATCTTTACCGTCTACAGCGTCTACGACGAGGTGACCACCATCCTGCTGTTCTTCCTGCTGTGTGAGATCCTGCAGCGCAGCGACGCCGAGTGGGACAACATGGTGCTGCAGCAGATGATGCGCCAGCAGCGCCAGCAGATGGAGCTGTCCAAGGAGACGGTGGAGCTCATCAACATCAAGTGCCATGACATCCGCAAGCAGCTGTACACGCTGGGCAGCCGGGTTCCGACCGAGGAGCTGGACGAGCTGAAAAAGGCGGTGGATATCTATGACTCCACGGTCAAGACCGGCAACGAGACGTTGGACGTGCTGCTGGCGGAGCGCTCCATCGTGTGCAAGGGCCGCGGCATCCAGCTGGATTACATCGCCGACGGTGCAAAGCTGGACTTCCTGAAGCCCGGCGAGGTGTACTCGCTGTTCGGCAACGCGCTGGACAACGCCATCGAGGCGGTGACCCCGCTGGAGCCGGACCGCCGCTACATCGGCCTGCAGGTGCGGGCCGAGCGGGGCATGCTGCTCATCCGCATGGAGAACTGCGCCGCCGAGCCGCTGCACTTTGTGGACGGCCTGCCCCAGACCACCAAGGGGGACGCCCGGTGGCACGGTTTTGGCGTTAAGAGCATCCGCCGCATCGTGCAGCAGCACGGCGGCACCCTGACGATGCAGGCACAGGACGGCATGTTCCGTCTGGTGGCGCTCCTGCCGCTCAAATGACAGTTCAGGGCCCCAAAATGACAGTTTGGGAAAAATCTGTTGTAAATATTCACAAAACCTCTATACTATCGGCAGAGCTTTGAATCACTCTGCCGGTTTCTTTTTGTGCGGCGTTTGCTTCCGCACCGCACAGGGGGAGAGCGGACAACTTTCAAAGGAGGACAAAATGTTGAAGAAGAAA
>OOAG01002945.1_pt1 | contig 10618 bp, 7 predicted proteins | sample 1671461 | NCBI WGS metagenome assembly OOAG01 (sample SAMN06348159, study PRJEB24527) | human gut metagenome | biome: human gut; feature: ankylosing spondylitis patient; material: feces | host: Homo sapiens | place: China | collected 2015-10 | reverse complement strand
TTTTTTTCAAGCAGAAGACGGCATACGAGATCTGATCGTGACTGGAGTTCAGACGTGTGCTCTTCCGATCTTCATTCTTGCTTCCAATTTGCGCCAAATTTCAAGCAAGAATGAGGATGCGAGGGCTTGCCCCTCGCCCCTAAAAATCGAAAAAATGACATGTTCTGTACTTAACATCGTCTGTACTATGTCTATAGGAAAGCCGTTTAGCTCCTTTAAACCAAGGCATTCCGAGAGGTTCTTAACGAGAAATTTAATACCGATAAACGAGAAATTTAATACCCAAAAAAGCGAGTTAAACGAGAAATTTAATACTTTTAACGAGAAACGTTTTGTTTTCTCGTTAAATTGTTGTACCTTTGCACCAGAAATCAATCAAAGAACGTATGAAACAGAAACTACAACAGATAGCAAGTGACCTCGAACGCATAAATCGAGACTTGCGAAGAGAAGAGCAGGTGATGTCCGAAGAACTTCGTGACAGACGTGCAAAAGGATTAGAGGGTGAAGCAGCTATCGAACACTATAATGCGTGGATGGCTGCTTCTGGCATGGAACACTTAATGACGAAATAACATGGCAAGACCAATTCAACCAGAGCAAAGCGAACTCGTCAAAAAGACAGTGTTCTCCTATATTGTGTCCTCGGCTAAGTTCAAGTATAACTTAACCGAGAACCGCATCAAGTTTGCCCTTCTCGACAATCTCAAAGCGTTGTCGGGAATCCCAAAGAACCTTGATATTCGCAATCACAAGTTTCGTATGCACAAGCCTCAAGACTCTCGCGTCTGGGAGGTTGAAATGCCTATGAGTGATATACTCAAGTATATGGGCAGCGAAGGCACACCAAAGAAGAATCAGGCTCTTATAAGAAAAGCAGCAAAGAGCATGCAAACGAAAATCATCGAAGTTGAGAACACCGCAACTGGCGACTATTGGGGTGCAGCCCTTATCATGAATGTCTATATATCCAGAGGGTCTGGCATCATGAAATTTATCGTTGCAGATTGGGTAATGACTGCACTCCTGGACTACACACACGGCTTTCGTGAGTTCGAACTTGAAACCATGATGAAGTTAAACAGCCCTTATGCTATGCGCTTCTACGAGCTTGTTGCCAATCAAGATACGGGAACCCCAATCAACATGAAAGTTGAAACTTTACGTGAATGGATGGGCATCAAAGAGGGGCAATATTCTCGTTCGTATGATTTGCGTAAATGGGTATTAGAACCATCAAAAAAAGAACTTGACGCAAATTGTCCTTGGAGCTTTGATTTTGTCGAAGTCAAAGAGAATCCAGACAACAAGAGAAGCAAGGTTGTGAAGTATCTCATTACCCCTCGTCACATCATCGAGAACGAGAATCAGACACTTTACAAGCAATCTTTACAAGCTAATATTACAGCTCGCTTGCAACTCTCTCCGCAAGCATACGACTATCTTCGTTACAACCTCGGCTTTGAGGTAGATGAGATTAACAAGAATAAAAAAACCTTCATCGAAGCCGAAGAGAAGATTCCAGACTTCGTTGGGTTCTTGTCATCCCTTGCAGGTCCATCAAGACTTGCCGATAAGCCAAAGGCCTACATTGTTGGAGCGTGCAGAAAAAAAGCTGCAGAGCAAAAATAACTGCATTTTTCCGTTGAAAAAAAATCTCTCCAAAAATTTGGTACTTTCCCAGAGTTTGCGTAACTTTGCCCCCGTAAACAAAGCGTGCTTGTTATAGCACACTATAACTACGAAGCTACGCTTTTCGTAGTTGTGTGCTCTCCGAGGGTGGGGGCTGCGCCCCTCAACCCCATGGCAGCCGCCCTAAAATTCATTCGACATGGCACAGACATCCATCCATTTCCAAGCGGTCAAAGGTGGCAGCGAGGAACACAACAAGAGAACAAAGAAACTCGACTACGTTCATCACGAACTATCGAGCCAAAACGACTATTGGCAGTCGGACACACAAGAAGCCAGACTTGCATTTGTCACCCAGAACGCAAAGGCGAAGACAGGGCGAAAGATGCAAGCCAAGGCAACCCCGATACGTGAAGCCGTGGTTGTCATCGAGGACACCACGACCATGGACGACCTCAAAAAATTGGCGAAGCGTTTTAACGATCGCTTCGGAATCGATGTGTTCCAGATCGCAATCCACAAGGACGAGGGGTACAAGAAAAGCAAAGATGGCATCAAACTCAATCTTCACGCTCATCTGGTGGCTGATTGGACAGACCATGAGAGCGGAAAAAGTCTGAAGCTCAACCGCAACGACATGGCAGAGATGCAAACTATCTGTGCCGAGGTCTTGTGCATGGAGAGGGGCAAGAGCAGCGAGAAGCAGCATCTTTCGGCCATCCAATACAAGATTGCAGCAGAGGAGCAGAGGGCAGAAGCCATCAAGAGCAAAACGAGAGGACTTGGCATCATACAGAAGAACCTATCAAATGACATTAGCGATTTGTTGGTGGAGGTCAAGACCAAGAGCAAGGAATGTGACAGATTAGCCCTCAGCGCAAAAAACATGGGAAGAATACTCGAATACAATACCGAGGAAGCCAAAAAGAAAGCCCTCATAAACGAAAGACTGTCCGAGGAGGGGAAATCCTTGCGAGAGGAAAAAGAACGCCTTAGAAACGATATTTTGGGGCTTACAACGCAAAAAGAAGAGATTGGCAGCGAAGCCGAAAGCCTTGCAGACGTTGTGCAAGCAGCCAGAAGCGACCTCTTCCACCTCAATGCACAGAAAATAGCCGTGTCTGGTGAAATCCTGAATCTCAATCAGGAGCGAGACAAGGCACAGCGAGAAGCGGAGGAAGCAAAGGCACAGAAGAGAACCGCAGAAGCCGAAGCCGCAAAGGGCTTGGCGGTAGGCGCAGCCAAGAAACTTGGCAACGTGCTCGGCTTTGGTTCTGAAGCCAAGCAGCTGAAGGAGCTGCCACAGAAGTTGGAGGAAGCCAGAACCGAGGGAGAGAAAGCGGCAGTTACAAAGATACTCGATGTTGCTCGGTTGAACTTTGGAGACAAGGAGGTCACCCCCGAAATGATAGGCAAGGCATGGCGCAGCAAATGGGACGAAGCCAAGAATGCAAGGGCAGAGACAGAGCGACAAGTGAAGAATGCCACCGCCCACGCATCTGGCTTGGAAAAGATACTCGATGCCTTTTTGGCTATCCCTATCATCCGTGCTTGTGTACACGCTATCGTGTCTTTCGTCAGACAAGGCAGAAGAAGTTTCAGTACTGAAGATACGGCAATACTTAAAACGGCTCTGGGTGGAGACCCAGACAACGCAGCCGCACTTAGGAAGATAGCCTACTACCATGGCGGAGCATACGCACAGCCGCACTTGTCAAGTTATTGGGACAGAGCGGAAATGTGCATGCAGAAGATTGCCAGGGGAGAGAACCAGGAACAAGACCAGAATATCAGTCAAGGCAGAAGATGGCATTTATAGGCGATTAGGGGGCTTCACATACGTCAGCCCCCCAGACCCCCCGACGTAGGCGGACCGCCGCCAGCGGGTGTTTTTCATAGTATTTATTGGCGTTTCAGATATTTTTCTTATCTTTGCACCCAAAATCAAAACAAAAAAGAGAATGGGACATCAAGAAGACATTGCAAAAACAGAAAGCAAAATCATCGTTATTCGAGATACACAAGTTATCCTCGATAGAGATGTTGCCGAACTGTATGGGGTTGAGACGAAAGCCATCAACCAGGCAGTAAAGAGAAACATCGAGAAGTTTCCTCCAGAGTATATGTTTCAGTTAAGCAAAGAAGAAAAGCAGGAGGTGGTAACAAAATGTGACCACCTCGGTAACTTGCGCTATTCTAGGACTTTGCCGAATGCATTCACGGAACAAGGATTGTATATGCTCGCCACAATTCTGAAATCGCCAATAGCTACAGAAACAACATTTGCCATCATAGACACCTTCACAAAACTTCGCAAACTGGCAAGGACTATGGCAAAACTGAATGACGAAGCAGAGCAAGGTATCGTTCCTGATGAAGCAGAGCAAGGAAAGTTACAGGGTATGATGAATGAAGTTTTTGCTGATAAGCTTCCATTGAAAATGCGCAAGTTTGCCTTTAGCATAAACCTTGGCATCGCTAAAATATCCTTTGAGACAACAAGAGAACGAAAAGATTAAACCGCTGTTGTTATGTGCTATTAAGTTAGTGTTAGTCTCTTCACTGAGGCTGGACGTCCTCAGCGGAAGCCTATCGTTGTTGTGTGCGATTAAGTTCGTGTTTGCCTCATTACTGAGACTGGACGTGACAGATAGGCTGGAGCCGGAGATTAGAGAAATCTTTTCTTCGGCTCTTCTTATTTCAGAAAAGTGCTCTGACGTTTCCGGATTTCTGTTCAAGTCGTTCTTTGTGTCCAAATTCGCAAGTTTTGACAGCAAAAAAGTAAAATATCTTGACAACAAAGAAAAGTCTGCTATTTTAATTATCTGTTTTTCCCCCTTCCATCCTCCAACAATTTTCCCACAAACGCAAGCACACACTCAGAGGCAACGCAACCGCTCGCGCCGCGAGGGCTTGTCCCTCGCCCCTAAAAAAGAAAAAACCGATATCAAAAACACTCAATTTTCAAGGCATTTTTATCGGTAGTTTTTCCTATAGTTTTTTATCTAGTTTTTCCCCCTCTGTAACTTACTGATACTCAGAGCTTCCGAGCGACAAACTATAACTTTTTGGTGGCTAACTATAACTTTTTGGTGGCTAAACTATAACTTTTTGGTGGCTTTCTTGCCCTTTTATAAAACTTTAACTATAACTTTATATTTATTTCGTTATATTTTTATATCTTTGCACCAGAAAATAATAATTAAACGTTCAAAGATATGAAATCAGACAGATTAAACAGCGAAGTAGTGCTGAGTTGGGAGGAGTTCTCTCAGCTTCGTGCAGCAATGCGAGAGCATCTTTCAAAGACGGCTCTCGACGAAGTAGAGATATTTGACAAAATAAACAACTTCAACATATAGAATCATGGAAGAGAAAAAGCAAGATATCACCCTCTACCAAGCCAACCCCTTGACTGAATCCAGATACGAATTTTCTCCTACCGAGAAGAATGCGTTTTACATGGTCATTAGGCAAGTGAGGAAAAACTATGTCGAGCGTGAGCCACCTCGCACAGAGTTCGAGAACATGAAAGTACAGATTAGCACAAGCGACCTTGTGCAGATTACCGACAAAGACCACACGGAGAGAGCCAGAAAGGCACTCCGTGCGCTCCGTGACAAGGCTATCGAGTTCGAGGACAAGGAAGGAAATTGGCTTTATTGTGGCTTCATCAATCAAGCCAGATGGGTGGCAAAGAAGCAAGTCTATGAGGTGGAGGTAAGCAGCGACCTTATGCCGTATCTTGTGCAACTCGCAAGCCAATACACCGAGTATTCTCTTCTTGTTGCAATGTCCCTCAAGGGCAAGCACTCGCAACGCTTCTATGAGCTATGCAGCCAGTACAAGAATCGAGGTGTATTCGGGAAGACAGTACAGCAACTCAAAGAAATGTTTATGTTGGAGGACAAATACCCTCTCCTTCCTCTATTCAAACAGAAAGTTATCAATACCGCACAAAAGGAAATCAAATCCTTCTATGACCAAGGACAATGCGACCTCTGGTTTGAATACAGCCAAGATGGCAAAGGAGACAACGCACATTTCACTTTCTATGTACACACAAAGGAGGAGGAGAAGCGCAAGAAAGCACAGAAGAACGCTCCAGCTTGGGACGATATGTTCAAGCAGAAACGTGGCATCATCACCATACTACGTGCCGTAATCAAGAATGACAAGAAGTTCATCGAGAGGGTAGATAAGCAGCTTGACCTGCAGACGGAGGACATAACCCCCATTTACAACAAACTGCTATCCCTTACTACAGACTTCAAGGGTGCGGACTTGGCGAAGCTGACCAGATGGGTTTTGAGCACCGACTACGGCATTAATTAAATCAGTATTTTCAAAAAAAATCCCCAAGTAGTTTGGTACTTTCCCAGAGTTTGCGTAACTTTGCCCCCGTAAACAAAGCGTGCTTGTTATAGCACACTATAACTACGAAGCTACGCTTTTCGTAGTTGTGTGCTCTCCGAGGGTGGGGGCTGCGCCCCTCAACCCCATGGCAGCCGCCCTAAAATTCATTCGACATGGCACAGACATCCATCCATTTCCAAGCGGTCAAAGGTGGCAGCGAGGAACACAACAAGAGAACAAAGAAACTCGACTACGTTCATCACGAACTATCGAGCCAAAACGACTATTGGCAGTCGGACACACAAGAAGCCAGACTTGCATTTGTCACCCAGAACGCAAAGGCGAAGACAGGGCGAAAGATGCAAGCCAAGGCAACCCCGATACGTGAAGCCGTGGTTGTCATCGAGGACACCACGACCATGGACGACCTCAAAAAATTGGCGAAGCGTTTTAACGATCGCTTCGGAATCGATGTGTTCCAGATCGCAATCCACAAGGACGAGGGGTACAAGAAAAGCAAAGATGGCATCAAACTCAATCTTCACGCTCATCTGGTGGCTGATTGGACAGACCATGAGAGCGGAAAAAGTCTGAAGCTCAACCGCAACGACATGGCAGAGATGCAAACTATCTGTGCCGAGGTCTTGTGCATGGAGAGGGGCAAGAGCAGCGAGAAGCAGCATCTTTCGGCCATCCAATACAAGATTGCAGCAGAGGAGCAGAGGGCAGAAGCCATCAAGAGCAAAACGAGAGGACTTGGCATCATACAGAAGAACCTATCAAATGACATTAGCGATTTGTTGGTGGAGGTCAAGACCAAGAGCAAGGAATGTGACAGATTAGCCCTCAGCGCAAAAAACATGGGAAGAATACTCGAATACAATACCGAGGAAGCCAAAAAGAAAGCCCTCATAAACGAAAGACTGTCCGAGGAGGGGAAATCCTTGCGAGAGGAAAAAGAACGCCTTAGAAACGATATTTTGGGGCTTACAACGCAAAAAGAAGAGATTGGCAGCGAAGCCGAAAGCCTTGCAGACGTTGTGCAAGCAGCCAGAAGCGACCTCTTCCACCTCAATGCACAGAAAATAGCCGTGTCTGGTGAAATCCTGAATCTCAATCAGGAGCGAGACAAGGCACAGCGAGAAGCGGAGGAAGCAAAGGCACAGAAGAGAACCGCAGAAGCCGAAGCCGCAAAGGGCTTGGCGGTAGGCGCAGCCAAGAAACTTGGCAACGTGCTCGGCTTTGGTTCTGAAGCCAAGCAGCTGAAGGAGCTGCCACAGAAGTTGGAGGAAGCCAGAACCGAGGGAGAGAAAGCGGCAGTTACAAAGATACTCGATGTTGCTCGGTTGAACTTTGGAGACAAGGAGGTCACCCCCGAAATGATAGGCAAGGCATGGCGCAGCAAATGGGACGAAGCCAAGAATGCAAGGGCAGAGACAGAGCGACAAGTGAAGAATGCCACCGCCCACGCATCTGGCTTGGAAAAGATACTCGATGCCTTTTTGGCTATCCCTATCATCCGTGCTTGTGTACACGCTATCGTGTCTTTCGTCAGACAAGGCAGAAGAAGTTTCAGTACTGAAGATACGGCAATACTTAAAACGGCTCTGGGTGGAGACCCAGACAACGCAGCCGCACTTAGGAAGATAGCCTACTACCATGGCGGAGCATACGCACAGCCGCACTTGTCAAGTTATTGGGACAGAGCGGAAATGTGCATGCAGAAGATTGCCAGGGGAGAGAACCAGGAACAAGACCAGAATATCAGTCAAGGCAGAAGATGGCATTTATAGGCGATTAGGGGGCTTCACATACGTCAGCCCCCCAGACCCCCCGACGTAGGCGGACCGCCGCCAGCGGGTGTTTTTCATAGTATTTATTGGCGTTTCAGATATTTTTCTTATCTTTGCACCCAAAATCAAAACAAAAAAGAGAATGGGACATCAAGAAGACATTGCAAAAACAGAAAGCAAAATCATCGTTATTCGAGATACACAAGTTATCCTCGATAGAGATGTTGCCGAACTGTATGGGGTTGAGACGAAAGCCATCAACCAGGCAGTAAAGAGAAACATCGAGAAGTTTCCTCCAGAGTATATGTTTCAGTTAAGCAAAGAAGAAAAGCAGGAGGTGGTAACAAAATGTGACCACCTCGGTAACTTGCGCTATTCTAGGACTTTGCCGAATGCATTCACGGAACAAGGATTGTATATGCTCGCCACAATTCTGAAATCGCCAATAGCTACAGAAACAACATTTGCCATCATAGACACCTTCACAAAACTTCGCAAACTGGCAAGGACTATGGCAAAACTGAATGACGAAGCAGAGCAAGGTATCGTTCCTGATGAAGCAGAGCAAGGAAAGTTACAGGGTATGATGAATGAAGTTTTTGCTGATAAGCTTCCATTGAAAATGCGCAAGTTTGCCTTTAGCATAAACCTTGGCATCGCTAAAATATCCTTTGAGACAACAAGAGAACGAAAAGATTAAACCGCTGTTGTTATGTGCTATTAAGTTAGTGTTAGTCTCTTCACTGAGGCTGGACGTCCTCAGCGGAAGCCTATCGTTGTTGTGTGCGATTAAGTTCGTGTTTGCCTCATTACTGAGACTGGACGTGACAGACAGGCTGGAGCCGGAGGAATCCTCCGGCTCTTTTCATCTATGCCATCTACTTTTTTTCACCTTGTTCTGTGGTCTCATCATGTGCATAGCCATAAGCATACATCTACGTTTGAAGGCGAGTTCGTCTTCATCGTCTTTCTTTCCCCAGCCAGTTCCAGGACCACCACCTCCTCCATGAGACTCTGCTATTGCTGTAGCCTTATCAAGATAACCCAAGAACAGAGCTGTGGCAACAGTTGTAATTTCTGTAGCATTCTCTGCCATCTTCTCGAAGATAGAATCATCCAAAAGAACAGAATTGTATTTGTCAAGTATTCTTCTTTCATCTGAAGATATATTTGCTGTCATTTCGTTGTATTTATCCATCCTCTTCATAGCATCGAAAGCAGCGAGATTGTAACCAAATGCCTCCATTTCCTGCATGGCGTTCTTGTTATACTCAGGCTGAGCTGTTTGAAGTTTCTTCTTCACCTCCTGGTAGCGAGTTTCCGTTTCTGAGGTCTGTTCATTCAAGCTATCGAGCTTTGCCTGTGCCACACTAAGCTTACTTTCCTTATCAAGTATCTGTGCCTTGACATCTTCAAGGTTCTTAGTGATGGCATCCATCTTTCGGGCAGCTTCCTCAGCTGAGATCTTACCAGAATCACGGTCAGCCTTCAACTTCGCAATTTCCTTCTCCAGGTCTTCCTTATAGGTTTCCAGATGCTCTATCATCGTACTCAATCCCTTGACTCTTGCAGAGGCATGTTTGATTTCCTTATTCAAAGAATCAATGGTCTGCTTCTGTTCTTTGATGGTTTCCTCGTTCTTCTCGATAGCATCATCAAGAACAATCTTAGTATCAAAGAGCCTTTTGTTTTGCTCCTTCAACTCCTTTCTTAAAGCTTCGTGATATTCTGCTGTTGAACGATGTTTTGCACCTGTTTCAGCTATTGGCTCCCCACGTTCCAACCCATACTTTGCATTGATTTCTGCAATGGCATTATGAAGTTCGGTCGTTCTTTTTTGATACTCAAACTTGGAATTATTCTCACCGACCATCACCTGCTTCCACGAAAATTTGTTCTGTTCGGTGATAGGAAGAACTGTACAATGTATATGTGGATTTGTTTCGTCCAAATGTACCACAAATGCAGCAATGTTTTTTTCACCAAATCTATCACTCATAAACCGATACATATCTTTAGCCCAGTTTTCTATTTCTGGCATTCTTCTGATGGAAGAATTGTCTGCACCACGTTCCAAATTCACCTTTTGATTTCCAAAAGCCAAACGGTGCATTTGGTCTCTCGATCCTCCTAATATGAAGTTGGCAACTGTCCTTATTTTGGGTTCCAGCCCTAATTTCTTATATTTCTTGTTAGGGTCTTCAATACCTCTTTTTTTCAAATTTTCTCTTATTCGTTTCGGAATAGATGTTCTTTTATCTACAGGAACGACCTGGCATCCTTGCGTTATTTCGAAATTCAGAAGGTCTCTTGTTGGGTCTATATTTAAAGACCGAGAACTTGTTTTCGCACCATGCAAAGAAACTCTCAAATGCTCATTGCTTTGAGAAAGGGTCATGCCTTTTCCTGGTCGAATGTCCATTACTTGTTTTGCCATAAATATCTGTTTTTGAGTTAGGGGGGCAGGGTTCTTAGGGAGCATTCCCTGAGCCTAATTTTAACAACGGCTTGCCGCACGTAAGTCGCTTCATAGAAGCTTGTTAAGCCCTCCAAAATCTTTTTGAGGGGGAATTAGGCTTCCCCCTAATGAAAAAACACCACTCTATCGGCGCAAGCGCACGTTAAAAAACACTCTAATTATCCAAAGACTTTTCTCCAGAAGAAAGGATTTCACTTCTTTCAGATGAAGAAGATTGTGAAGGAGTCGCCTGAGGCTGTAAAGAATCGTCTCTATGACGTTCTGTCTCTATATCCGAGCAATCGATCCAGATCGGAAGAGCGTCGTGTAGGGAAAGAGTGTAGATCTCGGTGGTCGCCGTATCATTAAAAAAAAAAAA
>OOAG01002943.1_pt1 | contig 10624 bp, 7 predicted proteins | sample 1671461 | NCBI WGS metagenome assembly OOAG01 (sample SAMN06348159, study PRJEB24527) | human gut metagenome | biome: human gut; feature: ankylosing spondylitis patient; material: feces | host: Homo sapiens | place: China | collected 2015-10 | reverse complement strand
TTCCGGCGGGATGTGGGCGGTGTGCCGCTGCTGGATGAGGAGGAAATAGAGCCTGATATTCATGAGGAAACTGGCTCCCTGCTCTCGGCAGAAGATATTGAAACACTGGAATCCTTTGACGAAGGCGTTTCCGGCTACTTCGGAAAAATGCTCCGCTGGCTGGAAGATTTTATGAAAAACGGCGTAGAAGAGGGGAGATTTAGCGAAAAACAGGCCCACCAGGATCTGCAGATTGCGCTCTGGTATGCCTTCGCCTGCAACAACCTGGATGAATATATCCATTATTACCAGGCGGCAGTGTGGATGAAGAATTCGGAGAAGAACGCCGCAGGCTGCGCTATCTGGTACTACCGCTATTCCGTGGCGCTGATGTACTGCGGCAGACTGGAAGAAGCGCGCAGCTATGCTGAAAAGGGTGCTCAGGAGGAACCGGACTACCCCTGGATCTGGTTGCAGGTGGGCAAGCTGCGGGCGCATTTTGGCGATCAAGCCGGCGCGCTGGATGCCGTCAAGCAGGGATTAAAACTGGAGCCGGGCGATTATGAGTTTCTGACCTTGCAGGAGGAGATTAATGCCGGAGCCACCCTGGAACAGATGGAGTACCATTGGATCAACCCCAATGCCGACCAATTGCTCCAGCAGGGGCTGGGCCCAGATGTGGATGATAAACAGCGCGCCCTGGCCTGTATTCGAGTGGACGAAGCAGGACTTGCCGAATTTTATGAGCTGTTCTGCCCGGAACGGTATGGCTATGAGAAAAATGCCCCCTGCTGTGAATTCCAATACCCGGTGAAGGAACATCTTGTGGAACTCTCCTTCCGTATGAACGAGGCCGGACTCTCTAAAATGGGAACGGACTGGCTGCGGCAGCTCAAAGAACGGCTGGACAGCGGAGAATGGCTGACCCACACTCCCGAAGGGGAGCCGGAGGGAATTCTGGTTGCGGTGCTTGTGGACCAGACCCGCTGCATTGGTCTTGTCTATCAGCAGCCGGGAGATGATCAGTATTTTCAGCTTTTCCTGAACCCAGACGGCACAAAGGCGGATGCCATCTGGTCCTCAACGGAAAGCAATAAACCGGAGGTTTATACGGAGGATGAGATGTCTGCAATCGAGCAGCACATCAAAAACACCTTTGGTGAGTTTGAGAATGTGTTCCATGAGCTGGTTTCTCCCGACATTCATGTGGACATCTGCGTTGTTCCGCCCTCTGAGGCGCGGGACTACTACACGCTGGTGACGATGGGCATGGGCGCCCACCGGATGAATGTACCGGAGGAGCTGGCGGAATACAAACTGGAGCGGGCGGAGCTGGCCATCGCTCTGCCTCCGGACTGGAAGCTGGATGAGGAATCCCTGAAGGATGAGCGGTGGTACTGGCCCATTGGCCTCTTGAAAGTGCTGGCCCGCTTGCCCATTTCCGGCGATACCTGGCTGGGCTTTGGTCACACGATGGACAAGCAGTCGCCGTTTGCGGAGAACACGACGCTCTGCGGCGCACTTCTGGTGGGCCCGCAAGATGTTGTCTGGAACGGAGGCGAGGTCTGCACTTTGCCCAGCGGCGAGGAGGTCAACTTCTATCAGATAATTCCTCTCTATCGGAACGAATTGAAGTATAAACTGGAGCATGATGCGGACGCTCTGCTGGAAAAGATGGCAGGTATCAGTTTTGTGGTCAATCCCACCCGCCAGAATGCCATCACCAGAGGAACGCTTGCAGAGGAGGAGTTCACCGGCGATATGGACGATGCCGCCTGGCACCTGGAATCCATTCAGGAAAAGGGACTGCCAGTGGATGAAATCAATGCCTACAACCACATGGCGATTTATCTGCGCTGGTGCATGGAGCATGACCTGATGAGCGTGGAATTTATGGAGCGGTACTGGGAGCAGGTGCAACCGTTTATGGCGGATCTGAGCCGCGCTGATCTGCGCGGCTTTATCCGGGACCAGCTGAACGGGCAGCTCTTTGGTGCGCTGTTCAATAAGGAAGGCGCAGCCTTTGCCGGATACTACTATGGGGAGGCGGATAGCCCTTACTTCCCCAGCGACATTGACAACTATGCCTTGGCATATTTCGGCTCGGAGCAATATTACTCCGACAAGTTCCAGGAGGAAGCCTATCTGTTCATTCCTTTTGATGAGGAGTATTATCAGGCTATGGCAAAAGTGATTGAAAAGCGCTTTGCCAACTGGCAGGGACAAGGTTTCGATGAGGCCACTCTGGAGCCTTCGGATCTTGCGAAGGCCATGATGGAATATCTGAACTGTGAATGTACCTATTTCCCCGCGATGGCGGACGATGATCCCATCATGTCGGCATATAACTATGCCAAACGAGAAAGTGTCAAAGAGGGCTTTGTGCCGGTTCTGATTAAGGCGGATGACGAAATCTTGTGGGAATGCCTGATTATGAATTCCGACCCGGACAGCGATGGCGAGGACGATTACGCCTTTGATCCGGACAAGGTAGCGGAATACCGCAAAAAGATGCTTACCGCTTTTCTCAAGGATGGAAAGATGGTTCTGGAGGAAATGATTGGGCAGTGCAAAGAAGAAGCCGAGGATGACGATATGGACTGGGATGAGGATATCCTGGGCGAGATGGGGAGCGGATATGATAACCGTCGTTTTTCAAGCTACTGGAATTCCGATAGCAAAATGACTTATCCTCTCATTCTGGCTAAAATCCCAGTGAAGAATCCTTGGGAGGTCTTTGCCTATCTGCCCTTTGGCGACTGGAATGAATGTCCTGACACGCAGTCGCTGATGGCAGTGGCGAAATACTGGTTTGAGCAATATGGCACGGTGCCCGCAGTTATGACCCACGATGAACTGGAGTTCCTGCTCCCGACTCCTGTTTCCCAGGAGAAGGCCATGGATGCAGCAGTGGAGCAGTACGGCTTCTGCCCCGATGTGATCGACCAGGGTCCGGAGGAAGCCACCGCGGGCGCTCTGGCCGATGTGTTGCGGCAGTCCACTGTTTGGTACTTCTGGTGGGATTAATGGGAGCCTGCGCGTCATAAAGGAGTTCTTCTCTGTCTTTGTCCAGCCTCTGGAGGAGTGAAATAAGGCAGAAAGAACTTACCGACTGCCAAAGCCAAGACAAAAGTGAATTACCAGAACCACAAACGGAGCACTTGCGACAAAGCAGGCGCTCCGTTTTCCTGTCAAAAGTATGTCAAATGGATAAGGTTTCCTCAATAAAGAGTTGCGGTGGATATTTGCTTGGAGTGGGAGAAACAAAAAGGATATGCCGCGAAACCGGGCGTTTCGCGGCACATCCCTTGATTTTGTTTGTCGTAATAGGATTTCCTTGTACTTTGAGCAATCATCTGCCAAAATAAGAGCAGATCATTTTAGGCGGAAAGCGAGGTAAGCATGATGTCGGATCAAGTCAATCCTATCCCGCATAGCGGCCAGCAGCCGGAAAACGGTTCTTCCTCTTCCCAGGCGCCTCAAGTTGGCAAGCGTGAACTAACCGATGACGAGAAGATCGATGTGGCCGCCGCCCGGATTTTGGAAAGATACCGGGAGGCGTTTCTGGAGTTGGCGAAATGAAGCTACTTGAAAAATAGTCTTTCAAGTTATCCTTGTTTGTCGGGTCAATCCCAAATTCCGTGTAAACAGCATTTGAGGTGCGAATAGAGCAAAATTTATTCAGGGCGGTAGCCGGGAAAAGCCGGCTGCTGCCTTTTCAACAACATAACTCCATAACTCCGGTGTGGGCGGATGTCAAGGGTGGCAGAGCCGTTCATCTTGCCCTTGACATCCGGCCCCGTCGGTGTTACTCGGGCATACGCTCGGCAAAGTAGATGGCCATCTGGGCATGGATCAGGCTCCAATCCTGCCGCCGTCCGGTCCACTTTTTCGTAATATCCATCATGGCCAGATACAGCATTTTCAGCAGGCTGTCATCGGTGGGAAAGACAGACTTGGCCTTGGTCACCTTGCGGAGCTGGCGGTTGAAGCCCTCAATGGCGTTGGTGGTGTAGATCAGCCTGCGCACCTCCTGGGGGTACTTGAAATAGGTGCTGAGATTGGCCCAGTTGGACCGCCAGGACTGGGAGATTTTCGGGTATTTCTTGTCCCAGCGCTCCCCAAAAGTGTCCAGAGCGTCCAGGGCTGCCTGCTCATCTACGGCGGCATAGACTGCCTTCAGATCGGCCATAAGGGGTTTCAGGTCCTTGTAGGACACATACTTGCTGGAATTGCGCAGCTGGTGGATGATACAGTTCTGAATCTCAGTCTGGGGGAAGGTGGCGTGAATCGCCGCGTCAAACCCCGCTAAATTGTCGGTGCAGGCAATGAAAATATCCTCTACACCCCGGTTTTTCAGGCCATTGAGAACAGTGGCCCAGAACTTGGCGCTCTCGTTTTCGCCAACCCACATCCCCAGGACGTCTTTCCGCCCATCCAGGTTGACCCCAATGGCAATGTACACCGCTTTCTTCACGATCTGCCCTTCGCTGCGGACATGATAGTGGATGGCATCCAGAAATACCACGGCGTAGATGGACTCCAGAGGCCGCTGCTGCCACTCCTTGGCGACGGGCAGAATCTTGTCCGTGATTCGGCTGACCGTGCTGTCCGAGACAGAAATGCCGTAGATGTCCTGAATGTGAGCTTCAATGTCGCTGGTGGTCATACCTTTGGCGTACATGGACAGGATTTTCTCCTCAATGTCCTGGCTGATGCTGGTCTGGTTCTTCTTCAGCACCTGGGGCTCAAATTCCCCCTTCCGGTCTCGGGGAACCGATACTGCTACATCTCCAAAGCTGGTGCGCAGCGTTTTGCTGCTGTGGCCGTTACGGCTGTTGTCTGTGTTCTTGTTCTTGTAGTCGTATTTGCTGTAGCCCAACTCGTCATCCAGCTCTGCCTCCAAGCCATTCTCCATGAACTCGGCAATGGTCTCCTTGAACAGCTTCTGGATGTCATCCATGCTGCCGATGTTTGCCATCTGCAGCAACTCACGGATCTTCTCTCGACGGGCATTTTCTTCCGGGGTACGGTTCTTTCTGGCCATATGGTATTCCTCCTGTACGGTGCTTCTATTCTACACCTCACAGGAGATTTACACAAAACTTTGGATAGTCTCTGTTTGTCCTAAATAGATTAGAAAATATCTTCACCTTTGACAAATAATATTTTCCGATAATTCCGTCCACATCGGCCACATTGTATGACACATCATTTCTTGGACGCGCCATTTACTTGGCCTCCTATTCTTCTGTTGGGAACAATTCTGCGTGCTTGGTCCGCAGGTAGTCTGATGCGAAATTGGGGTCACTGCTCAATTGATGGTTTAACTTCCGACGGAGATATTCATATTTGAGTTTGTTGTCCTGAATAATCTTTGACCACTCAAAGACGGATATGGAAACATTATCGGCGTTGTAAAAGTTACCCTCGCCGACGGTTTGATTTCTTAGTGCCCTTTGAACATGCTGATCCAATCGCTGGCCAAGCAATACAAAATGCCATTTGGTCCGAGTTTTATCAAACATTGGATTTTCCGCAACTGTCAGCGCATAATCACGAATCTGATCCATTTCTTTCAATGTCAAAGTCAATGTGGGCCGCTTAAGTTCTATAACCAAATGCTCAAAGTTTTCATAACTGGGGCAAATCTGCTGAAACAGGCAGAGATCCGGGATACGCGTCAAATCCTCTACTGCTTCAGGTGGAATCTCCGGCGTCAGTTCATCTCGCCCCAGACAGTTCAGATGCGCTTTTAATAGATTCCTGAGGGATTGGTCAGATGTTCCCAATGTATATTTCTCTCCAAAGATCCAAAGTTCCTTCAGCAAGACCTTATGAAACTGCGTCCGTTCTTTAATCGCTTTCCCCACAGAATCGTTGTACACCATTTCCTCCAACACCTGCAGAAACACCAGGCGATCGCTTACCGTTTTAGCTGTGTCAATGATGTCCGGCAGGCTGGTATGGGTAAGGAGCTCCGCTAAATCATCCTGCTGCTGCTGTGTCAGATTGAACACTTCAGTCAAAATGGTTTTGATGCTGGCAGGATTTGTGTTAATGGCCTCACGCATAAGGCGATAGGTCAGTTTCTTCGTCTGTCGTGAGGATGACTTGAGTTGAGGGACAGCGCGATTTACCTGAACAGCAAAAACGTCAAACACATCGCGTTCGGCTTTCTTCATGTCATCTTCTGGTTCCCCATCATAAGGATAGATGCCTTCTTCTTTGATGCGCGCAATTTCGACTGCGGCATCTTCCTCCTCCTGTTCTCCCACAAGTGCTCTTGCAAATTTTTTCGCTTCCTCCTCAAAATACGCATACGCCGGGTTTGTATTTCCCATGGCAAGGGTGTTATCACGGTGCATTTGCTCAAAGAGGTCTCCCATGAGATAAAGCGATGTTGAAGTCCGTTTCAATGGAGTATAATCCATTTCTGCATATACGACGCCCGAACTACCACAAATATACAGTTTATTGAACTGCGCTTCCTTCCAGGTGATCGCACTGAGTCTTGCCTTTATAGGCTCTTTGCCATCTTCTTCGTACACAAGTTCTTGATCTTCTTGACTCTTAATCTGCTGTGCGGGATCGACGGTTACACCGTTATACTTGATAGTGATATTCGTGTACGCAAGTAGATATGGTGCAAAGGTCGCCAGTAAATCAGGGATCGTTTCCATCGGTTCAGCCATTTTTGTAATGAAACCAATCTTTTCGTCTGGAATCCCATGAATGTGAACAATCGTTCCCGTATGTTCAGCCTCCGCTTTGTCTGCAGTTTCACTGTAACTAATATTCATCCGGGAAGCAGAATTAATATGAATTTCACAGTGGAGAAGCGTTCCGCTTTCATCTTGAAATACGGAGTCCCAATCTAAAAAATTTCCTGCTGCCAAACTCTTATAACGGCCTTGCCCGAGTTTTCCATGGTAAATCCGACCACCAGGGCTTTTATCAGAATATGTTTTCTGAGAACGCCCATATTTTCCAAAATATTCTTCAATATGGTCAATCGCAATACCGTGGCCATCATCTTTTACATAGATGTCAGATACACTTTCCGCACCAGCAATACCATCATAATCAAAGGACACTTCAATATTTTTGGCATCTGCATCGCAGGCATTCCAGATTAATTCCTTAACTGCTTCTTTCGGAGATCCTTTGATACTGCGGTCAAAATGTTCCTGCGTAATTTCGACATTCACCGATTTATAGGCCATTGCAGTTCCTCCCTTGCACAGTTATTCTCTTACATATCCTTTTCTGCATTCCTTTTTAGCAAAGCCGTAATCCTCAATTCTTGAGCGCCGTCACAGGCACCACAAACACCCCGTCCGGCCGCTGATAGGCCGCGTTGGCCATGCCGCACAGGACGCACAAGACTGCGGGTGGCTTGCCTTTGGGATCGGCTTCGATTTGCTTTTTAATCTCCAGCAGGTTTAACGCCGCGGCGTCAATCTGATTGGCTCCCAGTTTAATCTCGAAAGCACACCACTGGCCATCCGGCAACTCAACCACTGCATCGATCTCTTGGTTCTTATAGTCCTGGTAGTGGTAAAGCTGCGCCCCGAAGGACTCGGCGTAGATCCGCAAATCCCGCTCACACAAAGCCTCAAAGAGGAAGCCCAGTGTCTCCAGATCCCCCAGCAGGCTGGCAGGTGTGGCCTTTAGCAGGGCGCAAGCCAAAGACGGATCAGCAAAGTGCCGTTTCTCTGCCTGCTTCACCCGTACAGAGGAACGGATGCCGGAGGAGAAGGGCGGCTGATTGTCGGTAATAAACAGTCGCTTGAAGATGTCCAGGTAGGCTGCCACAGTGTTGCCGTCAATATCCTCGTCATCCACCGCCTTAATGTCTTTCATCAATGTTTTATTGGTGGCGGTGGTGCTCTCATTCCGGGCCAGAGAGCGCAGCAGCAAACGCATTTTCTGGGTATCCCGCTTCACACCGTCCATGCGGTACACATCATCGTCGATGACAGCATCCAGGTATTGGGCCGGAAGCAGCGCCGCCTGCTCCAAAGTCAGGCCCAGACTTCCCGGCCAACCACCCCGAATAATCAGTTCGATCAACTTTTTCAAATCCACCTCACCGGTCATGGCGGGGGTCAGTTTCCCCTGGCACAGCTGCTCCAGGGATACCTTGCCGCTGGAGTCCCCGGATTCCCACAGGGACATGGGGCGCATCCGCAGTCGGGCAATCCGTCCCGCGCCGCTGTGGAGAATCCCCTTGTGGTTAGGGGTGGCGGAGCCGGTGAGGATGAACTGCCCCTTTTGTGCCGTCTGATCCACTTTATAGCGCACCGCGTCCCAGAGAGGCGGTACCTCCTGCCACTCGTCGATCAGCCGGGGCGTCTCTCCCTCCAGCACCAGAGCAGGAGACAACTCCGCCAACTGACGGTTCTGAAAGTTGCCGGTAGGGTCACCAATATAGATCTCACTCTTGCTGTGATAGGAGGAAGTCCAGGTCTTGCCGCACCATTTTGGCCCCTCCACGCAGACGGCACCGAAGGCGGACAGGTATTCTTCCACCTGATGATCGATAATGCGGGGCTTATAGATTTGTTTGTCCATGGCAGTCACCTCAATGATTCAGTGAAATCATTATACTCTATTCAGTTAAATCCTACAACTCCATTCAGTCAGATTTTTAATTTTGAGTGTGCTCAATTTATTTTGTTGGGTCAAGGATAATCACGCTGTGTCCCAATTTCTGCGCGTAGCGTATGGTCGCCGCTGTGCCGCCCCGATACTCACCGTTATAGACGGCCAGCAGAACATCAGAATGAGCGGCCAGAAAGTGATTGCGCTCCAGCAAACAATTTTTTTGGAAGATCCGGCTGACATAAATAATGGAATCCGCCTGCGCCAGAATGGCGTGATACCGGGCCTGGGACGCAGCGGACCACTCCGTTTCCTGTCCCTTATAGGGAAGGATGCAGTGCAGTTTGACACTGGGATATTCGGAGCGCAGATACAAGACAATCTCCGCCGCCAGCAAGTCAACTCCTTCGGCCATGCCGGAAAGGAAATCCATCACCCCCTCTTGAACCAGTGAACGAATCTGCCGCTCCAACGCTGCTTTCAGTGCGACGCACCGCACATCTGTCTCATTATAGCCCCAGGGGAGTTTTTTCGGGCGGTGACCGGTGAACGCACAGGCTTTTCTTGCTTTCTTCAAAAAATCATCTCCCGCATTGTGCATGGGGATTATATCCCCTTAATAATGCGGATTATAACCCCCATACTGTATGGTGTCAATGATGGGGGGATGCAGATGATCGTATTTGATAATTTATGGGTGTTGATGAAGGAAAAAGGCGTCTCCACCTATCAGTTGAGAGAAAAATGCGGCATTGACAGCAAAACTATCCGCCGTCTCCGGGCCAACGATAATATGGAGACCAAGACTTTGAACAAGTTGTGTGCCGTATTGTCCTGCGAGATCGGAGACATTGCCAAATATGTCCCGGATGATCCGGCATAAAGCCGCTTCCACACATATGCTGTGGAGGCGGCTTTTGATTTTCTGTCGAAAGAAGTCGAGAAAATTTTTCAGTTAACATTATATATATGGTTCAATCATATTGACAAGCACAATATCTTGTGGTATATAAAAATTACTATTGATTCTTTGCGCGTACTCGGTGGAACTCCGGGGCAGGATTCACCTGTGAGCGAGAGGGGCATCTCGCATTGCGCACGCTGTTATGTTTGTACGTTTCAGCCGTTTTCCGCCAGGGCAATGCCCTGCGGCTGTTGTCTCCGTTTCAGTGGACAACAAGGGAACCATGTTCATCGGCTGTCTTTTCCTTTGATGATGTGGTGTTGCGCCGAAGATGTTGACTTCTTCTTCGGATGGCCATGAGAAAGAATACGAGCACTTGTTTGAGGGTGCGAAAAGTTTGCTGCCTGTGTAGATCAGGCATAGAAGGAACTTTTCGCACCCTCTTTTTGTGCGTTCATAGCCCCGCACTCCCGATGGGAGTTACCCCAGACCCTGCCAGTCTGCGGTATGGTGCCAGAAGAACTTATTCTAAAACATGGCCGTCCCCCTTCTCCGCGTTGAGGTGTGCGGAGTGACTTGGGGTGCTGCACCTCGGAGCCTGTGGCAGCAGGCTCACCCCTCTTTGTTCCGGCACAGTGCCGGTTCGGCAGCAAAGAGGACGCAATTCCCCTGATCCCAGCCGAAGGGATCAACAGACACACGCAGGCTGTGGTTCTTTACCGCAGCTTGCAGCCGAGTTTCAGCGGTTGTGTCGGCAGTCGTCATCGGAGCAATGCCCGCCGATGGCAGGGTCTATCCCCATACTGCGCTCGTACTGACCTGGTTCCAATTGAAAAAGAGACAGAGATTCTCCGTTCATGGCTCGCTTCCTGGAAACGCCTCTGCTGCAATGGGTTCCGAAGCGATTGCCCCCAGGCTCCAGGAAGATTTTCCTGGAGATCCGGCGGAAACAAACGGCTCTGCCAATGGGCGAACTGCGCCCATCTGAACTACCTATGAAAGAAAAGGAGTATTTTACGATATGACACGATCCATTCAAAACAAGGGCCTCTATCTGGCCCTGGTGAGTCAACTGAACAAACTGGCCCGCCATAATCGTCAAGGCAGTTTCCGCACCAAGGATCGCTACTACGA
>OOAG01002940.1_pt1 | contig 10628 bp, 8 predicted proteins | sample 1671461 | NCBI WGS metagenome assembly OOAG01 (sample SAMN06348159, study PRJEB24527) | human gut metagenome | biome: human gut; feature: ankylosing spondylitis patient; material: feces | host: Homo sapiens | place: China | collected 2015-10 | reverse complement strand
AATGGATCGATGTCTCGGCTCCGGAATGGCAGGCATGTACAGCTTCCAGAGTAGACTCTCTGGTGCAGAAGGGTGTGGACGGCTTTTTTGTCGATAACACGGATGTATACTATAACTATCCGCAAGAATCCATCTATGACGGAATCCTTACGATTCTGGACTATATGGACCATACCGGCAGAAAGATCATGATCAACGGTGGGGACTGTTTTGTAAAAAAATATCTTACAACAGAAAAAAACGTTCTCATCGATGGGGTAAACCAGGAGAACGTTTTTACTGCGTATGATTTTTCAAAGGATATCTATACTAAAAATGATCAAAGCACGCGTGAATACTATACTGAGTATCTAGATCTGGCTATGTCACACGGCTGTACCGCTTACACCCTGGAATACGCAATGGATCCCACCATCCGCAGACAGGCAGCCGCCTACGCCGGGAAGCATGGGTACATTTGTTACATTTCTGATAATATCGGGTTATGTCTGGGAAGATAACATATTCCTCTCAACCGCCATCACAGAAATGTTGTCGCACAGGTATCCAGATGCTTATTTTTCACACTAGCATTATCACTTAGGCACTCATCACAATAATAATAGATATTGTATCCCCCCTTCCCTCGTGTGTCCTCTGTCACCGAGAAATATCCGGCCTGCATTTTGGCTGTCGATCCGTTCAGAAAATGAATTTCACGCTGCTTCAGCGAATCCGGTCTATCCGAAGACATGCTATAGACCGCCGGGTTATACTTTCCTGTAGTAATATAATCCAGCTGGATCTCCGTAAAATAGTTCTTCAGATTCGCCTGATCTGCCGCCACCTTTGCCTTATGTATATAAGACAGGTACTGCGGTGCCAGTACTCCCACCAGCACTGCCATGATAGCTATTACAATGATCAGCTCTACTAATGAAAATCCCCCGTTTCCCTTCTTTCCTGTTGATTTTTTCATGACTTTTCTCTTCATTACATTACAATACATTCCGCAGGCATCAGGCCCACTGATTTTTATCCGTCATGATTTTATCATTTCCAAAGTAAATGTCAATAAACTGTTTATTAAATTATAGGAAATTATTCCTGTACGGAACTCTTCAGATCCTCTGCCAGCAGATAAATATTATTCAGAATCTCCTTACACTTCTTCATGCTTTCCACGGTCTCTGCGGTCACACGCATTCCTTCCGTAGATGCCGCAGCCACCTCCTCACCGGTGGCTGACAGATGGGTAATATTATCCGATATCGCAGATGTGGAATTCAGAATTTCCTGTATACTCTGTTCCGCAGTATGGATATTGGCCAGCAATGTCTCCACATTCTTACCGACATCCCCAAACTGCTCTCTGGTCTGATCGATCAGGGTACTCTGACTGCTGACAGCTTCCACGGAGCTTTGAATGCTTTCATTGGCCTTCTGCGTATCCTCGATCAGATACTGGATGATCTCCGTGATACGTGCCGTAGCCTCTTTCGTCTGCTCGGAAAGCTGCCTGATCTCATCTGCCACAACAGCAAATCCCCTGCCCGCTTCTCCTGCTCTCGCCGCTTCAATGGATGCATTCAGTGCCAGCAGGTTCGTCTGATTGGAAATATTCAGAATAGAACCGATGAAATTCTGTACTTCGCCTACCTTCTCCGTCAGATTACCCACTACCTGTACAATGACATCACTGGCTTCCTTCACACGCTGCTCCTGCGCTTTCAGTTCCAGCACCACCTTCTGGCTGTCGCTTACCGTCCTGCCGGTCTGGTCAGAGGCTGCCACCATTTCATTGATTTCTTTACCGGCTGCATCAGTATTCTCCTGAATCTCTGTACACATCAGTGCCTGCTTCTGGATTGCGTCTGCTGTACTCTCAGTGCTGTCTGCGATATCCTTCATGGAATTATGGTTGATATCAATGCTTTTCTCCAGTTCCTCCAGCATTCCCATGGCTTCTCCGAAATTCTTCGTAATATTCTCCGCCACGATAGTCATTTTCCTGTTGCTGTCTGCCTGCCTGTCAGCAGCCTCCCGGATTGCCGTCATATTCTCATTGAAGAAGATGATCAGCATTTTGGTAATACTGATGGAAGCATAGGCTGTAAGGAACAATACAAAGAAAGACTGGAAATCATTTACAAAGGCTCCACCGGCCGCCTGCCCTCCATTCATTTTCATGTGCATGAGGATCCTGATCACATTGGCTGCCAGTACCACCGTATTGGCGATCATCATAAGCCGCATGTTCATGTATACCATCACGGCAATGACCAACGGAACCGCATATGCCCAGGTCTCTTTTGCAGAATTGAGCAGTATGACAACTACATACCCCACAGCCATGGCCGAAGCGATCATCACCTCTCCGATATGTGTCCGCTTCCGGAACAGATACCCCAGAACCGACATTATAATGACCAATACCGATGTGATCAGCTGGATCAGTATTTTTCCTGAATTTCCATCCTTCTGCGCTGCCAGTGCTGCTGCCATTGTCAATGCGACATAACCAAATATAATGACTGCTGCCAGCATTCCCCGCCTGTTTGCTCTTGCATATTGTTGTTCTGTCATAAGAAATCCCCCTTAATCTGCAGATATCATGTGTTTTGTGAATTTATGTTATCAGTATAGCACAGGCCTCCGGGAATTCCTATATTTTTTACCCATTTGGAAAGAAAGACCTGCGTGGTCTTCCCAGGCAGGTCTTTCTTCCGGTCATATATTCAGTTTTATCAGTGCTTTATTATTCGCAAAGCTTGGAAAATGCATCCGCTACGAACTGAACCTTAGGTCCGATGATTACCTGAACGGAGGTCTTACCGGGTTTCATGACACCGGCTACGCCTGCAGATTTGATCACCTTATCATCCACTGCGGTAATGTCTTTTACTTCCAGTCTCAGTCTTGTGATGCAGTTGTCAATGCTTGCAATGTTGTCCTTGCCGCCGCAGCCTTCCAGAATGGTTGCTGCGATTGCTGCGAAATCATCATTTGCCAGCTCGATCTTCTTCTCTGCTTCTACATCATCATCTTCTCTACCGGGGGTCTTCAGATCCCATTTCTTGATAGCGAAGAGGAATACGAAGTAGAATACAACAAATGCTGCGATACCCAGAGGGATGATCAGCCAGATTCTGGCTGCTGCAGGCAGGGAGGATGAGAACAGCAGATCCATCGCACCTGCGGAGAAGCTGAAGCCTGCACGGAAGCCAAGAGCAACAGTGATCATGGTGAAGATGCCGTACAGTGCTGCGTAGATCACATACAGTCCGGGAGCTAAGAACATGAATGCAAACTCAAAGGGCTCGGTAACGCCGCAGATGAAGGAACAGATTGCTGCGGAAGCTACCAGACCGATCGCTGCCTTTTTCTTGGCGGGCTTTGCACATTTTACCATTGCCAGAGCTGCACCGGGGATACCGAACATCATACAAGGGAAGAAGCCGGACATATACATTCCAAGGCTCCAGGATACATCAGCGCTTGTCTCACCTTTCCAGAAGTGCTGCAGATCTCCCAGTCCGATGGTATCGAACCAGAATACGTTGTTCAGTGCGTGATGTAATCCGGTAGGGATCAACAGACGGTTCAGGAAAGCATAAATACCGGCGCCGACTACATCCAGACCTTCAATGGCTTCACCGAGAGCTACCAGACCGCCGAACAGTAAAGGCCATACGAACAGCAGTACAACAGATGCCAGAATAGATACCACACCTGCTACGATAGCTACGCAGCGCTTGCCACTGAAGAAGGACAGCCAGTCAGGAAGCTTGGTATCCTTGAACTTGTTGTAGCACATGGAACCGATAATACCGGCAATAATACCGATAAAGGGATTCGCAATCTTATTGAATGCCAGTGTCTTGGTAGCATCCTCAGCGATGGAGGGCATAATGGTCGTAACAAATCCGGTAGACAGAAGTGTTGTGAGCATCAGCCAGGAAGCCAGAGCTGCGATAGCTCCGGTACCGTCATTTTTCTCTGACATACCAACACCTACACCAATGGCGAACAGGATCGCCATGTTGTCGATCAAAGCACCACCTGCTTTTACGAGGAACAGACCGATCAGATTTGCTGCACCCTGGATCTCACCACCCTGCATCGTTGCCGGGCACAACCAGTAACCAATACCCATGAGGATACCGCAGATCGGCAGAACCGCTACGGGAAGCATTAACGCTTTACCCAGTTTTTGAAGAAACTTCATACATTTCTCCTCCTTTACATTATACTAAACCGGAACAGTTCCGGTCAGTTTCATTAGTTGATACGGACGTACCGCTCTTAAGAGATCTGGAGCACGTCCTCGCCGGGAGATACCTCTCCCTCTTTCAGAATACTGATCTTATTATATTCATCGGTATTGCAGACCAGAACCGGAGTGATGATATGCAGTCCGGCTTCCTGAATCTTCTCCAGATCCGCATCCAGCAGAAGGTCGCCCTTTTTGACATGGTCTCCGGCAGCAACATGTGCCGTGAAGGGGGCTCCCTTGAGTGTCACGGTATCCAGTCCGATGTGGATCAGAAGCTCCGCTCCCTGATCCGTTGTCATGGTGATCGCATGGAGCGTATCAAATACCACGGTCACCTCTCCGTCTGCGGGAGCATATATTTTCCCCTCAGAGGGAATCACTGCAAATCCATCTCCCAGTATTTTCTCGGAAAATGTAGGATCCGGTACCTCCGTAAGAGCAACTGCCTTCCCCTTACAGGGAGATCCGATACAATTCCCTTTTCGCTTACCTTTCAGAAAATCTAACATGTGAACTCCTTTCCGTCGATATATACCGCTGCAATGTTCAGTTCCTGATCCAGGAGTACGAAATCTGCCCTCTTACCAACGGATATACTGCCCACTTCATTGAAAATGCCGATCTCCTTTGCCGGATTCTCCGTGGCACACATCACTGCCGTCTCTAACGGCAGACCGACTGTTTTTACTACAAACCGCATACAATCCATCAGATTCGTCGCCGATCCGGCGATCGTGCCGTCATGCAGGGTAGCCAGATTGCCTCTGACGGTAACCGGCTGTCCTCCCAGCGTATATTCACCATCCTCCAGTCCCGTTGCACGCATACTGTCACTGATCAGTATCATGCGGTCAGCGCCAAACATCGCAAACGTTGCACGGATCACTGACGGATGAATGTGTACACCATCACAGATCAGCTCCGGATGACATTTCTCTGAATCTCTCACTGCTCCGATCACGCCGGGCTCCCTGTGGTTCAGCGGCGGCATTGCATTATACAAATGTGTCGCATGAGATGCTCCATGTTCTATGGCTTTCTTGGCTGTATCATAGCCGGAAGCTGTATGCGCCAGTGAAATGACCACTTCTCCTTTGGCTCTGTCGATAAATTCCATCGCTCCCGGCTCCTCCGGTGCGATATCTACCAGCTTGATCAGCCCGTTCGCCGCTTTCTGCAGCCGGCTGAAATATTCATAATCGCAGTGCATGATATTTTCTGCAGCCTGAGCACCCTTTTTCGCCGGGCTGATAAAAGGTCCTTCCATATTGATGCCCACCAGGTGGGATCCACCGGAATACTCATAGCTGCCGGCATTTTTCATGACCTCCAGCAATTCATCCTTAGGTATCGTCATGGTAGCCGGGCAGACACTTGTCACACCGACAGAGGCTTCATATGATGTGATGACATCCAGTGCTTCCTTCGTGCCGTCACACATATCTGCGCCCTTACAACCATGGAAATGAATATCCACCAGTCCCGGTATCAGATACATGCCTTCCACATCCACAACAGCTTCCTCACCTGCCGGATCCCCGGTACAGCTTACGAACCTGCCGTTCTCCACGGCTGCATCCCCTCTGACAAACCGATGCTCCTCTGTATATATATTTGCATTTCTGATTCTCATGACCTATCAGCTTCCCCTTTCTTATTCAGAAAGCTTACTGAGCGCTGCTTCGTCTGCCACCAGTGTCACATCATTATGAAGCTGTAATACCGATGCCGGCACCTGCGGTGTAATGGGGCCGAAGAAAGCTTTCTGTACGATCTCCGCCTTGTCTTCGCCGCTGGCTACGATCAATATTTTCTTCGCCTGCATAATGGTCTTGATCCCCATGGTATATGCCTGCTTCGGAACATCCTCCGCCGATGCGAAGAATCTCTTGTTGGCTTCGATCGTAGACTCTGTCAGGTTCACGCAATGTACCTGCTTGTCAAAACTCTCCCCCGGTTCGTTGAAACCGATGTGCCCGTTATGTCCAATTCCCAAAAGCTGCAGGTCCACACCGCCCAATGACTGGATCAGTTCCGCATATCTATGGCATTCTTTCTCCGAATCCGGCTCCATTCCGTTTGGCAGATGTGTATTTTCCACCGGGATATTCACATGGTCAAACAGATTCTGGTGCATAAAATAGTAATAACTCTGATCGTTTTCCCGGCTCAGCCCCTTATATTCATCCAGGTTCACCGTCATAACCTCAGAAAAATCCAGATCTCCCTTGCGGAACCATTCCACCAGCTGTTTATACAGGCCGATGGGAGTGGATCCCGTAGCCAGTCCGAGAACACAGTTCGGTTTCATAATAACCTGTGCCGATACGATATTTGCAGCCTTTCTGCTCATATCTGCATAATCTTTTGCTTTGTATATTCTCATGAATCTCTCACTCCATTTCGCATATTTTACTACGGACATTCAGCACCATGGACGGTGCCACACTGAGTTCATCAATTCCCATCTGTACAAATCGTGTGGTCAGTGTCGTATCCGCTCCCAGCTCTCCGCAGATACCGACCCATTTTCCATGCTTATGTGCCCCGTCAACAGTCATCTGTATCATACGCAGGACTGCCTCATGATGTGGATTATAGAATCTGTCCAGTCTGTTGTTCTGCCTGTCGATCGCCAGAGTATACTGTGTCAGATCATTCGTGCCGATACTGAAGAAATCAACATGCTCCGCCAGCTCTTCACTCATCATGACAGCCGCAGGAGTCTCGATCATAATTCCTTGTTCCGGAATTGCGTAAGGAAGCTTTTCTTCCTCCAGCTCCTTAGCCACCTCAGCCACGATTTTCTGAATATCCAGCACTTCCTCCACGGAAATGATCATCGGATACATAATAGCCAATGTTCCGTATTTTGCCGCCCTGAGAAGTGCCCTCAGCTGGGTCTTGAAGATCTCCGGCTGCTCCAGGCAGATTCGGATCGCACGGTATCCCATGGCAGGATTATCTTCCTTGCCCAGTCCAAGGTAATCTACATTTTTGTCTGCACCGATATCAAGGGTACGGATGATGACCTTTTTCCCTGCCATCATCTGCAGCACCTGACGGTAAGCATTGAACTGTTCTGTCTCATCCGGAAGGGAATCTCTTCCAAGGTATAAAAACTCACTGCGGAACAGGCCGATTCCCTCCGCATCATTCTCCAGTACATATGCCACATCCGATACACTGCCGATATTGGCATATACATTGACCTTGCGTCCGCTCTTTGTCACGGATTCCCGTCCCTTGTATTCTGCCAGCAGGCTTCTTAGTCTCTGTTCCGTCTGCTGTGCCGCTTCTGCCTGCCGGAGCTGCTCTTCCTCCGGATCCAGGTAAAATACTGCTTCCCTGCCGTCCACAATAGCGCGGGTCCCGTTATGGATTTTCTCCAGTTCCAATGGTACCCCGATCAGTGCCGGAATATTCATCATACGTGCCAGGATTGCAGTATGGGAATTCGTTGATCCATGTACTGTGACAAACGCCAGGATCTTGCTCTTATCCATCTGTACCGTCTCACTGGGAGTCAGATCATCTGCCACAATGATCGACGGCTCCATGGTACTCCAGTCAATCTGCTCCTCCCCGGACAGATTACGGACGAGCCGGTTGGAGATATCCCTGACATCCGCAGAGCGGGCCTGCATATATTCATCATCCATGTTGGCGAACATCTCTGCAAAATTATCACCGGTCACTGCCACCGCATACTCTGCATTCACTTCTTCGTTCTGAATCATGCTGTGAATGGCATCCTGATAATCATCATCCTCAAGCATCATCTGATGCACCTCGAAAATGGCTGCATTGACTTCTCCGACCTCCTGCAGAGCCTTCTCGTATAACTGCCCCAGCTGCGTCATCGTACGTTCCTTAGCCGCATCCAGCCGTTTCAGTTCTTCCTCTGTGTTGTCAATATGGATCCTCTTAACGAGACTGTCCTTTTTCTTCAAAACACTCACAGGTCCGATCGCTGTTCCCTTATATACGGATTTTCCAATATATTTTTCCATTTTCTACCTTCCAAACTCTGTTGTGCAGGTCTTCTCCTAGAGGTTCTCACGGAAAAACTTCTGAAGCTCTGCTGCGGCGGTGTCTTCATCCGCTCCTTCTATCGTGACTTCCACGTTGTCTCCGTGCTTCACGCCCATTCCCATGATCGCCATCAGCTTGCTTGCTGCAGCTGATTTCCCCTTACAGGAAAGTGTCACTGTACTCTGATACTTTTTCGCTTCCTTTGCGAGCAGTCCCGCAGGACGTGCATGCAGACCTATTTCATCCTTAATGATATAGCTGAACTGTTTCATCGGCAACATTCCTCCTAGTATAATAATGGTGTAGTCAATCAAGACTACTTGGTTAATAAGTTTCTATAAATCAGATAACAGAAGAAGGAATTCTTCCTTCATCAGATGTTATTAATGACTAGCATGTCTGACGGCTCCTGATAGACACCCAATAAAACATAAGGTATTATCTCTAAGGATAGGACAAAGAATGTATTCCTCCTTGGGAAGTCACTTCTGTGACTGATACCTACAAAAAAGTCAATTAGTCCATTCGACAGGGTTTTATGTTTTAGCTGGTTGGGAGCCGGTAGGCAATACCCGAATAACGCGCTAGGTTGTGTACCTGCCAGATTGGAAATGGATTCCTATCCGAAAGGAGCTTATCCACATGTCAAACAATGTTATTTTTAATTTCGATGAATTATTCATCTCCGTTGGTATTGATGTCGGTGCCGACTTCTCCTGGATGTCGATTGTACTTCCTAACCAACAGTTTGTAGGAAAGCCTTACAAAATCCTACACAATAGCATGAATTCCCTTGCTTTGGCTGTCTCTAAAATAAAAGAAGCAGAAGAGATGTATTCTTTGGAAAGTCGCATTTTCCTTGAATCCACGGGAATTTATCATTACCCACTCTTCTGCTATCTTCGTGATAAGGGTTTTAACTGCTCAGTTATCAATCCTATCATCACAAAGAATAGCACAAATATCAATATACGAAAAGTACATAATGACCGTTTTGATTCTAAAAAAGCTGCTTTAGTTGGCTTAAAACCTGATTTAAAAGTTTCTCTTATGCCATCTGACCTTGCTTTGAACTGTCGCAATCTATGCCGTGAATACTACGATTTGATGGACAGCCGTAATGCTTACGTGAACAAGCTTATTGGCGAACTGCGTATGGTTTTCCCTCAGTATCTTGGCATTTTTTCCAAGGTTACGATTGATACGTCTCTTATCTTGTTGGAAACTTACACATCTCCATCTGCCTTTATTAACGCAGACAAACAAGAGATTATTGATCTCATCAGGTCAACAGCTCGTTTTGGACTTACATACGCTTGTAACAAGTATAATGCCATTATTCAGGCTGCTAATGATGCAGACGAGTTCGGTTACATCCTTGACAGCAACATCAAGAGAATCCGTCTATATATTGGTTTTATCCGTAAATATGATGAAGAAATCAACAGCATTCTGGAATCCATGCATGAGCTTGTTGCCGCTAATGAGGATACCGATTTTGTGAAACAGATTCGCCTAATTGAAACATTCAAAGGGGCTGGTTTCTTGTCCGCTATGTCCCTTATGGGAGAGATTGGTGATTTTTCTGCATTTTCAAAACCAAAACAACTTTTTGCTTACTTTGGTCTTGATCCAGCTGTAAAACAGTCTGGAAAATTTGAAGGTACTAAAATCCAGATGTCGAAAAGAGGCTCTGCCATAGCAAGACGGGTTATTCACACACTGACCTTGCAAAGTATCAGTGCTTCCCGTACCGGTGAATCAAAAAATCCAGTACTCCGTGATTACTATCTCAAAAAGTGTGAATCAAAACCAAAACTAGTTGCAATGGGAGCTGTTTCACACAAGGTATGCAACATGATATTTGCAATCCTTCGAGATAGCAAACCTTTTGAAATCATTACACCGCAGGAACATATAAAAAAATACAACGCTGCTAAATGCGACGTAGCTGCGTAAAATAATACCACCTACTGAATCAATATCTTTTTTGAATGATATTTTCCCCAAGGGGTAAGCACGCCCTTTTTTAAAGAAAAATATTTTTCATTTACCTATTGACATTTATTAGCTGGACTTTGCCTTCTCTCTTGCTTACCCCATTACACAATCTTATAATAACACATTTTAATAGTATTCCCCTGATAACTCATTCCCTGGAATAAAATTCTTCACTGGTTTCCAGACAAATGCCCTGCATGAACCAGAATGTACTGCTATCCATTTAACGACCGTTCTGCATACGCTTCAAAATTTCAGAACATCATTTCGTTCTTCTCCTGTAAACTTCCCTCATGTTTTGTTGCGTTGTCAACAACTTCTTTATTGTAACAAACAT